>FWPV01000918.1_pt1 | contig 87562 bp, 87 predicted proteins | sample 2228371 | NCBI WGS metagenome assembly FWPV01 (sample SAMEA103939776, study PRJEB20133) | metagenome
GAGCGCAGCGAGTTTGCGCGCACCCCGCCTGCTCCGAGCAACGCAGCGTGCCCTGCGCGCAGCGCAGGGACGACGCACCCGGCTCGCCTTTCTTTTGGGTACTTTTCTTTGGCGAAGCAAAGAAAAGTACCTCGCCCGCCGGGGCGAGACCCGGCCAAACCATGTCACGCGTCACACATCCGGAGAGCAGGCCAGCTCGTCTCGGCGACAATCCCCTCCTCAGTCCTGAACAAGAAAGAAGCACCCCCCGCCATGGCCGTCCAGTGGTTCCCCGGTCACATGCACCTGACCAAGAAGGCGATCGAGGAGCGCATCAAGCACATTGATGTGGTCATCGAGATGGTGGACGCGCGCCTGCCCGGCTCCAGCGCCAATCCCATGCTGGGGGCGCTCACCAGCAAGCGGCCCAGCCTCAAGGTGCTCAACAAGCAGGACCTGGCCGACCCCGCGCGCACCGCGCTCTGGCTGGCGCACTACAACGCCCGCGAGGGCACGCGCGCCATCGCCCTGGACACCACCGACGGCAACGCCGCCCGGCGCCTGATCGCGCCCTGCAGGGAGCTCGCGCCCACGCGCGGCAGCATGGCGCGCCCGCTGCGCGTGATGATCTGCGGCATCCCCAACGTGGGCAAGTCCACGCTCATCAACCGCCTCGTGGGCAAGAGCGCCGCCAAGGCCGCCGACGAGGCCGGCGTCACCCGCAACGAGCAGCGCATCGTGCTCGAGGACGGCTTCTACCTGTACGACACGCCGGGCATGCTGTGGCCGCGCATCATCGTGGCGCAAAGCGGCTACAACCTGGCCGCCAGCGGCGCCGTGGGGCGCAACGCCTTCGACGACCAGGAGGTGGCCCTCGAGCTGCTGGACTACCTCAAGCCGCACTACCCCGCCGAACTCGCCGCGCGCTACGGCCTCCGGGACTGGCAGGCCCTGCCCAGCGAGGAACTGCTCGAGGCCATCGGCCGCAGCCGCGGCGCGCTCATGGCCGGCAACAAGGTCAACCTGCAGAAGGCCGCCGAGCTGCTGATCCACGACTTCCGCTCGGGCGCGCTGGGCCGCATCACGCTGGAGACGCCCGAGGAATTCGCGCGCTGGCTGGCCGAAGGCAAACAGCTCGACGCCGAGCGCCAGCTGCGCAAGGAAGAACTCCGGCGCGAAGGCCACATCCGCAGCAAGCCTGCACCCCGCGCGCCCGCCGCGAAGCGACCTGCGCCGCCCAGGGCCGCCCCCCGTTCCAGGAAACCCGCCCGATGAAAACCCTGCTGCCGCTGCAACTGCTGGTCCAGCCCGACCGCCACGATCCGAACCCGCTCGTCCTCTACCACGCGCGCTGTGCCGACGGCCTGGGCGCCGCGCTGGCGGCCTGGCTGTACTACGAGGGCCGGGCCGAATTCCGCCCCTGCGACCACGGCGACATCAAGTCCGTGGCCGACCTGCCCCCGCTCGACGGCCGTGCCGTCTACATCCTCGACTTCTCCTTCGACCCCGATCTCATGCGCGAGATCGAGCAGCGCGCGGCCAAGCTCGTCATGCTCGACCACCACAAGAGCGCGGCCGAGAAGCTCACAGGCTTTGCCTGCCGCTGCGGCGTCGTGCACTTCGACATGGGCAAGTCCGGCGCGCGCCTGGCCTGGGAGTTCTTCCAGAGCGACCGTGCGCTGCCCGACCTGATCCGCTACATCGAGGACCGCGACATCTGGGCCTGGCAGTACCCCGAGAGCGCCGGCTTCCTCGCCGCGCTGGACATGGAACCCATGGACTTCGAGCGCTGGGCCGAGATCGCCTCGTTCGACTACGAGCAGACGGCCGAATTCATGCTGCGCGGCCAGGCCATGGACGAGAAGTTCCGCAAGCTCTGCGAGGACATCGCTGCCGGTGCCGAGCCCCTGGTCTTCAACGGCCAGGCCGGGCTCATGGTCAACGCCCCGGGCATGTTCCACAGCCTCGTGGGCGAGCTGCTCTCGAAGAAGAGCGGCACCTTTGCGCTGATGTGGAGCGCCAGCAAGGGCGGCCTCATCAAGGTCGGCCTGCGCTCGCAGCGCAGCTACGACTGCATCCCCCTGGCCGAGAGCATGGGCGGCGGCGGCCATGCCCAGGCCTGCGGCTTCCGCATGGGGGCCGAGCGCCTGCCCGAACTGCTGCGCGGCAGGCTCGACGCCTGAGCCCGCGCACGCAACAAAGCAAAGGCCACCCGCAGGTGGCCTTCGTCCCCGGGTGCGGCCGGCTCACTCCAGCGTGTCGTTCATGATGTTGCCGGCCCAGGACATGGCGTACAGGCTCTCCGTCGCCGAGGCCTCGGGCGAGAGGCCGCCCGCACCGGGGGCGGCCACCATGGTCTTCTTCGCCGCGTCGTAGCGGTACACGCCGGCCACGTGGATGGCCTGCGACTGCGAGACGAAGCTGTAGCAGGTGTTGGCGATGATGGGCAGCTGCGGCACCGGCTGGCCCACGGAAAGCGCTGCAATCGCGCCCGCGCAGACCTTGGCCTCCTGGTTGGCCATGTGGCCCGACTTGGGCATGCCCGGCGCGCCCGCGATCGAGTCGCCCAGCACGTGAATGCCCTTGTGCTGCGTCGACTCGTAGCTCAGGAAATCCACGCCGCACCAGCGCTCGCCCACGTTGGCCAGCCCGGTGCGCCGGGCAATGGCGCCGGCGCGCTGCGGCGGGATCAGGTTGAGCACGTCCACCTTGTGCTTGCCCTGCACCTTGAGCTCCAGGGTGCGCGTGCGTGCATCGACGCTCTCCACCTCCGCATTGGGCACGTACTCGATCAGCTTGCCGTACTGCTGCTTCCAGGCCGCCTCGAACAGGCCCTTCTTGGACTGGATCTCGGGGTTGCTGTCGAACACCAGCAGCTTGCCCCTGGGGTTGCGCAGCTGCAGGAAGTAGGCGATCAGGCTGGCGCGCTCGTAGGGGCCGGGCGGGCAGCGATAGGGCGCCTTGGGGATGTGCAGGGCCACCACACCGCCCTGGGGCAGGGCATAGAGCATGTCCTTGAGGCGCTGCGTCTGCTCGCCGGCCTTCCAGGCATGCGGCACCAGCTGCTGGGCCTGCTCGCTCTCCATGCCCGGGATGCCCTCGTAGACGTAGTCCACCCCGGGCGAGACGATCAGGCGGTCGTAGGGCAGGCGCAGCTTGCCTGCGCGCACCTCGCGGCGCTCCGGGTCGATCTCGTCGGCCATGGCGCGCACCCACTGGATGTCGTGCTTGGTCGCGAAACGGTCGTAGGGACGCGAGATGTCGCGCAGCGTCATGCCGCCGGTGAGCACGCGGTTGCTCATCGGGCACATGATGAACTCGGTGTTGGGCTCGATGAGCGTGACCTGCAGCGCGGGGTTGAAGCGCTTGAGGTACTTGGCGGCGGTGGCGCCGCCGAAGCCGCCGCCGATGACGACGATGCGCTGGCCGGCCTGGGCCATGCCGGCCATGGGGCTGGCCACCACGGCCGCGCCGGCGGCCTGCAGGAGGGTGCGTCGGGTCAGGGTCATGGCGTGGTCCTCACTTGAAACGGGCGAAGTAGTCGGCAATGCGGCGCAGCTCGTCGTCGCTGTAGCCCTTGACGTGCTGCTGCATGATGGTGCCCTGGCGCTGGCCCAGCTTGTAGGCCAGCAGGATGCCGTAGAGCTCGTCGGCCTGCCGGCCCCCGATCGTCAGCGCCACGCCCTCGGCCCGGCCTTCGGTGCCATGGCAGGCCATGCAGCCCGAGGCCCAGATCGTGGCCTGGAAATCCGCCGGCGGCGCCTTGGCCGGCTGGGCCATGGCCAGCGCCGGCCACAGCAGGAGGAGGGGGAGCAGGGTCGGGAGCTTCATGTCGTCTGGCCTTTTCGGGATGGGACGATGCTAGATGCCCCCCCCGGTACTGGCAAGGCGGCATGCACCCCGCATTGACATATGTCAAGTCGCGGGCGTGAACAATGTCACGCTCCCGCGGTCCGTCACGGGCAGCCTTCGCGCAGCAGCACGTCCGAGCAGGGGTAGGCCACGCAGGGCAGCACGCAGCCTTCCTGCTTCTCCTCGGCCGACAGGCCCGGCCAGTCGATCTCGTAGCGCACCGTGCCGCTGAGCAGCTGGCCGATGCAGGTGCGGCAGCTGCCGTTGCGGCAGGAACTCGGCCAGCTCACGCCGCCCTGTTCCATGGACTGCAGCAGCGGCCGGTCGGCCCAGGCGTCGAACTGCTCGCCGAAGGCCTCGGTACGGCCGGTGTGGAAGAGGGGGGTGTCGTTCGGGTGCATGGTGCGGGCGGCAGGGCAGCCCGCATTCTAGGCAGTCCGCGCCCCATCCGCCGGGCGCCCGGCGAAATACCCGTTTGCTACCAAAAAGATAGCTTCCGGGCTTGTGGCTACGCCTACTTGTTCTTGTCCTTGCCGCGCGGGATCACGGCCGTCACCGGCGGCATGGGCCGGTCGGAGGTGGAGGTCTTGGGCGGCGAGGTGTCCTTCTTGGGTTTCTTCGCCATCTTGTTGCTGCGCTGGTCGCCTTTGGCCATGATGCCTCCGTGTTGTGGTGCACCCCGTGCACCCGTGGTGGCGATGGTAAGCCAGAAAACGCCGCGGGCCTTACAAGTCGTCACCACCGCGTTGCGGCCGCGTCACCGGGCGGTGCTAGCATGGCCCCATCCCCCACAGCCGCGAGAGTGACATGAACAAGTCCCGATCCATGCTGGTGGTCCTGCTCGTCGCCGTCCTGCTCGGCGCGGCCGGCTACTACTTCTGGCAGCAGCAACAGGCCACGCCGCCCGTTCCCGTACCCACCAGCACCCCGGTGGCCGGGCCTGTCACCCCGGCCGTGGTGACGCCGCTGCCGCCCACGACGCCGGCCGTGCAGCACCCCGTGCAGGCCATCGAGACCCCGCCCGCGCCCGCACCCCGGCCGCTGCCGCCGCTGGACGCCTCCGACGCGCAGGTCCGCTCCGAGCTGACCGACTGGCTGGGCCGCAAGGACGTGCAGGGCTTCCTGCAGCTCGAGGGCTTCGTGCGCCGCGTCGTCGCCACCGTGGACAACCTGGGCCTGGAACACGCGCCGCCCTCGCGCTGGCCCGTGCAGACCACGCCGGGGCGCTTCAGCACGCTGCCGGCGGCCGACGGGCAGGGCGAGGTCATCAGCCCCGACAACGAACGCCGCTACACGCCCTTCGTGCTCTTCGTCGAGTCGCTGGACCTGCAGCGTGCCGTGCAGCTCTACGTGCGCCTGTACCCGCTGTTCCAGCAGGCCTACGAGGAACTGGGCTATCCCGGCAAGCACTTCAACGACCGCCTCGTGGCCGTCATCGACCTGCTGCTGGCCACCCCCGTGCCGGAGGGGCCGGTGGCCGTGACGCTGCTGGAGGTCAAGGGCCCCATCCCCTCGGAACGCCCCTGGCTGCGCTACGAATACCGCGACCCCGCGCTGGAATCGCTGAGCGCCGGGCAGAAGATCCTCATCCGCAGCGGCCCGGTGAACCAGCGCCGCCTCAAGGCCAGGCTGCTGCAGCTGCGCAAGCTCCTCACGCGCGCGCCGCTGCCGGCCGCGCTCAAGCCCTAGGAAGGCCGGCGCTCAGCGCGGCCCGATGGCGCCCGGCTGGGTGTTGAAGCGGTCCCAGCCGGTCACCGCCTCTTCCATCGGCACCGCGGCCGGCGCGACCGGTGTGTGCTCGGCGCCCAGGGCCTGGCGCTCGGCATCGTTGAGCGCCTTGTGCGGATCGGCGCCCTTGGGGTCGAGGGTGACCACGCCCACGCCCAGGCGGGCCTGGAAATCGTGCTGCCGGCCGTCGCGGCCCACCACCATCAGCGGGCGCGCCACCAGCGAGCGCAGGCGCACCACCGTGGCGTTCACCAGCTCGGGGTGCTTGTCGGCCGAGATCACCACCACGAAGCAGCGCGGGTGGTACAGGCCCACCACGCAGCGGAAGCCCGCCGCACGGCGGATGCGCGCGGCCATCGCCGCCAGGATCTGGTTCTCCACGCCGTGGCCGGCCGTCTCGCCCAGCTCGTACAGATTGCCCAGCAGCAGGCAGACCACCGTGCAGCTGCCGTGCTGGCGCGCCGTGCGCCAGAAGGCGTGCTCCACCTTGGAGATCAGCACCGAGCCCGTGGGCAGGCCGGTGGCCGGGTCGTCGCCCAGTTGCAGGCCGGCCAGGCGGCGCAGCTGCCGGTTCTGGCGGTTGCGCAGCAGCACCAGCACCGTGGACAGCAGGAAATAGATCACCGTGATCACCGCAGTGGCGATCCAGGTCCCCAGGCCGAAACCCGGCACCTCCAGCGCGCGCAGGTACAGCCCCGTCACCAGCAGCGCCAGGCTCACGCAGGCCAGCACCATCCAGCGCGCCAGCGGATCGCCCAGCTTGGCCGCGCGGATCGTGGCCACCAGGCCCAGCAGCACCGGCACCATGTTCACCACCGCCGTGATGGCCAGCAGGTTGGGGAAGGTCGCGGGCGTCACCACTGCGCCCGCGGCGCCCAGGCCCACGCCGGCCAGCGCCACCGCCGCGGCCCAGTGCGTGGTCATGCGGTAGACCAGCGGGTCCTCGCGCATGCCGCCGAGCCAGTTGCCCAGGTAGTGCACGGCCAGCGCGCCGGCCACCGGGCCCAGGCCGGCCTTGAGCACCATGAGCAGCTGCGGGGGCAGCTCGGGGAACAGCACCTCCGGCAGGCCCGTCACCACCACGCAGCTCGTGCCCGCGACCAGCACGAACACCAGGTTGCGCAGCGAGGCGCGGCTGCGGTTGCTCAGCACGTCGGCAAGTGCCAGCCCGGACAGCGCCAGCAGGCCGCCGAGCATGGCGGACCAGACCGCGATTTCTGAAATAGGCATGGGGGCGGATTATCCGCCCGTGGTGCGACCCTGCGTCCCGTGGGGCCTGGGTTGGGGCCGCGGGCGTGCAGAATTCACGCCCGCGCCGGTTCCGGCGTCGCTACCAGCGCGTCTGGGGGGCGTCTGCGTCCGCGTCGGGGGCGGGCAGGCTGTCGGTCGCCTGGCGCCGGGCCGCATCCATGGCCTGCTGTTCCAGCGCGTGCAGCACGGCCAGCGCCTGCGCGCCGTCGGGCACGACGGTCTGCAGCGCCAGGCCCACCTGCGGCAGGTACTGCTGCCGGTTGCGCTCGCCCACCACCTGCAGCGGCTGCGCCACCAGCGCATGCAGGCGCAGGGCCGCCGTCTCGTCGAAGACCTGGCGGCGCGCGCCGGTGCACACGATCACGAAGCAGCGCGGGTGGTACAGCCCCACCACGCAGCGGAAACCCATGGCGCGGCGGATGCGCGCGGCCGTGGCTGCCAGGATCTGGTTGTCCGTGGTGCGGCCCAGGGTGTCACCCAGCGCGTAGAGGTTCTCCAGGTACACGCACAGCACCGTGCACTGCCCGCCCAGCCGGCCGGCGCGCCAGAAGGCGTGGTCCACCTCGGCCAGCAGCTTCGCGCCCGTGGGCAGGCCGGTGGCCGGGTCGGCCCCGGTCTCCAGCCGCGCCAGCCGCTGGAGCTGGCGCTGCGCGCGGTTGCGCACGATGATCAGCAGCATCACGATCAGCAGGAAGGCCACCGCGCTGAGCGCCGTCACGATCCAGGTGCCCAGCCCGACGCCCGGCACGCGCAGCGCGCGCAGGTACAGGCCCGCCAGGGCCAGCGCCAGCAGCCCGACGGCCAGCACCAGCCAGCGCGCCAGCGGATCGCCCAGCAGCGTGGCCCGCAGCGCCACCGCCAGGATCAGCAGCACCGTGATGCCCGACAGCAGCGCGCCCAGCAGCAGCACGGCGTCGTACTGCGCCGGCGTCACCAGCATGGAGGCCAGCAGCAGCGCCAGCCCGCCCGCCAGCATGGCGTGGCTGCTCCAGACCGTCAGGCGGAAGGCCGGCGCATCCACGCGCGCGCCACCGGTCCAGATGCCCAGCAGGCGCAGGCCCAGCGCGCAGCTCAGCGGCACCAGCGCCGCCTGCAGCACCACCATCAGCCGTGCCGGCAGGGCCGGCCACAACAGCGAGGGCCAGCCCGACAGCACCACGCTGGCCAGGGCGATGGCCGCGATCAGCAGCACGTTGCGCAGCGCGCCCAGCGTGCGCACCACCACCGCGTCGGCGATGGCCAGCAGCACCAGCGACAGCATGCCCCCGGCCATCATGGCCCAGACGGTGTTTTCCACCATGTTCATGCGGACGGATTATCGGCGTGCCCCTGCCCGCGCCGGGTGGCCGGGCGTGACTTAATGCGCACCCGGCCGGCTTTTCGTGCCGAACGGGGCTTGCGCCGGCGCGCTCAGTGTGCCAGCTGCCAGACCAGCAGCAGGTTGTTGGCCGGCATCGCGTGGCGCGCGGCCAGCTGCAGGCCGGCACGCTGCGCCTCGGCCTGCACGTCCTCGCGCCGGCGGATGCCCCAGGCCGCGTCCTGCGCGCGCAGGCTGGCGTCGAACTTCAGGTTGCCCTCGGAGGTGGGCACCCCGTCCTCCAGGTAGGGCCCGTAGGTCACCAGCATCCCGCCCTGCGCCAGGCACTGCGCCGCACCGGCCATCAGCCCCGTGCAGCAGGCCCAGGGCGCGATGTGCAGCATGTTGGCGCAGTAGACCAGGTCGTAGCGCTGCGCCCGCGGCCAGGGCTGCAGCACGTCCAGCACCTGCGGCGGCCGCACATTGGGCAGCGCCGCGCTGCGCGCCGTGATGGCGGCGAACAGCGCGTCCGTGGCGTCCGTGGGCTGCCAGGTCCAGCGCGGCAGGTGCTGCGCGAACCAGGCCACGTGCTGGCCCGTGCCGCTGGCGATCTCCAGCGCCTGCCCGGCCGGCGGCAGCAGGGACTGCAGCACCTCCAGGATGGGCTGCTTGTTGCGTTCGGACGGGGCGCTGGTGGGCAGGGCGTCCATGGCGGCTCAGGCGGGCGTGGCCGCCGTCTCCATGCGCCCGCGCCCCGCACGCTTGGCACCGTAAAGCGCCGCATCGGCGCGCGCCATCAGGGTCTCCAGCGTGTCGCCGCCCGTGCTGCGCGCATGGCCCGCGCTGTAGTCCAGCGTGAAGGGGAGCTCCTGCGGCGCGCTGCGCGTGAGTTCCGCGCGCAGCCGCTCGTCGAAGGCCTGCGCCGCCTGCGCGCTGCCCTGCGCCAGCAGCACGCAGAACTCCTCGCCGCCCAGGCGCGCGCACACGTCGCCCGCGCGCGCGCAGCGCTGCAGCAGGCGGGCGAAATACTGCAGTGCCGTGTCGCCCGCCTCGTGGCCCAGCGTGTCGTTGATGCGCTTGAAATGGTCCAGGTCCAGCATCAGCAGCGACAGCGCCTGCCCGTGGCGCTGCGCCTGGCGCAGCGTCGGCCCGGCCTGGCGGGCCCAGCCGTTGCGGTTGAGCAGGCCGGTCAGCGCGTCCGTGATCACCAGCGTGCGCAACTGCTGCTGCACCTCCTCGCGCCAGGCGGCCAGCACCGCGATGTTGCCCAGCACCAGCGCCACGTTGGCCGCCACCAGCGCCGCCAGGTTCACCGGCGTGGGCGCGCGGAAATAGGGGTAGAGCTCCGTGAAGAAGGCGCCCAGGATGCCGCGCAGCGCCGTCAGCACCGACATCGTCGCCACGCAGCCGAACAGCAGGTAACGCCACGATCCCTGGCCGAAGCCCGCCACCGCGGGCCACAGCGCCGCGCGCGCCACGATCAGCAGCTGCGCCGCGAGCATCAGGTTGGCCCAGCCCACCCGCACCGGGTAGCTCGGGAAGCTCAGCGCATAGCCCAGCGGCGTGGCCATCGCCAGCAGCACCAGCAGCCGGGCGAAGGGCCGTGGCCCCAGCCAGCTCGACAGGGCGCGGTAGATCAGCCAGTTGCTCAGGCCCAGCAGCGCCATGGCCAGGGTTGAGAGCGCGCGGTCCGGCCACTGCTCGCGCCAGAAGCCCGCCGCGATCAGCGCCAGCCAGGCCCCCGCGTTCACCATCAGCGACAGCCGCGCGTTGCGCGCCGCCGGGCTCAGGTTCTGCCCCATCACCAGCGGCAGCGCGAGCGACATCGCCAGCAGGTTGGCGACGTTCAGGAAGATCAGCGTGGCGGGATCGAGCTGCACGGGCGGGGCCGGGAATACGTGTACGGAATCAGCCCTGCCAGTGTAGTCGAGCCCGCTCAGAATGCCGAGCCCGGCTGCTGCAGGAAGGTCAGCTCCTCGGCCGTGGAGGTGCGGCCCAGGAGGGCGTTGCGGTGCGGGTAGCGGCCGAAGCGGCGCAGGATCTCGGTGTGCCGGTGCAGGAAGTGCAGGTTGTGCTCCAGCCCCGGCTGGGAAAACAGCGGCAGCGCCGCGGCATGCACGGCCAGGTCCTCGCTGTGCATGTAGGGCAGGTAGGCGAAGGCGCGCCGCGGCACGGGCAGCGCGTGGTCCAGCCCGTGGGCCACCAGTTCCTGCGCCAGCGCGAGCGCCTGCGCATCGTGGGCGAAGGCGCGCGGCGTGTCGCGGTGGATGTTGCGCGGGAACTGGTCCAGCACGATGATCTCGGCCAGCCGGCCCGGCGCATCGGCGCGCCAGTGCTGCAGCTCGCCGCGTGCGGCGGCCTGCAGGTGCGCGCCAAAGCGCGCCGCGATCAGCGCGTCCAGCGCCGCATCCTTGGCGAAATGCTGCTTCGGCGTGAGTTCCCCGAACCAGAAGGCCAGGACCTCGTGCGCGTGCATGGCGGGCTCCGCAGCGCCTCAGGCCGGGCGGAATTCGTAGAGCACTTCCTCGCTCTCCACCATGTCCAGCACGTCGTTGAGCAGGTCCTCGTCCTCGGTGCTGCTCCAGATGTCTTCGGGGTCGGTGGCGAAGAGTGGCTCGATGGCCAGGTCCAGGTACTGGCCGTCGGGCAGCTTGAGCACCGGCGTGCCCTCGGAGGTCTGGACCAGCTGCCAGTCGTCCGGCACGGCCATCGTGAGCTTGATGGTGACGTCGAGTTGTTTCATGGGGCTTTCCTTCCAGGGTGAATGTTGCGGGTCCGCCGGCACAGGCTAGCGTGCCTGCTTGCCGCAATCGGCGCTGATCCAGCGGCCTTGCATCTGCGTGGTCACCTTGCCGCGCGGCGAGTTCATGGTGAGCGTGCCCTTGTAGCGCTCGGGCGACTGCGCTTCCAGGCGCATGGTGCCCGTGCTCTCCTCGGGCTTGCTGCAGCGGAAGCTGATCTCCTGCACCGTGCGCGTGGACTTCACCAGCGTGTGCGTGCAGCGGGCCGCGTCACTGTCCCCGGGTTCGACGAGGGGCTTGCCCAGCTTGTCCTGGGTCACGCAGCTGCGCACGACCACGGCGCCCTGGCTTTGCCTGAGCATGGCTTCCATCTGGGCGCGCTGCTCGGGCGGCAGGTTCTTCAGCGCGGCCTCGGGCAGGGCCATGCCGTCGAGCTGGGTGGACTGGCTGTGTTCCCACAGGCCCAGCTTCAGGTTCATCGGCTCGGCCTGCGCGGGTACGAAAGGCAGCAGGGCCAGACCGGCGAGGGCGGTGGCGGGGAAGTGGCGGAGAGCTTTCATGCGGTGGTGTCCTGGCGTTGGGGGTGTGTGGGCGCCGGCGTGCGGCGCTGGCCCCAATCTACGCGGCACCCGTGGGCGCGTCAATCCAGCCTACCTTCGGCGCAGCGTGCCCGCCAGGTCCGTACCCGGCGCCACGGTGTTGAAGACCGTGCCGTACTTCTTCACGTTCTCGTGCAGCAGGGCCAGGCGCTGCTCGCTCTCGTCCGTGTCCACGATGATCTCGTAGCGGATGCTTTCCATCTTCGGCGGCACGTCCTGCCGCACCCCGTCCACGATCACCTCCACCCCGCGCAGCTGGAACTTGAGGATGGGCGTCACCCGCTCGATGCCCTTGACCATGCAGGCCGAGAGCGCCGCCAGCAGCAGTTCGGCCGGGTTGAAGGCCTGCGGGTTGCCCGCGAGGTCGGTGTCCAGCGCGATCTCGGCCTGCTTGCAGGTGGCGCGGCTGGCGTGGGCGTCCACGCGGCGGGTTTCCACGTGGAAGGTCATCCTGGGGGCTGGGCTGCTCATGGTTCCTCCGTCAGGCCCCGAGACTAACAGCCTCAGGCCTGCCAGACCCCGAAACCCGCCGAGCGCAGGTCGATGCCGATCTCCACCTCACGCGCCTGCGCCTCCTCGTAGCGCATGGGGTTGAAGCCCTCGTACAGGTCGGGCAGCAGGCGCAGGCCGTACTTCGTCACGTAGCAGTTGGCCTGGATGCCGGCCTTGTGCTTGTCGAAGCGCACATCCGGGTCCAGGCCCGTCATGCCCACGTAGACGCAGGGCTGGCCTTCCCTGTAGCCCGGGTTGTTCTTGCGGAAGCGGGGCTCGTAGAGCACGTCTTTCGAGAGTTCGATGACGTAGACGTGGTAGTGGGGGCGGCGGGGCATGGCGCGCGGTCGGGGCAGGGTGACGCCACGATTATCATGGGCGCAGTTGCGGCGCAGACCGCAGGACAGAACAGACGGGGAGGACACCATGCGTTTCGACGGCACGCTCAAGACTTGGAACGCCGAGCGCGGCTTCGGCTTCATCACGCCGCGCACCGGCGGGCAGGACATCTTCATCCACATCTCCGCGTTTCCGCGCGACGGGCACCCCCCGCGTGAGGGCGAGGTGCTGACGTTCGAGGTGGAGACTACGCCGGACGGCAAGAAGCGCGCAACCCGCGTGCAGCGTTCCGGGCAGCAGTCGCAGGCCGCATCCTCGAAATCTCGCCGGCCTGCCTCCGGGCGTCGGGCGGGCGGGTTGGGCAGTACCTTGGTCGGCCTGGTGCTGGTGGCGGGGCTGGGCTGGTACGGCTACGGTATGTTCGAGCAGCGCATGGCGGTGCGCACGCAGGCAGCGCAGCCGGTGCCCGCCACGACGACCGATGCCTTTCCGGCAGTCAACTTCCGCTGCGACGGACGTACTCACTGCTCGCAGATGACCTCGTGCGCCGAGGCCAGGTACTTCCTCAAGAATTGCCCCGGCACCCAGATGGACGGCAACAACGACGGGGTGCCCTGCGAACAGCAGTGGTGCACCAGCCCATTTGCCCAGTGAGGGCGTGCGGCCTCACTCCTCGATCTTCACACCCTTCCAGAAGGCCACGCGGCCCTGGATCAGGTGGGCGTCGGCCCGGGGCTCGGGGTAGTACCACACGGCGTCGGGCAGCATGTCGCCGTTGACCAGCAGGCTGTAGTAATGCGCCACGCCCTTCCAGGGGCAGGTGGTCTTGTGGTTGCTGAAGGTCACGTACTCGCGCTTGAGCGTGTGCTCGGGGAAGTAGTGGTTGCCCTCCACCAGCACGGTGTCGTCACTCTCGGCGATGACGGTGTTGTTCCAGGTGGCTTTCATGGTTCGCTTCCAATAGTAAGAGGTGCACTTACGTTGATGGAGAGCGCGGCAAAAGGTACTTGCTGGTAATTGTGGCTCGATATGACTGTCAACAAAATATCGTTCGTAAGCGGGCCCTACAGTCCAACCATTCGATTCCAGTCATTCACATACATCTCAATTCTTTGAAACTCTGCCGGCAGCAGGAAGCGATTGTGTGCAATGTAATTTCTGGCTCGTTCAAGTTCATCAAGACGCTGCTTTAACCAGTGTTGCGACGTGATTAGATCCGTGAAATCGTCCCAGTTTCCAATGATGATGTCGGAGAGGTGACCAAATTGAACAAAGCTCAGTGGGTCTTTTGTGTTCCCCTCCAACCACGAGTTGTCTTTGGCGTCCTTCTGGCGTGCGGCAGCAAATTCTTGAACCTTGCGTGGAACCTTAGATGCCCACCAGTCTTCGCCGTGTCGCTCGCGTAGACGTTGAGTAACCAAATCCCTAATCGAGTTCTCAAAGCAATAGAGAAGTGAATACAAGCGTCCCATCTGCAAAGCCTCGCTTCTCATGTCAACGGCAAACGGCTCCAAGGCCTCGGCGAGCAGATTTCGTTCACTCGCTTCAGTGTTCGCCCCAACCTGTATGCCAGCCGATCTGAAACGATCTGCCTCAGCCTCAAACATAAGGCCGCGGAATAGCCAATCTCGAAGGTCCTTTGGCTCAATCATTTAGCAGATGCTCGCGAAGCGACTTGAAGATAGCGTTGTAAACCTCGACGTCCTTAGTGGCGGGTAGGTGTACTTCGATGTTGTATCGGAGTCCACCAAAACCCGAAAGTGAAGATTTGCCGCGTGATTGGTCTTCCCGTTCCGGCGTGACGTCAGGTTTGGCCGGCTGTTCCGTGTGCTTGCGCGAGGGTGCACCCGTTCCTGGTAGATCAGCTAACTTAAGAAGCGAAAGAAATGTTGCCGCTTGACGCTCTGCGACCAGATCGGTGGCGTTGTGTGTCGACTTAAATCGGCCGATGATGGCTTGTCGATCTGATTCCGAGGGCTTTTCATTGATATGAAAGATATCTTCGTATGCTTCACGAAGAGCTTCGCCCAGCACTGCACGGGAACGAGACTTATCTCGGTATGCGTGGTAACGAGTGGTCGGCGTGCCGTCCGCGGAAAGAAACTTTAGGTCTTTCAGTAACGGAACTACACCCTGATCGTTGCTGCTTGCGAACCCGATTCCCTTTAAATGTGCGAGAGTGAATTTATCTGGGGCCGCGCCTTCAATAATCTTCTGCAGAATCGCAGGCAGATTTTTGTTGCTGACCATGTATCTGCTTGAAAGCATGTGATCTTCTCCCTTTGAAAATTGCTGCTTGACCTCGCGAACTGTAATTGGATCGGCCGCTTCTAGCCAAAGAAATCACTCGGAGCCAATACAAGATTTTCCCGCTGCCTAGCCCTAATGGTCAGGTGACTCAACTTCAGTCCGTAAAAAGCTTGTTAACGGTTGCATCCATTAGAGTGATGCTTCGTGAAGCTACTTCCCCCAGCTATCTTTAAGGCCGGTAACCCGGTTGAAGACGGGTTTACCCGGCACATGATCCTTGCGGTCCGCCACAAAGTAGCCATGCCGCTCGAACTGGAACTTGTCGTCCGCCTCGGCCCGGGCCAGTGAGGGCTCCACATAGGCGGTGACGGTCTTGAGGCTGTCCGGGTTCAGCGCGGCGAGGAAGTCCTTGCCACCGGCATCGGGCTGTGCTTCGGTGAACAGGCGGTCGTACAGGCGCACTTCGGCGGCCACGCCGTCGGCCACGCCGACCCAGGTGATGGCGGCCTTGGCCTTGACGCTGTCGGCGCCCGGGGTGCCGCTCTTGGTGCCGGGGATGACCCTGGCGTGCACTTCGGTCACCTTGCCCGCCGCATCACGCAGGCAGCCGGTGCATTCGATCACGTAGCCGCCCTTGAGGCGCACCACATTGCCGGGGAACAGGCGCTTGTAGCCCTTGGGCGGCACTTCCTCGAAGTCTTCGCGTTCGATCCACACCTCGCGGCCGATGAGGAAGCGGCGCGGCGCGGGGGCCACCTGGCCTTCTTCCATGTGCGGCAGGGCGGGCAGGGTGCACTCTTCGGTGTAGTCGGCACTGCCAAAGGCCTCGGCCCAGTTGGTGAGCACCAGTTTCACCGGGTCCAGCACGGCCATGCCGCGGTGGGCTTTGTTCTCCAGGTCTTCGCGCAGGCAGCCTTCGAGCGTGGAGTAGTCGATCCAGCTGTAGTCTTTGGTGACGCCGATGCGTTCGGCAAAGAGCTGGATGCTCTCGGGCGTGTAGCCGCGGCGACGCAGGCCCACGATGGTGGGCATGCGCGGGTCGTCCCAGCCGCTCACACGGCCTTCGTTCACCAGCTGGGCCAGCTTGCGCTTGCTGGTGATCACGTAGGTGAGGTTGAGGCGGGCAAACTCGTGCTGGTGCGGCAGCAGGAAGACGTTGGGGCGCTGGCCGTCCAGCGCGTGGGCCAGCAGGGGGGTGAACTGCGCGGCCTCGCTCTTGAGCAGCTTGAAGAAGGCGCCCAGGTCGTGCACCACGGCGTTGCGGTCGTGTTCCCATTTGGCGAACAGGGCGCGCATCTGCTGCTCGGCCGCGCTGGCAAACAGCTTGTCGGCGTGGTTGAAGCAGTGCAGGGCAAATTCCTTGCCGGCTTCCAGGCCCTGGCCCTCGATCTTCTCGATCAGGGCTTTGGCCTGTTCGAACTGCGGCGCGCGCAGGATGGGGACGATGCGCTCCAGCGTCCAGTCGTAAAACGGGCGCTGGTCTTCGAACTCCAGCGTGCAGATGCTGTGGGTGATGTTCTCCAGCGCGTCCTCGATGGGGTGGGCGAAGGAGTACATGGGGTAGATGCACCAGGCCTTGCCGGTGTTGTGGTGCTCGGCGTGCTTGATGCGGTAGATGGCCGGGTCGCGCAGGTTGATGTTGGGGCTGGCCATGCTGATCTTCGCGCGCAGCACGGCGGCGCCGTCGGGCAGCTTGCCGGCACGCATCTCGCGAAAGCGCGCCAGGTTCTCGGCCGGGGTGCGGCTGCGGAAAGGGCTGTCCTTGCCGGGCGTGACGAAGTCGCCGCGGCTGGCGCGCATTTCCTCGGGCGTCTGCTCGTCCACGTAGGCGTGGCCGGTCTCGATCAGGTACTCGGCGGCGCGGTACATGAAGTCGAAGTAGTTGCTCGCGTAGTAGAGATGGCTGTCGCCATGCGCGTCCCAGCCGAAGCCCAGCCACTTGACGGCGTCGAGGATGGAATCGACGTACTCCTGCTCTTCCTTCTCGGGGTTGGTGTCGTCGAAGCGCATGTGGCACACGCCCTGGTAGTCGCGCGCGAGGCCGAAGTTCAGGCAGATGCTCTTGGCGTGGCCCACGTGCAGGTAGCCGTTGGGTTCGGGCGGGAAGCGGGTGCGGATGCGGGCCGGGTCGGCCACGCTGCCCCTGGCGGCTTCGTGCTCGCTGGCGGTGCCGGGGGCGTGGCCCCAGCGGCGGCCGCTGTAGGTGCCGCTGGCCAGGTCGGCCTCGATGATCTGGCGCAGGAAGTTGCTCGCCTTGGCGGGGGCTTCCTTGTTGTCGGGAGTGCTGGGCTTGCTCATGAATCTATTCTAGATGCGCCGGGTGCGGGCACAGGCGCCCTGCGCGGCCGCCCGGCGGGCCGCTGCCGGGTGTGCCTGGCGCCGCAAAGACCCCGCAGGGCCTTGGGCTGAAGGCCGGCGCGGGCCGGGGCAGGGCACACTTTGGGAACAATCCCGGCAAACACGAACATCTGGAGACTGCCCATGCCCGCCGACTTCGCCGCCTACGATGCCCAGCCCTGGAAGGCGGCCTACGGAACCGCGATCGCCAGCGAACTGCCCGCGCCGCGCTACCGCAACCTCGCCGCCCTGGTGCACAGCGCCTGCAGCCGCTACGCCGCCAAAAAAGCCTACACGGCCGTGGTGCCCAACGGCATGAACGGCAGCCTGACCTACCAGCAGGTGGGCGAGTTGTCAGACGCGTTTGCGGCCTACCTGCGCGAGGTCTGCGGCCTGCAGCCCGGCGACCGGGTGGCGGTGCAGCTGCCCAACGGCCTGGCCTACCCCGTGGTGGCCTTCGGCGTGCTCAAGGCGGGCTGCGTGCTGGTGAACACCAACCCGCTGTACACGGCCAGCGAGATGGCGCACCAGTTCAAGGACGCGGGCGCGCGCGTGCTGGTCATCGTGGACATGTTCGTGGACAAGCTGCCCGAGGTGCTGCCGCAGACCGGCATCGAGCGCGTGGTGCTGGCCGGGGTGTCGGAGATGTTCCCCGCCATCCCGAACCTGATCGTGCGCGGCGTGCAGAAGGTCTGGAGCCGGGTGCTGCCGCCCGTGCCCGCGCTGGGCCGGCCCGTGGAGCGGCTGGCCCAGGCACTGCGTGCCGGTGCCGCGGCGGCCCGGCCGGGCCAGGTGCAGGCCTGGGGCGAGGCGGTGCAGCCGGGTGACATTGCTGCGCTGCAGTACACCGGCGGCACCACGGGCGTGAGCAAGGGCGCCATGCTGACCCATGCCAACCTGCTGGCCAACATCGACCAGGTGCTGGCCATGGGCAAGTCCCACATGGGGCCGGACGAATGCGTGCTGACGGCCCTGCCGCTGTACCACATCTTCGCGTTCACGGCCAACCTGCTGTGCTTCTTCGACATCGGCGGGCGCAACATCCTGATCCCCAGCCCGCGGCCGGTGCAGAACCTGCAGCGCGCCATCGAGAACTACCCCATCACCTGGATCACGGGCGTGAACACGCTCTTCAACGGCCTGATGAACGAGGAGTGGTTCACGGCCTTCCCGCCCAAGCACCTGAAGGCGGCCATTGCCGGCGGCACGGCGCTGCACCGCGCGGTGGCGGCGCGCTGGGAGCTGGTGACCGGCACGCGCATCGCCGAGGGCTATGGCCTGACGGAATGCTCGCCGGTCGTGAGCTTCAACCCCCTGAGCGGGGAGGCCCGGCCCGACAGCATCGGCGTGCCGGTGCCGGGCACCGGGGTGCGGCTGGTGGACGATGCCGGTGCCCCGGTGCCTGCGGGCGAGCCGGGCGAGCTGATCGTGCGCGGCCCGCAGGTCATGCGCGGCTACTGGCAGCGCCCCGCCGAGACGGCGCAGGTGCTCAAGGACGGCTGGCTCTACACGGGCGACGTGGCGGTGATGGATGCCGACGGCTTTTTCCGGGTGGTGGACCGCAAGAAGGACCTGGTGCTGGTCTCGGGCTTCAACGTCTACCCCAACGAGGTGGAGGACGCGCTGGCGCAGATGGACGCGGTGCTCGAAGCCGCCGTGGTGGGCATCCCGGATGCGACCACGGGCGAGGCGGTGCGCGCCTACATCGTGCGCAACCCCGAGGTGGCGGGCGAGCTCACGCGCGAGGCCGTCATCGCGCACTGCAGGACCTGCCTGACCGACTACAAGATCCCGAAGTCCATCGTCTTCCGCGACGAGCTGCCCAAGACCCCGGTGGGCAAGATCCTGCGCAAGAACCTCAAGACCGAGGTCAAGGCCGAATTCAGCAAGCCCTAAGGAGCTCATAGCATGTTGACCGAACTCGAAACCAAGCTGCTGGGCGTGATGATGATGGTCATCATGCTGGGCATGGGCGCGTCGCTGACCTTCCGCGACTTCCTGATCGCCTTCAGGAAGCCCAAGGGGGTGCTGGTGGGCCTGCTGAGCCAGTACGGCATCATGCCCTTCCTGGGCTACGCCCTGGCCGTGGCGCTGGGCCTGCCGCCGCCGCTGGCCGTGGGCCTGATCCTCATGGCCTGCATGCCCGGGGGCACCACGTCCAACATCTTTGCCTACTTCAGCAAGGGCGCGCTGGCGCTGTCCATCATGATGACCAGCGTGTCCACGCTGGTGGCGGTGGCCATGGTGCCGGCGCTGATCGCCTTCTACAGCGGCGCGGCCGGCGTGACGGGCGAGTTCGCCATTCCGGCCAGCAACGTGGCCCAGGTGCTGGTGGTGCTGCTGGTGCCCACGCTCCTGGGCATGGTGCTGCGCAAGGTCAACCCCAACGTGGGGGCGACCATCGAGCTCATCGGCTCGGTGCTGGGGGTGTTCGTGATCCTGTTCCTGGTGGTCTCCTGGGTGCCGCGCAACTACCAGCTGCTGCTGTCCACGCCGTGGCCGGTGTTTTTCGCGGCCATCGGCCTGGGCCTGGTGGGCATGCTGCTGGGCTACTGGCTCGCGCGCCTGCTGCAGCAGGACCGCAACCGCGCGCGCACCATCAGCCTGGAGACCGGCATCCAGAACGGGCCGCTGGCCGTGCTGATCGTGACGCTGACCTTCAAGGGCGAGCTGCAGCAGCAGGTGCTGCTGATTCCCGTGCTCTACAGCCTGTTCATCGTGCTCACGAGCGCGGCCATCACCGTCTGGTACCGCAGGAACGCCACCCGCGAGGCGCTGGCGCGCGATTCGGCCAAGGTCCGGCAGCTGGGCGAGGCGGGGGTGGCCGGAGCCTCCGCGGCGACCTAGGCAAGGTCGGGCGATGGGGTGCGCCGGGCCCCGGCGCTGCCTGTAACCGCGGCGGTGACAGGCTTTACACAGGCTTCACATGGCGGATGCCGGCCCTATACCTGGGGCGGTGCTAATGAGGCCGGGGCTGCACCAGTGGCCCCGAAACCTAAGGAGATAGCCATGAAAGCCAAATCCATCCCCTATTCCAAAGCCCTGGCGGCGCTGGCCCTGACGGCCGGGCTGGCGCTGGGACTCAGCCGCCCGGCCCATGCGGGCGGCGCCGACGTGTTCTGGTCCGTCACGATGTCCTCGCCCGGGGTGCACGTGGGCGTGGCCAACGGCCCGGTGGTGGTGCGCGAGCGCGTTTACGCGCCGCGCGTGGTCCACGCGCATCCGCCGGTGATCTATGCGCCGCCCCGCGTGGTCTACGGCCATCCGGGCCATCCGGGCCGGCATTACGGCCATTACCACGGCCGCGGCCACGACCGGCATGACCGCCACGACTGGCACCGCCACGACCGCCGCGACCGCGACGACGACCGCCGCCACGGCGGGCGCGGCCGCGAGGATGACCGTGGCGACCGCCATGGCCGCGACGGCGGCGAGCGCGGCGGCCACGGCCACCGCCTGGCCCAGCGCTGACTAGCACGTTCCGTTTTCCGCGGTGCACCTCCCCGCGACTGGCCGGGGGTTTTACCCGGCCTTTCCACGGCGTCCCTCCAGGCGCCGTTTTTTCATTCCTACAATGGCCCACATGAAGAAGACTTACTGGCTTGCAGGCGGGGTGGTGCTGGCGCTGGCGGCAGCGCTGGGCTGGTGGTGGACGCAGGGTGCGCCCGGCGGCGCGGTGCAGTACCGCACCGGCAAGATCGAGCGCGGCGCGCTGCAGGCGGCGGTGTCGGCCAGCGGGGCGGTGAGCCCCGTGACGCAGGTGACCGTGGGCACGCAGGTCTCGGGCCAGATCAAGGAAGTGCTGGCCGACTTCAACTCCGAGGTCAAGGCCGGCCAGCTGATCGCCGTGATCGACCCCGAGACGTTTGAATACCGGGTGCGCTCGGCCCAGGCCGACGTGGACGCCGCGCGTGCGCTGGTGCTCACGGCGCAGGCCAACGTGGTGGCCAGCCGGGCCCAGGTCTCGCGCGCGCAGACCGACCTGGCCGAGGCCACGCGCACCCACGAGCGCAACCTGATGCTCGTGGGCAAGGGCTTCATCGCCCAGAGCGAGGCCGACAAGTCGCGCGCGCTGGTCAACACCAGCACCGAGGCCGTGAAGGCGGCCGAGGCGCAGCTGGGCGTGACCGAGGCGCAGGTCAAGAGCGCGCAGGCCAACGTGGCCCAGCGCGAGGCCACGCTGGCGCAGGCCCGGGTGGACCTGGGGCGCACGCGCATCACCTCGCCGGTCAATGGCATCGTGATCAAGCGCACCATCGAGAAGGGCCAGACGGTGGCGGCCAGCCTGCAGGCGCCCGAGCTGTTCATCATCGCGCGCAACCTGCGCGACATGCAGGTGGAGACCAGCATCGACGAGGCCGACGTGGGCCGCATCCGCGCCGGGCAGAAGGCCAGCTTCACGGTGGATGCCTTCCCGGGCCGCAGCTTCGAGGGCCAGATCACCCAGGTGCGCAAGGCGGCGGTGAACGTCTCCAGCGTGGTGACCTATGTGGCCGTGGTGACCTTCTCCAACACCGATGGCCGGCTGCTGCCGGGCATGACGGCCAATGTGCGGGTGATCACCGACCAGCGCGACAACGTGCTCAAGTTGCCCAACGCCGCGCTGCGCGTGCGCATTGCCGGCGTTGAGCCGGCCAGCCCGGCCGCTGCAACGCCTGCGCCCCAGCCTGCGCCTGCCGCGCCGGCGGCCGCCGGCACGCCGATGGCGGAATTCCGCAACCGGCTGGTGCAGGAGCTGCAGCTCGACGCGGCGCAGACCGAGAAGGTGGATGCGCTGTATGCCGCGGCGCGGCCGAAGTTCATGCAGCTGGCCGAGCTGCCCGAGGCCGAGCGCACCCGCGCGCGCGAGCGCATCCTGGCCGAGATCCGCGCCGGCGTGGACGCGCTGCTGACGGCGGAGCAGAAGCCGCGCTATTCCGCGCTGCAGGCCGAGCTGGCCGGGCGCACCACCACGCGCGGGCGGGTCTACGTGCCGGGTGCGGACGGCAGTCCCAAGGCGCTGAACGTGCGCCTGGGCATCAGCGACGGCAGCATGACGGAACTGATCGTGCCGCCCGGCTCGCCCGAGGCGGCCGAGCTCAGGGAGGGCGCGGCGGTGATCACGGGCACGGTGAGCGCCGGCGCCACCGGCAGCAACGGCCGCCCGGCCGCGAATCCCGGCCCGCGGATGATGTTCTGATGGCCCTGATCGAGGCCCGAAACCTTAGCAAGGTCTACCGCATGGGCGGGGGCAAGGCGCGCGCGGGCGGGGAGACGATGGAGGTGCACGCGCTGCGCGGGGTGTCGCTGGACATCGAGGCCGGCGAGTTCGTGGCCATCATGGGCGCTTCGGGTTCGGGCAAGTCCACGCTGATGAACATCCTGGGCTGCCTGGACAGCCCGACGGGCGGTACCTACCACCTGGCCGGCGAGGCCGTGGAGGGCATGCCGCCCGATCAGCTGGCCGCCACGCGCAACCGGCGCATCGGCTTCGTGTTCCAGCAGTTCAACCTGCTGCCGCGCACGAGTGCGCTGGAGAACGTGGAGCTGCCCATGGTCTATGCGGGCGTGAAGGCGGCCGAGCGGCGCGCGCGGGCGCTCCAGGCGCTGCAGACCGTGGGCCTGGGCGAGCGCAGCAGCCACACGCCCAGCGAGCTCTCGGGCGGGCAGCAGCAGCGCGTGGCGATTGCGCGCGCGCTGGTGAACCACCCGCAGCTGATCCTGGCCGACGAGCCCACGGGCGCGCTCGACACGAAGACCAGCGAGGACATCATGCGCATCCTGGCCGACCTGAACGCGCAGGGCATGACGGTCGTGATCGTCACGCACGAGGCCGACATCGCGGCCTGGGCGCGGCGCAGGCTGGTGTTCCGCGACGGGCAGATCGTGGAGGACGTGCGCCAGCCCGGGCATGCGGCCAAGCCGGAGGCCGTCGCATGAGCTGGCTGGCCGCCTTCCGCACGGCCTGGCGCGCGCTGCTGGCCAACACGCTGCGCAGCATCCTGACCATGCTGGGCATCATCATCGGCGTGGCCGCGGTGATCACCATGATCGCCGTGGGCAGCGGAGCCACGGCGCGCGTGCAGGAGCAGATCAAGGGCCTGGGCTCCAACGTGATGCTGGTGCTGCCGGGCAGCCTGAGCGCGGCCGGCGTGCGCCAGGCCGCGCAGACGCGCTCGCGCTTCACCGAGGAGGACGCGGAGGCCATTGCGCTGGAGGTGCCCGAGGTGCAGGCGGTGGCGCCGTCCTCGCGCACCACGGCGCAGGCCGTGGCGCAGAACGCCAACTGGAACACGACCATCTTCGGCACCACCAACGATTACCTGATCGTGCGCGACTGGTCGCTCGAGAGCGGGCGTCCCTTCGAGGCGGCCGAGCAGGCCGGCTCGGCCAAGGTGGCCTGGCTGGGGCAGACCGTGGTGCGCGAGCTCTTCGGCGACGAGGACCCGATCGACCAGGTGATCCGGGTGCGCGGCGTGCCCTTCACGGTGGTGGGCGTGCTGGCGCGCAAGGGCCAGAACAGCATGGGGCAGGACCAGGACGACGTGGTGATCATCCCCATGTCCACCTTCCGCAACCGCATCTGGAACGCCGGCGGCAACGTGCGCCGCATCTGGACCATCACCATCAAGGTCCGCGAGGGCCAGGACATGAAGGTGGCCGAGGAGAACGTGCGCGCCCTGCTGCGCCAGCGCCTGAAGGTGCCGCCCGGCGGCGATGACACCTTCAGCGTGCGCAACCTGTCGGAGATCCTGCAGACGCAGGAGGAGGCCAGCCGCATCATGACGCTGCTGCTGGCGGCGGTGGCGGGCATCAGCCTGATCATCGGCGGCATCGGCATCATGAACATCATGCTCGTCAGCGTGACCGAGCGCACGCGCGAGATCGGCCTGCGCATGGCTGTGGGCGCCAAGCCGCGCGACATCCTCGCGCAGTTCCTGATCGAGGCGGTGACGCTCTCGCTGCTCGGTGGCGCCTTCGGCGTGCTGCTGGGCGCCGTGGCCACCTGGGTGGTGGGCACGCTCGCGGGCTGGCAGGTCAGCATGTCGCTGGGCGCCATCGCCCTGGCCGTGGGCTTCTCGGCCATCGTGGGCGTGTTCTTCGGCTTCTATCCCGCGCGGCGCGCGGCCAACCTGCTGCCGATCCAGGCACTCCGTTACGAGTAGAGCTCCCCCACGCTCCCCCATTGCATGTGGGTCGCTGCCCCCTGAGGGGGCCTTCGCGCCTTGGGGCGGCCCGGCGGCGCTCAAGGGCTCGCTGTGCCGCGGGTCTGTGCATCACCCCCGATAATCCTCTCCTTTCAAGGAGAGTTCGTGGATTTCACCCTGCTGATCAAGGCCGCCATCATGGGCATCGTCGAAGGCCTGACCGAGTTCCTTCCCATTTCCAGCACCGGCCACCTGATCCTCGCGGGCAGCCTGCTGGGCTTCCACGACGACAAGGCCAAGGTCTTCGACATCGCGATCCAGACCGGCGCCATCCTGGCGGTGATCCTGGTCTACTGGCAGAAGATCCGGGCCACCGTGGTGGCGCTGCCGACGAGCCAGCAGGCGCAGCGCTTCGCGCTCAACGTGCTGATCGCCTTCTTCCCGGCGGTGCTGCTGGGGCTGGCCTTCGGCAAGGCGATCAAGGCGAACCTGTTCACGCCCGAGGTGGTGGCCACGGCCTTCATCGTCGGCGGCTTCGTCATCCTGTGGGCGGAGAAGCGCCAGAGCCGGCCCGAATCGGCGCCGCGCATCCACGACGTGGACGAGATGGACTGGCGCGACGCGCTCAAGGTGGGGCTGGTGCAGTGCTTCGCGATGATCCCGGGCACGAGCCGCAGCGGCGCAACCATCATCGGCGGCATGCTGCTGGGCCTGTCGCGCAAGGCGGCCACCGATTTCTCCTTTTACCTGGCCATCCCGACGCTGATCGGCGCGGGCGCCTACAGCCTGTACAAGGAGCGCGCGCTGCTCTCGCTGGCCGACCTGCCGCTGTTCGGCACGGGGCTGCTGTTTTCCTTCCTGAGCGCCTGGCTGTGCGTGCGCTGGCTGCTGCGCTTTATCGCCACCCACAACTTCAACGGCTTCGCCTGGTACCGCATCGCCTTCGGCATCATCGTGCTGGGCACGGCGACCAGCGGCGTGGTGGACTGGTCGGTCTGAAGTTTTCCGCCACGCATCCAGCCATTGCACCGGGAGAGACCGCGATGAACGAATTCCATCAGTTCCGTGCCGAGTCGCTCGGCGGCCAGCCCGTGGACCTGGCCGCGTACCGGGGCAAGGTGGTGCTGGTGGTCAACACCGCCAGCCAGTGCGGCTTCACGCCGCAGTACGCGGGGCTGGAGGCGCTGTACCGGAAGTACCAGGACCAGGGGCTGGTGATCCTGGGCTTCCCGTGCAACCAGTTCGGCGGCCAGGAGCCGGGCGGGCCTGAGCAGATCGCGCAGACCTGCCAGATCAACTACGGCGTGAGTTTCCCCATGTTCGCGAAGGTGGAGGTCAACGGGCCGCACGCGCACCCGGTGTTCCAGTGGCTCAAGTCCCGGCTGCCGGGGTGGTTCGGCGCGAAGGTGCGCTGGAACTTCACCAAGTTCCTCATCGGGCGCGACGGCCAGCCCATCAGGCGCTTCGCGCCGGTGACCAGGCCCGAGCGCATCGAGTCGGCGATCCGCGCCGCGCTGGGCTTGCGCTAAGCCCTAGCCCGCGGCCTTGAGTTCGCGCACGCGCTGCAGGTTCAGCAGTGCCGCTTCGATGGCCGCAGCCGTGGCCACGGGCTGTTCCATGGGGAAGAGGTGCGAGCCGTCGAGCATCATGATGCGGCCCTTGGTGACCTTCTCGGTCATGGCCATGCCCACCTGCTTCATCTCCACCGAATGGCGCCCGCCGATGAAGGCCGCCGGGCATTTGAGCGGATGGCGCCTGAGCAGGCTGTCGAGATGGTGGGGCAGGGTGTTGTAGATGGCGGTCTCGACCTCGCGCGTGAAGCTCAGCACGCGCTTGCCGTCCTCGTCGTGCATGCCGTGCTCCACGTAGTCGCGCAGCACCTGCGGGTCCCAGTGGGCGAAGGCCCTCTTGTGGCGCAGGTGTTCGAAGGCGGTGTCGGCATCGGGCCAGCTGTTGCGGCGCTGGCGGCTGATGGCCCCGGGCGAGACCGCGCCGATGATCTGGGTGCGCTTGGCCACGCCCACGCTGGTGGCGCGCCAGCCGCCGAGGATGGGCGAGTCGATGAGCAGCACGCCGCAGGCCAGCTCGGGGTGGCGCGCGGCGGCCATGAGGCTGAGGAAGCCGCCCAGCGAATGGCCGACCAGGAAGGCCGGCTCGCCGCTCTTGTGCTGCTCGGCGGCGGCGAAGTCGGCCAGCTGCTGCACGAGGTGCGGCCAGTTGTTGGTGACGGGGTAGCGTTCGTCGTGGCCGAATTTCTCCAGCGCTTTCACGCGCAGGCCGCGGCGGCGCAGCTCGGCGAAGAGCACGCGGTAGGTGCTCGCGGGGAAGCTGTTGGCGTGCGAGAAGACGATGGGGGGCAGGTGGCTGTGCATGGGGATCAGGATTTTGCCGCCAGTTTCTTCAGGGCATACAGCGCGTCGAGCGCGTCGCGCGGGCTCAGCGCGTCGGGGTCGATCCCGGCGAGCTTGGCCTCCACTGCGCTGGGCGCGGCGGCCTCGGCGGCGGGCGGCGGGGCGAACAGGTCGACCTGGGCCCGGGTCTCGCTGGCGCTGCTCTCCAGCGCCTCGAGCGCGTGGCGCGCGTGGTTCACCACGGCCGCGGGCATGCCAGCCAGGCGTGCGACCTGGATGCCGTAGCTGCGGCTGGCCGGCCCGGGCTGGATCTCGTGCAGGAAGACGATGTCGTGCCCGGACTCGGTGGCGCTGACGTGCACGTTCACCGCGGCATGGTGCTTCGCGGGGAATTCGGTGAGCTCGAAGTAGTGGGTGGCGAAGAGCGTGAAGGCCTGCGTGCGGTCGTGCAGCTGGGTGGCGATGGCGCCGGCCAGGGCCAGGCCGTCGAAGGTGGAGGTGCCGCGGCCGATCTCGTCCATGAGCACCAGCGAGTGCGGCGTGGCCGCGTGCAGGATCTGGGCGGCCTCGGTCATCTCCAGCATGAAGGTGGACTGGGCGTTGGCCAGGTCGTCGGCGGCGCCGATGCGGGTGTGGATGGCGTCGATGGGGCCCAGGCGGCAGCTCGCGGCCGGCACGTAGCTGCCCATGGAGGCCAGCAGCACGATGAGCGCGACCTGGCGCATGTAGGTCGACTTGCCGCCCATGTTGGGGCCGGTGATGATCTGCATGCGCTGCTTCGGGCCGAGGCGCGTGTCGTTGGCGATGAAGGCACCGGAACTTGTCTCCGCCAGCCGCGCCTGCACCACCGGATGGCGGCCGCCCGTGATGTCGATGCAGGGCTCGGCACAGAAGCTGGGGCAGCACCAGTCCAGCGTGAGCGCGCGTTCGGTCAGCGCACACAGCACGTCCAGCGTGGCCAGGGCGCGCGCGGTGCGCGTGAGCGCGGGGATGTGGGGCTCGAGCTGGTCCAGCAGCTGCTCGTACAGCCATTTCTCCCGCGCCAGGGCGCGTTCCTGGGCACTGAGTGCCTTGTCCTCGAAGGCCTTGAGCTCGGGGGTGATGAAGCGCTCGGCGTTCTTGAGTGTCTGGCGGCGGCGGTAGTCCTCGGGCACGCGGTCCAGGTTGCTGCTGGTGACCTCGATGTAGAAGCCGTGCACCTTGTTGAACTGCACGCGCAGGTTGGCGATTCCGCTACGGGCGCGTTCGCGGGTTTCGAGCTCGAGCAGGAAGCCGTCGCAGTTGTTCTGGATGGCGCGCAGCTCGTCGAGTTCGGCATCGAAGCCGTCGTTGATGACGCCGCCGTCGCGCACCAGCGCCGCCGGTTCGGGCAGCAGGGCGCGCGCGAGCAGTTCCGCGCAGCCCGCGGGCGGCAGCAGGTGCTCGGCGACCTGCGCGAGCAGGCCGGCCTGACCCGCCATCACCGGCGCGAGTTGCTCTGTTTTTTGTAGCGTCTGCTGCAGGGCCACGAGCTCGCGCGGGCGCACCTGGCGCAGCGCGATGCGCGCGGTGATGCGCTCCACGTCGCTGCAGCCCCGGAGCTGCTCGCGCAGGCGCTGCCAGGGGCCGCTTTTCAATGCCGTGATGGCGGCCAGTCGCTGCTGTGCCGGGCCGCGGTCGCGCGCGGGCTCGAGCAGCCAGCGCTTGAGCAGGCGGCTGCCCATGCCGGTCATGCAGCTGTCGAGCAGGGAGAACAGGGTGGGGCTGTCCTCGCCGCGCAGGGTCTGCACGAGTTCGAGGTTGCGCCGGGTGGTCAGCGGCAGGTCGATGAGCTGGTCGTTGCGCTGCACGCGCAGGGCGTGCACGTGGCTCAGGGCCCGGCCCTGGGTGTGTTCGGCATAGGCCAGCAGGGCCGCGGCGGCAGCGTGGGCCTGGGGCAGCTCCTGCGCGCTCCAGGCGGCCAGGCTGGCGGCCTTGAGCAGCTCCTGCAGCTTGCCCTGGCCCAGGGCGCTGTCGAACTGCCACTCGGGGCGCAGCGCGAGGGCCACGCCGGTGGCCTGCTTCAGGCTGTGCAGGCGCTGCTCGAAGGCGGGCGTGCTGCCGGCGCTGTAGAGCAGCTCGCCCGGGGCGATACGCGCCACCCATTCGGCGAGCTCGTCGGGGCTGCATTCGGCCAGGTTGACCTCGCCCTGCGTGACGCTGAGCCAGGCCAGGCCCAGGGTGTTGCGCGGGCCCTGGTGCACGGCCAGCAGCAGGGATTCGCTCTTCTCGTTGAGCAGGGCGCTGTCGGTCAGGGTGCCGGGGGTGACCACGCGCACCACCTTGCGCTCCACCGGCCCCTTGGCGGTGGCGACGTCGCCGACCTGCTCGCAGATGGCGACCGATTCGCCCAGCCTGATCAGGCGGGCCAGGTAGGTCTCGACCGAATGGAAGGGTACGCCGGCCATGACGACCGGCTGGCCGGCCGACTGGCCGCGCTGGGTGAGGGTGATGTCGAGCAGGCGGGCGGCCTTCTCGGCGTCCTCGAAGAACAGCTCGTAGAAGTCGCCCATGCGGTAGAACAGCAGCGTCTGCGGGTACCCGGCCTTGAGGCCGAGGTACTGCTGCATCATGGGGGTGTGGGAGGCGAGATCGGCCGGGGTGGACATCCCGGCGAGTCTATCAACAAGCCCCCGGGGCCGGACGCCTGGCGGCTTCAGGCCAGGGCGTAGGGGACGGTGGCCACGCACAGGCAGGCCACGGTGCTGAGCTGCAGGCGCAGCGGCAGGTACCAGGCGGGCAGGGCGCGGCGGCGCACGAGGCGCTTGTCCTGCCAGTAATGGGCGCCATAGGCGACGATCAGCACGAGGGCGGCCAGCACGCGGCCCTGCACCAGCAGCATGGGCAGCAGCAGCGCCAGCCAGCCGGCCAGGGCCGGGACCACGCTCCAGACCAAGCTGGCGCGGGCAGCGGGGGTGTCCTCTTCCTGCATGGCCAGGCCCCAGTGCAGCGCGCCGACGAAGCTCAGGATGACGGCACCGTAGGCCAGCAGCGCCAGCTGCCAGAACAGGCGGTGGGCGGGATCGAGCAGGCCGCCCAGGGCCGTGGCGACGAAGGGCACGAGGCCGCCGTAGCCCAGCCAGGCGATGTGCGCGGGTGGCCTGGAAGGGCTGCTCATGAGCGTGCCTGGCTGGGCACCCAGGCATGGGCGCGCAGCTGCGCAAGGGTGACGAAGTCGAGTGCGCGTTCGTGCGTGCACTCCAGCACCACGGGCGGGGCCATGCCGGCCTCGAGCGCCTCCTTCCAGCGCAGCGCGCACAGGCACCAGCGGTTGCCGGCGCGCAGGCCCTGGAAGCGGTGTTCGGGCCGCGGCGTGACGAGGTCGTTGCCGCGGCTGGCCGAGAAGTCGAGGAAGGCCTGGGTGACGCGCGCGCAGATCACGTGCGAGCCCTGGTCGTTCTCGTCGGTGTGGCAGCAGCCGTCGCGGTAGTAGCCGGTCAGCGGGTCGTAGGAGCAGGGCACCAGCGGGGTGCCCAGGACGTTCCTGGCGTTCATGGTGGGCGTGGGCGGGAAGTTCTGGCTGCGGAGGATAGGCGAAAAGCGCCGGCTTCGCAGGCCTGCGGTCTTGGCGCCCTCAGGGCAGGCCCCCGACCTCGCCGCGCCGGATGGCGGCCGCACGGTCCCGGATGGCGCTGCGCCCGGTGGCGTCGAGCCGGGCCAGGTTCTTCACCTGCAGCGCGGTGCGCGGGTTGGCCGCCAGCAGCGCCTCGTGGCGCAGCAGGAAATCCCAGTACAGCGTGGTGAGGGGGCAGGCGCGCTCGCCCGTGCGCTGGGCCGGGTCGTAGCGGCAGCCCTTGCACAGCGGGCTCATGCGCTCGATGTACCTGCCGCTGGCGATGTAGGGCTTGCTGGCCATCAGGCCGCCGTCGGCGTACTGGCTCATGCCCAGGGTGTTGGGCAGCTCGACCCATTCCACCGCGTCCACGTAGACGCCGAGGTACCAGGCGTGCACCTGCTTCGGCTCCACGCCATGCAGCAGCGCATACAGGCCGGTCACCATGAGGCGCTGGATGTGGTGCGCGTAGCCGTGCTGCAGGGTCTGGGTGATCGCATCGGCCAGGCAGGCCAGGTCGGTGCGGCCGTCCCAGTACCAGGCGGGCAGGTCCTCATGGGCGTCGAGCGCATTGCCTTCGAGGTACTGCGGCATCTGCGTCCAGTAGATGCCGCGCACGTACTCGCGCCAGCCGAGGATCTGGCGGATGAATCCCTCGGCGCTGGCCAGCGGCACCTGACCGGCACGGTACGCGGCCTCGGCCGCGGCGACCACCTCGCGCGGGTGCAGCAGCTTGAGGTTGAGGGCGGCGGAGAGGTGGGCGTGGTGGAGCCAGGGCTCGCCCGGCCAGATCGCGTCCTGCCAGGGGCCGAAACCGGCCAGGCGTTGCGTGATGAAGTCATCGAGCGCCTGCAGCGCCTGCGCGCGCGTGACGGGCCAGGCAAAGCCCTCGACCGTGCCCGGGTGGTCGGCAAAGCGTTGCCGCACCAGGGCCAGGACCTCGCGCGTGATCGCATCGGGCTCGAAGCGGCTGCGCGGTGGCACGAAACCCGGCCCCTGCGGGCCGAAGGCCTGGCGGTTGTCGGGGTCGAAGTTCCACTGGCCGCCGGCGGGCTGGTCGCCGTCCATCAGCACCCGGTGTTTGCGGCGCTGCTCGCGGTAGAAGTACTCCATGCGCAGCGACTTGCGGCCGCGGGCATGGGCGGCAAACTCGCGCACCGTGGTGTAGAAATGCCGGTCGTCGAGGACCTGCAGCGGGATGCCGGCGGCCGCTGCCGTGGCCTGCAGGGCCTTGAGCACGCGCCAGTCGCCCGGGGCCGTGAGCACCAGCTGCCGCGGCTGCAGCCGCCCGAGGTCGTGCGCGAGCTGCTCCGCCAGCTGGCCGCGGTTGCCGGGATCCTCCAGGCGCACGTAGTGCAGGGGGCGGCCGGCGGCCTGCAGGGCCAGCGCGAAGTGGCGCATGGCGCTCAGGAAGAGCGCGATGCGCGCCTGGCCCGAGTGGACGTGGGTGGATTCCCCGGCAACCTCGGCCATCCAGACGGCGTCCTGCGCGGGGTCGAAGCCGTCGAAGGCCGCGGCCCCGGGGTCGAGCTGGTCGCCCAGCACGAGGACCAGGGTGCGCAGGCCGCTCATGGGCGCTCCCGCGTGCGGCGGCAGGCTTCGGAGCAGTACTTGACCTGCTCCCAGTTCTTCGCCCATTTCCGGCGCCAGCTCATGGGCCGGCCGCAGACGCAGCAGGGTTTGGCGGGCAGGGACTGCTTGTTGCCTTTGAAGCCGGGACGCGGGGGCATGGCGGATCTCGGGAATGCGGTCCGGCATTGTGGCGTCCCGGCCCCAACCGTGCTGCGGGCGGGAATATTCCACCATTGCGGGATTCTTGCCGGGATTCCCGCCAAACGGCTGCCGGGCAGCGCCCAGTGGCCGGGCCGGTCGATTAATATCCGAAGACAGGGCAGAGCGGCATGGCGAGGGCGGCTTGCCGGTGACAGAACTGCCAACACACACATGGGCTCTGCAGACAATCAGGACGAGGTCAGGCGCTTGCGTGCCGAGCTGCGCGCGGCCGAGGATCGCCTGCAGGAGCGCGAGCGCGACTGGCAGCTGCTCGACGGGCGCCGGCGCCGCACCGAGCGGCTCTTCACGGCCGCCTTCGAGGAGAGCCCCGAGGCCATCGGCTTGTCGCGCATGGGCGACGGCCTGATCATCGACGTCAACCAGGAATGGCTGGCCATCACCGGGTACAGCCGCGACGAGGTGATCGGCCATACGGTGGTCGAGATCGGCCACTGGCCCGACCATGCGGCCCGCGATGCCGCCCTGGCCGAGCTGCGCCGCAGCGGGCGGTTGCGCGACTACGAGGCCATGCTCAACTTCAAGGACCGGGGCAAGCGTCTGGCGTGCCTGAACGGCACGCTGATCGATGTCGACGGCGAGACCCACGTCCTGATGTACCTCAAGGACATCACCCACGAGCGCATGGCCGAGGAGGCCCTGCGCTCGGGCGAGCTGGCGCTGGAGCGCGCGGTGGACCGGCTCAACCAGCAGCTCGCGCTGTACGAGCTGACCGAGGGGCTGGCGCGCGTGGGCTCCTGGCTGTCCAGCGTCGACGGCCAGACCATCACCTTTTCGCCCGGCCTGCGCCAGATCGCCGGCCTGCCGCCGGGCCCCCCGCTGACCAGCGCGCAGGCGCGCTCCTACATCCATCCCGACGACCTGCCGCGGTTCGTCGAGATCCGCCAGCGCATGGACGGCAGCACGCTGGAATACCGCGTGCTGCGTGGCGACGGCACGATCCGCTGGGTCCGCTCCAGCCTGCACCGCTACACCGGGCTGCAGGGCCAGACGCTCGATTTCGGCCTGGTGCAGGACATCACCGCCGAGCGTGCGGTGACCGAGGCACTGCGGGAGAAGCTGGAGTTCATCGAGAACATCACGAGCCAGATCCCCGACGTGCTGTTCCAGTACGAGATGCGCGACGACGGCAGCCACTGGTTCCCCTACATCAGCGCCAGCGTGCGCGCAATGTTCCGGGTCTCGCCGGCCGAAGCGCAGCGCGATGCCCACCGGGTGTTCGCGGCCATCCACCCCGAGGACCGCCCCGGCGTCTTCGCAACCATGAAGGCGGCCTTTCACCCGGGCGGCAGCTGGTCGCACGAGTACCGCCTGAAGTTCGACGACGGCAGCGAACGCTGGGTGCTGGGCAACGCGATCACGCGGCGCGAGAGCGACGACCGGCTGGTCTCCTATGGCTCGATCGCCGACATCACCGAGCGCAAGCTGGCCGAGCAGCGCCTGCAGGAGAGCGAACTGCGCTTCCGCAGCCTGACCGACCTGTCGTCCGACTGGTACTGGGAGACCGACGCGCAGTTCCGCTTCACGCGCTTCGACGGCTACAAGGATGGCAAGTCCATCATGACCCAGGAGGACAGCCTGGGCAGGACGCGCTGGGAGCTGGGGGCGCTCAACATGGGGCCGCAGGACTGGGAGGCGCACCGCAAGGTGCTGGAGGCGCAGCAGCAGTTCCGCGACCTGGAGCTGCACCGCCTCGACGCCAATGGCCAGCCCTACTGGGTGGCCGTCAGCGGCACGCCGATCTTCGACGACCGGGGGCAGTTCCGCGGCTACCGCGGCATCGGGCGCGACATCACCAAGCGCAAGTTTGCCGAGGACGAGACCCAGCGCCTGGCCTTCTATGACACGCTCACCGGCCTGCCCAACCGGCGCCTGCTGATGGACCGGCTCGCGCATGCGCAGGTCACCGGCGCGCGCAGCCGGCGCTTCGGCGCGCTGCTGTTCATCGACCTGGACAACTTCAAGGACCTCAACGACACGCTGGGCCATGACGTGGGCGACCTGCTGCTCGAGCAGGTGGCGCTGCGCCTGGTCTCCTGCATCCGCGAAGGCGACACGGCGGCGCGCTTCGGCGGCGACGAGTTCGTGGTGATGCTGGAGGACCTGAGCGACAACGAACCCGACGCCGTGCGCCAGGTCGAGGTGGTGGCCGAGAAGGTGCTGGCCCGCCTGAACGCACCCTACGAGCTGGTGGGGCGCCAGCACAGCAGCTCGCCGAGCATCGGCATCACGCTGTTCTGCGGCACCGCGCTGGGCGTGGACGAGCTGCTCAAGCGCGCCGACGTGGCCATGTACCAGGCCAAGGCGGCCGGGCGCAACACGCTGCGCTTCTTCGACCCGCAGATGCAGGCGGCCGTGCTCTCGCGCGCCGCGCTGGACGCCGACCTGCGCCTGGGCCTGCAGCGCGACGAGCTGCTGCTGCATTTCCAGCCGGTGGTCGACGTCGCCAGCCGCGTCATCGGCTACGAGGCGCTGCTGCGCTGGCAGCATCCGCAGCGCGGCATGGTGCCGCCGGGCGAGTTCATCGCGCTGGCCGAGCAGACCGGCCTGATCCTGCCCATCGGGCAGTGGGTGCTGCGCCAGGCCTGCCGGCAGCTGGTGGCCTGGTCGCGCCAGCCGGCCACGCAGGGGCTGAGCCTGGCGGTCAACGTGAGCGCGCGGCAGTTCCGTCAGCCGGATTTCGTGGACGGGGTGCAGGCCATCCTCGACGAGACCGGGGCCGATCCGCAGCAGCTCAAGCTGGAGCTGACCGAAAGCGTGCTGATCTCTGACGTGGAGGACGCCATCCGCAAGATGGGCGCACTGCGCGAGCGCGGGGTGCGCTTCGCGCTCGACGATTTCGGCACCGGCTATTCCTCGCTGAGCTACCTCAAGCGCCTGCCGCTGCACCAGCTCAAGATCGACCAGAGTTTCGTGCGCGACGTGCTGAGCGACCCCAACGATGCGGCCATCGTGCGCACCATCCTGGCGCTGGCGCGCAGCATGGACCTGACCGCGGTAGCCGAGGGCGTGGAGACCGAGGGCCAGCGCCATTTCCTGCGGGCCAACGGCTGCACCGTGTTCCAGGGCTACCTGTTCGGCCGCCCGGCGCCGCTGCCGCCCCAGCCCTGAGTCCGCTCGCGCGGCCTCAGGGCCTGCGGGGTGGGTTTATTCGAAGTTGCCCTGGTCGCGCTCGTCGCCGCTGTCGGCTACCGGCAGGCTGAGCTTGTCGGCCGCCTGGCGTGCCTGGGCCTTGTCGCCGGCGCCGGCGAACTTGCTGTACTTGTGCAGCAGCGGCACCAGCTGGCCGTAGATGCGCGGGTTGCCGGCCAGGCATTCCTTCTGTTCCAAGAAATCGCTCTCGCCGGTGAAGTTGCCCACCAGGCCACCGGCCTCGGTGACCAGCAGCGAACCGGCGGCCACGTCCCAGGGGCTCAGGCCGGTCTCGAAGAAGCCGTCGGTGAAGCCGGCGGCCACGTAGGCCAGGTCCAGTGCGGCGGCGCCCGGGCGGCGCAGGCCGGCGGTGCGCTGCATGACCTCGCTCATCATCGAGAGGTAGAGCGGGAAGTTGTCGCCCTTGCGGAAGGGAAAGCCGGTGGAGATCAGGCTCTGCGAGAGCTGGGTGCGCTTGCTCACACGGATGCGGCGCTCGTTCATGTACGCGCCGCGGCCCTTGGTGGCGGTGAAGAGGTCGTTGCGCGTGGGGTCGTAGATCACGGCCTGTTCGACCTTGCCGCGCACGGCCAGCGCAATGCTCACGCAGTAGACCGGAAAGCCGTGGATGAAGTTGGTGGTGCCGTCCAGCGGGTCGATGATCCAGACGTGTTCGGAATCCTGGGCGCCGCGCGTGCGGCCGGTCTCCTCGCCCCAGATGCCGTGGCCCGGGTAGGCGGTGAGCAGGGTCTCGATGATGGTCTCTTCGCTGGCGTGGTCCACCTCGGTCACGAAGTCGTTCACCTGCTTCTGCGAGACGCGCACGGCCTCGACGTCGAGCGCAGCGCGGTTGATGATGGCGCCGGCGGCGCGGGCGGCCTTGATGGCCACGTTGAGCATGGGGTGCAGGTTGGACGACATGAATTTTTGAGGCGTTGGGGGGAAGGCAGGAGGCCTGTGCCCTGGCTGGCTGGAAGAGCGGAAGCGGCGGCCCGGCGATGCGGGCGGCGACAATAGGGCCAGATTTTACCCGCAGCCCCCGTTTTCCATGCAAGCACCGCTTTTCCGCACCCGTTTCGTGCTGATCCAGACCAGCCATGCCGGCAACGTGGGGGCCGTCGCGCGCGCCATGAAGGTCATGGGTTTCGATGACCTGGTGCTGGTGCAGCCGCGCTGGCCCAACGTGCTGCGGCGGCAGGAGACCGTCGAGCGCGCCAGCGGCGCCAACGACGTGCTGGAGAACGCCCGCATCGTGGACACGCTGGACGAGGCGCTGGACGGCATGACCCACCTGTGTGCCACCGCCATGACGCCGCGCGACTTCGGTCCGCCCACGCGCGCGCCGCGCGAGCATTTCGCGCAACTGGTGCAGTCGGCCACGCCCGATGCCGGCGCGCAGGGCGTGGCCTTCCTGTTCGGCTCCGAGCGCTTCGGCATGCGCAACGAGGACGTCTACCGTTGCCACACCTGCCTGAGCATTCCCACGAACCCGTCGTTCGGCTCGCTCAACCTGGGGGCCGCGCTGCAGGTCATTGCCTACGAGTGGCGCCTCGCACTGGGCGCGTATGCGGTGCAGGAGGCCACGGCGCCGCCGGTGCGCGCCGACGCCCCCCAGTTGGCCGGCATGCTGGCGCACCTGGAGCAGGCCCTGGTGGCCATCGATTTCCTGGACCCGGCCGCGCCGAAGAAGCTCATGCCGCGCCTCAATGCCCTGTTCAACCGCGCCCAGCCGACGCAGGAGGAAGTCCATATCCTCAGAGGTGTCGCCAAGGCCATGCTGGAAACGGCGGCCAAGGCGAAGCGATAAACTGCCCGTATGTTTTCCCGCCTCCGCTCCGACATCCAGTGCATCCTCGACCGTGACCCGGCGGCCCGCAGCGCCTGGGAGGTGCTGACCTGCTATCCCGGCCTGCATGCGCTGGTGATGCACCGCTGGGCGCACGCGTGCTGGACGCACGGCCTCAAATGGCTGGGGCGCTTCATCTCGCACCTGAGCCGCTGGCTTACGGGCATCGAGATCCACCCGGGCGCCACGATCGGCGAGCGCGTCTTCATCGACCACGGCATGGGCGTGGTGATCGGGGAGACCGCCGAGGTGGGCGACGGCTGCACCATCTACCACGGCGTCACGCTGGGCGGCACCTCGCTCTACAAGGGCGCCAAGCGCCATCCGACGCTGGGGCAGAACGTGGTGATCGGCGCCGGCGCCAAGGTGCTGGGCGGCTTCACCGTGGGCGATGGCGCCAAGGTCGGCTCCAACGCGGTGGTCGTCAAGCCGGTGCCGGCCGGCGCCACCGCCGTGGGCAACCCGGCGCGCATCATCGAGGCCGAGGGCGACGCCAGGCGCGAGGAAGCCGCCTCGCGCATGGGCTTCTCGGCCTACGGCGTGACGCAGAACGACGACCCGCTCTCGCAGGCCCTGCGCGGCCTGATCGACAACGCCTCCTCGCAGGAGCACCAGATCGCCCTGCTGTGGCAGGCGATCGAGAAGCTCTCGGCCGGCAAGCCGCCGTCCGAGTGCGTGCCGGGCGACGCCGCCCGCGAGGAGCATTTCGAACGGGACCGGCTCAACCAGCTGGTCGGCAAGTAGGCGCGGCGTTCAGCGGCGAGGGGTGCGTGCGCCCAGCACGTTGACGGCCAGCCCGCCGATCACCAGCGCCGCCGCCGCCAGTTTCCAGGCCTGCAGCGGCTCGCCCAGCAGCAGGGCCGAGGCGCCCATGCCGAAGAAGGGGATCAGCAGCGCCATGGGAGTGATGGTGGCGGCCGGATGCCGTGCCAGCAGCCAGCCCCAGGCGCCAAATGCGAAGAGGGTGTTGCCGATGGACTGCCAGAGCATGGCCGCCCAGGCCCCCAGGCTGGCGCGCGGCAGCGTTTCGGTGATGGCGCCGGGCCCTTCGAACCACAGGCTCAGCAGGAGCAGCGGCGGCACGGCGAACACGCTGCTCCAGACCATGAAGCCCAGCATGTCCACCTTGCCGATGCTGCGCGAGACCAGATTGCCGCAGGCCCAGCACAGCGCGCCGCCCAGGGCCAGCATCAGGCCCAGCGGGGTGACGTCGCTGTGCGCCCCGGAAAAACTCTGCCAGCCGATCAGGGCGAAGCCCAGCGTCGCCAGTGCAATGCCTCCGAGCTGAGCTCGCGGCACGTGTTCGTGCTGCAGCCAGGCCACCAGCAGCAGGGTGAAGAAGACCTGCGACTGCATCAGCAGCGAGGCCAGGCCGGGCGTGACGTCGGCCCGCATGGCCAGGAACAGCAGGCCGAACATCAAGCCGATGAAGACCCCGTAGCGCACCAGATGGCGCCAGGCCACGGCCGGGCGCCGGATGAACAGCAGCCAGGGCAGGGCGCTGAGCACGAAGCGCATGGTCGCCAGCAGCAGCGGCGGCAGCTCGGTGAGCGCGCCCTTGATGACGACGAAGTTGGTGCCCCAGACCGCGACGACGGCCAGTGCCAGCAGCAGGTGCGACAGGGGCACGGAGGGGGCTCAGGCGGTCCTGGGAGCGCGGATGGCCGACTTGGGACGGAAGGCCTTGCAGACCTCGTCGTTCGTTTCCATGTAGGGGCCTCCGATCAGGTCCACGCAGTAGGGCACGGCGGCGAAGATGCCGGCCACGATGGACTTGCCCTCGGCGTCCTTGAGCCCTTCGAGCGTTTCCTGGATGGACTTCGGCTGCCCGGGCAGGTTGATGATGAGGCTCTGGTCACGGATCACGGCGACCTGGCGCGACAGGATGGCGGTGGGAACGAACTTCAGGCTGATCTGGCGCATCTGTTCGCCAAAGCCCGGCATCTCCTTGTGCGCCACGGCCAGCGTGGCTTCGGGCGTGACGTCGCGCAGCGCCGGGCCGGTGCCGCCGGTGGTCAGCACCAGGGAGCAGCCGGCGTCCACCAGCTCGATCAGGGTGGCGCTGATCCGGTCTTTTTCGTCGGGGATCAGGCGCGGCTCGAACGTGACGGGGTTCTTCAGCGCGCGGCTCAGCCAGTCCTGCAGCGCGGGCAGTCCCTTGTCTTCGTAGACGCCACTGGAGGCGCGGTCGCTGATGGAGACGATGCCGATCTTCACCGGATCGCAGGTCTGCTTCTCACTCGTCATCTTCTTCTCCGGCTGCATCCACTTCCACCGAGGCCAGCATCTCGCGCACCAGCTGGAAGATCTCGCGGTAGGCGCGGCCCTGGCGCGGTGCCAGGCCCTGCGAGACCGCGGCCTTGTCTGCCGGCGGCGCGTCCTTGCGCGCCTGGCGCACCAGAGCGCGCAGCTGCTGGGTGTCAGTCTGCGGGAAATCGCTGATCCACTGGGCCACGGCCGCGTCGTCGGCAATCAGGCGCTCGCGCCACTGCTCGGCGGTGTGCAGCAGGGCGGTCTCGCGGGCCGAGGGCATGTGCTGCTCCACCAGCGCGGCGCGCGCGGCGTCCAGCACCTCGGGCTCGAGCTGGCGCATGAGCTTGCCGACGAACTGCATCTGGCGCCGCTTGCCCTCGAAGTTGGTGATGCGCTTCGCTTCGGCGAGGGCCTCGAGCAGCTTGTCGGGCAGGTCCAGCTTGTTCAGCAGGTCGGCGCGCAGCGTGAGCAGCGATTCGCCGAGCTTCTGCAGCTCGGTGCTCTCGCGCTTGAGGTCGGTGCGGCTGATGTCGACGTCGCCCTTGAGCTCGCGCTTGAGCTCCAGGTCGAGTTCGCTGCCTTCGGCGACGAACTGGCCTTTGACGTAGTAGCCTTTTTTGGGTTTGCGGGACATGTGTGGGGGGAATTCGGGGTGACGCGCAGTCCGCGTACACGGGCAAGTATCATAGCCTCGCCATGAACACACCCAATTCCCGTGCCCACGCCGGCACCGACAGCGGCTTCAGCTACAGCCGCGCCCATTTCGAAGAACTCGTCGACACCGCGCTGGCGCATGCGAAGAAGCTCGGTGCCACCGACGCCGGGGCCGAGGCCTCCGAGGGCTGCGGCCTGAGCGTCTCGGTGCGCAAGGGCGAGCTGGAGAACGTGGAGCGCAACCGCGACAAGTCGCTGGGCGTGACGGTCTATGTTGGCCAGCGCCGCGGCAATGCCAGCACCTCCGATTTCTCGCGTGCCGCCATCGAGCAGACCGTGCAGGCGGCCTATGACATCGCGCGCTTCACGGCCGAAGACCCGATGGCCGGCCTGCCGGACGCCGAGGACATCGTGCGCCATGACGAGGCCGGCCGCGACCTGGACCTCTTCCACCCCTGGGCCATCACGAGCGAGGAAGCGGCAGACATCGCTCGCGCCACCGAGGCCGCGGCCTTCAAGACCGACAGGCGCATCACCAACAGCGAGGGCGCCGCGGTGTCGGCGCAGCAGTCGCATTTCTTCAGCGCGCACACCCATGGCTTTCGCGGCGGCTATGCCAGCTCGCGCCACTCGATCTCGGTCTCGCCGATTGCAGGCAAGGGCGACGACATGCAGCGCGACTACTGGTACAGCTCGCACCGGCACCCCGAGGACCTGGCCCTGCCCGAAGCCATCGGCCGCTACGCCGCCGAGCGGGCCCTGAGCCGCCTGAAGGCGCGCAAGATCAGCACGCGCGAAGTGCCGGTGCTGTTCGAGTCGCCGCTGGCCGCCGGACTGCTGGGCGCGCTGGTGCAGGCCCTGAGCGGCGGGGCGCTGTACCGCAAGAGTTCCTTCCTGCTCGACTCGCTGGGCACCCAGGTGCTGCCCGCGCACATCGACCTGTTCGAAGACCCGTTCCTGCTGCGCGGCAAGGGCAGCTCGCCCTTCGACGAGGAGGGGGTGCGGGTCAAGGCCCGCCCGGTCATCGAAGCCGGCCGTGTGCAGGGCTATTTCCTGAGCAGCTACTCGGCGCGCAAGCTGGGCATGAAGACCACGGGCAATGCCGGCGGCTCGCACAACCTGATCCTGAGCTCGCGCCGCACGCAGGCGGGCGACGACCTCGACGCCATGCTGGAGAAACTGGGCACGGGCCTGTTCGTCACCGAACTCATGGGCCAGGGCGTGAACTACGTGACGGGCGACTACTCGCGCGGTGCCAGCGGCTACTGGGTGGAAAAGGGCCGCATCGCCTACCCGGTGCAGGAGATCACCATCGCCGGCAACATGAAGGACATGCTCATGGGCATCGAGGCCGTGGGCGCGGATGCCTACAACTACGGCGCCAAGACCGTGGGCTCCATCCTGATCAACCGCATGAAGGTGGCGGGCAGCTGAGCCGGGGCGGGCCCCGGCCTCCTTCAGCGGACGATGCGGCCGTCGCGGCCCAGCAGCACCATTTCCACGAAGCTGCTGCCTTCGCGCTGTTCGCGGGTATAGCGGATGGCGTAGCCATTCAGGTCGTAGCCCTTGCCGCGTTCCAGCGCCTGCACCAGACGGTCCGAGCCGGCGCCTGCGCTTTCCTTCAGGCCTTCGACCAGCACCGACGCGGCGAGGTAGCCGTGCAGGTGCGAGTAGCTGAGCCTGGCTGGCTCCTCGTTCATGGCGCGCTGGAAAGCCTGCACGAAGCGCGAGGTGCTCCCGCGCGGGTAGGGCAGGGGCTGGGAAAACACGGTGCCGGCGCTGAGATCCTTGATTTCCTGCTGTACGCCGCTCATGGAGACCACCGAGAACGCCACGATGCGGATGCCGAGCTGGGCCTCGTTGACGGCACGGATGAAGGACGATGCCGTCTTGGTGGGCGCGGCCATGACGACTGCCTGGGTCTGGGAGCTGCGCAGCTGCTGCACGGCAGCTGCAAAGTCGGGCCTCTGCCGGTCGTAGCTGATCACCGTGGCCAGCACAGCCCCGTGTCGGCCGACGGCTTCGCGGGCAGTCTGGGTGACGACGTTGCCCATCTCGTCGTTGGGGAAGAAGGTTGCGATGCGGTCCAGTCCCATGGACTTGAGCTGGGCTACGCAGTAGTCTGCCTCGGTGCGGTAATTGGCGGTCACGTAGAAGTCATAGCGGGGCCGGCTGCCGGTCAGCACCGGGTTGCCGGCCTGTGATCCGACCACCACCACCTTGTTGGTATTGGCAAACTGCTGCAAGGCGGCGGCCGAGGGGTTGCCCACGGCACCCAGCAGGGCCACGGCATCTTTTTCCCTGACCAGCAGGGCCGCGTTCTCGGCGGCTTGCCTGGGGTCGAACTTGTCGTCCAGCACTTCCAGCACGAGCTTGCGCCCGCCGATACCACCGTCCTTGTTGGCCTGGCGGATCCGGGCCTCGGCGCCAGCGCGGATGTCCTGCCCGTTGGCCGATTGTGGACCCGAGAGGTCCAGGCTCTGGCCGATGACGAGATCACCTTCGGTGCGCTGGGCCAGCGCACGCGGTGCAATGGCAAAGGTGGCGGCGGTTCCGCCCAGGGCGTGGACCAGTTGGCGGCGGGTGATCGGGCGCATGCAGATTTCCTCCAGGGCGGCGCGGCGGTCTCGGGTGAGCGTGCCTGCCGGACCCTACCTGTGCCCGGCAGCCCGATCCTACGACGACCTCACCGTCCCCTCCAAGGGGGTTGCACGCCGACGGCGTGACGTTTGTCACGCCTCGCGTTGCGCGGGCTCAGCCCGCCAGTGCGGCCTTGACGGCGGCCGAGACCTGGCCCATCTCGGCCTTGCCGGCCAGGCGGGTCTTGACCACGCCCATGACCTTGCCCATGTCGCCGGGGCCGCTGGCGCCGAGCTCGGCCACGATGGCCTTCACCTCAGCGGCCACTTCCTCGGCCGAGAGGCGCTGCGGCAGGTAGGCCTGCAGCACCTGGATCTCGGCGCTTTCCTTGTCGGCCAGGTCCTGGCGTGCGGCCTGCTGGTAGGCGGCGACCGAGTCCTTGCGCTGCTTGATCAGCTTGTCGACGATGGCCACCACGGCCACGTCGTCGAGCGTGACGCGCTCATCCACTTCCTTCTGCTTCATGGCAGCCAGCAGCAGGCGGATGGTGCCCAGGCGCTCGCTGTCCTTGGCGCGCATGGCGGCCTTCATGTCGTCGTTGATCTGGTCCTTGAGTGACATGGCAATTCTCCGGATGAAAAAACAAAACCCGCGCCTGGCGTCCCGAGCGCGGGTTGTTGGATGCCCTGAGGTCTGGGACCCCGCGGCGATCAGTACAGCTTCTTGGGCAGCTGCATCGAGCGGATGCGCTTGTAGTTGCGCTTGACGGCAGCGGCCTTCTTGCGCTTGCGCTCGGCGGTGGGCTTCTCGTAGAACTCGCGCGCGCGCAGGTCGGTCAGCAGGCCCAGTTTCTCGATGGTGCGCTTGAAGCGGCGCAGGGCCACGTCAAACGGCTCGTTTTCTTTTACACGGATGGTCGTCATTACGTAATGGTTTCCGAAATGTGCGGTCAGAGGGTGGGCAGGAAGATCGGGCCTGCACGCCATGTACCGCGAAGTGCCCCGCCTGTAACTAGTATTTGGCCGGCGGGGCTATGCCAGCAAAGTCCGACATTATAGCGGGTTAAGCCAGCCGGGCAACCGCCCGCCCGGGACCCAAAAACCAGGGCCGCCGCAGGCGGCCTGCCCCCGGGAGGGGGCGGACGGGCTACACGCAGTGAGCCCGTCGGGGGCGGAAACCTAGTTTGGCCCACGGGCATGGGCTAGCGCCACGCCTGCGGCGTGAGCGCTAGCCCATGCCCACTGGAAGTTGTAACCGCCCAGCCAGCCCGTGACGTCCACCACCTCGCCGATGAAGTACAGCCCCGGCTGCTTCTGCGCCTCCAGGGTCTGGCCGGACAGCTCCCGGGTGTCCACGCCGCCGGCCGTGACCTCGGCCTTGGCGTAGCCCTCCGTGCCGGTGGGCGTGAGTTCCCAGCGCGAAAGCCTCTCGGCCAGCGCGGCCAGCGCCTTGTCGGCGGCTTCGTTCACGGGGCGCTGCCAGGCCGGGTCCTGGCTGGCCCAGGCTTCGGCCAGGCGGCTGGGCAGCAGGGTGGCCAGCTCGTTGACGATCAGCTTGCGCGAGCGCAGCTTGGCCTCCGCCAGGCGGGCGGCCAGGTCCTGATCGGGCGCGAGGTCGATGCGGATGGGGGTGCCGGGCTTCCAGTAGCTGGAGATCTGCAGCACCCCCGGGCCCGAGAGTCCACGGTGGGTGAACAGCAGGTCTTCGAGGAAGGCGATGCGCTCCTTCTTCGTGCCCGTCTCGATCTGCACCGGCAGGGCCAGACCGGCCAGGCCGGCGTAGGGCGCCCAGGCCGCGCCGTCAAAGGTCAGCGGCACCAGGGCGGGCCGGGTTTCGACGATCTTCAGGCCGAACTGCTTGGCGATCCGGTAGCCGAAGTCCGTGGCGCCGATCTTGGGGATGGAGAGGCCGCCGGTGGCAATCACCAGCGCGCGGCTCTGCACCCCGCCCTGGTCCGTGTCCAGTTCATAACCCGCCGCGCCATGGCGCACGGCATGCACGCCGCAGGGCTGCCAGCGCGTGACGCCGCCTTTTTCACACTCGCGCAGCAGCAGCTGGATGATGTCGTCGGCCGAGCGGTCGCAGAACAGCTGGCCCTTGTGCTTCTCGTGGAAGGGGATGCCGTCGCGCTGCAGCAGGGCGATGAAGTCGGCCGGGGTGTAGCGGCTCAGGGCCGAGCGGCAGAAGTTGGGGTTGTCGCCGAGGAAGTGCTTGTGCGGCTGGCGCACGTCGATGTCGCGGTTGGTGAAGTTGCAGCGCCCGCCGCCCGAGATGCGGATCTTCTCCGCCACCTTGGCGGCATGGTCGATCACCAGGACCTTGAGGCCGCGCTGCCCGGCCACGCCGGCACAGAAAAGGCCGGCCGCCCCTGCGCCGACCACCACCACATCGAATTGCTGCATGGCCCGCAGTGTATGCGCCGCCGCAGCGGGCGCGCTCAGGCGGCGCGTGCGTCAGGCTGCTGCAGTTCCAGCAAACCCCGGAACACGTCGCCCACGACGATGACGCAGGGGCTGCCCAAGGCCTCGCGCTGCAGCGTGGCGTGCAGCGCGCCCAGCGTGGTCACGGCGTGGCGCTGCGCTGGCAGGCTGGCGTGCTGCACCAGGGCCACCGGCGTGTGCGCGGGCAGGCCGGCCAGCAGGCCCTGCTCGATCTGGCCGGCGCCGCTGACGCCCATGTAGATCACCAGCGTCAGCCTGGCGGCCTGGGCCGTGGCGGCGATCAGCGCCCAGTCGGGGCCGCTGTCGCCGGGCCTGGCGTGGCCGGTGAGGAAGAGCACGCCGTGCGCATGCTCGCGGTGCGTGAGCGGCACGCCCAGCGAGGTGACGGCGGCCAGGCCCGCGGTGATGCCGTTGATGACCTCGACGCGGATGCCTTCGGCCTGCAGGTGTTCGACCTCCTCGCCGCCGCGGCCGAAGATGAAGGGGTCGCCGCCCTTGAGGCGCACCACGCGCTCGCCCTCGCGCACCGCGGTGAGCATGAGCTTCTCGATGAAGGACTGCGGGGTGGAGCGGCAGCCGCCGCGCTTGCCCACGTGCACGATGCGTGCGCCGGGGCTGGCGTGCGCCACGATGGCCTCGCTCACCAGGTCGTCGACGAACAGCACCGTGGCCTCGCGGATCGCGCGCAGGGCCTTGAGCGTGAGCAGTTCCGGGTCGCCGGGCCCCGCGCCCACGAGGGTGCAGGTGCCGCCGGGGCTGGACAGTGAGGTGTTCATGGTGTGCTCCTGGCTCCGGAGTGTCGGAGCCCTCAATGGCAATGCAAGTTGTGTTCCAGGGGTGGATTCATTCTGGTCCATCCGTCATGACCTGCGGTCATAAGCTGATAACCGCCGGTCCCGGGCGCCCGGCATCTCAGGCCGCCTGGCGCAGCGGCGGCGTGAGGCGCAGCAGGCGCTGCAGCTCGGGCACGCAGGAGCCGCAGTTCGTGCCGCAGTGCAGCCGCTGCTGCAGCGCGGCCAGCCGCTCGCCTTCGCTGCCGCTGCACTGCGCCAGCGTGGCGGTGATGGCGTCTTCGCCCACGTTGAAGCAGGTGCAGACCTGGCGGCTGCGCGCGGGCAGGGCCGCCGGTGCGACGGCACCGGGCAGCAGCAGCAGCCGGCCGTAGGCCTGGGCCGGCAGCGCGTCCTGCAGCAGGGTGGAGATCCAGGCCCCGGCACGGGTGTCGCCCGCCAGCAGGAAGGCCTCGAGCGTGGCCTGCCCGTCCTGGTGCTGCAGGCGTGCGGCGCGGCGCTGGCCGCGCTTGCGGTCGGCATAGCGCAGCACGGCCGTGCCGTCCAGGCCCAGCAGGGCCTCGATCTCCTCCAGCAGGGCCTCGGGCGGCGCCTCGTGCGCGGCGGCGCGCAGGAGCAGGCCGCTGCGCTCGCGCCCGAAGGGCACGCAGCTGGCATAGGCAAAGCGCGGCAGGCGCTGGCGCAGCGCCTCGCGCGTGCGCAGGGCCGTGTCCGCGGGCAGCCAGGCCATGGCCAGCAGCGTCCAGGGCAGTTCGGCCTTCAGGATCTTGACGGCCGTGTGCTTGAGCTCGGGCTGCTTGGACGTGGGGCAGTGCGCCGGGGTGGTCAGGGCATTGATGCCGGCCAGCGGCGCCCCGGTGCTGCTCATGCCGCCGAGGAATTCCGGCCCCCAGTGCATGGCCATGAAGGCCTGGCCGCTGGCCACTTCCGTGCTGGCCTGCAGCGGCACCACGATGGAGCCGCGCCGGCTGGTCACGTGCACCAGTTCGCCCTCTTGCAGGCCGCGGCGTGCCATGTCCTGCGGATTGAGCTGCACCGCCGGCTCGGCCACGTGGCCGAACAGGCGGCCCAGGGTGCCGGTGCGGCTCATGCCGTGCCAGTGGTCGCGCAGGCGGCCGGTGGTGAGCGCAAAGGGATGGCGGGCGTCGCGCGGCTCGGCCACGGGCTGGTAGGCGACGCTGACGAAGCGCGCGCGGCCGTCGGCGGTGGGGAAGCGGCCATCCTCGTACAGTCGCGCCCGGCCAGTCGTGCTGTCTTCAGGCAGGGGCCATTGTTGCGGTTTTTCCTCCAGCATTGCGTAGCTCAGGCCCGTGATGTCGAGGTCGCGCCCGCGCGTCGATGCCCGGTGTTCGTTCCAGATGGACTCGGGCGTGGCGTAGGGGAACAGTTCCTTGCGCGGCCCGATGCCCTGCGCCTGCAGGCGGCGCGCGAAGTCCACGCCGATCTGCCAGTCGTGCCGCGCCAGTCCCGGCGCCGGCACGGCCGGGCGCACGCGGCTGATGCGACGCTCGCTGTTGGTCACCGTGCCGTCCTTCTCGCCCCAGGTGCTGGCCGGCAGCAGCAGGTCGGCATGGTCGGCCGTGGCGGTGGTGGCAAAGGCCTCCTGCAGCACCACGAACTCGGCGCGTTCCAGCGCGCGGCGCACCGTGGCCTGGTCGGGCATGGATTGCGCCGGGTTGGTGCAGGCTATCCACAGCGCCTTGAGCTCGCCGTCGGCTGCGGCCTGGAACATCTCGATGGCGGTCTTGCCCGGCTTTTCGGGCACCGAGGGCACGCCCCATAGTGCCGCCACTTCGGCGCGGTGCTGCGGGTTGGCCAGATCGCGGTGCGCGCTCAGCAGGTTGGCCAGGCCGCCGACCTCGCGCCCGCCCATGGCATTGGGCTGGCCGGTGAGCGAGAAGGGGCCGGCGCCGGGCTTGCCGATCTGCCCCGTGGCCAGGTGCAGGTTGATCAGCGCGGCGTTCTTGGCCGTGCCGCTGCTGCTCTGGTTCAGGCCCTGGCAGTACAGGCTCAGCGTCGCCTTCGAGGTGGCGAACAGCTGCGCCGCCTGGTACAGCGCTTCCTTCGTGATGCCGCAGGTCTGTACCACCCGCTCGGGGGTGTACTCGCGCACGGTGGTCTTGAGCGCGTCGAAGCCCGTGGTGTGGGCCGCGATGTAGGCGGCGTCCGTCCAGCCTTCCCACAGCATGAGGTGCAGCATGCCGTGGAACAGGGCCACGTCGGTGCCCGGCTGGATCTGCAGGAAGAGGTCGGCGCTGGCGGCGGTGTCGGTGCGGCGCGGATCGACCACCACGAGCCTGAGGCCGGGGCGCCGTTTCCTGGCTTCCTCGATGCGACGGAACAGCACCGGGTGGGCCCAGGCCGTGTTGCTGCCCGCGATGAACAGGCAGTCGGCGTGGTCCAGGTCCTCGTAGCAGGCCGGTGGCGCGTCGGCGCCCAGGGTCTGTTTGTAGCCCGCCACGGCGCTGCTCATGCACAGGCGCGAATTGGTGTCGATGTTGTTGGTGCCGATCAGGCCCTTGGCCAGCTTGTTGAAGACGTAGTAGTCCTCGGTCAGCAGCTGGCCGCTGACGTAGAAGCCCACGGCGTCGGGGCCGTGGGTGCGGATGATGTCGGCAAAGCGCGTGGCGGCCAGGTCCAGTGCGATGTCCCAGCCCACGGGTTCAGGGGCCGCGCCGCGCCGCAGCCGGCGCAGCGGTTGCAGCAGCCGGGCCTGCTGTGTCACCGCGGGCGCGGCCGTGAGGTGCAGGGTCGCGCCTTTCGAGCACAGGCGGCCATGGTTGGCCGGATGGTCCGGGTCGCCGCGCACGCCGATGATCTGCTCGCGCCGTGACTCGATGATCACGCCGCAGCCCACACCGCAGTAGGGGCAGGTGGACCTGGTTTCTTTATGCATGCAGGGCCCCTACGGAGGTGTTTCCGATGCTCGCAAAGCGATCCGCGGCGCCAGCCGCGAGATCGCAGTAGGGACAGGTGGATCTGGTTTCGTTATGCATGCGGTGCTCCGCTGTCCTCAGGCGCAGGCCGTCTTGCGCTGGCAGGGCCCGGCCACGGGCGGCTGCACGTCCAGCGCAAGGGTGGCGAGCTCCTGGCCGTCGAGGTGCACCACGCCGTCCTCCACCTTGACGGCAAAGCGCGGCGTGCTGCCCTCGTCGGGCGCACGGGCGCAGCCCGTGTCCAGGGCGATCGTCCAGTTGTGCAGGGGGCAGGCCACGTGGGTGCCGAAGACGATGCCTTGCGAGAGCGGGCCGCCCTTGTGCGGGCAGCGGTCCAGCAGGGCAAAGACCTGGTCCTGGTCGTTGCGGAACACGGCCACGGCCATGCCCTGCGCCCGGGCCACGCGGCGCGAGCCGAGCACGGGGATGTCGTCGACGCGGCAGATGGCTTTCCAGTCACTCATGATGCGGCTCCTTCGAGGACGAGGGGGATGAACTGGCGCGTGTCGACGCGGGCCTTGTCGGCCTCGAACCAGGGATCGGGCTCGCCGTCCAGCGCGAACTGCAGGCGCTCCCACAGGGCCCGGCGGCCCTCGTGGTCGTCCAGGATCTTCTGCTTCACGTAGTCCAGGCCCACGCGGTTCACGTAGTGCACGGTGCGCTCGAGGTACCAGCCCTCCTCGCGGTAGAGCTGCATGAAGGCGCCGGTGTACTCCAGCACCTCTTCGGCGGTCTTGAGCTTGGTGAAGAACTGCGCCACCTCGGTCTTGATGCCCCCGTTGCCGGCGATGTGCATCTCCCAGCCCGATTCGACGCCGATGATGCCCACGTCCTTGATCCCGGCCTCGGCGCAGTTGCGCGGACAGCCCGAGACGGCGAACTTCACCTTGTGCGGGGCGTACATGCGCCACATGGCGCGCTCCAGGTCCTTGCCCATCTGGGTGCTGTCCTGCGTGCCCATGCGGCACCACTCGCTGCCCACGCAGGTCTTGACCGTGCGCAGGGCCTTGGCGTAGGCGTGCCCGCTGGGCATGCCGATGTCGCGCCACACGGCCGGCAGGTCTTCCTTCTTCACGCCCAGCAGGTCGATGCGCTGGCCGCCCGTGACCTTGACGGTGGGGATCTTGTACTTGTCCACCGCGTTGGCGATGCGGCGCAGCTCGTCGGCCGTGGTCTCGCCGCCCCACATGCGCGGGATCACGCTGTAGGTGCCGTCCTTCTGGATGTTGGCGTGGCTGCGTTCGTTGATGTAGCGGCTCTGCGGATCGTCCTGCGCCTCCTTGGGCCAGGTGGAGATCAGGTAGTAGTTGACGGCCGGACGGCAGGAGGCGCAGCCGTTGGGCGTTTTCCAGTCCATGAAGCGGAAGACATCGGCGATGGTCAGCAGCTTTTCCTTGCGGATGGCCTCGCGCACGGCCTGGTGCCCGTGCTCGGTGCAGCCGCACATGGCCTTGGTCTTCGGGCTCGCCGAGTAGTCCCCGCCGGCGGTGGCCATCAGGATCTGCTCCACCAGGCCGGTGCAGGAGCCGCAGGAGCCGCTGGCCTTGGTGTGCTTGCGCACCTCGTCCAGCGTGAACAGGCCCTTGTCCTTGATGGCCTTGCAGATCGTGCCCTTGGTCACGCCGTTGCAGCCGCAGACCTCGTCCGTATCCGCCATGGCCGCAGCCTTGCTGTGGCCCTCGTGTCCGGCGTCGCCGATGTTGGATTCCCCGAACATCAGGCGGTCGCGGATGTCGCCCACCTTGCGCCCTTCGCGGAGCAGCTTGAAGTACCAGCTGCCGTCCACCGTGTCGCCGTAGAGGCAGGCGCCCACGAGCCGGTCGTCGCGGATGACCAGCTTCTTGTAGACGCCGCCGGCCGGGTCGCTCATGACGATCTCTTCGGTGTCGCCGCCGCCCATGAAGTCGCCGGCGGAAAACAGGTCGATGCCCGTGACCTTGAGCTTGGTGGAGGTCAGCGAGCCCGTGTAGCGGCCGATGCCGAACTGCGCCAGGTGGTTGGCCAGTACCTTGCCCTGCTCGAACAGCGGGGCCACCAGGCCGTAGGCGATGCCCCGGTGCGCCGCACATTCGCCCACGGCATAGATGCGCGCGTCGGTGGTGGTCTGCAGCGTGTCGCTGACCACGATGCCGCGGTTCACGTGCAGGCCCATGGCCTCGGCCAGCGCCGTGTTGGGGCGGATGCCCACGGCCATCACCACCAGGTCGGCCGGGACTTCCGTGCCGTCCTTGAACTTCACGGCCTTGACGCGACCGCTTTCATTGCCGGCCAGCTCCTGCGTCTGCGCGCCGATCAGGAACTTCAGGCCGCGCTCCTCCAGCGACTTCTGCAGCAGCTTGCCGGCCACGTCGTCGAGCTGGCGCTCCATGAGCCAGGGCGCCACGTGCACCACGGTCACGTCCATGCCGCGTTTCATCAGGCCATTGGCGGCCTCCAGGCCCAGCAGGCCGCCGCCGATGACCACGGCATGCCTGTATTTGGCAGCGGCTTCGATCATCGCCTCGGTGTCGGCGATGTCGCGGTAGGCCAGCACGCCCTGCAGCTCCTTGCCGGGCACGGGCAGGATGAAGGGCCTGGAGCCGGTGGCCAGGATCAGGCGATCGTATTCGGCGCTGATCGTCTCGCCCTGGGCGTTCTTCGCGTGCACCACACGCTTGACGCGGTCCACCCCGGTCACGGTCCAGCCTGCGTGCAGGGTGATGTGGTTGTCCTCGTACCAGGCCCAGTCGTTGAGGATGATTTCTTCCAGCTTCTGCTCGCCGGCCAGCACCGGCGAGAGCAGGATGCGGTTGTAGTTGGGGTGGGGCTCGGCGCCGAAGACGGTGATGTCGTAGAGGTCGGGCGCGAGCTTGAGCAGCTCTTCGAGCGTGCGCACGCCGGCCATGCCGTTGCCGATCATGACCAGCTTCATCTTCTGTTTGGGGTTGGCGCGCATGTCCATGGTGGTGTCTCCTCAAGCGACTTTCTCTACATGCGCCTGGCGCGTGTAGAGGAAGTCGATCACGGCCTTGCGGCAGTTGATGTAGCGCGGGTCTTCGGCCAGCGCGACACGCTTGCGGGGACGCGGCAGGTCCACCGCCAGAACCTCGCCGATGGTGGCGGCCGGGCCGTTGGTCATCATCACGATCTTGTCGGCGAGCAGCACGGCTTCGTCCACGTCGTGCGTGACCATGACGACCGTGCTCTTCGTGCGGGCCACGATGTCCAGCAGCTCGTCCTGCAGCTTGGCGCGCGTCAGCGCATCCAGCGCACCGAAGGGCTCGTCCATCAGCAGCACCTGGGGCTCCATGGACAGGGCACGGGCGATGCCCACGCGCTGCTTCATGCCGCCGGAGATCTCGCCCGGGCGCTTCTGTGCGGCGTGCGTCAGGCCCACCAGGGCCAGGGCCGCCTCGGTGCGGGCCTTGAGCTGGGCCTTGCTTTCACGGGCGCTGAACACGCGTTCGACCGCGAGGTAGACGTTTTCATGGCAGGTCAGCCAGGGCAGCAGCGAGTGGTTCTGGAACACCACCGCGCGCTCGGGACCGGGGCCGGCGATCTCGCGGTTGGCGCAGAGCAGGGTGCCGCTGGTGGGGGTGGTCAGACCGGCGATCAGGTTGAGCAGGGTGGACTTGCCGCAGCCCGAGTGGCCGATCAGCGCCACGAACTCGCCCTTGGCGACCGTGAGGTGGATGTCGCGCAGCGCGGGGAACAGGCCCTTCTGGGTCTTGAAGGTCTGCTCGACGCCCTGGATCTCGATGTATTTGGAGCTCAGAGATTCGTTCATGGTGGACTCCTCAGTTCCTGACTTCTTCGAAGGTGAAGGCGGTGGCGAGCTTGATCAGCGCGAACTCCAGCACCAGACCGACGATGCCGATCACGAAGATGGCGATGATGATGTTCTTGACGTTGAGGTTGTTCCACTCGTCCCAGACCCAGAAGCCGATGCCCACGCCGCCGGTCAGCATCTCGGCCGCGACGATCACCAGCCAGGCCGTGCCCACCGCCAGGCGCACGCCGGTCAGCATGTAGGGCAGCACGGCGGGGAAGAGGATCCTGGTGATGATCTTCCACTCGGAGAGCTGGAGCACGCGCGCCACGTTCATGTAGTCCTGCGGCACGCGCTGCACGCCCACCGCGGTGTTGATGATCATGGGCCAGATGGAGCAGATGAAGATGGTCCAGATGGCGGCCGGGTTGGCGCCCTTGAAGACCAGCAGGCCGATGGGCAGCCAGGCCAGCGGCGAGACCGGGCGCAGCAGGCTGATGAGCGGGTTGAACATGCGGCTCAGGAAGGTGAAGCGCCCGATCAGGAAGCCGGCCGGGATGCCCACCGCGGCGGCCAGGCCGAAGCCCAGGGCCACCCGCTCCAGCGACATCAGCACGTTCCAGCCCACGCCCTGGTCGTTCGGGCCCTTGCGGTAGAAGGGGTCGCTGAACACGTCGAGGGCCTGCCTGAAGGTCTCGGCCGGGCTGGGAATGCTGCTGTTGCTGGTGAGGGTCACCAGGGCCCAGATGCCCACCAGCAGGGCCAGGCCCAGCACCGGCGGGATCACGCGCAGCCACAGGCCCTGCCAGTCATAGCCGGGTGCCGTCACGGCAGTGGCCACGGGGGCGGCGGGCGCGGCGGCCTTCCTCTCGGCCGCGGGCTTGAGCGGTGCGGGGGCGGCTCCGTCCACGGGGGAATGAAATGTGGCGCTGGTCATGGTGCGTTCCTTTGCGCGGCCCTCAGGCCTTGATCCTGAAACCGTCGGCGTATTTCTTCGGGTCCTTGCCGTCCCAGACCACGCCGTCCACCATCTTGGCGCTGCGCATCACGTCCTTGGGCACAGGGGCCTTGGCGGCGGTGGCGGCCTGCTTGTAGAGGTCGATCTGGTTGATCTGCCTGGCCACGGCCAGGTAGTCCGGGTGCTCCTTGAGCAGGCCCCAGCGCTTGTGCTGGGTCAGGAACCACATGCCGTCGGAGAGGTAGGGGAAGTTCACCGCGCCTTCGTTGTAGAACTTCATGTGGTTGGGGTCGTCCCAGGTCTTGCCCATGCCGTCCTGGTAACGGCCCAGGATGCGCTGGTTGATCGCGTCGACGCTGGTGTTGACGTAGCTCTTGTCGGCCACGGTCTCGGCCATCTTCAGCTTGTTCTGCAGGCCGGCGTCGATCCACTTGCCGGCCTCGATGATGGCGGCCGTGACGGCGCGCGCGGTGTTCGGGTACTTCTTGACGAACTCGGCCGTGGTGCCCAGCACCTTCTCGGGATGGTCCTTCCAGATGTCCTGGGTGGTGGTCGCGGTGACGCCGATGCCGTCCATGATGGCGCGGTGGTTCCAGGGCTCGCCGACGCAGAAGCCGTCCATGTTGCCCACGCGCATGTTCGCCACCATCTGCGGCGGCGGCACGGTGATGACCTTGGCATCCTTCATGGGATCGATGCCGTGGGCCGCCAGCCAGTAATGCATCCACATGGCGTGCGTGCCCGTGGGGAAGGTCTGGGCGAAGGTGTATTCGCGTTTCTCCGTGGCCATCAGCCTGGCCAGGCCGGCGCCGTTGACGGCACCCTTGTCGGCCAGCTTCTTGGACAGGGTGATGGCCTGGCCGTTGTGGTTCAGGTTCATCAGCACGGCCATGTCCTTCTTCGGACCGGAAACCCCCAGGTGCACGCCGTAGACCAGGCCGTAGAGCACGTGGGCGAAGTCCAGTTCACCGTTGACCAGCTTGTCGCGCACGCCGGCCCAGCTGGCTTCCTTGCTGGGGATGATCTTGACGCCGTACTTCTGGTCGATGCCCAGCACCGAGGCCATGACCACGCTGGCGCAGTCGGTCAGCGGGATGAAGCCGATCTTCACTTCCTTCTTCTCGGGGGCGTCCGAGCCGGCGGCGTAGACGGCGGCGCGCAGCGCGGGGTCGATGCCGATGGCTCCCACGGCGGCGGTCTGCAGCACAGTGCGGCGGCTGAGCTGGGCGTTCAGAAGATCGGGCATGACAGGCTCCTAGTGGCGATGAAGAAAACAAAAAAGGCGTCCTCGCGGGGCCTGTGCGTGCATCAACGCGACAGGCCGGCGGGGACGCCTTTGTCCGGTGTCTGGGCAGACGTGGGATCTGCGCCGCCTTTGGCGCCCATCCCGTCAACCTATAAGCAGGGAGCGTGCCAGCTCGGCCTGAGTGCTGCCTTGCGCTGGCAAGAGCCTTGATTCTTCAGGGGAATTTGCCTGCATGGGGCCTTCGCCGGCCGGTTGGGGAAAACTGCCCTGGCACTAAAGCAGTGCAAACCCTGCTGGCGGCACGGGTTTTGTGCGTCGCAGCACGCAGCCGCGGTGCGCCGGGCGGCTCAGTGCCGGCGCGCGGGCAGCACGTCGGCCATGGCCAGCACGGCCTCGGCCACCTCGATCAGGCGCCGGTTCTGGTTCATGGCCATCTGGCGCATGGTCTTGTGCGCCTCCTCCTCGCTGAGCTGGCGGTGCGCCATCAGCAGGCCCTTGGCACGCTCGATCAGCTTGCGCTCGTTGAGGCTGGCGCGCACGGTGTCGAGCTCGTCGCCCATGGTCTGCAGGCGCAGGGCCTGCTCCTGCACGAGCTCCAGGATCGAGCGCTCGAGCTGCGGGCCGTAGCCGTGGGCCGGCACGGCCGGCGCCGCCGGGTCGTGGAAAAACGAGAGCGGGTCGCCGGCGGCGGGGGCCGGGGTGCTCAGGGCCAGACAGGCCTGCAGGTCGGCGCGTGCCGCCGCGATCTTGTCTTCGCACAGGCGCAGCAGGTCGCGCGCCAGGCGCTCTTCCACGGCTTTCATGCCGTCGATGCGCAGGCTGCAGCGGTCGAACCAGGGCTGGCACTGGCCGGGGTCCAGCGGCGCGCCGTGCGCGGCCGTGGCCAGGATGCGCCGCATGCGCTCGAGCTCGGCCAGCGGCGCGCCGGCCTGGGTCTGGTTCCACAGGGCGAGCACCTCGGGGCTGGCGAACTCGCCGAAGACCTGCAGGCAGCGCTCCTGCGACTCGATCAGGTGCAGCAGGCGTTGCTGTTGCGGTGCCTGCGCACGGCCCGAGGCGAGCAGGGCCGAGCCGGCGGCGCGTTCCTGGCCGGCGAATTCCTTGCCCTGCATGAAATTGAACAGGGCCACCAGCAGGCGCGAGATCTCCGGGTCGCCGGCGCTGTCGGCGGCCTCGAACACCACCGCCAGCAGGCCGGCGATGAGCCGCACATAGGCCTCGGTGGCCTGGGGCGCGTCCCAGCGCAGGGCCTGCACCTGCTCGCGCAGCGCGGGCAGGGCGTCCAGCCCGTGCAGCACGTAGGCGATGCGGCTGAACAGGCGCGCGCCATGGCCCAGGCGGGCGGATTCGGGGTCCAGTGCATCGAAGCAGGCGCGCAGCTCGGCCTCGATGCCGCGGCTGTCGCCGATCTGCTGCGCGCGGGCTTCGGCGAAACGCGTGCCCTGCGAGCCCAGGTAGAGGTTGGACAGGCCCCGCTCGCGCTGCAGGGCGTGCACCAGGCGGGCGGAGACGTTCACCAGCGCGCTGGTCAGCGCGAGCTGCTGCAGTTCGGCAATTTCGCAGCGCTTGGCCGCGACCAGGAAGTTCAGGCCCGATTTCATGCCGGCAACTGTGCAAGTTCCGGGCCAGCCCGGGCGCCGGATGCGGCTAGAATCGAGGCTGCTCCGGGGTGTGGTCCGCGTTCAACGCGGATTGCTGAGATGGTGACACCGAACCCGTGAACTTGACTCGGATCATGCCGACGTAAGAAGAGCTGTCAGCGAGGCACCGGCCTTGCCACACCTTTCGGAGCACATGTGCATGGCACGGAATGAAAGGCTCGCGTGGCAGAGGCTGCAATCCCATCGTCGCAAGTGACAGACCCGCTGGTCGCCGACCTGCTGGCGTACATCGCGCATCCCGCCGCCGGCGACGAGGCCTTCAATGCGCTGGCCCTGCGCCTGTTTGCCCACCAGTTCCAGCACAACCTTGCCTTCCAGAGGTTCTGCCAGCAGCGCGGCCGCACGCCGCGCACGGTGAAAAGCTGGCGCGAGATCCCCGCCGTGCCCATCAACGGCTTCAAGGACCTCACCCTGAGCTGCGTGCCGCCCGAAGCCTGCGAGCGCGTCTTCATGACCAGCGGCACGACGCGCGGCGACCTCAAGGGCCGGCACTGGCATCCCCATCTGCAGGTCTACGACCTGTCAATGACGCTGAACTTCGCGCGGCGCTTTATGGCGGGCCGCGCGCGCATGCACATGGGCATCCTGTTTCCGAATGAGCAGGTCATGCCCAACTCTTCGCTGGCGCACTACCTGGCACTGGCGCTGCACCGCTTCGGCACGCCCGACAGCCGCTACTACCTGGACGCGCAAGGCCTGCAGGTGGACGCGCTCTGCGCCACGCTGCAGGCGGTCGAAGCCAGCGGCGAGCCGTTCGCGCTGCTCGGCGCCAGCTACAGCTTCGTGCACCTGGTGGATGCGCTACAGGCGCGCGGCCTGCGCTTCCAGCTGCCGGCCGGCAGCCGCCTGCTCGACACCGGCGGCTTCAAGGGCCAGTCGCGCGAGATGGACATGGAGGAGTTCTACGACACCCTGTCTCAGACCTTCGGCGTGCCGCGCAGTGCCTGCATCAACATGTACGGCATGACCGAGCTCAGCACGCAGTTCTACGACGCGGGCAATGCCGTGCTGCCGGCCGTCAAGTCGGGCCCGCACTGGATCCGCAGCCGCGTGCTGGACCCGCTCACGGGGCGGGAGATGCCCGCGGGCGAGCGCGGCATCCTGGCGCATACCGACCTGGGCAACTTCAATTCCGTCACCACCATCCTCACGGAAGACGTGGGCGTGGCCGTGGAGGGCGGCTTCCTGCTGCTGGGCCGGGCCCAGGGCGCGCAGGCCAGGGGCTGCTCGCTGGCGGTGGATGAATTTCTGAAAGCAGCACGCGCATGAAGGTGATCGCGGGCCATCTGCCGGGCCTGAAGTCCAGCGAGGTGCAGTGGCACACGCTGGGCTTCGGCGAGGGTGCGCAGCACGTCGACGTCGCCGTGCCGCAGCTCACGCCGGCGCAGCTGCAGGCGCTCGCCGCATTCGTGCGCGAGGCCGGGCGCACGCATCTCAAGGCCATGCCGGTGTCGCAGATCATTGCCGCCATCGACCGCGCCATCGAGCGCCTGCTCGATGCCAACGATCCGTACCGCCAGCAGCTCGACGCGTTGCTGCCACGCATCTCCGGCTTTGACGCCGAGATGGTGCGCCTGGGCCTCAACGCCTACCTCAGGACCTTCCGCGCCCCGCAGCTGCAGCGCTTCGTGGCCGAGGACTTTGCCAACCCCAAGCTGCTCGACGAGTTCCAGCCCGTGCCCAAGGGCGGCATGGCGCGCGCCCTGGGCCCGGAGCTGCTCGTGCATGTCTGGGCCGGCAATGTGCCGGGCCTGCCGCTGTGGAGCCTGGTCTGCGGCCTGCTGGTCAAGGCGCCGGCCATCGGCAAGGTGGCCAGCGCAGAACCCTTGTTTGCCTCCGTCTTCGCGCGCCTGCTGGCCGAGGTCGAGCCGCGGCTCGCGGACGTGCTGGCCATCGTCTGGTTCAAGGGCGGCGACGTCGAAAGCGGGCGGGCACTCTTCACCGAGGCCGACACCGTGCTGGCCTACGGCGGCAACGACACCCTGGCCGCCTTGCGCGAGCAGGTTCCCATCACCACGCGCTTCCTGCCGCACGGCCACAAGCTCAGCGTGGGCCTGGTGGCGGCTGCCGCGCTCGATGCCCAGCGCCTTCCCGCCGTGGCACGCGCCGCCGCGCTGGACGTGGTGCGTTACGAGCAGCAGGGCTGCTACTCGCCGCACACCTTCTACGTGGCACGCGGCGGCCGTGTCACGCCGCGCGAGTTCGCGCAGGCCCTGGCCGGCGAGCTGGCCGCCCTGGAGCACAGGTTTGCGCGCCGCACGCTGACGCTGGAGGAGGCCGCCAGCGTGGCCGGCTGGCGCCAGGGCCAGGAAATGAAAGGCCACGACGGTGCGGTGGAGTTGCTGGGCGATGCCCAGACCGCGTGGTGCGTGGCCTATTCCGATGCGGCGGGTGAACTGCAGCCCTGCGCCCTGAATCGCACGGTGCAGGTGCAGGCGGTGGACCGGCTGGAAGACGCGCTGCCGCAACTGGCCGCGCAGCGCGACTATCTGCAGACCGTGGGCGTGGCCGCGGCGCCGCAGCAGCTGCATGCGCTGGCCGAGCGGCTGGGGGCGGCCGGTGCCACGCGCATCTGCGCGCTGGGCCGCATGACCGCGCCCGAGGCCGGCTGGCATCACGACGGGCGCTACTCCCTGCTGGACCTGGTGCGCGTGGTCGAGCTCGAGGCTTCGGCCGAGGACGCGGCCGAACTGTTCGCCCCGTACCGCGACTGACGAGGACGCCATGGTCACGCCCTTCCTCGACATGCGCGCGGTGAGCTACACCTTCCCCGGCTGGCCGACGGTGGTGCAGGGCGTGGACTGGGACATCGCGGCGGGCGAGTTTCACTGCCTGGTGGGCCGCAGCGGCTGCGGCAAGACCACGCTGCTCAAGCTGGCCGCCGGCCTGCTGCAGCCCGATGCGGGCACGGTGCGCCTGCAGGGCCAGCCGGTGGGCGCGCCCGGGCCCGGCACGGGTTTCGTGTTCCAGCAGCCCACGCTGCTGGACTGGCTCACGGTGCTCGACAACGTGCTGCTGCCCGTGAGCCTGCAGCGCACGCCCACCGACGCCGACCGGGCGCGTGCCGGACAGCTGCTCACGCAGATGGGCCTGGGTGCCCATCTGCGCCATCACCCGCGCCAGCTCTCGGGCGGCCAGCAGAGCCGCGTGGCCATCGCGCGCGCGCTGCTGCCCGATCCGCCCATCCTGCTGATGGACGAGCCTTTCGCGGCGCTGGACGCCATCACGCGCGAGGAGCTGCAGGACGAGCTGCAGGCCATGTGCCGCGCGCGCGGCACCTCGGTGTTCTTCGTCACGCACGACATCGCCGAGGCCGTCTACCTGGCCGACCGTGTGGCGGTGATGGATGCCGGCCGCATCCGGCACGACATGCGCGTGGACCTGCCGCGTCCGCGCAACCAGGACCTGCGCTACAGCGCCGCCTTCAACGCGATCTGTGCCGAACTGCGGCACGCCATGGATGGGGGGGGCGTCGCATGACGAAGTACCCGCGTCTTTTCGCTCTCGCCTTGCTGATCATCCTGCTGCTGGCCTGGGAGTGGGCGGTGTCGGCCTTCAGGTTTTCGCCGCTGGTGCTCCCGGCGCCCAGTGTGATCGGTGCGGCGCTCTGGCGTGGTCTGGAAACCGGCTACCTCTGGCCGCACATCGCCCAGACCCTGCTGGAGCTGGGTCTGGGCCTGGCGCTGGGCGTGGCCCTGGGCTTTGCCGGCGGCGTGCTGCTGGGTGAATCGGCCGCGCTGCGCCGGGTGCTCATGCCCTATGTGGTGACCAGCCAGGTCATCCCGAAGCTGGCCCTGGTGCCGCTGTTCATCGTCTGGTTCGGCTTCGGTACCGTGCCCACGGTGGTCATCACTGCGCTGATCTGCTTCTTCCCGCTGCTGGAAAACACGCTGACCGGCATCGCCCAGGTGGACGCCGCGCGGCTGGAACTGTTCCGCATGCTGGGCGCCACCCGCTGGCAGACCCTGTGGCAGCTCAAGGTGCCTGCCGGCCTGCCCGCCATCCTGGCCGGCCTGCGCGTGGCGGTGGTGCTGGCCCTGGTGGGCGCCGTGGTGGGTGAGTTCATAGGCGCCAGCAAGGGCCTGGGCGCGCTGATCATCGCCGCCCAGGGCTCCATGGACACGCCGCTGATGTTCGCCGTGCTGCTGCTGATCACGCTGATCGGCCTGCTGCTGTACGAGGCCACGCTCTGGCTGGAGCGTCGGCTCTTGCAACCCTATTCCCGAACTTCCAATTGATGAGGACGGTCACGATGAAACGACATTTCCTGCGCGGCTTTGCCGCGCTTGCACTCAGCGCCCTGTGCACCGGCGCCTGGGCCCAGGCCAGGCTGGACAAGGTGACGATTGCCGGCTGGGGCGGCCCCATCTCCGAGATCACCAACCTGCTGGCCGAGCCCGACAAGGGCTTCTTCCGTGCGCAGGGCATCGACATGGTCTTCATGCCAGGCACCGGCGGCGGCGATGCCGTGCGCAACCTGCTCAGCGGCCAGGCCGACGTGGCCTTCACCGATCCTGGCTCCTTCTACGCCGCGCTGGACAAGGGCGAGAAGCTGCGCGCCATCTACGACATCTACCCGCAGAACATCTTCAACGTGGTGGCGCTCAAGTCCAGTGGCATCAGCAAACCGGCGGACCTCAAGGGCAAGAAGATCGGCGTCTACAGCCTGTCCAGCGGCACCCTCACCAATCTGCAGCTGCTGCTGAACCAGGCCGGCCTGAGCGAGAAGGACGTGACCATCGTCGTCACCGGCCTGCTGAACTTCGCCCCGCTGATGCAGGGCCAGGTGGACGCCACGGCCGCCACCGACACCGGCCTGCTGGTGGCGCGCGCCCGGGGCGTGGGGGAGGTGAACGTGATGGAGGTGCGCGACTCGCTCAACCTCTCCAGCGACCTCTTCGTCGTGCGCGAGGAGACCTGGCAGCAGAAGAAGGACGTGCTGCGGCGCTTCCTCGCCGCCTACCGCGACAGCGCGCAATGGATGATGGACCAGCCGCAGGAGGCGGCGAAGCTCGCCGTCAGGCGCGCCATCAACGGCCAGAACGAGGCCGTGAACCTGGAAGTCATCAAGCTGCGCAATGCGTCGAGCGTGTCGCCGCTGACGCAACGCAAAGGCCTGGGCGCCATCGATGTGGACATGCTGCAGAAGGGCGCCGACGCCTGGAAGCGGATCGGCTTGGTCCAGCGCGAACTCAGGATGGCCGACGTGGTCAGCCAGGACCTGCTGCCGGGCAAGTGAGCCCGAAAGGACGATCATGAATTTTGCGGGCAAGGTCATCCTGGTCACCGGGGCCAGCCGCGGCATCGGCGCGGCCATCGCCCAGGCCTTCGCGGCCGAGGGGGGCTACGTGGTGGTCAACTACCTGCGCAACGAGGCCGCGGCGGACGACGTCGTGGCGCGTTGCAAGGCGGCCGGTGCGGCGAACGGCGGCGACGCCTGGGCGCTGCGCGCCGACGTCAACGATCCGGCCCAGGTGCAGGCCATGGTCGCGCAGGTGCTGGCCGAGCTGGGCCGCATCGACGTGTTGGTGAACAACGCCTTCGCCCCCTACCGCTTCGACCCCGAGCAGCGCAAGCGTTTCTGGGAGACGGCCTGGGCCGACTACCAGGCCCAGTTCGACGGCGCCGTGCGCGCCACCTGGAACGTCTGCCAGGCCGTGCTGCCCCACATGCGCCAGCGCGCGCAGGGCAGCATCGTCAACCTGGCCAGCGACCTGGTCGAGCGGCCCGTGGTGGCCTACCACGACTACGCCACAGCCAAGTCCGCGCTGGTGGGCTTCTCGCGCAACCTCGCGGCCGAGCTCGGGCCGCTGGGCATACGCGTCAACTGCGTGGCGCCCGGCCTGGTCTATCCGACCGATGCCAGCCGCGCGACCAAGGAGGATGTGAAGGAAGCCATCGCCGCCCAGACCCCGCTGCGGCGCATCGCCCGCCCCGAGGACGTGGCCGGGCCCGTGCTCTTCCTGGCCTCGGACTGGAGCCGCTTCATGACCGGGCAGCTGCTGCTGGTGGACGGCGGCCTCGTGATGAAGTGATGGCCTAAACTCGCCGGATATGTCCGACACCGCGCCCCTGATCCTGGGCATCGAATCCTCCTGCGACGAAACCGGCGTGGCCCTGGTGCAGACCGATGGCGGCCCGGTGCCGCAACTGCTCTCGCACGCGCTTTACAGCCAGGTCGAGATGCACCAGGCCTATGGCGGCGTGGTGCCCGAGCTCGCGAGCCGCGACCACATCCGCCGCGTGCTGCCGCTGACCCACAAGGTCATGGCCGAGGCCGGCAAGTCACTGCAGGACATCGACGTGGTGGCCTACACCCGCGGGCCCGGCCTGGCCGGGGCGCTGTTGGTCGGTGCGGGCGTGGCCTGCGCGCTCGGCGCCGCCCTGGGCAAGCCCGTGCTGGGCGTGCACCATCTCGAAGGCCATCTGCTCTCGCCGTTTCTCAGTGCCGACCCGCCCGAATTTCCCTTCGTGGCCCTGCTGGTCTCGGGCGGCCACACCCAGCTCATGCGCGTGGACGGGGTGGGGCGCTACGAGATGCTGGGCGAGACCATCGATGACGCGGCCGGCGAGGCCTTCGACAAGTCGGCCAAGCTGCTCGGGCTGGGCTATCCCGGCGGGCCCGCGCTGGCGAAACTGGCGGAGCAGGGCGATGGCGCGGCCTTCAAGCTGCCGCGGCCGCTGCTGCACAGCGGCAACCTGGATTTTTCCTTTGCCGGCCTCAAGACCGCGGTGCTGACCCAGGCCCAGCGTCTGGGCGATCAGCTGGAAGCGCGCAAGGCCGATCTGGCCGCGTCCACCCAGGCGGCGATCGTCGAGGTGCTGGTGAAGAAGTCACTCGCTGCGCTGGACCAGACCGGCATGAAGCGCCTGGTGGTGGCCGGCGGCGTGGGTGCCAACAAGCTGCTGCGCGAGCAGCTCAACGCCCAGTGCGCCCGACGCAAGGTGCGCGTGCACTACCCCGAGCTGCACCTGTGCACCGACAATGGCGCCATGATCGCCATGGCCGCCGCCATGCGCCTGCAGGCCGGCCAGCAGGAAGCGACCCGCGCCTACACCTTCGAGGTCAAGCCGCGCTGGCCGCTGGATGCGATCAGCCAGTCGGTGTGAATCCGGACCGCGCAGAAAAAAGGCCGCGAACTTCGCGGCCTTTTTTGCGCTTGTGAACCGTGATCAGTTGATCGCCAGCTTCACGGCCTTGCTCTCGGGCAGCACCTTGGCCAGCTTGAGCGTGAGCACGCCGTTTTCCAGCCGGGCTTCGCTCTTGCTCACGTCGATGTCCTGCGGCAGTTCGTAAGCGGCCTTGTACTGGCGCCTGGCTTCGGGCAGGGTCTCGATGCGGATCACGTTGCCCTCGATGCCGATGGACAGCTGCTCGCGCGAGACGCCGGGCACGTCGAAGCTCAGTTCCAGCGGCTGGTCGTCGGTCGCGGCCTGCTCGGCCGGCGCGCTGTCTGCGAAGAAGCGGTCGAAGGCGCGCAGGGAAGGTGTGAAGGCGGAACGGCGGATGACGGGAACGAACAGCATGGTGGTACTCCTTTGGGTTGACGGGTGGCGCGGGGTGCGGAGGCACTGCCGGCCGCAGGAGATAGCTGGGCACGCAGCGGAAAATTTTCAAGGCCGAAAGAGCTGGAAAAATTTCTTGCGACGTACCTTGAAAGAGATGGGGGAGACACTATCTGCCTTCGCTTTGTGTCGGCCGAGGCGGTGGTTAGTCCCTCTAGAATTTGTGCATCACAAAAAGGAACAGGGGGGGGTATGCGGCATTTGTTTGTTTGCTCCTTGCTTGCTGGGTTTGCCGTCGCCGCGCATGCCGGCGAAGGGGTGTTGGTAGGCGTGCTGGAGGAGGCCCAGCAGTGCCAGTACGACGCCAAGGTCAAGGTTCAGTTGCGTCCACTTTTTGCCAGCCGACAGGGCAAGTGGCAAGCCCTGAACACGCCTGATGCCTCGGTCGGACTGATACCGGAGCGTAGTACCTGGGTGGTTTCGTTTGACGGAAAGCAGATCGGAGAGATTGAAACGAAGGATTCGGGCGTTGGTCTTGAATCTGGGCATTTCTTCACACGGGATCGGGCACTGGACATCGTCGCTTCGAAAGGGCGGTTGCATGTCCCCAATCGCTCCAAAAGCTTTCGAGGATGGTGTGAGGCGCCCACGGGCCGTCCGCTGGTTCTGGTTGCCAACGGGAGTCCGCTGGACCCTGAAGGCTGGAAGGTTTTTTCTCCCTCGCGCGAGCAGCAGAATGAGCTGTTCGCGAATTTCAAGGCGCGTGCCGGCAAGACCGCCACCTGCTCCGATCCAAACGGGCAAAAATTCAGACCTTTCCCGTACGGTCCCGAGGACGTCCGCGCTTTGCGTAGCTATATGAACAACAAGGGGCAACTGCTGATCACGCTTGCCTTGAAGTCGCGCAAGGATCGGTGTGATGGCATTGACGAGGCCTGGGGTACGCAGACCTTTTTGGTGGATGGCTCGGTGACCTACGTCGGGGCCAATGTCGAGCTGATCGATGCGGGGGATTACGACAGTGACGGCGCGTCCGAGCTTGTCTTCTGGTTTAGCGGGTATAACAAGGATGGCTACATCCTCTTCACGCCGCGCAGCGGTGAGCGAAGCGAGTATTTTTGGGGCTATCACTAGCCTCGTGCCTTTCAAGAATTGCATCCACAGGCAGACATGCGCCAAGTCATCCTCGACCTCGAAGAATCCAAGATCCGTGAGGTGGCCAACGCCGGCATCGGCCGCAGCGACGTGCTGGCCTTCTGGTTCGGCGAGGGCGACGAGGTCACGCCCGATTTCATCCGCCAGGCGGCGATCGACTCGCTGCAAAGAGGCGAGACCTTCTACAGCCACAACCTGGGCCTGCCCGAGCTGCGGGAGGCGATTGCCGCGCACCTGAGCCGCCTGCATGGCACGGTGGCCGCCGACCGGATTGCCGTGACTTCGGGCGGCGTCAACGCGCTGATGATCGCCATGCAGGCCTTGCTGGAAGCCGGCGACGAGGTCGCCATCGTCACGCCGGTCTGGCCCAACCTCACGGCGCAGCCGCGCATCCTGGGCGCGCGCCTCAGGCCCATCCCGCTGCGGCCGGTGGGCGGCGCCTGGACGCTGGACCTGGACGCCCTGCTGGCGGCGGTGACCCCTGCCACCCGGGTGCTGATCCTCAACGCGCCCAGCAATCCGACGGGCTGGACCCTGACGCGCGAAGAGCAGCAGCGCATCCTGGCGCATTGCCGCCAGACCGGCACCTGGATCGTGGCCGACGAGGTCTATTCCCAGCTTTTTTACGACGCCTCGCCCAACGGTTGCGCCCCCAGCTTCCTGGACATCGCTTCCTCCGAAGACCGGCTGATCGTGGTGCACAGCTTTTCCAAGAGCTTCCTCATGACCGGCTGGCGCCTGGGCTGGCTGGTACTGCCGCCCAGCCTGACGCACGACGTGGGCAAGCTCATCGAGTTCAACACCTCCTGCGCCAGCGTCTTCACCCAGCGCGCCGCCGTGACGGCCCTGCAGCGCGCGGACGAGATCACGCCGCGCGTGGTGGAGCACCTCAAGGCCTGCCGTGACACCCTGGTGCCGCTGCTGCAGGCCGTGCCCGGGGTGGAGCTGGCCACGCCGGCCGCCGGCATGTACGCCTTCTTCCGCCTGGCCGGGTTCGACGATTCACTGGCCACGGCCAAGCGCCTGGTCCGCGAGGCCGGCCTGGGTCTGGCCCCGGGCGAGGCCTTCGCGCCCGAGGCCCAGGGCTGGCTGCGCTGGTGTTTTGCCTCCAGAGACCCGCAGCGCCTGGTGCGGGGGGTGGAACGGCTCCAGATCTGGTTGGGAAGTAAGTAGGCGCTCCGCAGTTGCGGTTTGGGCTATAATTTCAAGGCTTTGCATCCCGCAAGCGCACGTCAGCAGCAGTTCCAGCCGCTGACGCAAGTTGAAACCCTGGGACGGCCCGGTCATTCCGACCGATCGCTGTCCCCATCACAGGAAAATGAAATGATCGCATCCAGCATCAAGGCCGAAGTCGTCAAGGCCAATGCCCGCAGCGCCGCCGATACCGGCAGCCCGGAAGTCCAGGTCGCCCTGCTGACCGCCCGCATCAACGAGCTGACCCCGCACTTCAAGACCCACGCCAAGGACCACCACGGCCGTCGCGGCCTGCTGCGCATGGTGAGCCGTCGCCGCAAGCTGCTGGACTACCTGAAGTCCAAGGACGCCGAGCGTTACCTGGCCCTGATCCAGAAGCTGGGTCTGCGCAAGTAAGCGACACACGAATGAACGAACGCGCCTGAGTTGGTCCGCTGGCTCAGGCGCTTTGTACTTCGGAGCAGGCAAAAACAGAGCGAAGCTGTGTCATTCCAGAGGAAATCGGGCCGGTTTCCTCGATGTTCTCTGGAATGGCATCGTGTTCTGTGTTGCGGCTCCGGGCCCTTGTGGAAGGCGGCTTAGACCTTCCATGATCCTCAGAGGAGAATTCACATGAGCATGTTCAACAAAGTTACCAAGACCTTCCAGTGGGGCCAGCACACGGTCACCATGGAAACCGGCGAGATTGCCCGCCAGGCCGGCGGTGCCGTGATCGTCAACATCGACGACACCGTGGTGCTGGCCACCGTGGTGGCATCCAAGTCCGCCAAGCCCGGCCAGGACTTCTTCCCCCTGACGGTGGACTACCTCGAGAAGAGCTACGCCGCCGGCAAGATCCCGGGCAGCTTCTTCAAGCGTGAAGGCCGCCCCAGCGAGTACGAGACGCTGACCAGCCGACTGATCGACCGTCCGATCCGCCCGCTGTTCCCCGAGGGCTTCTTCAATGAAGTGCAGGTGGTGATCCACACCCTGTCGCTGAATCCCGAAGTCGACGCCGACATCGCCGCCATGATCGCCACCAGCGCCGCGCTGAGCATCAGCGGCATTCCGTTCAATGGCCCCATCGGTGCCGCGCGCGTCGGCTATATCAACGGCGAATACGTGCTGAACCCGGGCCAGACCCAGCGCAAGGATTCGCTGATGGACCTGGTGGTCGCCGGTACCGAAGCCGCCGTGCTGATGGTCGAGTCCGAGGCCCAGCAGCTGAGCGAAGAGATCATGCTGGGCGCCGTGGTGTTCGGCCACGCGCAGGGCAACATCGCCATCAACGCCATCCATGAGCTGGTGCGCGAGGCCGGCAAGCCGGCCTGGGACTGGCAGGCTCCGGCCAAGGACGAGGCCCTGATCGCCAAGGTGACTGCGCTGGCCGAAGAGAAGCTGCGCGCCGCCTACCAGATCCGCAACAAGCAGGCCCGCACCCACGCCTGCCGCGAGGCCTACGCCGTCGTGCTGGCCGACCTGAAGGAGGCCGGCGTCGAGTTCGACAGCGTCAAGGTCGAAGGCATGCTGTTCGACATCGAGGCGCGCATCGTGCGCAGCCAGATCCTGGCTGGCGAGCCGCGCATCGACGGCCGCGACACCCGCACCGTGCGCCCGATCGAGATCCGCAACGGCGTGCTGCCGCGTACCCATGGCTCCTCGCTGTTCACGCGCGGCGAGACGCAGGCGCTGGTCATCACCACCCTGGGCACCGAGCGCGACGCGCAGCGCATCGATGCGCTGTCCGGCGATTTCGAAGACCGCTTCATGCTGCACTACAACATGCCGCCCTTCGCCACCGGCGAGACCGGCCGTGTCGGCTCCCCGAAGCGCCGCGAGATCGGCCACGGCCGCCTGGCCAAGCGCGCCCTCGTGGCCTGCCTGCCGAGCAAGGAAGAGTTCCCCTACACCATGCGTGTGGTGTCGGAGATCACCGAGTCCAACGGCTCCTCGTCCATGGCCTCCGTCTGCGGCGGCTGCCTGTCGCTGATGGACGCCGGCGTGCCGATGAAGGCTCACGTGGCCGGCATCGCCATGGGCCTGATCAAGGAAGGCAACCGCTTCGCCGTGCTGACCGACATCCTGGGTGACGAGGATCACCTGGGCGACATGGACTTCAAGGTGGCCGGCACCACCAACGGCATCACCGCCCTGCAGATGGACATCAAGATCCAGGGCATCACCAAGGAGATCATGCAGGTCGCCCTGGCCCAGGCCAAGGAAGCGCGCATGCACATCCTGGGCAAGATGCAGGAAGCCGTGGGCGAGGCCAAGACCGAGGTGTCGCAGTTCGCACCGCGCCTGTACACCATGAAGATCAACCCCGAGAAGATCCGTGACGTGATCGGCAAGGGCGGCGCCGTGATCCGCGCGCTGACCGAAGAGACCGGCACCCAGATCGACATCGCGGAAGACGGCACCATCACCATCGCCTCCACCGACGGCGCCAAGGCCGACGAGGCCAAGCGCCGCATCGCCGAGATCACCGCCGAGGTGGAAGTGGGCAAGGTCTACGAAGGCCCGATCACCAAGATCCTGGACTTCGGCGCCCTGGTCAACCTGCTGCCCGGCAAGGACGGCCTGCTGCACATCAGCCAGATCGCCCACGAGCGCGTCGAGAAAGTCACGGACTACCTGTCCGAAGGCCAGATCGTCAAGGTCAAGGTGCTCGAGACCGACGAGAAGGGCCGCGTCAAGCTGTCCATGAAGGCGCTGCTGGACCGTCCCGAGCAGGGCGGCAACGGCGGCGAGCAGGGCTGAGCCATCCGCCACTGAATCGGCAGTGCCTGTGCCGCACAGGCGCAGGCGCTGCCGGCTGAGAAGACCATGAAAGCCATCGAAATCACTTCCTACGGGGCTCCCGAGGTGCTGCGCCTGGGCCAGCGCCCCGATCCCGTGCCTGCGGCCGGCGAGTTGCTGATCCGCGTGGCCGCCAGCGGCATCAACCGCCCCGACGTGTTCCAGCGCCAGGGCAACTATCCGGTGCCGCCCGGTGCGTCCGACATTCCCGGCCTCGAGGTCGCGGGCGAGGTCGTCGGCGGTGATGCGGCCGAGCTGGCCGCGGCCGGCTTCAAGCTCGGCGACAAGGTCTGTGCCCTCGTGGCGGGTGGTGGCTATGCCGAGCTGTGCACCGCGCCCATCGCGCAGTGCCTGCCCTACCCGAAGGGCCTGAGCGACGTGGAGGCGGCCTCGCTGCCCGAGACCTTCTTCACCGTCTGGAGCAATGTCTTCGACCGCTGCCACCTGCAGCCGGGCGAGACCCTGCTGGTCCAGGGCGGGTCGAGTGGCATCGGCGTCACCGCCATCCAGCTGGCCAAGGCCTGGGGTGCGAAGGTGATCGTCACCGCCGGCAGCGACGACAAGTGCGCCGCCTGCCTCAAGCTCGGTGCCGACCATGCCATCAACTACAAGACGCAGGACTTCAAGGACGAGGTCAAGCGCCTGACCGACGGCAAGGGCGTGGACGTGATTCTCGACATGGTGGGCGGCGACTACGTCGCACGCGAGGTCGAGAGCCTGGCCGAGGACGGCCGCATCGTCATCATCGCCGTGCAGGGCGGCACCAAGAGCAATTTCAACGCCGGTCTGGTGCTGCGCAAGCGCCTGACCATCACCGGCTCCACGCTGCGCCCGCGCCCCGTGGCCTTCAAGGCCGCGATCGCCCAGGCCTGCCTCAAGCATGCCTGGCCCCTGATCGAGGCCGGCAAGATCAAGCCCGTGATCCACAGCACCTGGAAGGCCGTGGATGCGAGCGACCCCACCGGCAGCGGCGCCGCCAAGGCCCATGCCCTGATGGAATCGAACCAGCACATCGGCAAGATCGTGCTGACGTGGGAGAGAGCATGAAACGCAAGCTGATCGCCGGCAACTGGAAGATGAACGGCAGCCTGGTCGCCAATGCGGCCCTGCTGCAGGGCATCCGGGAGGGCCTGCAGCAGCCGGCCTGTGACATTGCCGTCTGCGTCCCTGCGGCCTACCTGGCGCAGTGCCAGGGGCTGCTGGCCGGCAGCGGCATCGACCTGGGTGCCCAGGATGTCTCGCAGCACGAGGCCGGCGCCTACACCGGCGAGACCTCGGTGGCGATGCTCAAGGATTTCGGGGTGCGCTACGCCATCGTCGGCCACTCGGAGCGCAGGCTGTACCACGGCGAGAGCGACGCCGTGGTGGCGGCCAAGGCCCAGCGCGCGCTGGCCGGTGGCGTGACCCCCATCGTCTGCGTCGGCGAGACCCTGGACGAGCGCGAAGCCGGCAAGACGGAGGAGGTGGTCAAGCGTCAGCTGGCCGCCGTGATCCATCTCAACGGCCACTGCATCAGCGAGATCGTCGTCGCCTACGAGCCCGTGTGGGCCATCGGCACGGGCAAGACCGCGAGCCCCGAGCAGGCGCAGCAGGTCCATGCCGTGCTGCGCGCGCAGCTCAGGGCGGCCACGCCGCAGGCCGATCGCATCCCGCTGCTGTACGGCGGCAGCATGAATGCCGGCAATGCCGCGCAGCTGCTGGCCCAGGCCGACATCGACGGTGGCCTCATCGGCGGCGCCTCGCTCAAGGCCCCGGATTTTCTGACCATCATTGCCGCGGCCGCCTGACCAGCCCGGCTGCTACGAATTTAGGAGTAACCATGAGTCTCGTCGTCACCATCATCCTGACCGTCCAGCTGCTGACGGCCCTGGCCATGATCGGCCTCATCCTGATCCAGCACGGCAAGGGCGCCGACATGGGCGCGGCCTTCGGCAGCGGCGCCTCGGGCAGCCTCTTCGGCGCCAGCGGCGGTGCCAACTTCCTCTCGCGCACCACGGCCGTGCTCGCCACCGTGTTCTTCGTCTGCACGCTGGCGCTTGCCTACTTCGGCAACCTGCGTCCGGCCAGCACGGGGGGCAGCGTGCTCGAAGGTGCGGCCATCACGGCACCCGCCGAGCAGGCCGGCACTGCGGCGCAGATCCCCGCGTCGAACGCGCCCCAGGCCACGCCTGCGGTGCCCGCTCCCGATGCCAAGGGCGCGGCGCAGATTCCCTCCAACTGAGGCATTCGGCGAGTGAATCGCGGCATTCAGATTTGCTTATGACTGCGTGCAGCGATTTTGAAGGTGCACGCGAGCGAAGAGGAGCGTTTTCAGAGTAAACTTGCGGATTGTCCGGGGTGCATCAACCTCTCGTGACCCGGACACAAGAGACATAGCCGTCGTGGTGAAATTGGTAGACACGCTATCTTGAGGGGGTAGTGGCGAAAGCTGTGCGAGTTCGAGTCTCGCCGACGGCACCAAAACAACAGACCGTCCAGGTACTGCCTGGACGGCTAAAACGGTGATCAGCATTCAAGATGAGCCTCGATCAGTACCTCCCCGTCCTTCTGTTCATCTTGGTCGGTATCGCCGTCGGAATACTCCCCCAGGTTATCGGCTACGTCCTCGGGCCGAACCGGCCCGACGCGGCAAAGAATTCCCCCTACGAGTGTGGCTTCGAAGCCTTCGAAGACGCGCGCATGAAGTTCGACGTGCGCTACTACCTCGTTGCCATCCTGTTCATCCTGTTCGACCTGGAAATCGCCTTCCTCTTCCCCTGGGCCGTGGCGCTCAAGGACGTGGGCGCGGTCGGTTTCTGGGCGGCCATGGTGTTCATCGCCATCCTCGTCGTGGGCTTCGTCTACGAGTGGAAAAAGGGTGCCCTGGACTGGGAATGATCTGACTTCTCGCAAGGATCGATGCCATGATTGAAGGCGTGATGAAGGAAGGCTTCGTCACCACCAGCTACGACACGGTGGTGAACTGGGCCAAGACCGGCTCGCTCTGGCCCATGACCTTCGGTCTGGCCTGCTGCGCGGTCGAGATGATGCATGCCGCTGCGGCGCGCTACGACATCGGCCGCTTCGGTGCCGAGGTGTTCCGCGCCAGCCCGCGCCAGTCCGACCTCATGATCGTGGCGGGCACGCTGTGCAACAAGATGGCGCCGGCCCTGCGCAAGGTCTACGACCAGATGAGCGAGCCGCGCTGGGTCATCTCCATGGGCTCCTGTGCCAACGGCGGCGGCTACTACCACTACAGCTACTCCGTCGTGCGTGGCTGCGACCGCATCGTGCCGGTGGACGTCTACGTGCCGGGCTGCCCGCCCACGGCCGAGGCGCTGATCTACGGGATCATCCAGCTCCAGCAGAAGATCCGCCGCACACAGACCATCGCGCGCGCCTGAGGAAAGAGTGATGACTGCTATTGCCGTGAATCCCGAAGCTCTCAAGGACACCGTTGTCGCCGCTTTGGGCGGCAAGGTGCGCCGCATCGACGTCCGCCTGGACGAGGTCACCGTGGAAGTCGCGCCGGCCGATTACCTGGCGGCGGCGCAGATCCTGCGTGACGCGCCGGGTTGCCGCTTCGAGCAGCTGATCGACCTCTGTGGCCTCGACTACTCCACCTATGGTGACGGTGCGTGGGAAGGGGTCCGCTTCTGCGTCGTCTCGCACCTGCTGTCGGTCAGCCTGAACCAGCGCCTGCGCCTGAAGGTCTTTGCCGCCGACGATGACTTCCCCGTGATCGATTCCCTGGTCGAGATCTGGCGTGCTGCCAACTGGTACGAGCGCGAGGCCTTCGACCTCTATGGCATCGTCTTCGAGGGGCACGACGACCTGCGCCGCATCCTGACCGACTACGGCTTCATCGGCCACCCCTTCCGCAAGGATTTCCCGCTGTCCGGCCACGTCGAGATGCGTTACGACGCCGAGTTGCAGCGCGTGGTCTACCAGCCGGTGAGCATCGAGCCGCGCGAGATCACGCCGCGCATCATCCGCGAAGACCACTACGGTGGCCTGAAGTAAAGCGAGACGGCAAATGGCAGAAATCAAGAACTACACCCTGAACTTCGGGCCCCAGCACCCGGCCGCCCACGGTGTGCTGCGCCTGGTGCTCGAGCTCGACGGCGAGGTGGTGCAGCGTGCCGACCCGCACATCGGCCTGCTGCACCGCGCCACCGAGAAGCTGGCCGAGAGCAAGACCTACATCCAGTCGCTGCCCTACATGGACCGGCTCGACTACGTCTCGATGATGTGCAACGAGCAGGCTTATTGCCTGGCCATCGAGAAGCTGCTGGGCATCGAGGTGCCGCTTCGTGCCAAGTACATCCGCACCATGTTCGGCGAGATCACGCGCCTGCTCAACCACCTGATGTGGCTGGGCTCGCACGGCAACGACTGCGGCAGCTCCACCATCCTGATCTACACCTTCCGCGAGCGCGAGGACCTGTTCGACATGTACGAAGCGGTCTCGGGCGCGCGCATGCACGCGGCCTACTTCCGCCCCGGCGGTGTCTACCGCGACCTGCCCGACAGCATGCCGCAGCACAAGGCCAGCAAGGTGCGCAATGCGCGTGCCGTGGCCGAGCTCAATGCCAACCGCCAGGGCTCGCTGCTGGACTTCATCGACGACTTCTGTGCGCGCTTCCCCAAGTGCGTGGACGAGTACGAGACCCTGCTGACCGACAACCGCATCTGGAAGCAGCGCACCGTGGGCATCGGTGTCGTGACGGCCGAGCGCGCATTGAACCTGGGCATGACCGGCCCCATGCTGCGCGGCTCGGGTGTGGCCTGGGACCTGCGCAAGACCCAGCCCTATGACGCCTACGACCGCGTGGACTTCGACATCCCGGTGGGCAAGACCGGCGACAGCTACGACCGCTACCTCGTGCGCGTGCAGGAGATGCGCGAGTCCAACCGCATCATCAAGCAGTGCGTGGACTGGCTGCGTGCCAACCCCGGCCCCGTCATCACCGACAACCACAAGGTGGCGCCGCCGGCCCGCGAGGCCATGAAGTCCAGCATGGAGGAGCTGATCCACCACTTCAAGCTCTTCACCGAAGGTTTCCGCGTGCCCGAAGGCGAGGCCTATGCCGCCGTCGAGCACCCCAAGGGCGAGTTCGGCATCTACCTCGTGAGTGACGGTGCCAACAAGCCCTACCGCCTCAAGATCCGTGCCCCGGGCTTCGCCCACCTGGCCACGCTCGATGAACTCGCGCGCGGCCACATGCTGGCCGACGCCGTGGCCATCATCGGCACGCTCGATATCGTGTTTGGAGAGATTGATCGATGATCTCTGATGCTATGAAGGACCGCTTCGCGCGCGAAGTGGCCAAGTACCCGCCCGAGCAGAAGCAGTCTGCCGTCATGGCCTGCCTGGCCATCGTGCAGCAGGAGCTGGGCTTCGTCAGCACCGACAGCGAGGCCGAAGTCGCCGCCTACCTCGGCATGCCGGCCATGGCCGTGCACGAGGTCACGACCTTCTACAACATGTACAACCAGCGCCCGGTGGGCAAGTACAAGCTCAACGTCTGTACCAACCTGCCGTGCCAGCTGCGCGATGGCCAGAAGGCCCTCAGGCACCTGGAGCAGAAGCTGGGCATCGCCATGGGCGAGACCACGGCCGACGGCCTGTTCACGCTGCAGCAGAGCGAGTGCCAGGGCGCCTGCGCCGACGCGCCCGTGCTGCTGGTCAACGACCGCACCATGTGCAGCTTCATGAGCAGCGACAAGCTCGACCAGCTGATCGACGGCCTCAAGGCGGAAGGGGCCAAGTGATGTCGGTTGAAAAACTTCTCGCGCAGTTCGCCGCCACCGGCACCGAAACCTGCTTCCACGGCCGCCATATCGAGCCGCAGATCTATGCCGGGCTGAACGGCAGCAACTGGCGCCTCAAGGATTACGAGGCGCGCGGCGGCTACCAGGCGCTGCGCAAGATCCTCGGCAAGGACGGCGGCGAAGGCCTCACGCAAGACCAGGTGATCGCCACCGTCAAGGAGTCCGCCCTGCGCGGCCGCGGCGGCGCAGGCTTCCCCACCGGCCTGAAGTGGAGCTTCATGCCGCGCCAGTTCCCGGGCCAGAAGTACCTGGTGTGCAACTCCGACGAGGGCGAGCCGGGCACCTGCAAGGACCGCGACATCCTCATGTACAACCCGCACATCGTGATCGAGGGCATGGCCATCGCGGCCTATGCCATGGGCATCACGGTGGGCTACAACTACATCCACGGCGAGATCTTCCAGGTCTACGACCGCTTCGAAGAGGCGCTGGAAGAGGCGCGCGCTGCCGGCCTGCTGGGCAACAACATCGCTGGGAGCAACTTCAGCTTCCAGCTGCACGCAGCGCATGGCTTCGGCGCCTACATCTGCGGCGAAGAGACCGCGCTGCTCGAATCGCTCGAAGGCAAGAAGGGCCAGCCGCGCTTCAAGCCGCCGTTCCCGGCCAGCTTCGGCCTGTACGGCAAGCCCACCACCATCAACAACACCGAGACCTTCGCGGCCGTACCCTGGATCATCCGCAACGGCGGCCAGGCCTACCTCGAATGCGGCAAGCCCAACAACGGCGGCACCAAGATCTACTCGGTCAGTGGTGACGTCGAGCGTCCCGGCAACTACGAGGTGCCCATGGGCACGCCTTTCGCCAAGCTGCTGGAGCTCGCCGGCGGCGTGCGCGGCGGCAAGAAGCTCAAGGCCGTGATCCCTGGCGGTTCCTCCGCGCCGGTGCTGCCGGCCGACATCATGATGCAGTGCACGATGGACTACGACTCCATCGCCAAGGCCGGCTCCATGCTGGGTTCGGGCGCCGTCATCGTGATGGACGAGACCCGCTGCATGGTCAAGGCCCTGCAGCGCCTGTCCTACTTCTACATGCACGAATCCTGCGGCCAGTGCACACCCTGCCGCGAAGGCACGGGCTGGCTCTCGCGTGTGGTCGACCGCATCGAGAACGGCCAGGGCCGTCCCGAGGATCTGGACCTGCTCGACAACGTGGCCGAGAACATCCAGGGCCGCACCATCTGCGCGCTGGGTGACGCCGCGGCCATGCCGGTGCGCGCCATGATCAAGCACTTCCGGCACGAATTCGAACACCACGTGGCGCACAAGACCTGCATGGTCCCGGCCTACGTCTGAATCACGAGCACACCATGGTTGAAATCGAACTCGACGGCAAGAAGGTGGAGATCCAGGAAGGCAGCATGGTCATGCATGCGGCCGAGAAGTCCGGCATCTACATCCCCCACTTCTGCTACCACAAGAAGCTCAGCATCGCCGCCAACTGCCGCATGTGCCTGGTGGACGTGGAGAAGGCGCCCAAGCCCATGCCGGCCTGCGCCACGCCCGTGACCCAGGGCATGATCGTGCGCACCAAGAGCGACAAGGCCATCAAGGCCCAGAAGTCGGTCATGGAATTCCTGCTGATCAACCACCCGCTGGACTGCCCCATCTGCGACCAGGGCGGCGAGTGCCAGCTGCAGGACCTGGCCGTGGGCTATGGCGGCTCCTCCTCGCGCTACGAGGAGGAAAAGCGCGTGGTCTTCCACAAGGACGTGGGCCCGCTGATCTCCATGGAGGAGATGAGCCGCTGCATCCACTGCACCCGCTGCGTGCGCTTCGGCCAGGAGATCGCCGGCGTGATGGAGCTCGGCATGAGCCATCGCGGGGAGCACTCCGAGATCGAGACCTTCGTCGGCCACTCGGTGGACTCCGAGCTCTCCGGCAACATGATCGACATCTGCCCCGTGGGCGCGCTCACCAGCAAGCCCTTCCGCTACCAGGCCCGCACCTGGGAGCTGGGCCGCCGCAAGTCGGTCAGCCCCCACGACTCCACCGGTGCCAACCTGATCGTGCAGGTCAAGAACAACAAGGTGCTGCGCGTCGTGCCGCTGGAGAACGATGCCGTCAACGAGTGCTGGATCGCCGACCGCGACCGCTTCTCCTACGAGGCGCTCTCCGGTGACGACCGCCTGACCACGCCCATGCTCAAGCAGGGTGGCCAGTGGAAAGAGGTCGACTGGCAGACCGCGCTCGAATACGTGGCCAACGGCCTGAAGCAGATCAAGGACGGGGAGGGCGCCCAGGCCATCGGTGCCCTGGTCAGCCCGCACAGCACGCTCGAAGAGCTGTACCTCGCCGCCGGCCTGCTGCGCGGCCTGGGCAGCGACAACATCGATTACCGCCTGCGCAACGCCGAGTTCGGCAAGGCCGAGGGTGTGCGCTGGCTGGGACTGCCCATCGCCGGGCTCACGCAATTGCAGCGCGTGCTGGTGGTCGGCTCCAACCTGCGCAAGGACCACCCGCTGTTCGCCCAGCGCATCCGCCAGGCGGTGCGCCACGGTGCGCAGCTCAGCGCCATCACCTCGAAGTCGCTGTTCAGGGATGCTGACGCCTGGGCCATCAAGGTGGCGAACGCCGTCGTGAGCGAAGCCGGGCACTGGGCCCAGGCTCTCGCCAATGTGGCGGCCGCGATTGCCGCCGAGAAGGGCGTCGCCGCCCCGGCCGCCGGCCAGGCCACCCCCGAAGCCAAGGCCATCGCCGCTTCGCTGCTCTCGGGTGAGCGCAAGGCCGTGCTGCTGGGCAATGCCGCCGCGCACGCCGCCAATGCCTCCAGCCTGCTGGCCCTGTGCAACTGGATCGGTGCCCAGACGGGCGCCAGCGTGGGCTACCTGACCGAAGCCGCCAACACCGTGGGCGCGCAGTGGGCGGCTGCCCAGCCGCAGGCCGCCGGCCTGAACGCCGGCCAGATGCTGGCCGGTGGCCTCAAGGCCGCCCTGCTGCTGAACGTGGAGCCCGAGCACGACACCGCCGCCGGCCAGGCCGCCGCTGCCGCGCTGGCTCAGGCCGAGATGGTCGTGACGCTGAGCCCCTTCAAGACCAACCTGGCCTTCAGCGACGTGCTGCTGCCCATCGCCCCGTTCACCGAGACCTCGGGCAGCTTCGTCAACGCCGAAGGCCGGGTGCAGAGCTTCCATGCCGTGGTCAAGCCGCTGGGCGAGACCCGTCCGGCCTGGAAGGTGCTGCGCGTGCTGGGCAACCTGCTGGGCCTGCCGGGCTTCGACTTCGATGCCTCGCAGGACGTGCTCGCCGCAGCCACCGCAAAACCGGCGAACCTGTCCAACGCCACCCAGGCGGCCATCAACGTCGCGGCGCCGGCCGCCGCGCCGGTGGTGGCGTCCATCTACCAACTCGACGGCCTGGTCCGTCGCGCGCCGTCGCTGCAGCTGACGGCCGACGCCCGTGAGGGAGCCTCCGCATGATCGACGCGCTGTACAACGGCGGCCTGAACCTGATCGCCGCGAGCTGGTGGGCCACGATGGCCTGGCCGGTGCTCTGGATCCTGATCAAGATCGTGGCCGTGCTCGCGCCGCTGATGGGCGCGGTGGCCTACCTGACGCTGTGGGAGCGCAAGCTGCTGGGCTTCATGCAGGTGCGCTACGGCCCCAACCGCGTGGGTCCCTTCGGCCTGCTGCAGCCCATTGCCGACGCGCTCAAGCTGCTGACCAAGGAGATCATCCAGCCCACGGCCGCCGCCAAGGGCCTGTTCGTGCTCGGCCCCATCATGGCCATCATGCCGGCGCTGGCCGCCTGGGTGGCCATCCCCTTCGGCCCCGACGTGGCGCTGACCAACATCAACGCCGGCCTGCTGCTGATCATGGCCATCACCTCGATCGAGGTCTACGGCGTCATCATCGCCGGCTGGGCCTCGAACTCCAAGTACGCCTTCCTGGGCGCGCTGCGCGCCTCGGCGCAGATGGTGAGCTACGAGATCGCCATGGGCTTCTGCTTCCTGGTGGTGCTCATGGTCTCGGCCAGCATGAACCTGACCGACATCGTGCTGGGGCAGGGCAAGGGCTACTTCGCCGACATGGGCCTGAACTTCCTGTCCTGGAACTGGCTGCCGCTGCTGCCCATCTTCATGGTCTACCTGATCTCCGGCGTGGCCGAGACCAACCGCCATCCCTTCGACGTGGTCGAGGGCGAGGCCGAGATCGTGGCCGGCCACATGGTCGAGTACTCGGGCATGGGCTTTGCCATCTTCTTCCTGGCCGAATACGCCAGCATGTGGCTGGTCTCCATTCTGGCCGTCATCATGTTCATGGGCGGCTGGTACCCGCCCATCGACAGCGCGCTGTTCAACTGGATTCCCGGCTGGATCTGGCTGGGCCTCAAGACCTTCGTGGTGGTGTCCATGTTCATCTGGATCCGCGCCACCTTCCCGCGTTTCCGCTATGACCAGATCATGCGTCTGGGCTGGAAGATCTTCATCCCGGTCACCCTCGTGTGGCTGCTCGTTGTCGGCATCTGGATGCAGACGCCGTGGAACATCTGGAACTGATCGGACAAAGACATGGCTGCTTCCGCTGTATCCAACTCCGCCTTCTCCCTGAAGGACTTCCTCAAGAGCTTCATGCTGGTGGAGCTCTTCAAGGGCATGGCCCTGACCGGCCGCTACGCCTTCGCCCGCAAGGTGACGCTGCAGTACCCCGAAGAAAAGACCCCGCTGTCGCCGCGCTTCCGCGGCCTGCACGCCCTGCGCCGCTATGAGAACGGCGAGGAGCGCTGCATCGCCTGCAAGCTCTGCGAGGCCGTCTGCCCGGCCATGGCCATCACCATCGAGTCCGAGGTCCGCGCCGACGGCAGCCGCCGCACCACGCGCTACGACATCGACCTCACCAAGTGCATCTTCTGCGGCTTCTGCGAGGAAAGCTGCCCGGTGGACTCCATCGTCGAGACCCACATCCTCGAATACCACGGCGAGAAGCGCGGCGACCTGTACTTCACCAAGGACATGCTGCTGGCCGTGGGCGACCGCTACGAAACCGAGATCGCTGCCGCCAAGGCGGCCGATGCGCCCTACCGCTGAGCCGTCCCGGCCCAGCCCAGAAAAGAACCGACCATGGACGTCAAAACCGGCTTCTTCATCCTGTTCTCGGTGGTGCTGCTGTTCGCAGCCTTCCGGGTCATCACGGCGCGCAACCCCGTGCACGCCGTGCTCTACCTCATGCTGGCCTTCTCGCAGGCCTCGGGCGTCTGGCTGCTGCTGCAGGCCGAGTTCCTGGCCATCACGCTGGTGCTGGTCTACCTCGGCGCCGTGATGGTGCTGTTCCTGTTCGTGGTCATGATGCTGGACATCAAGATCGACGCGCTGCGCCAGGGCTTCTGGAAGCACCTGCCGCTGGCCGCGCTGCTGGGCGCCGTGGTGGTGCTGGAGATGGCCGCCGTCCTCATGACCGGCTTTGCCGTCAGCGAGGTGCCGCAGGCCGCGGCCGTGATCGGCCAGCCGGTGGCCGAGGTCTCCAACACCAAGGAGCTGGGCAAGCTGCTCTACACCGAGTACGTGGTGCCGGTGCAGGTGGCTGCCGTCATCCTGCTGGTGGCCATGATCGCCGCCATCGCCCTGACCCTGCGCGAGCGCAAGGACAGCAAGGCCATCAACCCGTCCGAACAGGTCCACGTGCGCGCCGCCGACCGCCTGGAGATCGTCAAGGTCGCGCCCACCCGCCCGGCCCCGGCCGCGAGCGAGGAGAACACATGATGGAACTTACCCTCGGCCACTACCTCACGCTGGGCGCCGCGCTGTTCGCCATCGCGGTGGTCGGCATCTTCCTCAACCGCAAGAACCTGATCGTCCTGCTCATGGCCATCGAGCTCATGCTGCTGGCCGTCAACCTGAACTTCGTCGCCTTCTCGCACTACCTGGGCGACATGCACGGCCAGGTGTTCGTGTTCTTCATCCTCACCGTGGCCGCGGCCGAATCGGCCATCGGCCTGGCCATCCTGGTGCTGCTGTTCCGCAACAAGTCCAGCATCAACGTGGACGAACTCAACGAGCTCAAGGGTTAAAGGTTAAGAACGATGAGCGCAACCCTGAACGCATCCACCCTGCTGGCCGTGCCGCTGGCGCCCCTGGTGGGCTCCATCCTCGCCGGCATCCTGGGCACCAAGATGGGCGGCAACTGGATCGGCCGCCGCCTCTCGCACACCTTCACCATCCTGGGCGTGCTGATCGCCTTCATCCTCTCGGCCATGACGCTCAAGGATGTCATCGGCGGCGCGCGCTTCAACGCCACCATCTACGAATGGATGGTCGTCGGCGGGCTGAAGATGGAAATCGGTTTCATGGTCGACGGCCTCACCGCCATGATGATGTGCGTGGTGACCTTCGTCTCGCTCATGGTGCACATCTACACCATCGGCTACATGGAGGAGGACGAGGGCTACAACCGCTTCTTCGCCTACATCTCCCTGTTCACCTTCTCCATGCTCATGCTGGTCATGAGCAACAACCTGCTGCAGCTCTTCTTCGGCTGGGAGGCGGTGGGCCTGGTCTCCTACCTGCTGATCGGCTTCTGGTTCAACAAGCCCACGGCCATCTTCGCCAACATGAAGGCCTTCCTGGTCAACCGCGTGGGTGACTTCGGCTTCATCCTGGGCATCGGCCTGATCGCCGCCTACACCGGCACGCTGAACTACACCGAGATCTTCGCCAAGAGCGGTGAGCTCGGCACGCTGATCTTCCCGGGCACAGAATGGCTGCTGATCACCGTGATCTGCATCTGCCTGTTCATCGGCGCCATGGGCAAGTCGGCCCAGTTCCCGCTGCACGTCTGGCTGCCCGACTCCATGGAAGGCCCCACGCCCATCTCCGCGCTGATCCACGCCGCCACCATGGTGACGGCCGGCATCTTCATGGTCGCGCGCATGTCGCCGCTGTACGAGCTGTCCGACGTGGCGCTCAACTTCGTCCTCGTCATCGGTGCCATCACGGCCCTGTTCATGGGCTTCCTGGGCATCATCCAGAACGACATCAAGCGCGTCGTGGCCTATTCCACGCTCTCGCAGCTTGGTTACATGACCGTGGCCCTGGGCGCCTCCGCCTACTCGGTCGCCGTCTTCCACCTGATGACGCACGCCTTCTTCAAGGCGCTGCTGTTCCTTGCCGCGGGCTCGGTCATCATCGGCATGCACCACAACCAGGACATCCGCTGGATGGGTGGCGTGCGCAAGTACATGCCCATCACCTGGATCACCTCGCTGCTGGGTTCGCTGGCCCTGATCGGCACGCCGCTGTTCGCCGGCTTCTACTCCAAGGACAGCATCATCGAGGCCGTGCACTTCAGCAACCTGCCCGGGGCCGGCTTCGCCTACTTCGCGGTGCTCGCCGGCGTCTTCGTCACGGCCTTCTACTCCTTCCGCATGTACTTCCTGGTCTTCCACGGCAAGGAACGCTACGACCAGAACCCCGACGCGCACCACGACGACCACCACCATGACCCGCACGACGACGGCAAGCCGCACGAGTCGCCCTGGGTCGTCACCGTGCCGCTGGTGCTGCTGGCCATTCCCTCGGTCGTGATCGGCTACCTCACGCTCATGCCCATGCTCTTCGGCGACTTCCTCAAGGACGCCATCACGGTCAACACCGCCGCCCACCCGGCCATGGCCAAGCTGGCCGAGCTCATCCACGGCCCGCTGGCCATGGCCGCGCACGCCTTCAGCACGCCGCCGCTGTGGCTGGCCCTGGCCGGCGTGGCGCTGTCGTACTACATGTACATGGTCAACCCGGCGCTGCCGGCGGCCATCCAGCGCATGTTCCGGCCCGTCTACACGCTGCTGGAAAACAAGTACTACATGGACTGGATCAACGAGAACATCCTGGCCCGCGGTGCCCGTGTCCTGGGCGTGGGCCTGTGGAAGGGCGGCGACCAGGCCGTCATCGACGGCGCCGTGGTCAACGGCTCCTGGAAGCTCGTGGGCTGGGTGGCCGGTGTGGCCCGCTGGCTGCAGTCGGGCTACCTGTATCACTACGCACTGGCGATGATCATCGGCATCCTGGTGCTCATGTCGTATTTCGTGACCTGGCCCATGCTGGTCGAATGGCTCGGCCGCTGAGGAGAAGAACAAAATGGGTTTGTTGAGCCTGGCAATCTGGTTGCCGATCGCCTTCGGGGTGTTGCTGCTCGTCCTCGGGCGTGACGAGCAGGCCCGCGCCGTGCGCTGGATCGCGCTGGTCGGCGCCGTCCTGAGTTTCCTCGTCACGCTGCCGCTGTACGCCGGCTTCCAGCCCGGCACCGCCGAGATGCAGTTCGTCGAGCTGCTGCCCTGGATGGAGCGCTTCAACGTGCACTACCACCTGGGCGTGGACGGCATCTCCTTCTGGTTCGTGCTGCTCACGGCCTTCATGACCGTGATCGTCGTGATCGCCGGCTGGGAAGTCATCACCAGCCGCGTCAACCAGTACATGGGCGCCTTCCTGATCCTCAGCGGCCTCATGATCGGCGTCTTCGCTGCGCTCGACGGCATCCTGTTCTACGTCTTCTTCGAAGCCACGCTGATCCCGATGTACCTCATCATCGGCATCTGGGGCGGCCCGAACAAGATCTACGCCGCCTTCAAGTTCTTCCTCTACACCCTGCTGGGCTCGCTGCTCATGCTGGTCGCGCTGATCTACCTGTACGCCCACTCGGGCGGCAGCTTCAGCATCCAGGACTGGCACGCGCTGCCGCTGGACCGCGGCACCCAGACCCTGCTGTTCTTTGCCTTCTTCGCGGCCTTCGCGGTGAAGGTGCCCATGTGGCCGGTGCACACCTGGCTGCCCGACGTGCACGTGGAAGCCCCCACCGGCGGCTCCGCCGTGCTGGCCGCCATCATGCTCAAGCTGGGCGCCTATGGCTTCCTGCGCTTCTCGCTGCCCATCGCCCCCGACGCCGCGCGCGAGTGGGACTGGCTCATGATCACGCTCTCGCTGATCGCCGTCATCTACGTCGGCCTGGTCGCCATGGTGCAGCAGGACATGAAGAAGCTGGTGGCCTATTCGTCCGTGGCCCACATGGGCTTCGTCACGCTGGGCTTCTTCATCTTCAACGACCTGGGCGTCGCCGGCGGCCTGGTGCAGATGATCGCCCACGGTTTCGTCTCGGGCGCGATGTTCCTGGGCATCGGCGTGCTCTACGACCGCGTGCACTCGCGCGAGATCGCCAGCTACGGCGGCGTCATCAGCACCATGCCCAAGTTCACCGCCTTCATGCTGCTGTTCGCCATGGCCAACTGCGGCCTGCCGGGCACCGCCGGCTTCGTGGGCGAGTGGATGGTCATCCTCGGCGCCGTGAAGTACAACTTCTGGATCGGCCTGGCCGCGGCCACCGCACTGATCTTCGGCGCCGCCTACACGCTGTGGATGTTCAAGCGCGTCTACCTGGGCCCCGTGGCCAACGACGACGTCAAGGGCCTCACCGACATCAACAGCCGCGAATTCCTCATGCTGGCCCTGCTGGCCATAGCCGTGCTGTGGATGGGCGTGCATCCCAAGCCCTTCACCGACGTCATGGACGCCTCGGTGGCCGAGCTGCTCAGGCATGTCGCGCTGTCCAAGCTGAACTGAGGCCCGCGCCCCACACCGCACCGTATCGAGAGACCGAACATGATCGACAAACTCAGCTGGCTCGCCATCTTCCCGGAGGTCGTCCTGCTCGTCATGGCCTGTGCCATCACGCTGCTCGACCTGTTTGTGAAAAGCCGCCAGCGCACCGCCACCTACGTGCTGTCGCTGGTCACCCTGGCCGTGGTGGCCGCGCTGCAGGCCCTGTACGCCAGCAGCGGCGCCACCTACTACGCGCTCGGCGGCCAGATGGTCAGCGACCCCATGGGCAACTGGCTCAAGTGCTTCGCCACCATCGCCGTGATGGTCACGCTGGTCTATTCGCGCCCCTACGCGGCCGACCGCGACATGCTGCGCGGCGGCGAGCTGTTCAGCCTGAGCCTGTTCGCGCTGCTGGGCATGTTCATCATGATCTCGGGCAACCACTTCCTGATGATCTACCTGGGCCTGGAGCTGCTCACGCTCTCGAGCTACGCGCTGGTGGCCCTGCGCCGTGACCACGCCGTGTCCACCGAAGCCGCCATGAAGTACTTCGTGCTGGGCGCGCTGGCCTCGGGCTTCCTGCTCTACGGCATGTCCATGCTCTACGGCGCCACCGGCACGCTCAACGTCAACGAGGTGTTCCGCGCCATCAACTCCGGCCTCATCCACCCGCAGGTGCTGACCTTCGGCACCGTGTTCGTGGTCGCCGGCCTGGCCTTCAAGCTCGGCGTCGTGCCCTTCCACATGTGGATCCCCGACGTCTACCAGGGCGCGCCCACCGCCGCCACGCTGATGATCGGCGGCGCGCCCAAGCTGGCCGCCTTCGCCATCGTCATCCGCCTGCTGGTCGAGGGCATGCTGCCGCTGTGGTTCGACTGGCAGGCCATGCTCATGCTGCTGGCGATCGCCTCGCTGCTGGTGGGCAACCTGGCCGCCATCATGCAGACGAACCTCAAGCGCATGCTGGCCTTCTCCACCATCGCGCAGATGGGCTTCGTGCTGCTGGGCCTGATGTCCGGCGTGGTCGAGGGCAACATCTACTCCACGGCCAACGCCTACAGCTCGGCCATGTTCTACGTGGTCACCTACGTGCTCACCACGCTGGCCGCCTTCGGCGTCATCCTGCTGCTGGCGCGCGAGGGCTTCGAGAGCGAGGAGATCGCCGACTTCGCCGGCCTGAACCAGCGCAGCCCGCTGTATGCCGCCATCATGGCCATCTGCCTGTTCTCGCTGGCCGGCATCCCGCCCATGGTGGGCTTCTACGCCAAGCTCTCCGTGCTGCAGGCGCTCATCGCCTCGGGCCAGGCCATGGCCATCGGCCTGGCCGTCTACGCCGTGGTCATGTCGCTCGTCGGCGCCTTCTACTACCTGCGCGTGGTCAAGGTCATGTACTTCGACGCGCCCATCACCGCGAGCACCGTCTCGGCCCCGCTGGACGTGCGTGCCGTGCTCTCCGTCAACGGCCTGCTGGTGCTGGGCCTGGGCATCCTGCCCGGCGGCCTGATGGCGCTGTGCGCCCAGGCCGTGGTGCAGATGATCCGCACCTGACCGTACACCCGAGACCCCCGAATGTCGCAAACCGCTGCCGTCTGGTTCGTCGTCCTGGCCGCCCTGGCCGGGGCCAACCTGCCTTTCCTCAACGAGCGTCTGCTCGCCGTGGTGCCGCTGAAGTTCCCCAAGAACCTCGCCATCCGCCTGCTTGAACTCGTGCTGCTGTACTTCGTCGTCGGCGGCATCGGCCTGCTGCTGGAGCAGCGCGCTGGTCGCATCGCACCGCAGAACTGGGAGTTCTACGCCATCTCGGGCTCGCTCTTCCTGACCCTGGCCTTCCCGGGCTTCGTCTGGCGCTATCTGATGAAGCACAACGGCTGAGCAGGGGACGGGTGCCGTGGATGACCGCCACCTGATCGAGACGCCCCTGAACAGCACCGAGCTGCTCAAGGGCCGCTTCCTCCACGCCTTCCGCGACACCGTGCGCCTGCCCGACGGCGGCAGCGCCGTGCGCGAATACGTCAAACACCCCGGCGCCGTGATGATCATCCCGCTGCTGGGCGAGGGCGACGCCCTGCGCGTGGTGCTGGAGCGCCAGTACCGCTACCCCGTGCAGCAGGTCATGGTCGAATTCCCCGCCGGCAAGCTGGACCCGGGTGAAGACATCCTCGCCTGCGCCATCCGCGAGCTGCAGGAAGAGACCGGCTACCGCGCCGCCGAATGGGCGCGCGCCGGCGTGCTGCACCCGGTCATCTCCTACTCCACCGAGTTCATCGAGGTCTGGTTCGCGCGCGGCCTGAGCCTGGGCGCACGGCAGCTGGACGAAGGAGAATTCCTCGACGTCTACACCGCCACCCCCGCCGAGCTGCTGCAGGGCTGCTTCGAGGGCAAGGTGACCGATGCCAAGACCCTCACGGGCGCGCTCTGGCTGCAGAACGTCCTCTCGGGCGCCTGGGCCCTGGACTGGCGCGCAGCGCCCTGAGCGCTGCGGCCCGATAATCGGGCCTACCCATCGATACCACGGTCATGAAGGTCTACAACCTCCAGTGCAGCGCACAACACCACTTCGAAGGCTGGTTCGCCTCGGAGGAGGACTACGCCAGCCAGCTGGCGCGCGGCCTGCTCGAATGCCCGCTGTGCGCCGACAAGACCGTACACAAGCTTCCCAGCGCCCCGCGCCTCAACCTCGGCGCGCAAGAGCCGCAGGCGGCGGCCGCTGCCCCGGCCGCCCCGGCCCAGGAACTCGTGGCCGATGACCGCACCCAGGCCCTGCAGGCCGCCTGGCTGCAGATGGCGCGCCAGATCGTGGCGCAGACCGAAGACGTGGGCGAGCGCTTTGCCGAGGAGGCGCGCAGGATCCACTACGGCGAGAGCGAGGAGCGCGGCATCCGCGGCCAGGCCTCGCGCGAGGAGACCGAGGCGCTGATCGAGGAGGGCATCACCGTGATGCCGCTGCCGTTGCCGGAGGGGCTCAAGGGGCCGCTGCAGTAGGCGGCCCAGTTTCTAAAACATGAAAAACATGAAAGCCCGGCGTGCCGGGCTTTTTTGTATCGAAGGTTCTTGTGAGGCCGTTGACGACCCGTTGCGGACGGTCGTATGCCGTGAAAGCAGCCGCTCAACGTCCGAAGTAAGCCGACGCCGTAGGCGATCGGCGCTTGACTGATTTGTTAGGTCTCATTTGACTCCAGTCGTACTCTGATCTCGAGGGTGAGGTCCAAACAGGAACAGGACTAGCCCAACGCCTGTCGGTAATGCAATGGCCGGCAACCCCAGAGCGAGGAAGCATACAAAACCGCATGAGAGGACGCTCATTGCAGTTAATACAGTCCACCCATAAGCTAACAGCCAGCCAGCGGCGTTCAGTCGCTGGATCAAAGATAAACGCGGATGTTCTGCGCGCAAATATGCCGCCTGTGAGCCTGGCGCAGTTCGGAAAGCTGCAGGAATCAAAAACGGCCCGCTAAGTAGACCGATGACGCCCAGGAACTTCACCGGGGCAAATAGGCCCCCGAGAATTTCGGCCATGCAGTTGTGAATATTCCCGTCACCGCACATGATGAGACCTAACGTTGGAGGTAAGCCGACGCCGAAGGCGATCGGCGCTTGACTGAGATGTTGGGCCTCACGATCCCCTTACCTCCAATGCGATGGTTG
>FWPV01000919.1_pt1 | contig 87536 bp, 77 predicted proteins | sample 2228371 | NCBI WGS metagenome assembly FWPV01 (sample SAMEA103939776, study PRJEB20133) | metagenome
CTCTGCGGTAGAGCAGCTTTTCCTTTCGTGGAACCGGGGAAGCAACACCCTGCGAAGGCTATGCGCAATAACTTAGGGCGTCGTGTCTAACGCTGACCGAGCGAGGCACGGCAGCCTATCGCGAGACGATCGAAGGGGCCGCCATGTACACGCGCGACTTCCTCGCTCCTCTCTCCGAGGAGGAGCAACGCACGTTGCACGGGCTGATGCGGAAGGTCGCCGAAGGGCTGGGATACAAATGGTAGCGGCGCCAGATTCGGTGACCCGCGTCGGCGTGGCGCGCTCGGTCCTGCACTATGAGTTCGACGGTGCGATTGCGCGCTTCCTGGAGGCGCTAGGCACCGACGTCCTCCTTTCCCCGCCGACGAACCGCGACATCTTTCTTCTTGGCAAGCGGCTCGTGATCGATGAGCTGTGTTTCCCGATCAAGATCTTCGTCGGGCACGTCGCGCACTTGGTGGCGCAAGCTGTCGATCGGATCGTCGTCCCGGTCGTCGTCGGGCACGAGGATGGCTGTGTCTTCCCCTGCCACCCACGCTCACGCCTTGCCGACATCGTCCTCGCCCTCGGCCTGTGCGACCGATCGCGGCTCTTGACCCCGGTATTCCGATTCGACGAAGCCGGCCTAACGGCTGACGGCTTCTGCCAGCTCGGTGCTTCGCTCGGCTACCCAGCCGATGCGTGCGCTGAAGCGCTGGCGGCGAGCCAGGGCACGACGAAGCTCCAGGACACCACCTCTGACGGCCGCATGACGCTGGCGCTTGTTGGGCATCCGTACGTTGTCTGGGACGCGTGGGCAAACAGCCACCTCGTCGCGCGGCTGCAGCGCCTCGGTTGCCGCGTCCTGACCGAAGCCGACACCAAGCCGATCGGACACGTGCCAGAGGGGACGGGCTTGCACTTCGACCTCGCCGCGCAAACGCTGGCCCTGGCACAGCGGTGGGATCAATCCCCCCACGTCGACGGGATCATCTTCCTCCTCCCTGTCAACTGCGGCCCGGGCGGCGATATCGTACGGTACCTCGTCGGAACGACGGCCAAACCAACGCTGACGCTCGTCCTCGACGAACTGCAGTCGAGTGTCGGGCTAGTCACGCGGCTTGAAGCGTTCGTCGACTTGATCGAGCGGGAACCGGCTCGCGCGCGAGGTCGATTGCGGTGAACTACTTCACCTTTTCCTGGGGAAACAACCACATCGCCGTGCGGGGGCTGCTACGCTCCCTCGGCCACGACCTGGCCACACCGCCGCGCATCGACGCGGCGATCGCCGAGCGAGGAATCGAACTGGCGCACCCGTTTCTCTGTTTCTCGGGGAAGCTTGTCCTTGGGCAGCTCGAGGCACAGCTCCAGCGCGGCGACCGGCGTCTGGTGTTTATGTCGTCGCTCGGGCCGGAGGCATGCCGCTGCGCCGACACGAGCGAGTACCTCCGCCCGCTGTTCTCCGGCTACAACGGTTTCTCCGCCCACCGGATCGGTGGAGACGGATTCGGCGGCGCTTTGGCGAACCTCCGTTCGCACTTCGGCCCCCGCGTGAGCAAGCGCGACTGCTTTCGGGCGTACGCGGCCTTCTTCGGAAAGGTCGACCTGTTGCACAAGGTCGAGAAGCGATGCACCACGTTGCGGTGCTTATCCGCGGCGCCGGAGCAGGTCCGTGCGCTCGAGCGGGAGACGATCAACCGGATCGACCGCGCATCCGGGCCAGTCGCGCTGTGGCACGTCTCCCGCCGGTTCGACCGCGCCGCGGCCCGTCTCCCGCTGCGGGACGCGCCCCCATCGCTTCGGATCGGAGTCGTCGGAGGGGAGCATATCCTGAGTGAGCTCGACTCGATCATGGCAGTGGTCAAGGAGGTCGCCGAGCGCGGCATCCTCCTCGACTGGCGGAGCGGTTTCCGGATGCTCGCCCGCGCGTCGAACAGGTCGCTCGCCCCACTCAAGGAACGGTGCCGTCTCTACCTGCACGCCGCGCCGTCGACGTCGGAGATCTTCTCGTGCGCCCATGCGCTCGACTTCGTCGAGGAGGGGTACGACGGGATCCTCCACATCTACGCGTTCGGTTGCATGCCCCAGACAGCGCTGAAGTCAGTCCTTCAGCGAATCGCAGCTGATGCGGGTGTCCCACTCCTGTCACTGTCTATCGGCGACCGCTTCGCCGAGGAGGGGCTCGAGAACCGCCTCGAGGCGTTCATCGAGCTGTTGCGAGCGAGAAAGGGCAAAGGGGGCTCGCGATGAACCGAGAGGTCTGGATCGGGATCGATGTCGGGTCGATCACCTGCAAAGTCGTCGTCCTCGATGCGGACGAGCTCGTCGTCGCGGCGACATACCGACGGACGCAAGGGCGCGTCGTTGACGCAGTGAGGGACGGACTTGGTGCTGTCGCCGATCGACTTTCTGGCCGCGTCGTCGCCGGCTGCGGCACGACCGGGAGCGCCCGCAAGCTCGTCGGTGCGCTCGTTGGTGCTGACGTGGTGAAGAACGAGATCACCGCGCACGCGCGGGCGTGCCTTTCACTCCATCCGGATGCGCGGACTCTCCTCGAGATCGGCGGTGAGGACTCAAAGATTATCGTCCTGCGAGACGGCGTCCCCGTCGACTTCGCGATGAACACGGTGTGTGCCGCCGGCACCGGCGCGTTCCTTGACCAGCTCGCCGCGCGCCTCGGCGTGCCGGTCGAGCAGCTCGGCGACCTCGCCGCCGCCGCGACGCGCAACGTGACGATCGCCGGACGGTGCACCGTCTTCGCCGAGAGCGACGTAATCTTCAAGCAGCAGACTGGGCATCGGATAGAAGACATCGTCGCCGGGGTCTGCCGCTCGCTCGTCCGCAACTACCTGAACGATGTCGGAAAGGGGAAGACGATTGAGCCGCCAGTCCTCTTCCTCGGCGGCGTCGCCGCCAACCGGGGGATCGCAGCAGCGTTCACCGAGGCGCTCGGCATGCCGGTCATCGTCCCGGAGCACCACCGCGTGATGGGGGCACTGGGCGCCGCGCTCATCGCGAAGGATTTGGGCCTTCCGACATCTCGAATGCGCGATCTAGACCGAATCCGTTCATCTGACTTCCGGCCTGAGACGTTCGCGTGTCCGCATTGCGCCAACGCCTGTGAGATAGTCCAGTTCGTTGAATCCGGGTCGATCGTTGCCTACCACGGCGGACGCTGCGATCGTTGGTCGGCCGCCGGCCAGGGCCTCTGATCTTCGTTTGAGAGGGCGGATCTTGTTCCGTGCATCTCTTCCCCAGGTGTTACTGAGGGGAGATCGGTACAAGGTTCGGCAAGGGGACTACCGGATCATCTACAGCGTGGACGACGACCAGCAGGTTGTGCGGGTGATCAAGGTCGGCCACCGCCGCGAGATGTACCGGTAACCCCTCGGTGCCAAACGCACGAGCGCATCGCCGCTACGTCTGGGATCACTGGGTAGCTGCACCCGACGATCGCCGCGAGCTCTGCGGCGCTGGGTACCCGGTGACGAGGAGGTCCTCCCCCACCCGCTCAAACGCGAGGTCGCGGACCCGAATCCCCTGGGTGGGCTCGTCCACCCCCTCTCCACCCACCGCAGGAACAGCGGCCCGCCCGCCAAGGATGAGCGGCGCGTAGAAGAACGCGACCTTGTGGACCAGCCCCTGGGAGAGGAACGACCAGGCGACCTCGGCCCCCCCCTCGACGAGGAGGGAGTCCGTTTCCTCCCCCAACCGATGGAGGAGTTCGCCCAGGTCTACATGATCTCCCTCTCCCGAAAGCCGCCACACCTCGGCCCCCTTCCTCCGAAGCGCAGCCTCGACCTCCCTCGGCATCCGGTCGGTGGTGGCGAGGACGGTCCTCGCCTCGGGGGAGAGAACCTTCGCCCCAAGGGGGATCCGGCCCTCGGAGTCAAGGACAATCCGTATGGGCTGGGGCCCCTCCGCCTCGCGGACGGTGAGCGAGGGGTCGTCGGCAAGCACGGTGCCCACGCCCACGAGGATCGCCCCGTACCGGGCGCGCAGGGCGTGCACGATCCGCCGCGACTCCGGCCCGGTGATCCAGCGCGATTTCCCGGTTCGGGTGGCGATCTTGCCGTCCAGGGTCAGCGCAAGCTTGAGGACGACGAACGGGGTGCGGTGGACGATCCAGTGGAAAAAGACCTCGTTCAGCCGGCGGGCCTCGTCGACCAGGATCCCTTCCACCACCTCGACGCCCGCTTCCCGCAGGCGAGCCAGGCCCCGGCCGTCCACGCACGGGTTGGGATCGGCCGTGGCCACGATCACGCGCCGAATCCCGGCCGCGATGATGGCGTCGGCGCACGGTGGGGTGCGCTTGCCGGGGAAGTCGACGCACGGCTCGAGGTTGAGGTAGAGGTCCGCGCCCCGCGCCCTGTCCCCCGCCTCGAGGAGGGCCACCGCCTCGGCGTGGGGCCCGCCGCACACGGCGTGGTAGCCCTCGGCCACCACGATACCGTCCTTCACGACGACCGCACCGACGAGCGGGTTGGGCCGGGTCCACCCCGCCCCGCAGCGGGCGAGCTCAAGGGCCCGCCTCATGAACGCTTCGTGCGTCCCGCTTTCGTCCATAGTTCGAGCGCCGCCGCGGCAGGATCCCCTTTCCCGAAGATCGCCGACCCGGCGACGATCACGTCCGCCCCGGCCTCGACCACGCTTCGCACGTTCCCGGGGCCGATCCCCCCGTCCACGGCGATCTCCACGGGCCGGTCCCCGATCTCCCGGCGCAGCGCCCGGATCCGATCCAAGGTCTCGGGGAGGAACGCCTGGCCCCCGAACCCCGGCTCCACGCTCATCACGAGGACGAGGTCCACCCGGTCGAGGAGCGGGAACACCTCCTCGAGGGGAGTCCCGGGCCGGAACGAGATCCCCGCCTTGCACCCGAGCGCTTGGATCGCATCCAGCGCTTCCGCGGCCGGGTCCGCGGCCTCGACGTGGACCGTGATCGAGTCCTCCGGTCCGACACGGAACTCGCGGGCGTAGCGGGCCGGGCGCTCGATCATGAGGTGGATCGCGAACGGAAGCGACGTGTGCCTCCGCAACGCGTTCGCGACCGGCGGGCCGAACGTGAGGTTCGGGACGAAGTGCCCGTCCATCACGTCCAGATGAAGGAGGTCCACCACCGCCTCCACCCGCTGGACCTCTCGGGCGAGGTGGGCGAAGTCCGCGGCCAGAACCGAGGCGGCGAGCTTCACTACCGGCGGCGGTTGGAGATGAGGAGCATGGACAGAAGCTGCAGCGCCGCCATCGCCGCCGCGGCGACGTAGGTCAGAGCAGCGGCGGTCAGCACCCGCTTCACCCCGCCCAGCTCCTCCCGGGTCACGATCCCGCCCGCGCTCAACGCGGCCACCGCCCGGCGCGAGGCGTTGAACTCCACGGGCAGCGTGACCAGGGTGAACAAGACCGCCGCGGAGAAGAGGATGATCCCGACGTTCACGAGCAGCTCGGACTGGAAGAAAAGCCCGATGAAGAAGAGGGGGAACGCGAGCTGGCTGCCGAAGCTCGCCACGGGGACGATCGTCGAGCGCAAGGCGAGGGGCGCGTAGCCGCGGGCATGCTGGATGGCGTGCCCGGCCTCGTGAGCGGCCACGCCGACCGCGGCCACGGAGTTCGAACCCGGCGCGGACAGGCGCAGGGCCTTCGTGCGCGGGTCGTAGTGGTCGCCCAGCGGCCGGTTTGTCCCTTCGATCTTGACCCCGCCCACCCCTGCTTCGCGGAGGACCAGCTCCGCGGCCTGACCCGCGGTGATCCGCCGCTGGAGCGGCACGTGCAGGTACTTGGCGTACGTGCTCCGCACCTTGTACTGGGCGTACATCGCCAGGATCAGCGCTGGCAGGAGCAGGATCAGCGTCTCAGGGTAGAACAACCAGAACATCCGTACACCTCCTCAAAGACCTCGCGGTTGTGGCCTGGGTGAGGGAGAGGGCCGTAGGCCGGATTCTGTCGTGGGGGGCCATTCATCTAGGCGGCCTACCCAGAGGCATCGGACGGGCCATCCTCAACCGCCTCCCTATTCGGCCTTGCTCCGGCTGGGGTTTACCGTGCCCGGGGTCCTCGCGGCCCCGGCGGTGGGCTCTTACCCCACCGTTTCACCCTTGCCCGCACCCCCCTCACCCTACCCTCTCCCCAAGGGCAGAGGGAGTTGAGAAAGGGCCGTTGGCGGTCTGTTCTCTGTGGCACTTTCCAGGGGTCGCCCCCTCTCGGGTTGCCCCGAGCAGCCTGCCCGGCGGAGTCCGGACCTTCCTCAGGGTTTCCCCCGCGGCCCCCTGGCCGTCTCCCTACCGCAGGCCAGCCCTCGTGAACCTGCACCGAGGGCACACCCACAGTATACCCCGAAACGAGGACCGACGGCGGAGGGGCCGCAGACAGTGGGGACAGAGGAAGATCCGTCCCGCGACGAGGATCCCGACGGCGGTTGCCACCCCAAGGAGGGCGTACGCCCATCCCCACGATCGTCGCCCCTCCGGGGCGGGGACCCGCTCCGAGGAGAGGAGCTCCAACAGCCCCGCGGCGAGGTTCACCGCCGCCACTGCCGGCTGGGCACGGTTCGCCGTGACCCTCGCCCCCGCGAGGAGCTCCTCCCACTCCGGGTGGGAGAGGAGGGAGGCCACCCCTGCCCCGGCTTGGGCCGCGACCTGCCACCTCTGATCCTCACCCCTCAGGAACACGACGAGGAGCGCATCGGCGGGAAGTCCCCACGCGGAGAAGATCGCCCCGGCATAGGTCGCGGGGTCCCCAAATGGATCGTGCCAACTCGCGAGGTACACGAGCGACACCCCCCGTTCCTTCAGGAACCAGACGAGGTCATCCAGCCGCTCGCGGTCCGCCCGCGACAGGGTCTGGCCGTAGTCGTTGATCGCGCCGACCTGCTCGGGAAGGGGCGGGGCGGCAGCTAGGACGGTGGCAAGTAGAGGAACCGCGAACAGTGCTCGCAGGTCACGACCTCCCGATCGGCCTTCACCTTCTCCACCGTGGTCTCGACGAGGCGGAGGTGGCACCCCCCACAGACCCCGCCCACCACCGGCACCACGGGGCTCCCCCCGCTCGCCAGGAGCCGCGCGTAGTGCCCACGGAGGCGGGCGGGAACGCGCTGGAAGAGCTCATCGCGCTTGAGGCGGAGGGCATCCTGTTCCGCCCGGATCTCGGCCCGCCGCCGGGCGAGCGCGGCCAGGTCCTCCTCCAACCGCCCGCGACGTTTCTCGTGGGCGAGCTCCTCCTCCCGTAGCTTCCCCTCATCCGCCTCCGCTTCCGCCATCAGCTGGAGCGCTTCATCGGCCAGCTCGTCCAGGCGCCCACGCAGGAAGGTCACCTGCTCCCGCAGGTACTCCATCTCCTTGTAGGGGATGATGTCGTGGTCGAGCTTGTGCTGGTAGGTGCGGATCTTCTCGTCCGTATCGTCGGCCTCCCTCGACTTGGCGAGCGCGGAGTGGCGGAGGGCCTGATGGGCCTCCTGACGACGCATGAACCCCTCGTCCTCGGCGGCGAGCCGGTCGCGGAGGCGCTTCTCCTCCCGCTCGAGGTCGGCCAGGCGCCCGTCGAGCGTGCGCAGGCCAGCATCGACCTCGGCGAGGGCGACGAGCTGAACCAGTGCCTCGTTCATCGTTCCACCACCATCAAGTCGGGAAACCGCTCCCGCAGGAGCCCCCCCACGTGGCCCACGAACGGTTGCTCCATCTCCCGGTGCCCAACTGCGACCACGACGAGCCCGGATTCGGAGGCAGCCAGCCCCTGGTGGTATCCGATCTCCCCGGTGAGGTAAAGCTCGGCGCCGGAAGCGAGGGCATCCTCCCAGAGGTCCCCCCCGCTCCCCCCGCACAGGGCGACCCGGCGCACCTCCCGCTCGAGGTCCCCGTACACGGCCCGCGGCTTGGCCCCGCCCACCGCATCGCCGAACCGACGGACGACCGCGGACGCCGCGGCCGGTTGGAGGAGGTCGCCCACCCTTCCCAAGCCGTGAACAGGGGACGGGTTCTCCAGAGGGTACACGTCGTACGCTACCTGCTCGTAAGGGTGGGACCCCTTCATCGCGGCGAGCACGGACGGGAGGCGCTCGGCGGGGACAACCGTCTCCAGCCGGACCTCGTCGGCCCGCTCCTCCTGCCCCACTTCCCCTAGGTAAGGATGCGCCCCTTCCCCAGGAAGGAACGTCCCGACCCCGCGGGAGCGGAACGAGCACCGGCTGTAGCGCCCGATCCCCCCTGCCCCGGCGGCGAACAAGGCCTCCGCCACCCCCTCCTCGTGTCCGCAGGGCACGAACACGGCGAGCTTGACAAGCCTCCCCCGGGGGGAGAGGGGCCGCAGGGAAGCGAGGGAGAGGTACCGCGCCAGCACCTCGCCCATGCCCCCGCGGGCGATGTCGTAGGGGGTGTGGACCGCGTAGCACGCCGCTCCCGCGGCGAGGAGGAGGCGCAGCTTCTCCCCGAGGGGAGTCCCCGGGAGGAGTCGGTCAAGGGGGCGAAACAAGAGCGGATGATGGGTCACGACGAGGTCCACGGCACCCAGGTCACGAGCGAGGTCGAGATCGAAGTCGAGGGCCACAACAACCCGTCGGCACGGCCGATCAAGCGGCCCGACCTGAAGCCCGGATCGATCCCAATCCTCGGCGAGCGCGGGCGGGAACAGCTCGTTGAGGAAGGCAACCACGTCCTGCCGATCCATGTCCGCACGAGTGTAGCGATCCGCTCGCTTGCCGGGCAAGGAGCCGCGGCTACCATCTCGCCAATGGCGGGACGGACAGGGACCGCGGACCTTCCCCTCCACGGGGGCCATGCCCCGCGCTGGCTCTTCGCGCGGATGGTCCGCCTGTCGCGGGAGATCGTCCTCGTCCTCGCCGACGAGTTCGGAACGGAGGGCGTGCTGGCCCGGCTGTCCGACCCGTGCTGGTTCCAGGGCCTGGGATGCTTCCTCGGCTTCGACTGGCACTCAAGCGGGCTCACCACCACCGCCTGTGGAGCGCTCAAGGAGGCGCTGCACGCCGTGGGGGAGGAAATCGGCCTCTGGGCAGCGGGGGGCAAGGGGGCCGCGTCACGGCGTACCCCCCTCGAGATCGCCGAGGCTAGCCCGAAGCTCGCAGTCGAGCCAGGCCCCCTCGTGTACGCATCCCGGATGACGGCCAAGGTGGACTCTGCGGCCCTTCAGGACGGATTTCAGATCTACCACCACTCGTTCTTCTTCGACCGGGCGGGGCGGTGGTGCGTTGTCCAACAGGGGATGAACGAGACGACAGGCTTGGCCCGCCGCTACCACTGGAGCTCCGAGGTCGGCTCAGACTTCGTCTGCGAGCCCCACACGGGGATCGTGGGGCCGAGGTCCGATCTCGTCCTGAACCTGGTGGCACAGGAATCCGACGGGGTGAGGCGGACGATCCCCGCGCTCGCCCGCGAGCCCCCGGACCAATTGGTGAACGAGCTGGGACGCGCACGACGGATGACCCTGCCCCGGAGACACGCCCTCCTCCTCGCCGACCTCGACCCGCGGCGCCTCCGCTCCGTGTTCCTGTCCGCTTACGAGAGCGAGGCAGCGGACTTCGCCGGGCTTCTCGCGACCCCGGGAGTGGGGGCGAAGGGGCTGCGGGCTCTCGCCCTGCTCGCGGAGCTCCTCTACGGGGTACCGGTCTCGTTCCGCGATCCGGCCCGCTTCGCCTATGCCCACGGCGGGAAGGATGGGACACCCTATCCCGTGGACCGGGAGACCTACGACCGGACGATCGAGGTCCTCGGCCGGGCGGTGCGGCGGGCCAAGCTCGGGGAGAGGGACGAGCTCTGCGCGCTGAGCCGGCTGGCCCGCGTGGGCGCCTCCCTCACGATGCCACCCCCGGGGCGGCGGCCGGGGCCCGGATGACTTTCCTCTTCCACGTCCCGCGCTGGAGCCAGAGGACCAACGCAAGCCCTCCCAGGAAATTGCTGAGCGCCATTCCCGCCCACATTCCCGTTGTCCCGAACCCCAGTGGGTAGGCAAGTGCCCACGCCAGGAACACCCGCAGCACCCACAGCCGCACCAGGGCCATCACCATCGGCGGAACGGTGTGCCCCGAGCCGCGGAACGTGGCCGCCGCGCCATCGAACAGGCCGAAGAACGGGATCGAAGTTCCGAACACGGCAATGTACCACGCCCCCTCGCGGATGACCTCGGGATCGGCGACGAACAAGCCGAACAGGGGTCGCCGCAGGAGGAGGGTGACGAAGTACAGGCCGACCAGGGCGAGGAACGTCGCGGTGATCCCTCGGCGGGCGATCCTCCCCGCTCGATCTGTCTGATCGGCCCCCAGGTTCTGCCCGATCATCGCCACGAGGGCACTCCCCGCCCCCCAGCTGATCACGTTCACGAGGTTGATAACCCTGTTTCCCACTGTGTACGACGCCACAACCGCCGTCCCGAACCCGGACACGAGACCCATCATCACCACAAACCCAAGCGAGGTGCCCGCTTGATCGAGCACGTTGGGAAGGCCAACACGGAAGATGGGGAGGATCCGCGCGAGGCGGGGCCGGAGGTTCTGGAGACGAACCTGGATCCCGGCCCGCCCGGAGAAGAGGAGGCCCAGGCCCACCGCTGCCACGAGCGCCCGGGAGAGGACCGTCGCTCCCGCCGCTCCGGCCACGCCCCACGCCGGGAACGGCCCCCATCCGAAGATGAACACGGGATCGAGCACCCCATTGAGGAGGAGGGAGGAAACGCTCAAGTACATCGCGAGCCGCGTGTTCCCCAGGCCAAGCATGAGCCCGCCGAACGCCTGAGCAAGGAACATGATCGGAAGCCCAACGCACTCGATCCTTAGGTAGGTAAGAGCCAGTGGGTAGATCTCCACCGGCGCGCCGATGAGGCGCAGCACGGTGGGGGCGAGGGTGAACCCCACGGCCCCGAGGACGCCGGATGCCAGGGCGAGGAACGTCAGAACCTGCCCGGCAGACTCCTCGGCCCCCTCTCGGTCGTGGGCCCCGAAGTGCTGGGCAACGAACGTGGCCCCCGCGGCCTGGAATCCCCCGGCAAACGACATGAAGAAGAATAGGATCGGCCATGCCATCCCCGGCGCGGCCACCGCCGCCGTGCCCAGCCGCCCGAGCCAGAACGCGTCCACCAGGTTGTACAGGGCCTGCAGCGCTGCGGTGAGCATCACCGGCCAGGCAAGGAGGAGCATCGTCGGAAGGATAGGCCCGTTCAGGATTTGCTCGCGTGCTTGCGTCGGTCTCATCGGCGGCGAACACGAAGTATACGCGTTCCTCCTCCACGCTGCAGGTTAGGACATCTCAGCCCCCGCGGCCGGCTATCATGAGCCCTTGTCAAGGAGGACCTGCCATGGATTGGAAGCTCGTGCTCACGACGTTCGGAATGGTGTTCCTCGCCGAGCTGGGGGACAAAACCCAGCTCCTTGTGTTCACCCTCTCCTCGCAGCACCGCGCCCCGTGGGCGGTGTTTCTGGGCGCGTCGCTCGCCCTGTCGCTCGTCAGCCTCCTCGGGGCGTTCGTGGGGGGGATCGTGGGGGAACTCCTGCCGACGAAGTACGTCCAGCTTGGGGCAGGGATCCTGTTCGTCGCCGTGGGCGGGCTCGTCATCTACCGGGCGATCGCTACGGGGTAGGCACTCCGCGCGCTCCCCCTTCGATCCGTGGGCGGCATGCGCCGACCTCCCCCCTTCCATCCGATTCGCGCACTTCTCAGCGACCGTGACACGCACTACAATGTGGCGTGCGTCATCGACCTCGGCACCTCGGGCCGCTGGGCTGCCGAGAGGGCGGTCGGTGGACGCTTTGGGGGGGAGGATCGTGAACACGTGTCGTGCGCAAGTCCTTTTTCTGCTTTTGCTTGGGGTGGGTTGGCTCGCCGCCGCCCAGTCCGTGGACCTCACCGGGCCGACCCAGATGGGGCGGTGCGAGGAGGCGGGGTTCACCGTTGCGTTCAGGGGGGACCCCGTCCAGACGGCGAGCGCGATCGCCTTCACGGCAACGCGCCCCAACGCGGGGTTTGTCTACGTCCCCGGCTCGGGGTTGATCACGCTCCACGATGGGACGACTGTACCCGCCGAGCCCACCCCCTCCGAGCTCAACCTGATCTGGGACCTGGACACCATTCTTGCGCAGCCCTACGAGCTCCCGCCCGGGGAGACGGTGACGGCCGAGTTCGCCCTTGCCACGGGGTGCGGGACGATCTCGGGCACCCTGGGCGCCCGGGTGGACTTCGAGCTCGACGGGCTGGGCTACTGGGTCTCCGACTCCCAGCCGGTGGAAATCCTCCCCGGTGCGGTGCGGGTGGAGAAGCTCCCCTCCGTCACCTCGGCCGGGGTGGGGGACGAGGTCACGTGGACCGTCCGCGTGGAGAACACGGGCCTCGGTCCGATCTACAACGTGGTCGTCACGGACGTCCTGGGGAGCGGGCTCGCCTACGTTTCGTCGAATCCGGCGGGCGACAACCTGGGCCAGACCACAACCTGGGACAAGACGCAGGTCCCTTCGCTCGGCGAGATCCTCCCCGGGGATTGGGTGGAGATCGAGATCACGGCCCGCGTGGTGGGCTGTAGCGACCTGAGGAACAGGGCCGACGTTCGGTTCGGGTGCGACGACGGTTCGGTGTGTTTCAACACCGCGGACCCGCTCCAGGGGGGGACCGCCACCGCCTCGATCCTTCTTGTTCCGAGGAACCCACTGCTCACTTGGACTCCCCCCACCATCGAAATCCCCTATTGTTCGCCAACGGGTATTCCGGTATCGATCCCCATCAAGAACGACGGCGATGGCACGGCGTACAACGTTCAGTTGTGCATGAGCTGCGACCCCCTGGTGGTGAGCGACGTCGGGGCAGGCGCAAGCTACGTGGGAGGATGCTTTGTTCTCGACGATCCGATCCCAGCCAAGGAGACGTTCGGCCTCACCTTCACCGTGTCCGTCCCCGACGCGTGGAACTGGTGCGCGGGCGGCCCGAGCGGCACCGTGCTCTGCCAGACGATCTACGAGAACGCCTGCGGGGAGGTGTTCCGCCCGCCATCCCAGATCGGAAGCTTCTCCACGACGTACGGTTCAGACGGTCCTCCCTCTCTCAACGTGAGCCTCAGCGGACCAGGAGCGATGTACATCTGCACAACTGCGGACTACAGCCTCTCGGTCTCGTTCTCCGGGCTCGACAGCTGCGGGAACGGCGGGACGAGCGACATCTCCGTGGTGGTGAACGTCCCCGCGGGGTTCAGGGTGACCGACGCGGGCGGCGGGACGTGGGTCCCGGGGGGAGACGGGACCGGGGGAACGATCTCCTGGACCACTCCTCCCACCACTCCCCTCTCCACGTCGGTTGCGCTCGAAGCCCCGGGGATTCTCCAGTGCGGCACGGTCCCAGTTCTCACTGCCACCGCAACGGCCACGGACTGCTGCGGGTGCGCGATCTCGGCGTCCGACTCGGTGGCCATCGCGATCCAGTGCTACCAGCTCGTCACGGCCACCCGGACGGCGACCCCCTCGACCCAGGAGAAGTGCGACGAGATCACGTACACGAACACGTACACCTTCGCCAGCAGCGGGCCGGACATCTACTTCACCGACCTCACGTTCACCGCCTACGCCGAGAACCTCCAGCAGTACGTGGCCGGGACGCTCCAGATCACGGTGGACGGAGTTCCGACGGATCCTCTGATCCTGCTGAACGGAACCCCGGGCGGAACCCTGGAGATCGAGGGCATCGACGACGCGAGCCTCGTGTGGGGGAAGACGCTCGTCATCTCGTACCGGCTCAGGTTCACGCCGGCCTCGCTTCCCACGTCCTGCCCCAGCTCGCACAGCTTCTACACCTGGACGACACTCGACCTCGGCCCGGGATGCACCACAGGCGACGACTGCACGCAGCCGTGCCAGGTCACAGAGACCCTCGTCGTGACGGCCGTCACGCCGTCGATGAGCGTTGATATCGATGGACTTTTCCCCACCGACTTCGTCGACCCGTGCGGAACGTACACCGTCACCGTGACCCTCACCAAGACGTCCACCTTCGATCCCCACAACGTCAGGCTCCGGCTCGGCAACCTCAACTACTACATCGTGGACCTGGGGAGCATCGCGTGCAGCGGCGTGTGTCCGGACAGCACCATTCCCACGGAGCACGCTGAGTACTACGAGTGGGACTACGCCGACGCCTTCGTGGGCCAGTCCGACAACCCCCAGTCGGTCCTCACCTTCCAGGTGAGGAAGCGCTGCAGCCCAGGCCGTGAACTTGCCGCGACGGCGCTGTTCGAGGATTCGTGCGGGTACTCGTCTTGCTCGGTGAGCACCTCCCGCACCCCATCGTTCATGCGCCAGCCGCTCCTCTACGTGTCGAAGACCCCGGAAGTGATCTACGCCACCCAGAACCTGGTCACGTGGACGATCTACGTCACGAACGGCGGCGCGGGGCCGGCGTACGAGGTGTGGGTGGATGACGTGCTCGGGGCCGGCCTAGAGTACGTCTCGTCCACCGCCGACCCCGACGTTCAAACCTACCCCGACGTGGACCACGAGGGTCTTCCGATCAAGGGGGTGTTCTGGCGGATCCCCGTCATCGCCCCGGGGGCCACGCGCACACTCACCGTCACCGCCCGGATGACGAGCTGTACGGAGCTGACGAACTGGGTCCAGGCCGGGGTGGGGTGCGGGGGCGAGGACTGCCTCGTCTCCGCTCCCGACACGGCGACGGTCCTCATCCCCACGACGAACATCGTCGCCACCGCCTCCACGAGCTCCCCAATCAACACCTGCGCGGTCCAGTACGCCACGATCACGATCCGCAACGCAGGGGACCCCGCGGTGTACGACCTCGCGGCCGAGGTCACGCTTCCGATCGGGATCAGCTACGTCCCTGACTCCACCCAATGGCGGAAGAGCGGCGGTGCTTGGCTCCAAGGGGAGAATCCCGACATCGTGGAATCCACACTGAGGTGGGACCAGAACCAAATCGATGGGGCGGACGAGCTGCGGTCCCGCCAGAACCTGGAGATCCGGTTCCAGATCCGGGCCGACTGCGCGTTCACCGGCGGATCGCTCCCGTTCAGGGTGTTCTACAAGAACGTGTGCAGCGCACCGGGGTCCACCCCCGGGGGCACGTTCACGCTCGACGTTCGGCGGCCGCAGATCTCCGTCACGAAAACGCAAACCTCGCCCCCCGCCGGCAGCCCGCTCGACTGCGGCGGGAGCGTGACGTGGCAGATCGTGGTCCGGAACACGGGCCCGATCCCCGTGCCCTACGTACTCGTTGAGGACGAGATGGCCCCCGGGTTCACCTACGTCTCGTCCTCCCCGCCTGGAAGCAACCTGGGTTCGATCACGACGTGGGAGATCACGGACCTCCCCCTGAACGGGACGGCCACGCTCACCCTCACCGCCCAGGCCCCCGGGACTGGCGACCCGTCCTGCACGGACCTCTCGAACAGGGTGCGGGCGTACTGGGGTTGCCCCACCCTCGGGGGCCTCGAAGCGTGCGTCACGGATACCCTTGCCCAAGCGATAACCCAAGGGACGCGGACTCCGACGGTGAGCCTGTCCACCGATCTCAGCCCGAGCTCGATCGAGGCCTGCGGCGAGGCGACGTTCACCCTGACGATCCAAAACACCTCCACGACCACCGCCCGGGCAGTGGACGCGCGGATCACGCTGCCCTCCGGGCTCTCCTACGTCACGGGCTCCACCGAGATCGACTGTGGAACTGGTTTCGGGTGGGCACCTGACCCGACGATCGTGGAGCAGGCCCTCACCTGGTACGACGAGAGCGATCCCGGCTCCAACCTGTGCGCGGAGATCCCGCCGGGTGGCTCGGTCCGGGTGATGTTCCGGGTGAAGGCGGCCTGCTACGTGACGGCCGGCAACGCCTCGATTCGGGTGTGGTACTACGACTGCTGCGAGACGACCCAGCGCACGACCGATGGCTCGCGGTCGATCCCCCGGACCACACCCACGCTCACGATCACGAAGCTCCCCGCCACGTTCCCCTTGGACTGCTTCGACCCGAACAACGAGGTGACGTGGACGATCACCGTCACGAACACCGGGGCGGCAAGCGCGGATTGGGTGCGGGTTGAAGACACGTTGGGGACGAACCTGGTGTACGTGGGCTCGAACCCCGGGGCCACCTCGATGGGGGGCCAGAAGTGGGGCTGGGAGTTCGGCCCGCTTGGACCGAACGAGGCCCGAACGTTCGAGATCACGGCCCGCCTGACCCAGCCGGCGAACAACTGCGCGGCTGCCCTGCGCACGAACACCGCGCAAGCGTTCTGGGGTTGCGGAGATTTCGATGGCGATCCCCGCACGGAAGATGGGTGCCCGCTGGGAGGGCCAGTGACCGCCACGGCCACCGTCACCATCCCCGACCTCTACATCGCCCCCAGCGATATCGAGCTGTTCGTCACCTGTGCCTCGGACGGGGTGTACGCGGGCCGGCTCCGCCTGGTCATCCGCAACCCGGGCGATGGTGACGTCACGCGGGACTTCCGCCTCCGCGTGGAGGAGACGACCACGGGCTGGTCTGTGGAGGGCTACTTCCAGGCCGACTTCGGGGGCACGCTGCCCATTGTGGCGTCCCGCACGATCTGGATCGAGGACGTGCCCCTGAGCTGCGCGCGGTGCGACTACACGTTCGTCGTCACCCTTGACCTCAACAACGAGATCTGCGAGTGCAACGAGACGAACAACACCAACGGCCGAACGCGGACGATGATCCTCCCGGACCTCACGGTGCGGCGGGAGGACCTGACCCTCACCTGCGCTAGTGACGGCCAGGTCTCGATCTCGGGGACGGTGACCCTCGGCAACGAGGGCTGCGGAACTGCCCTCACCGCGGACGTGCCGATGCGGTTCATCCTCCGGGACGGAGCGGGTTGCTTGGGCACAGATCTGTACGAGTGGACGGAGACGTTCACCGGGGTCAACATCCCCGCGGGGGGCGAGCAGACGTTCGCCGTGGGCCACACGTTCCCGATCGACCTCTGTACGAGGGCCACGGGCTGCACCGTGTCGCTCCTGGTCGAGGCCGACTACACGGGTTCGATCTGCGAGTGCGGCGGGACGAACAACACGCTGTGCAGGGACTTTGCCTGGAGCATCCCCGACCTCACGGTGCGACGGGAGAACCTGGCCTTGACCTGCGCCGGCGACGGTCAGGTCTTGATCTCGGGCACGGTGACCTTGGGCAACGAGGGCTGCGGCAGCGCCCTCACCGCGAACGTGCCGATGCGCTTCACACTGCGCGACAGCGCGGATTGCTCTGGCGCGGTTCTGCATCAATGGACGGAGACGTTCACCGGGGTGAACATCCCCGCAGGTGGAGAACAGACGTTCGACGTAAGCCACACCTTCCCGATCGACCTCTGTACCCAGGCCCCCGGCTGCACGGTGTCGCTCCGCATCGAAGCCGACTTCACCGAGACGATCTGCGAGTGCTACGGCGGGAACAACGGCCTGTGTGTGGACTTCCCGGTCGACATCCCCGATCTGGCGGTCGTGACGGTGGTGCCCGACGTTCCCGACTCCTGCTCTCCAGGAAGGGTGGAGGTGATGGTGGCCAACGTCGGGTGCGTGGAGAGCCCGGCCGGGACCGTGGTCCGGATCAGCGGTGCGGCCACCGGAGAGATCACGCTTCCGCCGATTCCCGCCGGAGGGACGGCCAAGGTGACCGTGGACCTGAACGAGGTCCTCCCCTGCGGGTTCCACGAGGTCACGGCGACGGTGGACCCAAACGATCATGTCTGTGAGTGCTCCTCGGGGAACAACGCCCGCGGAGCGGGTTTCACCGTGGTGGACCCGGACTTCACCATCACCAGCCTCGGCGTGGCCTGTCAGGGTGACGGGAGCTTCGCGGTGAGCGCGGTGGTCCGTAACGTCGGAACCGAGGACGCGCCCCCGACCACGGTTCACATCTACGTTGACGACGTCCTGTTCACAAGTGTGAACATCCCCGCGCTGCCCATGGGCGGAAGCTACCCCATTGCGTACACCACCCCGCGGCTTAAGTGCGGCCAGGACTACCTGTTCCGGCTGACCGTGGACGAGGAGGACCTCATCTGCGAGTGCAACGAAGTGAACAACACGGCGCAGGTCGAGGCCCGCTGCCCCTGCCCCGGCCTCGTCACGGGGAAGAGCACGACCCAGATCCTGCGGGCGGGAAACCCCGTCCCCGCCAACTCCCCCGTGCAGGCTGGCGACCTGATCACGTACATGCTGACCGTGAGGAACGTGGGCTCGGGTTGGGCGTTCAACGTGAACGTGTGGGATCAGCTGCCGACAGAGTTCGCGTACATCCTGGGGAGCACGAGCGCCTCCTGGCCGGGTGGGAGCTCCGTAGCGGACCCCGCTGGCGGAACAGGCCCGTACCTGCAATGGAACGTCTCCGCCACCCTTCTCCCCGGCGAAGTCCTGACCCTAACGTTCCGGGCGTTCGTGACGAGCGGGATCGTTCACGGATCCAGCTACACGAACACGATGGGTGCCACCGGCAACGAGGGCGAGGGGACGCCCATCCCGCCGGACAGCGGGCTTCCCGGGGACGGCGACCTCGACGACCAAAGCTCGGTTACCCACCCCGCTGCGGTGCCCGCTCTGGCGTTGGACAAGGCGATCGCCGACGTCCTGCGGGACGGGATGAGCCGCGGACCGGCGGGCCCGGTCGAGCCAGGTGACGTCATCGTCTACACGGTGACGATCCGCAACGTGGGCTACGCTGTCGCCTACAACGTAGACTTCACCGATCAGCTCCCGTACGGCGTCGCCTACGACACGACCTTCGGGGACGGTACGTACACCGTGGATGATCCGGCTGCGTCGGGCTCCCTGGGGATCCCCGATGGCGAGACCGGACACATCACCGCAGCCATCTCCGCTACCATAAACCCCAACGGGACCCTCGTCGCTACGTACGGGGTGCGCGTCCTGAGCACCGTCTCCCAGGGAGTGGACCTGGTGAACGACGCCGTGACGACCGGCGAAGACGGAGCGGGAACGCCGATACCCGAACTCAACGACGACGTGAGCGACACCTATCCCGACCGCGACTCCACCCGGATCGGCGTCGTGGAGCCCGGCCTCGCCCTAGAGAAGGAGATCCTCGACGTCCTGCGCGGCGGGGTGAGCATCTGGCCGACCCCGATCGTCCTGTGGGGCGACGTGATCGTGTACCGGTTGACGGTCCGCAACGTGGGCCTCGGCACCGCCTACAACGTGGGCCTGACCGATGAGCTCCCGTTCGGGGTGGCCTACGACACGACCTACGGAGATGGCACGTACGAGGTGGACGAACCGTTCTCCACAGGATCGCTCGGGATCCCCCACGGGGCGACGGGGCTCGTCAGCGCACCCATCGCGGCCCAGCTCAACGGGGGAGGCACGCTCGTCGCCGTGTACCGAGGGCTGGTCACGCCACAGGCTGTGCCCGGCTCCTATCTGACGAACCTCGCCACGGTCAAGGGGGAGGACGGCGCAGGAACTCCGATCCCGGAGTTCAACCCCGACGTGGCGGACTCGTTCCCAGACCAGGACTCCACGACGATCCGCGTCGGCGCACCGGCGCTCGTGACGGAGAAGGGCATCTTCTGCGAGGCCTGCCCCTGTGAGCCCGACGTGGATCCATGCGACCCGTGCGCGGAGGGTCCGGTCGAGGTTCGGATGGGAGAGCGGGTGACGTTCCGCCTCGTCGTCACCAACGTCGGGTACAGCTGGGCGTACGACGTCGTCGTCGAGGACCTCCTGCCGGAGGGGTTCGTCTACCTTCCGGAGACGAGCCGCACGGTCTGGCCTCGGGGGGATGCAGACGCGGAACCCGTGGGAGCGCCGGGACCTCTCCTCGCCTGGTTCACGGGGGCGTCCCTCGACGCGGGGGAGTCGCTTGAGATCAGGTTCGACGCCTTGGTGACGGAGGACGCTCCGATCGGTGAGGTGCGGAACGTGATGCGAGCGTACGCGGTGGACGACTTCGCGGTGCCAATCCCCGCCGACTCGAGCGCGTTCGTTCCCGCGGACAATGACCCCGACGACACGTCGGTCCTCCCGCTCGTCGTCAGTCCTGGCTCCACGGGGGCTCCCGGAACGGAGGTCGCCCGCGCGGCGGGTGTGGCCGGCTGGACGGCCCTGGGGCTGCTCCTCCTCACTGGAGGAGCGGTGGGAGCCAGGCTCCGCAGGACGCGAACGCCGGAGGCCCGATGATGGCGGGCCTCTCCCGCAGTCGAGGGTTCGTCTGGCATCTGGCGTGTCTTGTCGTCCTGTGCGTGGCCGTTGTGGGTGCTCGTGCCGCGCACACCGTGGTCCTCCACAGCGACCCTCCCCGAGCGGGAACCCTGTTCGGCGCGGGGAGGTACGAGCCAGGCGAGCGCGTGCACGTGACCGCGCTCCCAGCCCGAGGGTTCGAGTTCGGGGGGTGGTTTGAGGACGGGGCGGAAGTCTCCCTCTCGCCGTCGCTGGAGTTCATCGCTGATCGGGACCGAATCCTGGTGGCGAGGTTCCTGCCCACCCTTGACCTCGTGGGGATCACGGGCTCGTGGCAGGGAGCCCTCACCCTTCTCCCGACGGTCGCCCTCGGCACGAACCGGGTCGAGGTTCGGCCCCGCTTCCGGTACGGATCGAATCCGTGGGATCTCCGGTTCGTGGCCGCGTTCGCGGGCGAGGAGTGGCGGGACGCCCAGGGCCACTTCACCGGGGCTTGGGACAGGCTCCGGTTCGGGGGTGGGGTCGTGTTCAACCCGCTCGGGCCGGCGTACCGCTCGGCGTACGCCATGGTCTCGGGGGTATGGGACGACCTGCGCTGGGGGCTCCGCGTCGCCCACTACCCGTCGTCCGGGACCCCTCCAGCACCGTACCTCCTCTACACGCTGACCCTGAGCACTCCGTCCCTGTGGGCGAGCCTGAACTGGGAGGAACGGGACGGGGTGAAGTTCAGGGATGCCCTGGTGAACGTGTTCGGCGTGGAAGTCTGTTGCGGCATCCAGGCCCAGGGGACCCTATCGTTCACCAAGGAGGGGTTCTCCTACCTGCGGGTGGCCTTGGCGGACCTTCCGTTCCCGTGCTGCGGGCTGTCGTTCGACGCCTCGATCACGTACACCGCGGACAGAAAGGAGGTCGAGTTCGCCCCCCGATGGAATGCGTACTGCGACGCGTGCCTCACGGTGTACGGCGACGTCCTGCAGGACTGGGAGGCCTTCCGCTGGGAGGGATTCGCCATCCACGGGTACAAGATCCTCTGCTGCCTCGGTGGGTGCTGCCCAGGGGGCAGCGGCCGCTACATCGAGGTCGTGACGGCGTTCGACCCGAGCCGCGTCCCGGGGGGATTCCAAGGCGACGAGTTCGAGTACGTCAAGGTCGGGGCGTGCGGCGCGGGGTGCTGCGGGGGCAACTGGTCGGTCGAGGCCACAGCGTACTTCTCACCCTCGGGGGGGCTCTTCGGCCTGACGCGACTCAGGGTGGCGGGGGAGGTACCGCTGTGGCGGGGACTGTCCGTGACCCCCGCGATCGAGGTCGTCCAAGGGGGAACCGCCTCGTTCGGCCTGAGCTGGCGGTTCTCGTTCTAGGTCGGGACCTTCGGGAGCAAGGGGTCTGGTCGGGGAGGAGCTGGCAACCGCGTCTTGGTGGGCGGCACCCTCCCCTCACGCAAGGAATAGGGCGTGGAACAGGGAGAGGACGGCCCGATGGTGGCCGGGGACGAGGACGTGGTGGTTCCCCAGCGGCTCCCGGAGCAGGCGTTCCAGGGCTCCCTTCGCCATCTTGAACACGACTTGCGTCCGGCAGAGGTCCTCCCGGCCCAGATGCTCGGGCAGGACCGACCCTTCGGCGAAGAACCCCTCCTCCAACCCCTTCCCCCCGAACCGGACGAGGGTGTAGGGGCCCGGCCGGACCCGCCCCGCCACGGCGAGGCCGATTCCCGACTCGAAATGGGTCCGTAGGCGGTAGGAGGCGACGAGGGCAAGGGGCACCGTGCAATGGGCGAGGACGAGCCGCCCCCGCTGGAGGTCGAGGTCAGCGGGGTTGGCGAGGAACCCCGGGCCACCGGTGAGTTCCTGGGCCACCATCAGGGCGAGGAGCGCCGGGATGTCCCCCTCGCAGCCACCCGGAACGCCGCCATCGGACAGGCACGACAGCGCCCAGCACGCGGTCATCCGGTGGGGGAGGAGCCCGAAGCAGGCGATGGTCAGGGCATCCAACTGCTCGTCCTGCACCAAGCGCGCCAGCGCAGCATGGACACCGCTCGCCATCGTCCGTTCTTCGTCCCCGAGCCCGTCCCCCTCCCCCGGGATGGGGGCCTGCGCCTCCGTCGGCAGCCGGGCGAGGACGGCACCCAGAGGAAACTGACGGACGACCAACCCCAGCTTCTCCGCAAGGACGTCCATGCCCGGTGAGCTGGCCACAAGCCAGGGCGAGGGATCCCCCACCAACCCCACCCGTTTCCCCTTCAAGCCCCGGGCGAGGGCTACCGCTCGCCCCAGCACGGGGAGGGACACCGTCCCCGCCCCGAGGTGGACGACCCACACCGAGCGGCGATCCTGGCGTAGACGGGCCGCGACCTCGAGCGCCGCGGGGAGGGAGTTGTGCCCGGGATGGGAGAGGAGGACGATCGGCCCCGTCACCCGCTCCGCGAACTCCACCGCCTTCCCTTCCGTGCCACCGGTGAGGACGAGGAGGAGGTGGGCCGGCTCGGTCACGATCGTGTCCGCATCCGTTACGACCAGCTCCACGCCCTCCCGTTCCCGAAACGCTCCCACGACTCGGCACGCCAGGTCGGCCACCGCGCCGTGGAGGCCCGACGCGAGGGGGAGCACCGGTAGGCGAACCTCAGCCATCTCCCTCGCGCGGCGGGACAGGGAAACCGAGGGGACTTGCCAGGACGAACGTGAGCCTGGGCACCCGGCGCACGGAGAGCCGGCGGGCGAGCTGCGCGCGGATGAACGCCCGGTCATGGGCCAGAGCAGCGCGGGCCTTCTCTTGATCCGCGGGCACCCCCTGGAGGGCCACGGCCACCACCGCCTCCTCCCGATCCGGGGACAACCTCACCCCCATCACGGTGGGCAAGGCCACCCGGAGGGCGGGATCCTTGACCTCGAACTCGAGGATCCGCGCCACCTCGCGGGCGATCGTAGACACGAGCCGGGAGCGGCGATGTGCGGACATCACAGGATGGATAGGTCGTGCCCCTCGACGTAGTAATCTCGATTCCTGTCGAGCGCATCGAGGAGCTTTGTCAACACCTCATCGGTGTGACCACGGGCGTTGGAGAGGTAAGCGAATCCGAGGACCGCGCTCTTGGGATCGTCCAAGCCATCCAGCTCCGCTGCCGACACGTTGAACTCCCGCCGCGTCCGGGCGAGGATCGCGGCCACCACCGACCGCTTTTCCTTCAGGGTCCTCGTGCCGGGAAGCCTCAGCCGTACCTGAAGCACGCCCACGGGCATCGCCCTAGAGGGGGACCTCCTCGACGGTGTAGATCTCGAGCGTGTCCCCGGGACGAACGTCGTTCCAGTCGCGGATCCGGATCCCACACTCCCGGCCCGCCTGTACCTCCCGCACGTCATCGGCGAACCGTTTGAGGGATGCGATCTCGCCCACGAACACCTCCTCCCCATCGCGGAACGCCTTGACCCGCCCTCCCCGCACAACACGCCCCGTGCGGACGGAGCACCCGGCGATCCGACCCACACCGTCGATATCGAACGTCTTCAGGACCTCGGCCTCGCCCACCTTGACCTCGCGGTACTCGGGTCCGAGCAGGCGGCGCAGGGCGCGCCCCACGTCCTGGGCGAGGTCGTAGATGATGTCGTAGGTCCGCACCGGTACGTTGCGTTGCTCCGCCAGCCGCGCTGCCTTCCCGTCCACGCGCACCGCAAACCCGACGACGAGCGGTTGGCCTTCCCCCTCCGCCGAAGCGAGGAGGATGTCCGACTCGGTGACCGGCCCCACACCCGCGTGGAGGAGTTCGAGCTCCACCCCATCGGCCTTCAGCGTCCCCAGCTCGTGCTTGGCCGCGTCAAGGGCTCCCGTGCTCGCCGCTTTGAGCACCACAACGAGCTTCTTCGTCTGGGCGACCTGGATCAGCTCCTCAAACGTCTTCGGAGCGCGGACCGCCCGCCGCTCATCCGCGGTGGCCCGCGCCCTCTCCGCCGCGATGCGGCGCGCCTCGTTGGGGTTCTCGATCCGCTCCACGACCTCTCCCGCCGGGGGCACACCATCCAAGCCAAGGATCTGGACCGGCATTCCCGGTGTCGCCGCCCCGACGCGCTCTCCCCGGTGGTCGAGGAGGGCCCGCACCCGCCCCCACGTGCTCCCCACCATGATCACGTCCCGCTCCCGCAGGGTCCCGTTCTTGACCACAACCGTGGCCAAGGGTCCTCGGGCCGGATCGAGGTTGGACTCGATGACCGTCGCCTCGAGCTTCCCCTCCGGGTCCCCATAGATCCCCTCCATGTCCGCGACGAGGAGGATCATCTCCAGGAGATCGTCCACCCCCTGCCCAGTGAGGGCGGAGAGGGGGACGGTGACCGTTGTCCCTCCCCACTCCTCAGGGGTGTAGCCGAGCTTGGCGAGGTCTTGGAGCACGCGGTCCTTGTTCGCCCCGGGCTTGTCCATCTTGTTGATCGCCACGATCATCGGCACCCCGGCGGCCTTGATGTGGTCCACCGCCTCTAGGGTCTGGGCCATCACCCCGTCGTCGGCGGCCACGACGAGGATCGCGATATCCGTGACCTGGGCCCCGCGAGCGCGCATCGCCGTGAACGCGCGGTGCCCCGGGGTATCGATGAACGTGATCGCGCGGCCGCCCACGGTCACCTGGTAGGCACCGATGGACTGGGTGATGCCGCCCGCTTCCCCTTCGGCGACGTGGGCTGCGCGGATCGCGTCGAGGAGGGTCGTCTTCCCGTGATCGATGTGGCCCAGCACGGCCACGACCGGCGGGCGGGGCGTCCCCCGCGGCTTCGGGGGGGCCTTGGCTCTCTCGGGGGCCGGCGCCTCAGGGGGAGCGGGGGAAGCCCTCTCGTGGAAGAACTCGCGGATGAGCTCCGCCTCCTCATCGGTGACCGTGCTCACCGCCCGCAAGCCAGGCATCCCCAGCTCGACGAGCGCCTCCAGGAGGTCCCGGGAAGGGACCCCCAGGTCACGGGCGATCTCGTACACGCGTTTCTTGGTCAAGCTCCTCCTCCGCCGACCGTCAGACCGGCGTCAGCCGATGCCGTCCCTTCTTCCTCCTCCGGGCGAGCACAGCCCGTCCCCCCGGCGTCCGCTTGCGGGCCAGGAACCCGTGGACGCGGTACCTGCGCCGACGATGGGGTTGAAAAGTGCGCTTGGGCATGAGTTCCTCCTTCTCGTCCGCTCACCGTAACTTCGCCCATTCTCCCTTGGTTTCGTCCGGGGTGCAACTTCCACGGCATTCCCCGAGCCGCGGCGAAAGGAGATCCTGCACACATGCCCATCGGGTGCGGCAGATCGGAGGGAGGGTCCCCTCCTCCGCCAGCCACGAGGCGAGGTACTGCCGGACCTTGGGTTCACCGGGGTACCCCCACCCGAAGTCCCCGAACCGTTGGCGCAGGGCGACCACGTACCCATCCCGCACCACCTTCGCCAGAAGCGAGGCCGCAGCGACGGCCGGATGATCGCGGTCCGCCTTGGGGAAGGCGTCGATGGCCAGAGGAGGAGAAGCGCAGCGCGCGGAGAGGGAGGCCACGAACCTCCCCACGGCGAGGGGGGCAACCGGGGCGTCGACCACGACCCTCTCCGGCCTCAGGCGGTCCACCAAGCTTGCCGCGGCGGCGAGCTCAAGGGACGTCAAGCTGCCTCCATCCACAGCCGAGGCGGGGATGACCACCACCCTCCCCCGGGCGCCTGCGGCGGCCAGTGCCCGCACCACGGCGAGTCGCCTGGCGCGCGGAACGAGCTTCGAGTCCCGTGCCCCCAGCTCCCACAGTCCCGCGAGGCCCTCCTCCACCACACGCACCCCAGCGACGACGAGCGGTCCCAGCACCGCCCCCCGTCCCGCCTCGTCAATCCCGAGAACCTCCCCCACCCTCACCCCCAGTAGCGGCGGTCACGCCGCCACCGCCACCACGTCACGAGGCCCGGGGCGACCGCACGACGCTTGAGGGGGAACACGAGGAGCGCTCCCGCAAGGAACCCGCCGATGTGGGCGAACCACGCCACCCCCTCTGCCCCCCCCAGATCGACCAGGCCCGAGAAAAGCTGCATCAGGAACCAGAACCCAAGCAGGATCAACGCCGGGATCTCCACGAAATGGAAGAAGAAGAACAGGGGGACCACCGTCAGCACCCGGGCCCAGGGGAAGAGGACGAGATAGGCGCCCAGCACACCCGCGATCGCCCCTGAGGCCCCGATCATGGGCACCGTGGACCGGGCGCTCACCGCCGCCTGAAGCATCGCCCCCGCTGCCCCAGCGAGGAGATAGAAGAGGAGGAACCTCCACCGCCCGAGGGCGGCTTCAATGTTGTCCCCGAAGATCCACAGGTAGAGCATGTTCCCGAGGAGATGGAGCCATCCCCCATGGAGGAACATCGAGGTGAGGATCGTGCACCAGATCGGGAACGGCACCGTGGGAGCGAGGTCCGTCCCCGACCACAGCTCGGCGGGGACGAGCCCGAAGCGGATCACGAACTGGTCTCGCTCCGTGATCGGGTAGAGGCAGCCGCGCCCGTACCTTCGATACATGAGGGGATCGAACCCCGGCGCGGACTGCCCAAACGTCCTCTCCCACTCGCACCGATCAAGGAACACGAGCACGCGGTCGGAGTAGCTCAACGTGTAGAGGAAGGCGACCACGTTGAGGGCGATGAGGGCGATCGTGACGTAGGGCACGATCCCACTCGGTCGGCCATCGCGCAACGGAATCATCTCGGGCTCCTCGCGTTCCATTCTAGCGCTCCTGAGGAGGGGGCGGTAGTTGTGCCTGCGCCGCCTTCCCTATACCATGCCCGCCAAAGGAGGAGACGTGGAGCTTTTGCACAAGCTGTCCGAGGCGGCGGGGATCCCAGGCCGGGAGGAAGGGGTGCGGGCGATCGTCCGCGACGCCCTGAAGGGGCACGTGGACACGATGAAAGTGGACAAGCTCGGGAACCTCATCGCCCACAAGAAGGGCAAGGGGCCGAAGGTCGTCGTGGCCGGGCACATGGACGAGATCGGGTTTCTCGTGTCTCACGTCGATGAGGAGACGGGGTTCCTGCGGATCGAGCCGGTGGGCGGGTTCGATCCCCGCACCCTCATCGCCGCGCGGGTCACCGTCCACGCCCAAGGGGGTCCCCTCACCGGCCTCATCGGGACGAAACCGATCCACATCCTTACCGAGGAGGAGAGGAAGAAGGAGATTCGCGTTCAAGACCTGTTCGTGGACGTCGGGCTCCCAGGGAAGACGGTGGCAAAGAAGGTCCGGGTCGGCGACCCCGTGACCCTCAGCCAGTCGTTCACCCACGTCGGGAAGCTCGTATCCGGCAAGGCCCTCGACGACCGGCTGGGGGTGTACGTGGGGATCGAGGCGGTGCGGCGTGTGAAGAGACACCAAGCCGATGTCTACTTCGTGGGAACCGTCCAGGAAGAGGTCGGGCTGCGGGGCGCGCGGGCGAGCGCGTTCGCGATCAGCCCCGACATCGGCGTTGCCCTCGACGTGACCCTGGCCTGCGACATGCCCGGGGTATCCGCCCACGAGCAGGTCACGAAGCTGGGGAAGGGCGTGGCGATCAAGCTCAAGGACTCCTCTTCCATCTCCCATCCCGGGCTGGTGCGGTTCCTCGTGGACCTCGCGGAGAAGAAGAAGATCCCGTACCAGATGGAGATCCTACCCCGGGGAGGGACCGATGCCGGCGCGATCCAGCTCGCGCGGGAGGGGGCAGCAGTGGTGACCCTGTCCGTTCCCACGCGGTACGTGCATTCCGTGGTGGAGGCGGCCCACGTGGACGATATCGAGGCCGCGATCAAGCTCCTCACCGCGTTCCTCGAGACCTGCCACCAGGTCGACCTCAAGCTGTGACGGGGGACAGGAGGAGAGGGTTGCGGGGTCCTTGAGCAGAGGAGGCCGTGAACAGGATCCTGTTTCGTGACGTGGACGTGATCGCCACGTTCGACCCGCAGCGCCGCGAGCTGCGGGAGGGGTGGCTTCTCGTCGAGGGGAACCGGATCGCTGCCCTCGGCGAGGGGAGCCCACCCATGGGCCCGTTCGATGAGGTCATCTCCGGTTGCGACCGGGTGATGATCCCGGGGATGGTGAACACCCACCATCACCTGTACCAAACCCTGTTCCGAGCCGTGCCCGGGGCCCAGGACAAGGAGCTCTTCGATTGGCTTCTGTTCCTGTACGAGGTGTGGCGGGGGATCGACGAGGACGCGGTGCGCACCTCAGCGATCGTGGGGTGCGTCGAGCTCCTCCACTCCGGCTGCACAACGACCACCGACCACCTCTACCTCTTTCCCCGCGGAAAGGAGAAGCTCACCGACGTCGAGATCGAGGCGGCGGAAGAAGTGGGAATCCGTTTCCATCCCACCCGGGGTTCGATGTCCCTCTCCCGCGCGGATGGGGGCCTCCCCCCGCCGGACGTCGTCCAGACCGAGGAGGAGATCCTCGCCGATAGCGAGCGGCTCATCGCCCGGTGGCACGATCCTTCGTTTGGGGCGATGGTGCGGATCGCGCTCGCCCCCTGCTCCCCATTTTCCGTGACCCAAGAGCTGATGCGAGAGACCGCCGCTCTGGCCCAGGAACATGGGATCCTCCTCCACACCCACCTCGCCGAGACCATGGACGAAGAGGAGTTCTGCCGGGAGAAGTTCGGGTTGCGGCCCGTGGACTACCTGGAGAGCGTGGAGTGGCTGGCGAGCGACGTGTGGCTCGCCCACCTCGTCCACATCACCCCTCACGACATCACCCGCCTCGCCCGGGCCGGGGTGGGGATGGCCCACTGCCCGAGCTCGAACATGATCCTCGGGTCGGGGATCGCCCCCGTCCCCGAGGCCCTCGCCGCGGGGATGGCGGTGGGCTTGGGCGTGGACGGCTCTGCCTCCAACGACGCATCGAACATGATCCGTGAGGCACGGCAGGCGATGCTGCTGGCGCGGGTCAAGTACGGAGCGCGGGCGATGACCGCCCGCCAGGCACTCGAACTCGCCACGCTCGGGGGAGCGCGCGTCCTCCGCCGGGAGAAGGAGATCGGCTCCCTTGAAGCGGGGAAGTGCGCAGACCTTGTCCTGTTCAACCTCTCCACGGTCGAGTTCGCCGGCGCGGCCGACCCGGTGGCAGCCCTCGTCCACTGCGGGGCCCAGTACGCCGACCTCGTGATGGTCGACGGCCGGATCCGCGTGCGGGGAGGCCACCTCGTGGACGAGCGCCTGTACGGCTTCGTCCCCCGGCAGCGGGAGATCGCGCGGAAGCTCGTGGGAGGGGAACGTTGAGGGTCGCGGTCCACGTGTTCTTCCCGTTCCGGGGCGAGATCGGCGAGGGGCCGCTCTCCCTCGACCTCCCTTCCGGAGCGGACGTCACGGCAGCGGTCGCGGCGCTGGTGGAGCGATACCCCCAGCTTCGGGAACGGATCTACGGATCGGACGGCCGGATCGGCCGCCACGTGTCGGCCCTCGTGAACGGGACCTCGATCCAGTTCAAGCGGGGGTTCGCCACAGCCCTCTCCGACGGGGACGAGCTGACCCTCCTCCCGCCGGTGGGCGGGGGGTAAGGTCCACCACCCAGGGAGCTCAACAGGGAGAACCGCGGTCCCGTCGGCTTGGTGGGTGGTGCAGGAGTTGAACCTGCGACCCCGCGCACGTCAAGCGCGTGCTCTACCGAGCTGAGCTAACCACCCGGCAACACAGTCGCCTTGAGACTCGCGACTCCAGACTTGTGACTGTCCTGGAGGCGGCGCCCGGATTTGAACCGGGGAATAAGGGATTTGCAGTCCCTCGCCTTCGCCGCTTGGCTACGCCGCCCCTCTGGTGGAGGTGGGGGGAGTCGAACCCCCGTCCGAAAACCCCTCGGCTTCGGCTTCTACAAGCTTAGCCCGCGTTTTTGTTCTCGGGCGTCACGCTCCCACGGGCGGGATCGCTCAGCCCTCAGCCTCGTCGAGTTTCGTCCAGCCGGCCCAAGGCCAGCCCTCTGGACTAGCCCGTCTTGTCGACGCCCGTCGGCACCCCACGGGCGGGGGAGCCGCGGACGGCCTACGCCTAGTTCAGGGCGTAAGCAGGAACAGTTGCGTAGTCGGCGTTTGTTTGCCGTTCCGCCGGATTTAGGAGGAGACGGACCTCCGCTTGCTGCCTGGCCTCGGTGTCCCCGTCGAGACCGGTCACCCCCAAGCGGTCCGATTATACTCCCGATGGAGGCGATGGCCAATGGGACGGGCCCTCCTTCCTGGACTCGGGGCTTCCCTCGGGTTCGGGATCGCGTTTGGCTACCTCCTCTTCCCGGGACCGTGCGCTCTGGCCGCAGCGGGGGCAGTCCTCGTCGCGGCGGTGTGGCGGCGGTCCGTGCCCCTGCTGTGGGTGGCCACCTTCGCCCTCGGGTTGGCCCTGCCGGTTGAGCGGAGCACGCCCTCCCATCTCGCGTTTCAGCTCCCCAACCTGCGGGAGGCCACGGGCCGCGTCCTCGACATCCCTGAGCCCCGCGCCAAGAACGTCTCGTTCACCCTCGCTCTAGACAACCTCCCCGCCAACCTCCTCGCCTACGTTCCGCCCGGCATCGCGCTCGACCCGGGGGATCGGGTGTGGGTTCGTGGTACGTGGGGCGTTCCCCAGCCCGCGGGGTGGCGGGAGAAGCTGGCCCGGGAGGGCATCCACGGCCTGTTCTGGGCAACCGAGATCAAGATCCTCGCGCCAGGCCCGCCGGGGATCCTGCGCTGGGCCTCCGCAGCCCGGCGGAGCCTCCTCGGCTGCCTGGCGGACCTCTCGGTGGATACCGCAAGCATCCTCGCCGCCCTCCTCCTCGGAGCGCGGGGGATGCTCCCTGACGAGGACCAGGAGGCGTTTCGAACGGCCGGCATCGCTCATGTGCTCGCCCTGTCCGGGCTCCACGTGGGGATCCTCGCTGGTGGCGGGTGGTGGCTCCTCGGATTGCTGCGCGTCCGACCCGCGTGGCGGTACTTGGTCCTCGTCCCGGCGATCGGGTTCTATGTCCTCGTGGGAGGGGCGCGGGTGTCCCTCATCCGGGCGGCGATCATGTTCGCGATCCTCGGCCTGTTCTGGCTCCTCTGGGAGCGAGGGTGGGTCCTGCGGAAGTGGCTCGACCCCCTCCAGGGGCTCGCGGTCGCGGCGATCGTCGTGCTCGCCCTCTGGCCATGGTCTGCACTTGACACGAGCTTCCAACTCTCGTTCCTCGCCACGGCAGGGATCATCGTGTTCCTCCCCACCTGGATGGGATCGGAGCTGCGCGGGCGCCTCCCCGGTTGGGTCCGCCGAGTGGCGGATCTCGCCGCGGTGACGATGTGCGCCCAGATGGGGGCGATGCCGATCATCGGGACCGTGTTCGGCTATCTCTCCCCGTACGGACTCCTCGCCAACGCCCTTCTCGTCCCGTGGACAGGGGCGATCCTCTGGGGAGGGATCCTCCTCCTCGCGCTCGCCGCGCTCCCGGTGTCGATGCCACTCGGGTCCTTGGCCGAACGGGTCATCATCGCCCCGTACACGACCGCGGTGCGATGGCTCTCCTCTCTCCCTGGGGCGTCGCTCCCCGTCGGTCCGCAGCTCGGCCTGTGGTGGCTGTGTGCCGCACTGGGCATTCTCCTCTTGAGAGCAGTACGGGACGAGACTGGGCCACGGTACAAGCCACCACGCCATCGTGCATCGTCGGGGTGAGGCGGTCGGTCTGGGTGTTCTCGCGCGCGGAGTGGTAGGAGGCAACGCGGGTTGGGAGCCCTGGGCCCAGCACGCAGCTCTCCCCGATGGTGAACTTGGGCGTGGCGACAGCCACCAGGAGGGGCTGCAAGGCGAGTCGGCAACCTCCGAACGAGACCCTCCCAAGCGACAGTGGCGAGCCCTAGTTTGCGATCCTCCACAGCCGAACTGTGTTGTCTCGGGACGTCGTCACCACCCGTTCCCCATCGGGGAACACGATGACACCCCAGATGCTGTCCGTGTGGCCCGCGTACTCGGCCACCATCGTCCGCGCTCCCAGATTCCACACCTCCACCTTGTTCGAGAACCCGCCGACGACGATCCTCGTCCCATCAGGGGAAAAGGCCATCGCGTAGACGGAACTGACCCTCCCTGCCCGCAGGCGCATCGCCTCCTCCCAGGTGTCGGTGCGGTAGAGGCGGATCTCCCCAGGGTTGTTGACGCACCCAAGGTACTGCCCATCGGGGGAGAAGGTGACGAAGTACACGTTGATGCCGGCTTGGATCGGATCCCGACGCAGGCGCAACGAGTCCACATCCCAGATCCGCACGTACCCGTCGCACCCGCTCGTGGCGAGCGTCCTGCCATCGGGCGAGAAGGTCACGCACCGCACCCACCCCATGTGGGCCCGGTCCTTGTTCTCGGCATCCACGAGCCGGGGTTCGATGAGAAGTCCCACCTCCACCCACGACCCCGTGTCCCACAACCGCACCGTGCCGTCGAACGCGCCGGATGCGAGGAGCGTCCCGTCTGGAGAGAACGTCACCGACCACACCGCGAAGCGGTGGGCGTACTTCTTGAAGAGGAGATCTCCCGACGCGATCTCCCACACCATGATATGCCCATCCTTGTCCCCCGCGGCGAGGAGCCGACCGTCGGGGGAGGCGGCCAGGGAGACGACGAACGCCCCTGCCCCCCGCAGGGTCTGGCTCGTGCGGTTCGGGTTCTCCCACGACCGGACCTCCACCGTCCGACCCTGGGCCACGGCGAACGTCTCCGCACCGAGCCTGGCGAGGGCGTGTTCATCGAATGTGCCCTCGACGACTCCCTGGCCCGCGGCGAGCACCGCTAGCAGATGCAGAGCGAGAAGGACGACCCCCAACCGGCATGTCATCGCTTGCCTCCTTGGCCAGATCCTACCCTACGGTGGCCCGGTCCTGGTACCATCCCTCCGATGGAGCGCAAGCTGGCGTGGGTGGGACTGAACCTCCTCCCGTCCCTCACCCCGCGGCGGCGGGAGCTCCTCCTCCGTCGCTACGGGGGGCCGGTCGAAGCGTGGGAGGCGCTGGCAAGGGGCCTTCCCGAGGACCTCCGCGCCCAGATCGGGGACCGGGTGACCTCCGAGCTCGCGGCGGCCGATCCGGAACAAGAGATCCTCCGTGCGGACCGCGCCGGGGCGGAGATCCTCACCCTCGACGACGCGGGGTACCCGGCTCCGCTCCGGGAGATCCCGATGCCCCCCCCTGTGCTCTACGTGCGCGGAGGATGGGAACCCCGGGACGCATCCGCGGTCGCGATCGTGGGCACCCGCCGTTGCACGAGCTACGGGAGGCTCGTGGCGAAGAAGCTCGCCGCGGAGCTCGCCGCCCGCGGGGTGACGGTGGTGTCCGGCCTCGCCCCGGGGATCGACACCGCTGCCCACCAGGGGGCGCTCTCCGCCGGCCGCACGATCGCCGTGCTGGGCTCGGGACTGGGGAACCCCTATCCGGCAGGGAGAGAACCGTTGATGGCGGAGATCGCCGGCCGGGGAGCGGTCATGTCCGAGTTCCCGTGGGAGATGGGAGGCTCGCAGTGGACGTTCCCCCGGCGGAACCGGATCATCGCCGGGCTGGCCGTGGCGGTGGTCGTCGTCGAGGCCCCCGAGCGGTCGGGGGCGCTCATCACCGCGGACCACGCCCTCGCCCAGGGCAAGGAAGTCCTCGCCGTCCCCGGTCCCATCACCTCGGAGGCATCGCGCGGATCGAACCGCCTCCTCCAGGACGGGGCGAAGCCCGTCCTGTCGGCCGAGGACGTCCTGGCCGAGCTGGGGATGCCATCCCTGCCCCTTCCCACTGCCCCCACCCTCCCTCCCGAGGTCCAGAACGTGTACGAGCTCCTCTCCCAGGAACCCCTCGATCCGTCGGAGATCGTGGCCCGCACTGGTCTCCCCCACCCTCGGGTCTCCCAGATCCTCCTCGATCTCGTCCTCACCGGACGCGTCCAGGAACTGCCGGGGCGGAAGTATGTCCGCGCGTGAAGTGTAGCTTCTATCACAGACCAGAAACGGATTCCCCGCTATACTCCTCCCCGATGTCCCGCGGACGATGGCCGCGTGGGCCGTCCCTTGGGGACGAAGAGGGAAGATGGACCTAGGGAGGCAATGATGAAGAAGATCATGCTGTTCATGGCGGTGTGTGGCCTCGCCTTGACCGCGTGGGCGGCCCCGGAGAGGGTGGTGTTCATCCTGGATGCGTCCGACTCGATGAACTTCACCCTGGACGGAGGCCCCACAAGGTTCGCGTGGGCCAAGGAAGCCGTAATCCGGGCGGTGGACTGTCTTTCCCCGGATATGCTGTTCGCGATTGTGGTATTCGGCCACCGGGTACCGAAGACGCAAGAGCCAGCGACGTGTCGGGACATTGAGCTCGTCGTCCCCCTTCAGATGTACGGGGCCACTGGCCGCGCGGACGTGATCGCGAGGATCGCGGGCCTGCAGGCAATGGGGAAGACCCCGCTTGCCGAGTCGCTGAAGTTCGTGGCCGCCCACGTCCCTCCACCCGCCCAGATCGTGGTCCTCACCGATGGCGGGGAGACATGCGGAGGGGACGAGCTCACCGAAGCTCGGCGCCTGGTCCTTTCCGGATACACGATCGACGTCGTTGCCGTGGGCCTGACCCCGGAAGTGGAGGTTCGGATGAGGACCCTGGCGCAGATCGGGGGAGGGAAGTTCATGATCGCCGACGATCCCGCTGACCTCCCCGCGCTCCTGTGCGAGGTGGTGGCACCGCTCCCCCCTCCCCCGCCTCTGATCCCCGACTGCCTAGCCCACTCCAGGGTGGACCCGGCGATCGTGGCCCTCCTCCTCAAGCACCTCCCCTATGATCCGTGCACCGATCCGATGTGGAACGTCATCCTCTGCTTCCTGGAGCAGAATCCACCGGATAATGTGATCGTGGGGACCGAGGGGGACGACGTCCTGTTCGGAACACCCGGCACCGACCTCATCCTCGGAGTGGGTGGCAACAACCAGCTCCTCGGGTTCGCCGGCAACGACCTCCTCATCGGTGGGCCGGGGAATGACCTCATCCAGGGTGGGGATGGGGACGACCTCATCCTCGGTGGAGCGGGCAACGACCTCCTGTTCGGTGGATCCGGGAACGACATCATCTATGGTGAGGATGGCGACGACCGGATCGAGGGTGAATCCGGGAACAACAAGCTGTTCGGCGGCCGCGGCGACGACATCATCCTCGGCGGATCGGGGTGCAACGTGATCGACGGCGGACCGGGGAGAAACTTCGTCTACGACCCCGGTACCTGCGCCCCGTGCCCGCCCCCGCCACCTCCTTGCCTCCCCACGACCCCCGCGCCCACAACGTGCCCCACCACGGTCCCCACTCCGCCGGTGTGCACGACCCCATCAGAGGTGAAGACGGTCGTCGAGGACGGGAGCATCGTCCTCAGAGCGATCGTACATGACCCGGACGGTGAGGCGGTCACCGTGACCTGGTCGGCCTCGAAGGGGTGGTTCTCCGATCCACACGCGCTCGCGACGACGTACCACGCCCCGGAGGTCAAGGCCTGTGAAGGGGAGAGGGTCGAGATCACCCTCGTCGCGGTGGACGAGTGCGGAGGGAAGGCAGTTGACAAGATGTACCTCCACGTGCTCAACGTGAACCATCCGCCAGGGGTGGACGCGGGCCCCGATCTTGCCGTGGACGAGGGCGGACGGATCCGGCTCCTGGCGTCGGCCACAGACCCCGATTGCGATGAGCTCACCTACCACTGGACGATCGCCTGCGGCCGGGGATCGCTCGACAATCCGCGGGCGCTCCAGCCGATCTATACAGCCCCCCTCACCAATCGGTGCGAAGGGGAGACGATCGAGCTCACCCTCACCGTGACCGACGCCTGCGGCGCGGTGGCCCAGGACACGGTGCGGATTCACGTGCGCAACCTGAACAAGCCGCCGTGGGCGGACGCCGGGCCGGATCTCCAGGTGCCGGAGAAGGGACAGATCATGATCCTCGGCAAGGCAGGAGACCCGGACGGAGAGAGGCTCACCGTATCGTGGTGGACCAGCGCAGGCACGCTCCTCAACGCCGACACCCTGTGCCCGATCTTCGTCGCGCCGGAGGTCGAGGGGTGCGATGATCTCCAAGTCACGGTGGTTCTGTGCGTGACCGATCCGTGCGGGGAGGTCGCCAGGGATTCCCTCGTGATTCGGGTTCTCAACGTCAACCAACCCCCTTCCGCTGCCATCGATCCGTAGAGAGACGCACCAACCGCACAAGGGGCCGCCGCGCGGCGGCCCCTTTTCCATGGATCAAGAGCCCAGTCCTAGCTCTTCCCCAGCTTCCCCTGGATCTCGTTCAACACATCGAGGATCCGGAACACCACGATCAGCAGCTCACACCAGATCCGGACAGCGATCGGGCCGAGGAGGAGGGTGAGGATGCCACTCAGCACTTGCCCCCCACCGCCTACGGGGGCAGACGCCCCGCTGACGATCATCACCAGCGCCAGGATGATGCAGGCAGCGACACCGATCCAGAAGATGATCTGGATTGCCACGGGAGTCAGCATTTTCCGAAACGCGAGGTACTCTTGCACGGCAAACCTCCTTTTGTGCAACTGAAGTATAGGGAACCGAGTTCAGGGTGGGCAACACCGCGGTCCCTCTCCCTGCGCCCCTGCGCACACCACTCGTTCGGCAGGACAGAAGAGCTGGACGAGCTCCGTGGTCACGGCCTCCCCGATCGGGTTCTCCCCCCGGGCGAGGAAATGGGCGAGGTGGGCGTGGAGGCACTTCACTCGGTGGGGACTCGCCAGCCCGGCGATCCCCGTCTCCAGCCGGCCGAGGGCGCTTGCATTCCGGAGGAAGCTCAGCTCCTCATGGGAGAGGAGGGCGCGCCGCTCCTCGCGGTAGGCATCGTGGGCCGCCCGGTACCGGGCGGCGAGGTCGGGATCCCTGGCGAGGCGGGATTCGAATCGCTTCACGCCCCCCACCGACTCCAGGCGCGCCACCGCCGCGTTGAGGAACGGGCACGAGAGCCAGAACAGGGTCGGGAACACGACGAACCTTTCTCCATCCCGATGGAGAGGGTGGGTCACCACCACCTGGGGATACCCGTACGGACAGCGGCGCGCGACACCGGTCGCCGCGACGGGCGGCCGGCCGAGCTGCCACGCCACGGTGGCTCGATCACGCGGAGCGAGCACGTCTACGGCCCGTCCTGACAGGAGGACAAGGAGTGGGCCCATGCCCACTCCCGCAGGGAAAGTTCCTCTGGCACAAACCAGCCCAGGGGTCGAAACGCGTCGAGAACCGTGCGGATCCCGTCGTTGACCGTTACCTCGCGCCCGGTGAGGGAAGACAGATCCCCCACCGGGGCAGGACGGGACGGGACGCCCCGTGGGCGGTACCCAGGGCGGAGGGCGAGGAGAACCTCTCCCATCGCGATCTCATCAGGCGAGAGGAGGAGCGTCCCGTGGTGGAGGAGGGCCCGCCGCCGGAGCTGGGCCGAGCCGGAGACCTTAAGCTCCCGCACGAACACGGCCCCCTCCCGGGCGTCGGCGGGTAGCCCCCACCTCTCCTCCAGGGCCTGGGCGAGGAGGGCCGTTATCCGGTCCTGCGATAGCCGGACCGATGTCCACGGTCCCACGAGGGGGAGGGCTAACGAGAAGTTCAGGTTCCCGGGGTGATGGTACACCGCCCCCCCACCGGATGGCCTCTGCAGCGCGGGGATCCGCAGCTGGGAGCATGCCCCGAGGTCGACCTCGTCCTCGACCCTCTGCCCCCTCCCCACGACCACGCACCGCGGGTTCCGCCACACCCGCAGAGTGGGAGGGACCCGTCCCCGCGCCACCTCGCGGAGGATCGCCTCGTCGAGGGCGAGGTTGAGCCGGGGGTCGCGGTACGTGAGGTCGAGGAGGACCCTCATCGCAGCCCAGCGTAGATCTCCGCCGCTCGGAACGAGGTGCGGGCCAACGGCGCGGCCACGACCCCCCGAAACCCCAGCTCCCGCGCGCGCTGAGCCCACAGGCTGAACTCCTCGGGGGGGACGTAGCGAACCACGGGAAGCTGCCGCGCCGTGGGTCGGAGGTACTGCCCCAAGACCACCACATCCACCCCCGCGGTGCGGAGATCCGCAAGCGCCTCGGCCACCTCCTCCTCCGTCTCCCCCAGCCCGAGGAGGAGGGAACTCTTCGTGACCATTCCCGGCGAGCTCTCCTTCAGGGCGCGGAGAACGGACAGGGAAAGATCATAGTCGGCACGGCGATCCCGAACGGACGGGGTCAGGCGCCGCACCGTCTCCAGGTTGTGACCAACCACGTGGGGGCCCGCACCAACGATCGCGTCCAGCGTGCCCCTCTCCCCCCAAAAGTCGGGGATGAGGGCTTCCACAATCGTCTGCGGCGCCGTGTGGCGGAGGAGGCGGATCGCGGCCGCGTAGTGCCCCGCCCCCCCATCGGGAAGGTCATCCCGATCCACCGAAGTGAGGACAGCATAGCGAAGCCCGAGCTCCCGCACGACCTGCGCCAGCCGGAAGGGTTCCGTGGGGTCGAGGGGAGCGGGTCGGCCATGTTTCACAGCACAAAACCGGCACGAGCGGGTGCAAACATCGCCCAGAATCATGAACGTGGCCGTCCCCTGCCCCCAGCAGATGGGCAGGTTCGGGCACCGTGCCGAACGGCACACGGTATGGACTGCGAACTCAGCGAGCACCCCCCCCACGCGACGCGCCGTCGGCCCAGCTCTGGCCGGGACCGCCACCTTCAGCCAATCCGGCATCCCCTCCTCCACTCGGCGATCACCTCCCCCCCAACGGGGACGAACTCCACCCCCAGCACATCCGCCGCTGCCGCGCGGAGGGCACCCTTTACCCGCGCCAGCGGGATCGGCCGGTTCACGACGTCGGCGAGGGATACCGCCTTCGCCCCCGCGATCCCACAGGGGACGATCCATTGAAAGCCGTTCGGCTTGAGGTCCACGTTGAGGGCGAGCCCGTGCATCGTCACCCAGTGGCGCACGTGGATCCCCACTGCCCCCAGTTTCCCCGATTCGTGCCAGACCCCCGGGAACCCCGGCCGCCGGTGCACCTCCACCCCGAACGCGCGGGCGGTCCGGATCATGATCTCCTCGAGGGCCCACACGAAGCGCCGGAGGTCCCTCCCCCGTTCCCGGAGATCGAGGATCGGGTAGAGAACGAGCTGACCAGGACCGTGGTACGTCACGTCGCCTCCCCGCTCCACCGGAAACACCTCCACCCCCCGCCGCGCCAGCTCGTCGCGGGAGAGGAGGATGTGTTCCTCGTTCCCGCTGCGTCCGACCGTGATCACCGGGTCGTGTTCGAGGGCAAGGACGACATCAGGGGCCTTCCCCTCCCGCCGCAGGGTGTGAAGACGCTGCTGGAGGGCGAGCGCTGGGCCGTAGCGAATGCGGCCGAGGTCGATGCACAGGGTCGCGTTCACCCCTCCCTCAGGCGGGCGATCGCCTCCCCGGGGTGGGTGGTCTGCCCTTCCGCCACGATGATCCGTTCGAGCACCCCTCTGGCGGGAGCCTCGACCACGAACACCGCTTTGTCCGCCTCCACCTCGGCTATTGCTTCCCCGGCCTCGACCTCCCTTCCGGCCAGCACAAGCCAGCGCACGAGCTTAACCTCGCCCACCTCTCCGAGGTCGGGTACGACGATGTCCACCCTCGCCTCCTTTGCCTCCCATTCTAAAGGCCAGCGTCGCCGTCACAACAGCCGACTGGGGAGGAAGGAGGTTCAGAGCCTGGATCCGTCCACGACCACCTCGTGCCCCATCCCCCCGCACCCCCCCTCCTGCAGGGGGGCGTTGCACAGGCCACGGTAGCAGGCGCCGTTTGCGGGTTGGAACAGACCGTACGCGCGCGGATCCTCCCCTTGATCGGCCAGGGCCCGCGCCACGTAGTAGTCGCCGTGGATGAACCGTAACCACTGCTCCATCGCCGCGGTCACCGCCTCCGGCTCGTACCCCGCCTGGACGAGGTAGGCCCCGAGCCCGCGCGTGGTGCGGACCACATTGCAGATGAGACCGCCCCGCTCACAGCAGCAGCGCGCGAGGGGATTGTCGTCACAACACGGGGCAACAAGGGGCGCGAGCGCCTCCTTGAGGAGGCTCACCTCCTGTCCTTCAAGCTGGATCGCGTCGTACCAGGCGGCGAAAAGGTGGGCGTTCTCCCACGCCAGCGGGAGACCGTAGACCGTCTCCGCTCCTTCCGTCGGGACGTTCTCCGTGTAGAGCGGGGCGAGGGAGGGTTGCCCCTGGGAAGCGACCCACACCGACGACCCACCCAGCATCGTTGCCCCGATCACCACGAGGGCGATGCCTTTCGACAGGGCTTTCTTGCCAGTCCGCGTCTTGTCCACTAACACGTGACCTCCTTCCCTACGGGGCCCACTCTGGCCCTCCACCGTGGAGGCGCCGTCGAGAAGAAGCGGAAGCGCTGTGGACAGGGCACCAACCCTTGAAGCGTGCCCCCTTACCTCCCCCGGCATCCGCGTCCGCCACGCCACCTGCAGGAAACCGGGGAGGGCATCTCCCCGCGCTTGTCCCCCTTTCCCGAACACCCTACAATGCTCCCTCAGCTTCAGGGGAGGTGATCCACTTGTTCACCAAGAAGTGCGTGCTCTTCCTCGGCCTTATGCTGGCTGTGGCTGGCCTGGCGCTGGGGGAGGGGATCGAGATGCGGCTGTTCTCCGTGGGGACGCGGACCATTGGCTGGTTCGCCAACGGGACCAGCCACGCGGTGACCGGGCTCCAGATCGGGTTCGACCAGCCGGTGACCCTCGTTGGGAAGCTGGAGATCGGAGGCAGCTTCCAGAACGTGACCGGGACGGACACGGCGGCCGAGTTCCTGTTCCAGGGCTCGCTCGCCAAGATGGGGTTCGTCGAGCTCCGCTGGGAGCCAGTCGAGGCCAGGCCGATCCTCGTGATGTGGCTCGTCGGGGAAAAGCCGGCAGGCAGGCCCTACTTCGCCACGGTGCCCGTCCTGGTCAAGCTCCTCTCGTCCGGGCTCGTTCACGTGCGCGATGCGGATCCAGAGGCGTTCACAACCCTCCTCACCACGTTCTTCACCGTCAACCCGACCCTCGCCGATTCGCTCGCCCAGCTCGGGTTGACCCCGCAGATCCTCACCGGGATGCTGATGGTCGCCCCAGCGGAGGGGATCGAGAACCTCCTCCTCACCCTCGTCACCTCGTTCGGCCTCACCACGTTGGAGGATTTCATGGGAGCGTTGGACTGGTCCCTCATCTTCGAGGCCCTCGGCCTGTAGTGGGATCCGTCGACGACGGCGGGGCCGCCTGAGGGCGGCCCCGTTTCCGTGGCACGGGCCGGCGGGTCGGCCGCCACGGCCAGCCTACGGACCTTGGGGCTCGGCGGGGACGAGCCCGAGAGGGACGATCTCGAGGCCCTTCTCCCGCAACGCAGCGAGGAACGGGTTGATCCCCAGGGAATCGCTGGCGATGTGGCCCGTGATGAGGAGGTTTTTCCCCGTTCCCTCGTACTCCTCGGTGAGCTTCCGCACGACGGCAGGGCTCACATGGATGTAGATCACCGTGTCCACCCCGTGGTCGAAGTACGCCTTGGCCACGGGGTACCCCCCGTTCGTCCCCGCCCCATGGGCCACGGCGACGCGCCCGATCCGGTTGCGGAGATCCCCCACCGGGCACTGGATCGCGGTGACGGCGTGCCGGAATTCCCCGAACCGGTCACGGAAGTGCGCGACGAGATCGGCCACTCTGGCGCCGGCGGACAGCTCCCCCGCCGCCTCCGCCATCCGCCGGCGGCCGATCTCATCCAATGGGGTGTGGATGTTCATGTAGGCGATCCCAAGGAGACGGGCGAGGGCGGGCAGCCGGTCGTAGTTGCGGATCTGGCCAGTGATGCGGTCCTCGAACGACTTGTCCGCGACCGCCCTCCGCGCCTCCTCCTCCGGCACCCCCGCCCGCACCATGAGCTCAACATGGCGGGCGAACACTCGGTCCATGTGGAGGACCGCCGCTCCCCCTGCCGGATGATGGGTCAACGCGAGGTCGAACCCCCTGTCCTTTGCCACGATGAGCTCCGCCCCCTCGAGATCGATCCCCGCCAGGACCCGGCGGATCCCCTTGCCTGGACAATAGATCGCTGTATCCGCCGGGACCTCCGTCAGCCCCGCCATGTCGAGGGCCAGCCGCAGGATGTCTTCCGTCGTCATCACGCCCCCTGTTAGGGATGGATTCTACTTCATCCCCGCACGGTATAATCCGCGCCCAGGGAGCGTGGGTGGAATGCCAACGTGGCTTTGCACGGCGTGTGGGGAGGAGATCCGAGGCGGCTCCCGCCCCAAGGCCTGTCCTCACTGCGGTGCACCCAGAGAGAAGATCGAACGGGCAGAGTAGAGGGCAGAGCGTGCCCTGCCCCCGCTGAGACGAGTCCCACCAAGAACCCGGCTCTACTCCTCCGTGATGCGTCCCTCGACCAGGGGCCGGACCGGGTCATGGGCCCGAAGGTAGTCGGCGAGGACCTCGTAGTCGACGAACCCGAGGACCGTCGTCTCCCCCGCCTCGCGAAAGACATCGTACCCATCGCCGCCTCCAGCGAGGAAGTCGTTCGTGACCACGGTGTACCTCTCCTGGGGCTGGAGGGGCCGGAATCCTGTCTCGGTCCAGATCTCCGCCGTCACGATTCGCTGCCCAGGGGGGTTGGTGGGATCCCAAGTGAACCGAAGCCCAGCCACATGGGGGAACCGCCCGGCCACGTTCTCCACCTGGGAGACGCCGTTTTCAAGGGCGGCGAGGATCTGCTCCCCGGTGAGGGAGAGAACGACGAGGTAGTTCCCGAACGGGAGAACCTCCATCGCCTGGCCGAGGGTGATCGGCCCTGCGGGGATGGAGGCGCGGATCCCGCCTCCGTTCTGAATGGCGATCTTGGCCCCGGCGGACTGGGCCTTCCACAGCATCGCGTCCGCGATGAGGTTGCCGAGGTTCGTCTCCCGCGTCCGCACGTGGCCACGCTCCCCGTCAAGGTCGACCTCCGTTCGCCCGATCACCTCTGCCTTCAGGGCATCGATGGGGCCTCGGAACACAGCGAGCTGATCCGCAATCGCCCCCTCGAGGGGCAGACCCTCGGTCGGGATGAGCTCCCCTTCCCATCCGACGAGCACGCCCGCCTGGTCGAACGTGACCGCAAGCCGCCCGAGGTGGAGCGCTTTCTCCCCCGCCTGGACGACCAACGCGGGGGGAGCCGCGTCCGTAACGGAGATCCGATCCCGGATCCCGGCGAAGATGGCGGGGCCGATCCCGCTCACCGCTACGATCTCCTCAATCGTCTCGAATGGGCCGTGCTCCGTCCGGTAGTCAATGATCCTCTGCGCCAGAACCGGGCCGATGCGATACAAGGTCTGCAGCTCCTCGGCCGACGCGGTGTTGATGTTGATGAGCTTCCGTTCCACCACCGTCGGATACCCCTCCGGCAACGTATGGGAGTGCCCACCGATGACGATGTCGATCCCCGTCACGGATCGCGCGAGCTCAAGGTCCTCCTCCCAGCCGAGATGGGTCAGGGCGACGATCGCGTTGACGCCGAGGGCAGATAGCTCATCCACCGCCTGTCGCGCCGCAGTGATTGGATCCCCGATCACGATGTTCGGACCGGGGTTGGAGCTCCAGGCGGTGCTCGCCGTGGTCAAACCGATGATCCCCACCTTCCCCCCGCCCACCTCGACGATCACGTAGGGCAGGATCTTCCCCGCCAGGAGCGGCTCCGCGGTGAAGTCGAAGTTGGCACAGAGGAGGGGAAAACTGACCGCCTCCGCGAACTCGGCGAGGCCGGTCGGTCCCTCGTTGAACTCGTGGTTCCCGAGCGTCATCGCCGTGAACCCCATCGCCTCGAGCACCCACGCCTCCGCTGTCCCCTTGTGCACCGTGTAGTACAGGGTCCCCATCACCGCATCGCCGGCGTGGAGGAGGAGGACGTCGGGAACCTGGAGGCGGATCTCCTCGACGAGCGTCGCCTGGCGAGCCATGTTCTCCAGCTGCGAATGGGTGTCGTTCGTGTGGAGAATCGTGAACGTCCAATCCTGTGCCCACCCTCCCAATCCTACAACCGTCAACAGGGATAGCAGAAGTACTGCGAATCGGCTCATACGCTCCTCCTGTCAGTGGTTGGGGTGTTGGAACACCGCTGTGTGACCTCCTCTCACCCCCTGTTCGCCCCATATCCGATCATGGGGCGTTAACTATGTGCTCCGATTATACTGGGGGGAGAAGGAGGGGGTCCATGGCAGAGGTCGGGGGGACATCTCGAGAAATGGAATTCCATCCGCTCACCCCGGAACGGTGGCCCGATCTTGTGGACCTGTTTGGGGAGCGAGGAGCATGGGGCGCCTCCCCGCGTGGGGTTCGTGGAGGTCGCCCCTCGTTCCCCCTCCCATCGGGGGTGGGTGCGCCGACCGTGACAGCCCAGCCCCTACAGCCGCGGGATCAGCGAGGTCAGGAGGCGCCCTAGGTCCGCCGCGCGCCGGCGAGACGTGGCGATGACCTCCTCGTGGGACAGGGGCAGCGGGGATACGCCGGCGGCGAGGTTCGTGACGCATGAGATCCCGAGGACCTTCAGGCCTGCATGGCGGGCGGCGATCGCCTCGGGCACGGTCGACATCCCTACCAGGTCCGCCCCCAGCGCGCGAAACGCCCGGATCTCGGCCGGGGTCTCGTAGGACGGACCAAGGGTCGCCAGGTACACCCCCTCCTTGAGGGTGAGGCCGAGCTCCGCCGCCACCGCGTGCGCCGTTCTCCGCAGCGCGCGGTCGTAGACCTCGGTCATGTCCGGGAACCGCGGACCGAGCGGAGCAAGGTTCGGTCCCCGCAACGGGTTCTCCCCGAGGAAGTTGATGTGGTCGGTGAGAAGCACGAGGTCCCCTGCCTCCAGACCGTAGGCGATCCCTCCCGAGGCGTTGGTGAGGACGAGGACCTTCACCCCCAGGCGGGCGTACGCGCGCACGGGGAGGACGATGTCGGCCAGGGGATGCCCTTCGTAGAAGTGGATCCGCCCCCGCTGGACGAGCACCGGTCGGCCGGAGATGGTCCCCACCGCGACCTCGCCGGCATGCCCCGCCACGGACGGGGCGGGGAACCCCGGGATCGCCGAGAACGGTAGCGTTCGCTCCCCCTCAACCGGGAACACCCCCGACAGGCCCGACCCGAGGATCACCGCCACCTCGGGCGTCCCCAGCTTGGCCAGCTCCTTCGCCGCTCGCTCGATCCGCTCCATCTCCTCCATCCGCGCCCCCTTCCCCTGGTGCCACCGACCGCCGGTCACCGACGTATCAGAACCCGTCCATCGTCGCCGTGTACCCGTTCTTGAACCGACCCAAGCCGTATTCGATCGCCCTCGCCCGGGCCTCGGCGATCCCCTTCACCCGATCGAGCTGCCGCCGCGAGGCGCGGTACACCTTGTCCACGGTCCCAATCTCCTCGATCAGCCGCTCGATCACGGAGATGGGCAAGCGCGGAACCTTGGACAGCAACCGGTACCCCCGCGATGGGATCGGCTCCTCGAGGTCCTGGTCGGCGGTGATCCCCAGGGGGCGCAGGACGGCATCCGGCCTCAGCACATCCTCCGGAGGGAGCGACAGGAGCTCGTCCATGATCTCCTCCGCCGAGCGGGGGTCGGCCTTGAAGTCCCGCACGAGAAGCTCCATCTCCTCGTGCACCCCACGCATGAGGGCGGTGAGGTGGCGCTCGGGGAGCTCCCGATGGACACCCAACTCGATGAGCGTCCTCTCCACATCCCGCTCCAGCTCCATCATGTACAGGGCGCGCTGGAGGACCGCGGCCACCTGGGATGGGAACACCCGCCGCTCGAACTCCAGGGGCGCAAGCTCAGTCAGAAGTTCCCGCAGCTCGCGTCGGTACCGATCCAGGATCTGTAGCCCCTGAGAGACGCGAGCGAGGAGGGTATGAATCTCCTGAAGCTCGTATCGCCAGTCACCATGGAACAGGGTCACCTGATGGCTGTCCTCGGAGACAGCGATCACGAGCTTCCCCAGCTGCTGCGCCACCTGCTCCGCTACCCGGTGGCGGGTGCCTGTTTCCTGGGAGGGGATCGATGGGCTTGGCACGAGATGGGCGTTGGCGTAGAGGATCGTCTTCAGATCCTCATCCACCACCACCGCACGGTCCATCTTCGACAGCTCGACGATCGCCTGCGGGGTGAACGGAGCGTTGAGCTCAAACCCAGCGGCGATGATCGGGCTCGCCGCGGATCGATCCGCGACGAGGATGAGCCCGCCCCGCCCGAGGAGAACGATGCGATCGACCGCTTCCCGCAACGGGGTGCCGGGCGCAGTGCGCCGCAGGAACTCCAGCCGCGGATCCTTCTTCCCTCCCATGTCAGGTCAGCTCTAGCGCCTCCATCGCCTCCCGCAGGGTCGCGGAGCGAATCACCTCCAACCGTAAGCGTTTGGGGATGGGCCCGCTCGGCACCACCGCCCGCGCGAACCCGAGCTTGGCCACTTCCTGGAGGCGTTCCGGTCCCTTCCGCACGGGACGGAGATCCCCCGCCAGACCAACCTCGCCCAACACCACGGTGTCGGCAGGGATGGCCCGGTTCCGCAAGCTGCCCAGGATCGCGGCACAGACCCCGAGGTCCGCCGCCGGCTCCCGCACCTCGAGCCCACCGGCCACGGCGAGGTACACGTCCATCGCCCGCACGTGCACACCGAGGTACTTCTCGATCACGGCCAAGAGCACGGAGGTCCTGTTGAGGTCGAGTCCCGCTGTCCGCCTTTGGGGCGGGCCGAACCCGCTTCCCGGGGCGATGAGGGCCTGGATCTCAACGAGGAGGGTCCGCGACCCCTCGAGCACGGGGACGATCGCCGCCCCCGGCTTGGGCTCCCGGTCTTGGGACACGAAGAAGAGCGAGGGGTTGGCCACCTCGCTGAGCCCGGCTGGGCCCATCTGGAGCACGGCGACCTCGGCTGTGGATCCGAACCGGTTCTTCGCGCAGCGCAGGAGGCGGAGCTCCCCCTCCCGCCCCCCCTCGAGCTGCACCGCCACATCCACGAGGTGCTCGACCGTCTTCGGACCGGCGAACTCACCGCCCTTCGTGATGTGGGAAACGAGGAACGTGACCATGCCCAGCCCCTTGGCCAGGCGGGCCAGGTGCGCGGCGGCTTCCCTCACCTGGACAAGGCTTCCGATCTCGCCTCCGTCGGGGCGGGCGCGCACGGTCTGGAGGGAGTCCACGACGAGCACGGCCGGCTCGATCTCCTCCACCGCCCGCACGATCGCGAGGAGTTCCTGCTCCGACTGAAGGTAGAGGGAGTCTCCGCCGATTCCCAGCCGCTCCGCCCGCAGCTTGACCTGGGCCGGGGCCTCCTCGCCAGAGACGTAGAGGACCTTCCCGTAGGCGGTGAGGCGGGCGGCGAGCTGGAGGAGGAGGGTGGACTTCCCCACCCCTGGCTCGCCGCCGAACAGGACCACCGCCCCCGGGATGAGCCCGCCCAGGACGCGATCCACCTCCGGCATCCCCGTGGTCAGCCGCTCCCCAGTCGCACTGGGCACCGCGGCGAGGACCTGGGGAGGGACTCCCCCTGCGGATGTCCCCTCGCCAGCCCCCTCGCCCGCCTCCTCGAACGACTCCCACCGCCCGCACTGGGGACAGCGGCCCAGCCACTTGGGGGACCGGTAGCCACACTCCCGACAGCGGTAGGGCACCTATTCCTTCCGCACCACGATCTCCCCGTCCTGGGCCGCGGCCACGACCCGGCATCCCGCGGGGAACTCCTGGGTCAGGATCCGCTCCGCGATCGGGTCCTCCAAGAGGCGCTCGATCGCCCGCCCCATCGGGCGCGCCCCGTACTTCTCGTCGTACCCCCGCTCGGTGATGACCTCCCACGCTGAGGGCTCCAGGACGAGCTCGATCTGATGCTCATCGCGCAGGCGGCTGCTCAGCCGGCGGATGAACAGGTCGGCGATCTCCTTCACCTGCTCCCGGGTGAGGGAGTGGAACACGATCACATCGTCAAGCCGGTTCAGGAACTCCGGCGAGAACTCCTTGCGCACCTCCCCCATCACCCGGCTCTTCATGTCCCGGTACGCCTGCTCGCTCTCGATGTCCACCGTGCTGAACCCAACCCCGGTTCGATCCACGATCAGCTTGCTCCCCACGTTGGAGGTCATGATGAGCACGGTGTTCCGGAAGTCGACCTTGCGGCCCTGGGAATCAGTGAGGATCCCGTCGTCCATCACCTGGAGCAGGATGTTGAACACGTCGCGGTGGGCCTTCTCGATCTCGTCGAACAGGACGACGGAGTAGGGACGGCGGCGCACCGCCTCAGTGAGCTGGCCCGCCTCTTCGTACCCCACGTACCCCGGCGGGGCCCCGACGAGGCGCGACACGGCGAACCGCTCCACGTACTCCGACATGTCGATGCGGATCAGGGCATCGTCGTCCCCGAACAGGAAACCGGCCAGGGTCCGGGCGAGCTCCGTCTTCCCCACGCCGGTGGGGCCAAGGAACAGGAACGAACCGATCGGGCGGCGGGGGTCCTTCACCCCGGCGTAGGCGCGGCGGATGGCCCGCGCCACGCTCTTCACCGCCTCGTCCTGGCCCACGTACCGCTCGTGGATCTTCTCCTCCATATGCACGAGCCGGGCCGTGTCCTCCTCCTGGAGGTGACGGATCGGGATCCCCGTCCACGCGGACACGGTCGCCGCGACCTCTTCCCCCCCTACCACGGGCACTAGCGGCTCGCGCCCCACCTCCTCGAACCGCTTCAGCTCCTCGATTTTCGCCGTCCGTCGGTCGCGGAGCCGGGCGGCGAGCTCGTAGTTCTGGTCCGCCACCGCAGCCTCCTCCTCGTCCTCAAGCTGGGTGATCTCGTCGAGGAGCTCCCGCGCTTCCGGCGGGAGTTCGGTCGCCGCCAGGCGGACCTTGGCCGCCGTCTCGTCGACGAGGTCGATCGCCTTGTCGGGGAGGAACTGGTCCGTGATGTAGCGGTCGGCGAGCCGGGCCGCCTGCCAGAGGGCCTCGTCCGTGATCTGCACCCCGTGGTGCTCCTCGTAGCGGTGCCGGAGCCCATGGAGGATCTTCACCGTGTCCTCCACGGACGGCTCGTCCACGTACACGGTCTTGAACCGCCGCTTGAGGGCGGGGTCCTTCTCGATCGATTTCCGGTAGTCATCGGGGGTTGCGGTGCCGATGCACTGGATCGCCCCGGACGCGAGTGGCGGCTTCAAGATGGCCGAGGCGTCGATCGCCCCCTCCGCCCCGCCTGCCCCGACGACCGTCTGGAGCTCGTCGATGAACAGGATGATGTTCTCCGCACTCATGACCTGGTTGAGGATCGTCTTCAGGCGCTGCTCGAACTCGCCGCGGTACTTCGTGCCGGCGACGATCCCCGCCATGTCGAGCTCGACGATCTCCTTCTGGGCCAGCGCCGACGGCACATCACCGGCGGCGATCTTCTGGGCGAGCCCCTCCACGATCGCCGTCTTGCCGACGCCGGATTCCCCGATCAGCGCCGGGTTGTTCTTCTTGCGGCGGCAGAGGATCTCCACCACCCTCTCCAGCTCGCGGTCGCGACCGATGACCGGGTCGAGGGTGCCGCTCGCCGCCTCCTCGACCAGGTTGCGGCCGAACTCCCCGAGCTCCCCGGGGAGGCGGGCGTGGCTCGTCCGCACCCGCACCCCCCCGCGCCGGCCGGGGGCGAAGTGCTCGCGCGCCGAGCGCAGGTCGATCCCCTGCGAGCGGAGGATCTCCGCCGCCGTGCACTCCCCTTCGCGAAGGATCCCCAACACGAGGTGCTCAGGCTCGATCGCCTCCACCCCCTCCCGCCGCGCCTCCTCGTAGGCGAGCTTCATCACCCGCCGCAGACGCTGGGTCGGTTCGAGCTCGTCGGCGGGGACGTGGACCTTCCCCCGGCCCTTTTGGCGCTCGACGAACCGCGCAATCCGCTCGTAGGTGAGCCCCTTGGCGTCGAGGAACCGCGCCACCCGTGACCCCTCCATGCGTGCCGCGGCGAGCAGGAGGTGCTCGGTGCCCACGTAGCGGTGGCGCCAGTCGCCCGCCTCCTCCTGGGACGCGGCGAGGAGCTTCATGGAATCCTTCGAGAACTTCTCGTACATCGGCGACCTCCGATCAGATTATACGGTCCGGCCTTCCCCCCTCACGGGAGAAGCGGTCCAGGGCCGCGGCCAGCCCGGAGGTGAGGAAAATCCATGCCAGTTCCCCAGCGCGGTCCACCGCACGGGACAGGGCCTCCACCTCCGCGGGGGGAGGGGGGGAGAGGACGTGCGCTGTCCAGTCGCCGCCCTGCGCCGGCCGGCCGATCCCGATCCGGAGGCGAGGCACATCGTCCCTCCCCAGCGCGGCGAGGACGGACGCCATCCCGCGGTGCGTCCCTGCCCCTCCGCGCGGCTGCAACCGGAGGCTGCCCACCGGGAGGTCGGCCTCGTCGTAGGCGACGAGGATTTCGTGCGGAGAGAGAGTGAACCTGCTGAGGAGCTCGCGCACAGCCTCGCCGGACCGGTTCATGGAGGTGGCCGGCCGCAGGAGCACGCCGTGAGCGGACCGATGGACCTCACCCCAGGAATGGACCTCGCGGCGCCAGCTCGCGCGCGGGACGAGCCGCTCGACGACCCAGAACCCAGCGTTATGCCGGCTGGCCGCGTACTCCGGTCCGACGTTCCCCAGCCCGACGACGGCCCTCAAGCCGTGGCTTGCTCTCCTCCCGCCGGCTTCGCCTCTTCACCCTCAGCACCCTCGGCCGGGACAGCCGCGGCCGCCTCCGCGGCCACCGGCACCTCGACCTCGAGCGCCCGCCGCGCGGCCACGGTCACGACCGCATCCTCCGGAGGAAGCTGGGGCTCGACGCCCTCGCCCCACGGGAGGTCCTTGACGAGGATCGAGTCGCCAACCCCAAGGTCCGACACGTCGATCTCGATCCGAGGCGGCATCTTCGCGGGGAGAGCTCGGACCGGGATGTAGCCGTGCACCGCCTCCAGAATGCCCCCGTCCTTGATCCCACGGGCCGTGCCCAGAAGGCGGACCGGAACATCCATCTGCAGGGGCCTCTCCGGATCAGCGACGTAGAGGTCGAGGTGCAGGAACCGCTCCGTGATCGGATGGACCTGGATCTCTTTGAGGAAGACGTGGTAGGTTTCCTTCCCATCTACTTTCACTTCGACCGGGGTCGAGCGCGTCACGTGGTCGAGGAGGTTCAGGAGCTCCTTCTCCGGAATTGCGACGTGCAACGAAGTCACGTGGCCGCCGTACAGAACGGCGGGAACGTGCCCTTGACGCCGGAGAGCCCCTGCCTTCCCGGGGGGCCGCCGCACTGCATTCACCATCATCCCAATCCTCCTCCGCCTACAACGACAAGTACGCCAAGAGATCGGTCATCGACTCGTGGCGGTAGATTCGGCGAATCGCGTCCGCGAAGAACTCGGCCACCGACACGATCTCGATCTGGGGGGCCGTCCGGACCTCGTCGCGGTGGGCAATGGTATCGGTCACCAACACCCGCTGCAACCATGGGGTATCGAGGATTTCCAGCGCGCCCGGTGTGAACACACCGTGGGTACAGGCAGCGAAGACCCGGTGCGCCCCTTCCCTCATCACCTCTTCCGCCGCGGTGACGAGGGTCCGGCCGCTCGCCAGGATGTCGTCCACGAGAAGCACGTCGCGGCCGGACACCGTCCCGATGACATCCTTCACCACCACCCCCTTCCCCTCCTCGTCGCGCTGCATCACGACGAGGGCCAGCGGCAGCTCCCCATTGCCGTGGACGAGCTCGCCCAGGCGCTTTGCCATCCGTCGTGCCCGCCACACCCCCCCGATGTCCGGAGAGGCCACGGTGAGGTTCTCCAGCCAATCCGGATGCTGGTCGTGGATGTACTTGGCGAGCATCCGATCCGAGCGCAGGTGGTCGAGGGGCACTTGGAAGAAACCCTGGATCTGCCCGGCGTGGAGGTCCATCGTCAGCACCCGGTCCACCCCCGCCGTTTCGAGGAGGTCGGCCACCAACCGGGCCGAGATCGGGACCCGCCCCGTCATTTTGCGGTCCTGGCGGGCGTAGCCGAGGTAGGGAATCACGGCACAGATCTCCCGACACGCGGCCCGCCGCAGGGCATCCACCAGGATGAGGAGTTCCATCAGATGATCGTTCACCGGCGGGGAAGTCGGCTGGATCACGAACACGTGCTTCCCGCGCACCGTCTGCTGGATCTGCACGCGCACCTCTCCGTCCGGGAACCGGCCCGGAGTGTAGGAAGCCCCGTTCCCACACGGCGCATCGGCCTCGCACAGCTCGAACCCAAGGATCTCCCCGATGCGCTGGGCCAGCGGCAGGTTCGCGCTCCCGGAGAGGATCCGCAGCTCGCCAAGCTCCTGTCGCTTAGGCATGCTCCTCCCCTTCCTTTGCTCGCTGTATCCACTCCAGCTTCACGACCTCGGGGGCCCGTTCCAGGGCCAGCGCGAACGGGGGGACATCGTGTGTGATCACCGATCCCGCCCCCACCACTGCCCCTTCCCCAATCCGGATGGGCGCGATCAAGGACACGTTGCTGCCGATGAACGCGCCCTCCCCGATCGCGGTGCGGAACTTCTCCTTGCGGCCGGGCTGGAAGTTGCAGGTGATGGCTCCCGCTCCGATGTTCGCCCCGGCCCCGATCTGGGCATCGCCGATGTAGGCGAGGTGGCCGGCCCGGACCCCCTCTCCGAGGGTGGACGCCTTGATCTCGACGAAGTTCCCGACTTTCGCTCCCCTCCCGATCCGCGCCCCGGGCCGGAGGTGGGCGTAGGGACCTATCGTCGCCTCCGGCCCGACCTCCGCCCCCTCCACGACGGAGAACCACACCCAGGCTCCATCGTCGATCCGGGAGTCCACCACGTAGGCTTGGGGCCCGAGCGTGCATCCCACACCCACGACTGTGGCGCCGAGGAGGTGGGTCCCCGGGTGGAGGACCGTATCCTCCCCGACCGTGGCATCCAACGACGGGTAGACCGTGGCCGGGTCGACCACCGTGACCCCGTCGCGCATCCACGCGGCGAGGATCCGCGTCCGGAGAAGCTGCTCGAGCCGGGCGAGGTCAGCGCGGTCGTTCACCCCCCCGAGGTCGTCCGCGCACGGCCAGAGGAGGGCGGCCGCCTTCCCCGCAGGCGAGAAGTGGGCCACGAGGTCGGTGAGGTAGAACTCGCCCTTCGCGTTGGCGGTGGTGAGCCCGGCGAGCGCCTCCCACAGCTCAGGGGAGTTCGCGAGGCACCAGATCCCGGAGTTGAGTTCACGGATCGCCAGTTCTCCCGATGAGGCATCCCCCGCCTCCACGATCCGTAGCAGCCGCCCATCTTCGCCCCGCACCACGCGGCCGTAGGGGCCCGGATCGGGAGGCTCCATCGTGAGCAGGGAGACGGTGGCGTTGCGCTCCCGATGGAACCGGACGAGGGCCCGCAGGGCGTCGGTGGGGACGAGCGGGACGTCGCCGGGGAGGACGAGGAACGTGCTCGCGGCCACCGCCCCCCGCGCCGCGAGGACGGCGTGGCCCGTGCCCCGGGGCTCCCCTTGGTCCACGAACGTGGCGCCGCGTTCGGCGAACGCGGCCCGCACCTCATCGGCACCGTGGCCCACCACGACCACGACCCGCCGCGGGGAAAGGGAGAAGGCCGTGCGCAGGACGTGCTCAAGGAGGGGAAGGCCACATAAAGGATGGAGGACCTTGGGACGGCGGGAGCGCATGCGCGTTCCCTTGCCCGCCGCCAGGATCACGACATCAAGCGAATCGTCCATCGACCGCTTCGACTATAGCCTCCCCGCGTTCGCCCTGCAAAAAGCCAGATCGGAGGGAGCCCGTGCTTCCCCCCGATCCAGCGACGATAGCCAACGGAGCCCCCCGCGGCCCTACTCCTCCGCTCGCCTGCGGAGCCGTTCGATCCAGGCGCGGTTCTCCTCGGAGTTGGGCGTCCCCGGGGTGGATCCCCCCGGGGCGTCGGGGACGATGACCCACAGTGCTGGGTCGTTGACTCCCTCGGGGGTCGACCCCACGTACCCCGCCGCCTGGCCGCGTCCTACGTTCGGGATCTGTGGGAGCTGGCCCGAGCGATCGGCGTACGAGAGGCCATCCACGAGGCGCCCCTCCGCATCGAGGAGCACGAGCGAGTCGCCTGCGTTCCCCAGGCCCCCCCACTGGGCGAGGACGAAGTCCTCCGGGTCGAGGGCGTCGTCCGGGAAGTGCGTCGGGAGATTGGGCCGGTCTTCGGCGTTGTAGAACACAATCAGGGTGCCCGCCCTCACCTCCGCCCACAGGGGGTGGTCGGTGAACGTGAGGTACACCCCGCCACGGAGGATGAGCCACGTGCCGGCGAGGAGCACCGCCACCTCCGAGGCCGCGGTGATCACGGTCGTGAACCCGCCTTGGAAGAGAAGGGTCAGCTTGTACAGGGCGAACCCCTCCCTGAGGTAGGCGGCGAGGGCCCGCGCGAAGCGGTCCATCACCCCCCGGAGGCCGGCCTGGACCCGCACCGAGTACAGGGCCGCCAGCCCCTCCTCGGTGGCGGCCACGTACCGCGCCTCGGCCTCCTGACGCCGAACGGCTGCGTCCGGAGCCCGCTTCCCGTAGAGGCGGAAGCCCACGGTGTAGATCGCGACGAAGGCGAGAGCGATCCCCGCGAACAGTGGGGCCATGGCGAACATCAGGGAAAGGACGATCACCACCAGCACGACATGTCCCACGAGCTCGGCGAAGTTCCCCACGATGAGGGGGGAGGCGCGGGGGACGTCGCTCGTCAGCGCTGGACGGCCTCCCCAGCCTGGGTGATCACCGCCTGGGCGTAGGGCATGGTGTGGTAGCGGCGGTACATCGCGGTCTGGACGTCTTGTTCTACCTTGAGCTCCAGCCGGCGGGCTGCATACCCCCGGGCGTACATGAGGACGACCCGGGCCATCTCCGTCCCCAGAAACACCACAATCCACAGGTCAAAGGCGCCCAGGTCGAGGGCGGTCAGGCCGTCGATCACCCGCTTGAAGAAGAAGGGCAGGATCCCGCTCAGGGCGAAGAACAGGAGGTGCAGGCACAGGGCGAGCGCCCACAGAGAGCGGTACCGGAACACGTGCTCCCGCCAGAACTCGAGAACCCAACCCAGCCGTTCTCTGATGACCCTTTCCTCTGCCCACCCGCCCCGAACTCAACGACGGAGGGAACCCCTTCGTGGACAATCGACGCGCGCCTCGTGAACCGGACCCGGTGGACGCACGAGGCGGAGCTTCCGAGCACTTCGGGGTCCACGGTTGCCAGGACACACCGCGAGCGCGGCGCACAGGGCGCACAACGGAGGGCCTTCGCGTCCGGTCCGATCATCCTGCGCCGTCACCTCCGGTGGCCGGGCCGTTTTCCTTCAGTTAATCCTAGCGGATTGCCCCGCCCTGGGCAAGAGAACCGGCCCTCGGTGCAAGCCGCACCGTGCCCCGCGGCGACCCGACCCGGGATGCAGCGCCTTGTGGCCTGGCCGGAGCCCACCTATACTTCCCGCCTCAGGGAGGGATCCGTGCGCATCTTCTCAGGCATCCAACCGACGGGGGAACTCCATATCGGGAACTACTTCGGGGCGATCCAGCGCTGGGTCGAGCTCCAGAAGGGGAACGATTGCATCTACTGCATCGTCGACTACCACGCCCTCACGAACGAGGACACGGTGCCCGCGGAGCTCCGCACGGCGCGGCGGGAGCTCGCCCTCGACCTCCTCGCCTGCGGGATCGACCCCGAGCGGTCGATCCTCTACGTGCAGTCCGCCGTCCCGGAGCACACGGAGCTCTGCTGGATCCTGGGCTGTGTGGCGTCGTACGGGGACCTGACGCGGATGACCCAGTTCAAGCAGAAATCCGCGGAGCAGGAGTTCGTCAACGGGGGACTGTTCTACTACCCCGTCCTCCAGGCCGCGGACATCCTCCTCTACCGCGCCGACCACGTTCCCGTAGGCGAGGACCAGGTCCAGCACCTGGAGGAGGCGCGGCGGATCGCGCGGCGGTTCAACTTCCGGTTCGGGGACACGTTCCCCGAGCCGGAGCCGATCCTCGGGGAAGGGGCGCGGATCATGTCCTTGGCCGACCCAGAGCGGAAGATGAGCAAGTCCGCCGGCCCGGACCACTACATCGGCCTCATGGAGCCCGAGGAGAGCATTCGCAAGAAGGTCCGCTCGGCGGTGACCGACGTCGGGCTGACCCCGGGACAAGCGATGTCCCCCGGCGTGGCGAACCTGTTTTCCCTCCTCGAGCTCGTGGCGCCAAGCGAGGTAGTGGAGACGTTCCGCCGCGACCACAAAACGGGGAAGCTCCTCTACCGCGACCTCAAGGAGGCTCTCTTCACCCACCTCGCGGCCGCCCTGCGTCCGATCCGGGAGCGTCGGGAGGAGCTCGCCGCCCGTGGCGAGGTGGACGAGGTCCTCGCCCACGGCGCCGAGCGGGCACGGACGATCGCCCGCCAGACGATGCGCGAGGTGCGGGCCCGGGCGGGACTCGACTAACCCCGGAGTTCGGTGGGTACCAGCTTCTGAAGCTCAGGGACGAGCCTCCGCAGCTCGTCCACCGGTAGGGTGGGGCGGCCCCGCCACGTCTCGTTCACCAACCGCTTCCCCTCGGGAAGGAAGAACGGCTGTAACGCATAGCGCCGGGCGCCGCGGATCTCGCCGGCGATCGCGATCAGGTCTTCCCGAGCGAGTCCGGGGGCGACCGTGGTCCGGAACTCGTAGTCGGGGGCGCGGCCACGGATAACGGCTATCGACTCCCGAATCCGCGCCACGAGATCGGACATGCCCTCCGACGTCGAACGGCCATGGTCCGGGAAGAGAAGGCCGGTGAACTCGTGGTATCGCGCGAACGGCGCTTTGACGTCGAGGGCCACGTAGTCCACGAGCCTTTCATCGAGCAGGGACCGGAGGACGTCAGGATGGGTCCCGTTCGTGTCGAGCTTGATGAGGAATCCCAGCGCTTTCAGTTCCCGTAGGAACACGGGGAGATCGACGTTCAAGGTGGGCTCTCCCCCAGTAACGACGACCCCGTCAAGAAATCCGACCCGCTCCCGCAACACGGTGAAGATCTCCTCCCACGGGACCCGCGGGAGATCCTCTCCCACCTCCGGCAGGACGAGCTCGGCGTTGTAGCAGTATGGACAGCGGAGGTTGCACCCCACCGTCCACGCCACGGCCGCCACCTTCCCCGGGTAGTCGAGGAGGGAGAGGAGCTGGAGAGGGGCGACCTGCATCCGCTAGCCGGGGGGCTCGTCCCCAAGAGCGGGGCGAAACGCCTTCCGATCCGCGAACTCGGCCTGCTTCCCCGCGTTCCACTGCTCCACCGGGCGCAGGTACCCCACGACGCGGGAGTAGACCTCGGCTCTCGTCCGCTCCGCCTCCGGGATGACCGTGCCATCCTCGAGGACCAAGTTCCCCTGTTCATCCTCACGGTACGTGGACACAAACGCCTCCTTTGGTCGTCTCATGGCGCACGATGATCTCCTCGTCGCACCTGGGACAGTAGCGGTTCTCCCCAGGAAGGTACCCGTGCCGGGGACATACGGAGAACGTCGGGGTGAGGGTGAGGTAGGGGATGCGGAAGTTCGTAAAGATCTTTGCCACGAGGGACTTCACAGCTTCAGGCGCTGGGAGCCGTTCCCCAAGCCAAGCGTGGAACACGGTCCCCCCCGTGTACAGGGCCTGAAGCTCCTCCTGCAGCTGCAGAGCGCGGAACAGGTCGTCGGTGAAGTCCACCGGGAGCTGGGACGAGTTCGTGTAATAGGGGGCAGCCCCCTTCTCCCGCACTGCGCGGTCGTTGGCGACCTGGATCCCCGGGTGGCGCTCCCGGTCGAGCATCGCCAACCGATAGGCCGTCCCCTCGGCCGGGGTCGCCTCGAGGTTCCACAGGTGGCCGGTCGCCTCCTGGAACCGAACGAGGGTCTCACGCATGAACTCCAACGTCCGGCACGCGAACCGGATCCCCTCGTCGTGGGCGAGGTTGACCCCGAGGAGGTTCAGTGCGGCCTCGTTCAACCCGATCACGCCGATCGTGGAGAAGTGGTTCGCCCAGTACTCCCCGTGCTGCTCCCGGACCGAGGACAGGTAGAACTTGGAGTACGGGTACAACCCCTGCGCGGTGAGGCGCTCCAGGAGCTTGCGCTTGATGATGAGCGATCGCCCCGCGATCTGCATGAGCGTGCGCAGCCGCTCGAAGAACTCCTCCTCTCTCTTCGCGAGGAACGCGAGCCGCGGCAGGTTGAGGGTCACCACGCCGATCGAGCCGGTGAGGGGGTTCGACCCAAACAGCCCTCCCCCGCGGCGGCGGAGCTCGCGCACGTCGAGCCTGAGCCGGCAGCACATGCTGCGGGCGTCCTCCGGCCGCATGTCCGAGGAGAGAAAGTTCGCGAAGTAGGGGATCCCGTACTTGGCCGTCATCTCCCACACTGGGACGAGGTCCGGATCGTCCCACGGGAAGTCGCCCGTCACGTTGTAGGTGGGGATGGGGAACGTGAACACCCGCCCCCGGGCATCGCCCCCCGTCATCACCTCGGCGAGAGCGCGGTTGAACAGGCCCATCTCCCGCCCGAACTCACCGTAGGTCCCGAACGCGTTGCCACCGACGAGTGCCGGCAGCCCCGCCATGTGCGCCGGAGGCCGGAGATCGAGCGTTACGTTGGTGAACGGACTTTGAAACCCCACGCGCGTGGGGACGTTCAGGTTGTACACGAACTCCTGAAGCGCCTGCTTGACCTCCGGGTAGGAGAGCCGGTCGGCAGCGATGAACGGGGCGAGGAGGGTATCCACCCCGGAGAATGCCTGGGCACCCGCGGCCTCGCCCTGCAGGGTGTAGAGGAAGTTCACCGCCTGCATGAGCGCCACGCGGAAGTGCTTGGGCGGGCGGGACTCGACCTTGCCCCGGGCCCCGCGGAACCCGAGGCGGATGAGGTCGGCGAGGTCCCACCCCACACAGTACGGACCCAGGGTGCCGAGGTCGTGGATGTGGAAGTCACCCTCGGTGTGGGCCCTGCGGATCGGTTCAGGGTACACCTTCGTGAGCCAGTACTGGCCGATCATCTTCTCCGTGAGGAAGACGTTCAGGCCCTGGAGGGAGAACGCCATGTTCGAGTTCTCGCGCACCCGCCAGTCCTGGCCGTTGAGGTAGCTTCCCACGAGCCCGGGATCGACGAGCTCCTTGATCTCGCGAAGCTGCTTGTGCTGATGGCGGTAGACGATGTATGCCCGCGCCGCATCGGGAAGGCCGGCGGCCATGAGGGCCTCCTCCACCGCGTCCTGGATCTCCTCCACATGCGGGGGACCGAACAGGGGGCCGAACCGGAGCGCGAGGGCCTGCTCCACCTGAGACGCGAGCGCGGCCGCCAGAGGGGCATCGTCGCGCCCCACCTCGGCCAGGGCACGCTGGATGGCTGACGCGATCTTCTCCTTCTCGAATGGAACGACGCTCCCGTCTCGCTTGCGCACCTGGTCGATCACGGTGATCTCCTTGTGTAAGGGAATGTAACCGACGTTACCTTAGCGGCAGTCCTCAGGCGCGGCAAGAGGACCTTCGTCCCGCCCTTGCGGCCGCGAGGGGGAGGGGCTACCATCGCGGCTGGCATTCGCAACCAAGGAGGAGATGAGCCATTCCAATCAAACGCTCGGCCAAACGGGAGGAGCGCCGGAGTTTGACCCGGCGGCGCCGCAACGACGCGCGCCGAAGCGCGATCAGGTTCTGGCGGCGCAGGGTGGAGAAGCTTGTCGCCGCTGGCGAACAGGAAGCGGTCCAGCAGTCGTTGCCGCAGCTCCAGAAGGCGGTGGACAAGGCCGCTGCTCGTGGGGTGATCCACCCCAACCGCGCGGCCCGGCTCAAGTCCCGGCTCGCTAGGTCCCCCCACCGTTCGTGACTGAGGAGCCCCGATGAGCGGCTTCGACTTCCTGGGCAAGACGCGGTACGTCATCCCTCTATCGGTAGCCCTTGTGCTGGGGAGCGTTCTCGCCATGCTCACCCTCGGCCTCCAGCCGGGGATCGAGTTCACAAGCGGCATTCAGCTCGTCATCTTCTACTCACCAGGGGAGGAGCCGACGAGCGACGCGGTGCGGGCTCACGTTTCCCAGCTCCTCTCCGACGCGGGGGCAACCGCCCCGTTCTCCATTCAGAGTGTGACCGCCGACCGAGACGGCACCCCCGTGGTGGGAAAGATGATCACCGTGCAGACGACCTCCGACGAGCTCATGGACAGGCTCCAGGACGCGTTCATTCGCCCGGGGCCGGGATCGGGGATCCCCCGGCCGCTGGTGACGAGCACCGGGGGGCCCGATGTGAGCGTCACACGGATCGAGCCGATGGTCACCCAGGAGATCCGGGACCGAGCGTGGCAGGCGATCCTCGTCGCGCTGGGGGCGATGCTCATCTACATCGCGTGGCGGTTCCGCCTCCGGTACGGGGTGGCGGCGGTGATCGCCCTCATCCACGACGTGGTGATCACGCTCGGCGTCTTTTCCGTCGCCAGGCTTGAGTTCAACCTCCCCGTGATCGCGGGCCTTCTCACGGTGGTCGGCTACTCCCTCAACGCGACGATCATCATCTTCGACCGGGTGCGGGAGAACGTGCGCACGGCGCGCAAGGCCTCGCTTGGCGACAACATCAACCGCGCGATCAACCAGACCCTCACCCGAACCATCAACACCGGGGTCACGACCCTCATCCCGATCATCATCCTGTTCGTGTTCGGAGGGGTTCCCCTCCGCGGGTTCGCCGTGGCGATGCTGATGGGGGTCTTGGTGGGAACGTACTCCTCCCTGTTCGTGTCAAACCCGGCGGTCTACGCGTGGAGCCTCGCCGCGGACCGCGCCCGGGCCCGCCGACGTTAGCCTAGTCCACATCCGGCTCGATGATGACGCGGCGGTTGTGCTCCCGTCCCACGGAATAGGTCCGCACCCCTGGCATATCGGCGAGCGCCATGTGCACGACCCGCCGATCATCGGCCGGCATCGGGGCGAGCTCGATCCGGCGGTGCTCAGCCAGCGCCTGCCGCGCCAGCTCTCGCGCCCGCTGGGCCAGCTCCTCTCGGTGCGCGACGACCTCGCCGTTGATGTCCACGAGGACGGGGACATCTTGGCCGTGGTGGCTCTTCAGGTGAAGGCGGGCTATTCGGGCGAGGGCGGACCGGAACTGCGGATCCCCCGCCGGGAGATGGCGGAACCCGCCGCGGAGGTCCACGTACACCCCTCCCCCTTCGGCCCTCACCACGGCCTCTCCCCTCTCCCCCACGACCCGGAGGAGCCCGAGGCAGAATCCGCGCACCTCTTCAAGGAGTCGGGGGTCCATCCGCAGCCGGGGCCCGCTTCGTCTCTCGCGCCATCTCTAGATCGAAGATGAACTGCTGACCGATCTGGAGGAGGGTGGAGAGCAGCCAATACAGCCACAGCCCGGCGGGGAAGCTGAGGAAGAGGAGGGCCATCACGATCGGGAACACCCACCCCATCAGCTGGCTCCCCCCCGTCGGGGGTTCGGGCATCCGGCGCTGGGTCAGCCACTGCTGGAGGAGCTGCGCCCCTGTGGCGAGGATAATCATGATGTAGTACGGGTCCGGCTGCGACAGGTCGCGGAGCCAGAGGAACCCCGGCGAGATGTGGATCTGCTCCGCGGAATGCATGATCGCCTGCCAGAGGAGGATCAGGATCGGGAACTGGAGGATCAGGGGCAGGCACCCCCCGAGCGGGTTCACCTTCTCCTGGCGGTAGAGCTCCATCATCTGCTGCTGCAGGGTCTGGCGATCGTCCTTGTACTTCTCCTGGAGCCGCTTCAGCTTCGGCGCCAGGCGCTGCATCTTCGCCATGGACCGGTACTGGTTGCGCATGAGGGGATAGGTCACGATGCGGGTGATGATCGTGAACAGGATGATCGCCCAGCCGTAGTTCCCGGTGAAAAGGTAGAGCCACTCGAAGAACTTCATCACCCACACCAGGAACTGGGAGAAGAAACCCACCGGCGCCACCACCCCCAGGCCCGCCTTCTCGAGGAGCACGTAGCGGTTACGGCCCGTGTATAGGGTCCCCCGGAGCGCAATCTGGCCCGTTCCTTCGACGCCGAATACGGGATGCCCGGCCTCGTTTACGCCAAGGAAAGGAACCGCGTCCCCTCCGTCCAGACGGAGGAAGTACACCCGATCCTTGCCCACCAATCCCAAGCCCTGGAACTGGGCGTAGCTCCCTGGTGCGAGGGGGGCAGTGGACGTCTTCCCATCGTAGAGGAACACTAGTTCCATCTCGCTTCCACTCGGGCGGTGACCAAGGACAAGGCGAATCCTCTGGCCGGGGGCGCTAACGTCCACCACCACATCCATCGTGTACAGAGCGTCCCACCGAACCAGAAACTCCTTGGTGGCGACGAGGTCATCCCCCGCATGGCTGAGAACGACCACTGCCTGATCGGCCCCACGCGTTTCGGCCGCAGCGACATAGGGTCGAGGGTCGAAGGTATCCTCCCCTACCCAGACCTCAAATGGCAGGCTCACCCGATACCCCAACGTCGGTTGAGCACCGCTGCTCCAGCCAGGGACAGCGTCGAGGACCGTTGTCCCGTACCCAGCGAAGTGAACGAACGCACTGCGTAACGTCCCACCCGCTTCGGAGAACCGGTAGCGAAGGAGGCTCGTCGTGACCTGAACGATCTCCGTCCCCTCCTCGACCATGCGGAGGATCTCCACCGGCTCCGCGACAGCGAGGAGGGAGCACGCGAGGGCGGCGAGGATGCCCAGGACCAGAATGCGCTGGTGCATAACCCCGCGACTTTACCGGGGAGATCTCCTCTCCTCAACGTGCCTTGGGGAAAACCAGCGGCGGACGTACACTCGCCCACGATGTTCACCGGAATCGTGCGCGCCCTGGGCGAGGTGGTGGAGCGGTCCCCCCACCGCCTCGTCGTGGACAGCCCCGATCTCACCCCCGCCCCAGGGGCGAGCGTCGCTGTGAACGGGGTGTGCCTGACCGTGACCGAATCAAGGGGGAGGAGAATGACGATGGACCTCTCCGCGGAGACGATCGCCCGCACCACGCTCGGCGATCTCCGGCCGGGGGACCTCGTCAACCTCGAGCCGGCGCTGCGGGCCGGGGACGAACTGGGGGGGCACCTTCTCCTCGGCCATGTGGACACGGTGGGGAAGGTCGCTTTGATCGAGCGGAAGGGGGAGGACGTGCTCCTTGGGATCACGTTCGCCCCCCGCTACGCTGCCCTTCTCTCCGACAAGGGGTCGGTGGGGGTGGATGGGGTCAGTCTGACCCCGTTCGCGGTGGGTGACGGCACGTTCCGGTGCGCGATCGTCCCCTACACGTGGGAGCACACCAACCTCTCCACGCGGCGGGTAGGGGAGCGGGTGAACCTGGAGTTCGACATCTTGGCAAAATACGTGCACAAGTGGAGGGAGAGGTGACGCTGGCGACGGTCGAGGAGGCGGTGGAGGCGCTCCGCGCGGGCCGGATGATCATCGTCGTGGACGACGAGGATCGGGAGAACGAGGGCGACCTTGTGCTGGCGGCGGAGAAGGCGACTCCGGACGCGATCAACTTCATGCTCCGCGAGGGGCGGGGCCTGCTGTGTGTCCCTCTGCCCCGGGAGTGGGCGAAGCGGCTGGAGCTCAGGCCGATGGTCGAGCCGCCGGAGGACAGCCACGAAACGGCCTTCACGATCTCCGTCGACGCCCGCCGCGGCGTCTCCACGGGGATCTCCGCCGCCGACCGGACGCGGACGATCCTCGTCCTTGCCGATCCGAATGCCGGCCCCGAGGACCTGACCCGCCCCGGGCACGTGTTCCCCCTCATCGCCCGCGACGGGGGGGTCCTCCGCCGGGCCGGGCACACCGAAGCGGCGGTGGACCTGTGTCGGCTCGCCGGACTCCAACCTGTGGGCGTGATCTGTGAGATCATGAACGAGGACGGGACGATGGCCCGACTGCCCGAACTCACGGTTTTCGCCGAGCGACACGGCCTTCTCATCCTCACCATCGCTGACCTAATCGCGTACCGCAAGAAGCAGGAGAAGCTCGTGGAACGGGTCTGCGAGGCCGAGCTCCCCACGCGATACGGGCGGTTTCGGATCGTCACGTTCCGGGACATCCTCACCGGCCAGGAGCACATCGCCCTCACCAAGGGCGACCTGGGCGGAGACGAGCCGGCCCTGGTGCGGGTGCACTCGGAGTGTTTGACCGGGGATGCGCTGGGGTCGCTCCGCTGCGACTGTGGGGACCAGCTGCGCACTGCACTGCAGATGATCGAGCGCGAGGGGCGGGGGGTCGTCCTCTACATGCGGCAGGAGGGTCGGGGGATCGGGCTCTTGGGGAAGCTGTGCGCGTACCAACTTCAGGACCAAGGCCTGGACACGGTGGAGGCGAACCTGCGGCTGGGGTACCCGGCGGACCTGCGCGAGTACGGGATCGGGGCCCAGATCCTGGTCGACCTCGGGGTGAAGCGGATCCGACTCCTCACCAACAACCCGCGCAAGGTGGCCGGCCTCGCTGGATACGGCCTGGTGATCGTGGACACCGTGCCGATCGAGGTCGAGCCCAACCCCTACAACGTGCGCTACCTCAAGGCGAAGAAGGAGAAGCTCGGCCACAAGCTGGACAAGGTCTAGCCAAGGAGGAGAAGATGGCATCGTACGAAGGGAAGCTGGATGGAAAGGGGCTCAAGGTCGGGATCGCCGTGTCCCGGTTCAACGATCTCGTGACGAAGGAGCTCCTGGATGGGGCGCTCGATCGGCTGCGCCGGCTGGGGGTGGCGGAAAAGGACGTTTCCGTGGCGTGGGCGCCGGGGGCGTTCGAGCTGCCGCGGGCCGTGCAGGCGCTCGGATCCTCGGGGAAGTTCCACGGCGTGCTCGCCCTCGCCGCGGTCGTGCGCGGGGCCACGCCCCACTTCGAGTACGTGGCCGCCGAGGCCGCCAAGGGTCTCGCCAAGCTCAACCTCGAACTTCCCGTGCCGGTGGCGTTCGGGGTTCTCACCGCGGACACGATGGACCAAGCCCTGGAGCGGGCGGGGGGCAAGGTCGGGAACAAGGGCGCCCAGGCCGCGGAGGCCCTCGTGGAGATGATCAATCTCGAGCGGGCGATCGGCAAATGAAGGTCGAGAGCGTCCGCGGGATGCGGGACATCCTCCCCGAGGAGACCCCGCTCTGGCAGAAGCTGGAAGCAGAGATCCGCGCCGCGTTCGCCCTCTACGGGTACCGGGAGATCCGCGTTCCCCTGGTCGAAAGGGTCGAGCTCTTCTCCCGCGGGGTCGGGGAGGAGACCGAGGTCGTGGACAAGCAGATGTACGTGTTCCCCGACCGGAAGGGCCTCCAGCTCGCCCTGCGGCCCGAGGCGACGGCGTCCGTGGTGCGGGCGTACGTCGAGCACGGGCTCCACGCCAAGGGCGACCTCGCCAAGCTCTACTACCTGGGGGCGATGTTCCGCTACGAAAAGCCGCAGCTCGGGCGGCAGCGCCAGTTCCACCAGTACGGGGTCGAGGCGATCGGGTCGCTTGATCCCGCCCTCGACGCCGAGGTGATGGACCTCGCCTGGCACCTCATGGAACGCCTCGCCCTGCGGCGGGAAGGGCTTCTCCTGCGGCTGAACTCGATCGGCTGCCGGGAGGACCGCCCCGTGTACCGGGCGGCGCTGCGGGGCTACTTCGCAACCCGAGCGGGGGACCTGTGCCCGGAGTGCCGGAGGCGACTCGAGACGAACCCCCTACGCATCCTCGACTGCAAGGAGGAGGGGTGCCGAACACTTGCGCGGGAGGCCCCGCGCTCTGTGGACCACCTCTGCCCGGGCTGCCGCGGGCACTTCGCCGACGTCCAGGCCCACCTCGCGGACCTCGGGCTCGCCCACGAGTTCGACCCGACCCTTGTTCGCGGCCTCGACTACTACACCCGCACCGTGTTCGAGCTCTGCTCGCGCGACCTCGGGGCCCAGGACGCCCTCCTCGGAGGGGGGAGGTACGACGAGCTGGTGGAGCTCCTCGGCGGCCCGCCCACCCCAGCGGTGGGGTTCGCGGGCGGGATGGAGCGACTGGTCATCATCCTCTCCGCCCAGCAGGGGGCGGAGGCGTCGGGATCCGCGCTCGACCTGTACCTCGTCCCGATCGGGGACGACGCCAAGCGGGAGGGAGCGAAGCTCCTCGCCGCGTTGCGCCGGAGCGGCCTCTCCGTGGACACCGACTACATGGGCCGGTCCCTACGCAAGGCGATGCAGGTCGCCGGCCGGAGCGCGCGCTACGCGGCGATCCTGGGCCCCGACGAACTCGCCCGCGGTGAGATCAAGCTCAAGAACCTCGCCTCCGGGGAGGAGAGAGCCGTCGGCCTCGCCCAGTTCACATCCGACCCCTACTCCTTCGTCCCCATCGCCGACGGCGCCGAGACGCTGTAGCGTCGCAGCTTGCCTGCCTGCTGCAGGCAGGTCTGCGACGGCTTTCTCACGCGACCGACAGACCGACGAACTACCCAATCAAGATCCCGTCGGGGACAAGCCCCGACGCTATGTCCGTTGCCAGCGGCTGGTCTCCCGTCCAACCCCGAGCACGCAGAGGCCGCCGAGAACTGCGGGTTTGTGTTGAACCAATACCAGATCCTGTCAGCCTCCCTCCGCGATCTCGGCGTTCTTGGAGGTGAAATCTGATTCTCGCCCGCGGGGACCCGAAGTCCTCCCCGTGGCCGAAGCTCCTGCGAGCCATCCCCACACATCCTGTTCGCTCCTCATCCAGCGACGAATTGTCAGTCCGTTCCCGAGTCCCCCCCCTCACCGCGGATCGAAGCTCCCCTTCCAATGAGGACGTCCTTCAACTGAACATCCCGCACCGTGGCTCCCTCGTCCACCACAACTCCATCCAACACCGCTCCCTCGATGCGACATGGCCCCATGATCACAGACCGCGTGATGGTGGACCCCACCACCTGTGCCTCGGGATGGACCCAGCTTTCGCCGCCCGTGTATCGCAGGTGGGCCTCGATATAGCTCTCACGACTCCCGATGTCAAACCACTCCCCCTCAAAGAGGAACGCCTCGACGGGATGCTGGAATAGGAGCCACTCCAGGAAGTATCCCGGGCTGTCCTGATGGCCAACGGCCTGGTCCACGAACGCCCCGAATAGGGGAAGAATGGACCGCGGGAACAAGAAACAGGCTGCGCTCACCAGGGTCGAGGAGGGACGATCGGGCTTCTCCTGGAAGCAGACCACCCGGTTCCCCTCGACCACGGCCACCCCATAGCGCCGGCGAGCGAGGTCAGGGCGCTTCAGATCGTAAAGGGCAACCAGGGTCTGTCCCCGGAACGCGCGCCGGAAGTCGGCCAGGCTCAAGCTCAGTAGGTTGTCCCCTCCAATCACCAACAGGTCATCATCGAGATGCAGCCTGTCTACCAGATAGGCAAGGGCCCCCACCGATCCCAGCTTCTCCTCCTCGGAGGCCGATGGCTCCACGACCACGTCCACCGCCCGCCCCTTGGCCCACGACGCGAACTGGGCCTCGAACCGCCGGTTCACGGCGAGGATCGGCCGCTCTGGTCCTGGTAGCTGGTCCATGATGTAGTCCAAGATCGGCCTCCCAGCCACGGGAAGGAGCGGCTTGGGACGGTCGTGGGTGATCGGCCAGAGGCGCTTTCCATACCCGCCAGCGAGGATCACCGTTCGCATGGTTCACGTCCTGTCTCTGGCCGGCCCTGGAGGGCTCCGCTCACCAGACGGTCCAGTTCCTCCCTGAGGATCTCGAGGGAGAAACGGGCTTTGCCGAGGGCATGGTTGTGCTCAACGAGCTTGCGGTACCTATCCGGCCTGGAGAGGAGATCGGCAACCTCTTGCGCCGCACCGCGGAGGGTGGGCTCAGGCACCCGAGCAAGACCGTCCTCATCTCGCTCATAACTGTGCCCGAGCGATACGTACTGAAACCCTGCCGGAGCGATGTCGGACCGGAACACGGGATATTCATAGACCGCCATCGGCAATCTCGCCCATACCGCCTCCAGGAACTGGTTGCCCCAGCCTTCCTGGAGTGACGGGTAAGTGACGAAGTCCGCGCACAGGTACGTGTCCCAAAGCGAGAGGCACCCTGGGCGACGCGTGGAGGCCACCTGGTCCGACACGAACCGGGCGTCGACGCCCAGACGAGCGGCACGCTCCCGGAGAGCCTCGCAGTACCCTGGGTCCTCGACGAGGTTAGGGAGGAGAACCACCGGCCGCCCGGAGAAGCCGCCCCCCCGCTCGCGGACGCGGCGATCAAGGGCGCCTCGGTGTTCGGGCAACCCCAGCCGCGCCACAAGCTCGAGCGCGATCTCAATGCCCTTGCGGCGGACGATCCGGGTCGCCTGGAGGAATACCACGTCAGCCAAGGAAAGGCCCAGATGCTCAAACAAAGCCCAGCGGGACTCCCCGTGGGTTGGCGAGGAACGAAAGTCGAACACATTGGGAACCACGGTCGACGGAATGCCCCGTCGGCGCAACTCCTCGTGCGCGATGGAGTTGATCACGATGTGCGTCACGCGGGGACTACGGGGAGGGAAGTACTTGTCCACCAGGTCTCGTACCCACGCGGCAGTGGGACTTCGGTACTCGTCCCGCTCCCAGTGGAAATCATGATGGTGGGCCAGCACGGGCAGCTGGAGCGCCTCGACCGCTCGCCACACACCCAACGTGGCAGGCAGGTTGAGCGGTAGTCCCCACAGGTTATGCACTACGAGGAGATCGAGGCCGAACACGGAGGCGAACTCCTTCACCTCTACCTCGATCCTCGCCGCCACGTCCTCGATGTGATCGCGGAAGTCGCGTTCGGTGCGATAGTCCGTCAGGCGCTCAAACGCGTTCCGACGGATCTGCAGGACCTCCGGATGATCTAGGGACATCTCGGGGACGACGAAGGCTTCTTCCCCCGTCCCGCAGCGCCCCGTGCACACAAACGTCTGATGCCCCAACTGGTACAAGACCTGCCGGCTCTTATCGATCTCGAGCGAGACCCCATCGATGTCCCCGGTACGAAAATGGCAGACCCCAATGCGCCCCATCTGGCCAAGATTATACGGTACCCGCCGGGGCGGAGGTATCTCCCCGGGGATGCGGGGCCGTGCCTTCTCACACACTGCTCATCGTGCCAGGCAAACGCCCAGTTGAGTATCCTTTGGCAGTGGGTCTATAATCAGGAAGATGAGAATGAACCTAGATAAGAAGATCGCGGTCCCGCTCTACCGGCAGCTGAAGCAAATCCTGGAGGAGGGGATTGAGCGCGGAGACTACCGTCCCGGAGACCGTATCCCCACTGAAGAGGAGCTCTGCCGGCAGTTCGGCGTGAGCCGGGTCACGGTGCGCCAAGCCCTCGGCGCACTGGCCAACGAGGGGCTCGTTCTTCGCCACCAGGGAAGTGGAACGTTCGTCAACCACCGTCTTCCCGCGAAGGTGATTCCCCTGCGGGCCGTGGTCCCTGAAGAACATTGGGTTCCATCACTTAGGAAGGCGTTCCAGCTTCACAGAAGGCAGGGACGGGGCGGGGCACTCCAACCCGAGATCAAGATCCTGGGACGCCCCGAGCTCCACGCTAAGATCGTCTCCGCGGTGGGCAGAGGCGTCGCCCCTGATCTAGCTCTTATCGACTGGGTATGGCTCACAGAGTTCGCCGATCTTCACTACCTCGCACCCCTGGATGAGATCGACAAGGAGTGGGCGGCAGCGTTCAAGGCTGACCTGTTTCCACTGTTTGTGGAGAACAACTGCTACCGGGGCCACCTCTACGGGATGCAGCCCGAGGCCAATGTCTCGCTCGTTTGGTATCGAAGGGACTGGTTCGAGCGGGAGGGACTCTCTCCTCCCCGCACCTGGGACGAGCTTGTGGAAGTCGCGCAGCACTTCAAGAAGGAGGACGTCCGGCAGCGGTACGGATTGGGCCCGTTCCCGCTCGCGTTCCCTGGAGGCCCAAACGCGGGTGAGACAACCACCTACATCCTGAGCTCTCTCATCTGGTCGGTAGGCGGAGAGCTCTGCCAGGGGGGGCGGGTCGTCCTGGGGGAGAAGGCCTGCCAGGCAGTGGGGTTCCTCTATGATCTCGTCCATACGTATCAGCTGGCCTCACCGGCCGTCTCCCGCTACGGATTTGGCGACGTCCCGCGGCTGTTCGCCAACGGGGCAGTGGCGCTGGCGTTCGGGGGAAGCTACGAGAGGGCCCTCATCCAGCAGGTCTCAGGGTGGGATGACAAGGCATTCCGGGAGAGGGTGGGGTTCGTCCCCATCCCCGCCGGGCCGGGCGGGAGACCTGCTGCTACAGTAGGAGGAATGGTGTACGTTGTCTTCCGTCAGTCGCCCCACCCAGAGGAGGCTCTGGAAGTCCTAAAGATCCTTGCCAGCCCCTCTCTGATGATGGAGATGTGCCGTCTGATAGGGCGCAAACCGACCAGGGTCTCGGTAGTGCGCTCTCTCGATCAGGAACGAGACTGGTTCATTTATGAGACCAGCAGGTTGCTGGAGATAGCTCATGTGCGGCCGGTCATACCTCGCTATGCTCAGGTATCGGCTCAGCTACAGGAGATGATCGCCCAGACGCTGGAGAGAAGACAGTCACCCACCGAAGCCATCGCTCAGGCCCAGGCGATCATAGATTACTTGGCGTAGCCTCCCTGACTCACTTGCACCAAGAGAAACAGCCTCCTCTCATCCGAAGATGAGCATGAAGGCGTGAGCCGTCAGGGTGCTGTACCCCGTGGAGCGAAGGAACGGAAGAGCCTGGCCTTCTCCCGCTGAACGAGCAGGGCGTACTCGGTGTCGCTGTGGCCACAGGCGATCCGTTCCAGCTCCACCGTCGTCACCCCCGGCCGCAGGTACTGCCCAGCCTGGGGCAGACTCCTCAGCTTCCCGTACGGCGTGAGGTACACGTTGAGGGTCGTGCGGTAGAACGCCTGGATCTTCCCTTCCTCCTCGTGGGCGATCCACCCGTACCCCATCTGCTTGCGCACGATGCTCCCGTTCTTGCCTTCCACAGGCGTCTGCGGGTACTGGACGAGGATCTCCCCGAGCACGGGGACGCGGTAGTGCTCGCCCATCCGCTCGACGCACCCCAGGTACTTCCGCAGGGTCGTCTCGACCCAGGCGTAGGTCTCTGTCCTCATCTCTCCGCGGAAGCCCAGCGTTCCGCTCGACCCGAGGAACGCCGCCCTCTCCTCGATCGTCATCGCCTCCCAGCCTGCGACCCGCGCCCGCCTGGGCCCCACCCCGTGCTCACCTTGCGTGAGACAACTCTAGAACTTGACATCACGCTCCTTGCCATGCTAGAGTTGTCATAACAACTCTCGTCGATGTTGGAGGAGGTGGCGAGGTGCGATCCTGCCAGAGAGGCGCCGATGCGTACATGGGGACTTATCAGGACATGAGCCACCTCTCCCCTGGTGCCCGTGGTCCACACGCACACCTTGCCCACCTTCCAGACAAATGGTGGCAGTTGTGGAGTGTGGGGGCTAGGTTGACACAAGGATCGGGAATCAAGACCTGCTGAGAGTTGAGGAGAGGAAGGAGGTGAGGAACAGGAGGAGAGTTGTCAACTGAGAAGTCCGGGATCACCACCAGCAGTTGAAGAAGGAGGGAAGTTGAAATGAGGCGGCTAAGTGTTCTTCTTCTCGCAGGGTTGGTGGCAAGCGCGGCGACGGTGGTTGCCGCGTCAGACCTGACGTTCATGTCGACGCAGATGCGGCCCATAACGGAGGCAGAATGGGTCCGCACAGTGCTTCTTCCCCCGTTCACGACGGCAACCGGTATTCCCGTTGTCTTCCTCGGGGCAGAGGAACCGGAACTGACGAACCGAATCCTCGCTGAGTTCGAAGCTCGCCGCGGGTCACTCGATCTCGTCGGCGACCTCCACGGCAACTTCCTCGTCTACTACAACGCCCTGAAGGATCTAGGGGCCGAGTTAGCCCAGCTCGAAGCCCTGGGCGATCGGACCCTAGCGAGGTCGTTCGTGGAGTTGGGGCGCATCGGGGGTGCCCAAGTCTACATCCCCTGGATGCAGGCCACCTACGTCCTCGTCGCCAACAAGAAGGCCCTCCAGTATCTTCCTTCGTGGGCCGACCCCACGATCCTGACCTATGACCAGCTCTACCTTTGGGCCAGGAAAATCTTCGAGGCGACCGGGGAGCAGAAGCTTGGGATCCCGGCCGGACCTCGCGCCCTACTCCACCGCTTTCTCCATGGCTACCTCTACCCCTCGTTTACTGGGGCCCAGGTCACGAAGTTCGACTCGCCGGAGGCAGTCCTGATGTGGGAGTACCTGAAGGACCTCTGGCAGTACGTGACACCGTCGGCACCTCTTCTCGACTCAATGGACACCGCGCTCCTGTCCGAAGAGGTGTGGATCGCGTGGGATCACACGGCGCGGGTGAAGACAGCGGTAATGGAGCGCCCGGACGACTTCGTGGTGCTGCCGGCCCCCGCCGGGCCCAAGGGTCGTGGTGTGATCACGGTCCTCGCGGGGCTCGCCATCCCCCAGACGGCGCCCGATCCAGCGAGCGCTTACCAGCTGATCGAGTACCTCACACGCCCGTCCAGCCAGGTGGCAATCCTGGAGGGCGTAGGGTTCTTCCCGGTGGTCGCCGAGGCAGCCGGTGCAGTCCCCACGGGGGGGCTGAAGGTCCTTGCTGACGGCGTCGCAGTCCAGTCAGCTCTGCCAGATCTCCTCGTCTCCATCATCCCCGGCGGGCTCGGTGCCCGAGGTGGGGAGTTCAACAAGGTCTATCTGGACTCGTTCACCGAGATCGTGATCCGCGGCAGGCCCATCAAGGAGGTGCTCGCCCAGCAAGGGGCGCTCCTTGATGCACTGTTCCGGGAGACGGGTGCCCCAACCCCGGTGCCCGACGTGTATCTACCATAAGAGGAGTGCCGGGCCGGGGGCACGCCCCCGGCCCGGCTTCACTCATGCCCCGTACCCACCCGCTGCGCGCGCTGGCCTCCGAGAAGGCCCTCCCCTATTGGTTAATCCTCCCCACGATCGTCTACGTGGCTGTGTTCTTCTTGGTCCCGGTAGTCCAGGCTCTCCTCTTGGCATTACGTACCCAGGATGGGCAGTGGACGACGCGCTTCCTGTTGCGCATGGTCCAGGACATTCAGTTTGCCAGCGCCCTCCGGTTCACGTTGCTCCTCCTGGCGATCGTTGTCCCCCTACAGCTGGTGACAGCCCTCTTCATCGCCCTCCTCGTCAATACGAGGTTTCGCGGATCGCGAACCTTCCTCTACATGTGTGCCATCCCACTCGGCATCTCCGACCTCGCCGCGGGACTGATCTGGTTTTCCCTCTTCACCCAGCATGGATACATCAACTCCTTCTTGTACGGTCTGGGGATCATCGAGAGGCCGATCTTCTTCCTTTCGGCGCAAAACACCGGATGGGTCTTAGGATCAATCGTGCTCGCTGAGCACTGGCGTGCCACCGCGATCGTGCTCGTAATCCTCGTTGCCGGCCTGCAGATGATCTCCCGTGACTACCTCGAGGCTGCGGAGGTGTTCGGGGCTCGCCCCTGGCAGAGGCTGTGGCACGTCACGTTGCCTCTCCTCAAGCCGTCGCTACAGTCGGCCCTCATCATCCGAACGATTCTCGCCCTGCAGATGTTCGCCGTTGTCGTCGCGATGGGGGGCCGAATGGTCCCTGTGTTGGCGGGCGAAGCCTATTACTGGTACTACCTCTATCGCAATACGAATGTGGCTTCCGCTTATGCCCTTCTTCTCATGGTCATCTCGGCCCTGCTCGCCTGGGGATACCTGCGGTTCCTCCGCCCGCGGGAGGTACGTTCGTGACGTTCCGTCAGCTCCAGCGCCGGTTTCTCCTGTACATGGTGGTGGTGGTAATCGCACTGTGGGTCCTCGTTCCGCTGGTCCTCATCGCCCTCGCGGCGTTCACACCTCGGCTCGAGCTGTACCGATGGCCACGGACGGTGCTTCCCAGCGCTTTCTCCACGGCAACGATGGCGTTCTTCCTTCGATCGTACGGTACCCTCACCTCGCTGACGAACAGCGCGCTGGTGGCGCTACTGACCTTGGGGATGACCCTTGCCCTCGGCGCACCTGCTGGATACGCCGTGGCGCGGTACGTCTTCCGCGGTCGAGAAGCATTCCGCATCGGCATCCTCATGACCAGGATGTTTCCCACGTCGTTGCTAGCTATCCCTCTCATCGTCACGTTCATCCGGTGGCAGCTCTACGATACGCTCATCGGTGTGGCGTTCATCCACACCGCGATGGCTCTTCCTTTTGCTGTCCTCATTACATCAGGCATTTTCTCGGGGGTTCCCAAGGAATTGGAGGAGGCAGCGATGACCTTGGGGTGCAGCCGATTGGGGGCGTTCGTGAGGGTGGCACTCCCGTTGGCCCTTCCAGGGCTGGCCGCAGCCGCCATGTTCACCTTTGTGATCTCCTGGAACGAGGTGTTCGCTGCAGCTATTCTCACCGTCCGGAACCGGACCCTTCCTGCCCAGGTGCTGACATCGCTCGAGGTTGCTCCCCTCGACTTTCGGTTTGCGGGGGGGTTTTTCATGATCATCCCCGCCTTGATCTTCATGGCCCTGGCCCGGAGGTATCTGTTCCAGATGTGGGGCGGTGCGATCTCAGAGAGGTGAGCGGTGGCCGAGATCAGGCTTGAACAGGTACGGAAGACGTTTGGCCGGGTGGTGGCAGTCCGCAATGTCGATCTGACGATCGAGGATGGGGAGTTCCTCGTCCTCCTCGGACCATCCGGCTGTGGGAAGACGACCACACTGCGGTGCATCGCCGGCCTCGAGCGGGCCAACAGCGGGAGAATCTTCATCGGCCGCCGTGACGTGACGGGACTGCCTCCTGCTCGGCGGGGGATCGCCATGGTCTTCCAGAGCTATGCCGTCTTCCCACACATGACCGTGGCACAGAACATCGGGTTCGGGCTCCGCATGCGCCACGTCCCCAGACGACAGATCCAGAAAGAGGTCGAGGAGGCAGCGGCGCTCCTTCGGATCGACGAACTCCTCCAGCGATACCCTGCCCAGCTCTCCGGCGGGCAGCGACAACGGGTGGCAGTAGCGCGTGCCATCGTGATGAAACCCCAGGTCTTGCTCATGGATGAGCCGCTCTCCAACCTCGATGCCCTTCTCCGCCTTCAGATGCGCGCCGAGTTAAAACGACTCCATCGCGAAATCGGGACGACCACCGTGTACGTCACCCACGACCAGGTGGAAGCCCTTTCGCTTGGGGACCGCATCGCGGTGATGATGGATGGGACCATCGTGCAGCTCGATCACCCTAGCGTTGTCTACGACAAGCCGGCATCAACGTTTGTCGCCGGGTTCATCGGCACCCCGCCGATGAACTTCCTCGAGGCAACGATCGTTGCTTTGGACCAGGGCGTGAGCCTTTCCGTCGGTGACTTCACCCTGCCCGTGCCGCCGACATGGGGGAAGCCACTGGAGGGGAAAGTTGGGGGGATCGTCATCGTGGGGATCAGGGCCGAGAACATCACAGTGCATCAGGAGCCGGCACCAGAGTCTCTCACTGCCACGGTTTTGGTGTCGGAGCCCCTAGGCTCTCAGCAGCTGTTGACGGTCCAGGTCGGCCAGGACGTCCTCAAGGTCGCCACCGCCCCCGAGCCGCTGTTGGCGGCAGGAGAGACGGTGGGGTTGACCCTCGTGGGGCAGAAGCTCCGCCTATTCGACAAGGAGACGGGGAAGGCCCTCCCTGTGCCAGTTCCCCCGCCGTCCGAGGGAGGGACGCAATGAGTGTCGTAGTATTCCCGTTCAAGCGCGAGGATCCCGACGTCCTGCTGAAGAACGTTCGCACAGCTGTGGCCCACCCGCGAGTGCGGCGCGTTGTGTGCGTAGGGGCGGAGGAGGATGAGTGTTTCGCGACCGTGGCCCGCGCTGCCCCCAGCATCGCTCGTTCGAGCGGCAAGGAAGTGAAGGTCATCGTGCAAGAAAGGGTCGGCACCAAGAGGCCCGGAAAGGGCGACGGGATGAACAGCGCCCTCCGGTACCTCCTGACCAACACAGAGCACGACCGGATCCACTTCTACGACGCCGACATCCTCTCCTTCTCCGAGGAGTGGATCGCGAAAGCGGAGGACGCCGCGGACCAGGGATACCAGGTTGTACGCCACTACTTCCCGCGGGCGAGCACGGACGCGATGATCACCTGGTTCATCACCCGAACAGGGTTCGCCATCCTGTTCCCACGGTCCGAACTCCCGCGGATCGAACAACCGTTGGGGGGCGAGCTTTTGGTGACGAGGAAAGTGGCGGAAGCGCTTCTTGCGGATCCGCGGGTCCAAGCCCAGAGCGACTGGGGAATCGACACGCTGTACACGTTCGCCACGGTCGCTCAGGGCTTCAGCCTCTATGAGACGTACATGGGCGTGGGGAAGGTCCACAAGCTCTACGGTTCCCTGGTCGACCTACGCACGATGCTGATCGAGTGCTTCGAGGCCCTCTCGTCGCTGGCCGGGGCGTCGGTCGCCGGAACCACACTGCACCACGTGGAGTACCAGGGCCCGGTGTCGGAGGCCATCAAGGCCAAGGTTGGCTACGACGTCGACGCGACGCTGGCCCTGCTCGCTGAGGGTTGGACGGAGCGTCAGGCGGAGCTCCTCGACCACTTCCCGCCTGCGGTCCGGGATGGGCTGAACCCATCGCGGCGGATCCCCCGGGTGGGGTGCATGGACGACGAAGCCTGGTACGACACGTACCGCATTCTCCTTCGGGAATACCAGAGCGAGAATCCCGACTGGCAAGATCTCCTGTTCCGACTTTGGGCAGCCCGGGTCCTGGCGTACACCTTCTCGGTGGCGCTCCGGGGGTACGACCTGGCGATGCACCACCTGCACCAGATGGTGGACTGCTATTGCCGGCGCGCGGCGGGGGAGTCCTGACGAGGGGTGAGAGGCATCCAGTCCCCCAAGTTCACCATCTTCCCGCTGATCCGAGCCTCCTCGGCCGCAAGGGCCCAGAGGTGACTGGCCAAGGACGCATCCAGGGAAGTAAGGGGGGGTGGAACAGGTCCGACTCGTGCCTCACGAACCCTCTTCAAGAAGGCCACCATCAGCCCATCATCGCCCCCCGCGTGCCCGCCACAAGCAGGGGTGTGGAATTGCCGTGGGGGAAGGCGGGAGAACGGGAGGACGGAGACCTCACCCCGGCCGAGGTGCCCCCGGATCTCCCCGTGGGTGCCCATCAGCTTAACGGTGCGGGTGTTTTCGGCGGTGAAGGCGGAGACGACCAGCGTGGCCACCACGCCTCTCTCGAACTCCATCACCACGACTTGCTGGTCGGGGACGTCATTGTCACATCGGAAGACACAGCGGCTGTAGGGACTCTGGGCCAGCACCGATGCCCGCGCGGCCGGATCAGGGGAGATCACCGACCCAGGCCATCCCCTGTCCTCGCCGAACCGGCGCAGGTAGATCTCTACCGCTGAGTAGGGACAAGCGGGCTCGTGCGGGCAGGGGTCGGTGCACCGTTCCGTGGCGGCGGGGGGGGCGTTCTCCGGTCGGAAGAAGGTCAGGCTTCCCACCGACCGCACGGACTGGCAGTTGCTCCCGACGAACCAACCGAGGAGGTCCAAGTCGTGACAGGCCTTGGCCAGGACCAGCGGGCAGGCGCGGTCAGCCCGTCGCCAGTGCCCGCGGACGTAGGAGTGGGCGAAGTGCCAGTACCCGATGTTCTCGACGTGGATCACGGACACGAGCTGGCCAACCGCCCCCTGATCCAGCAGATCCTTGACCGTGCGGAAGAACGGCGTGTACCGGAGCACGTGGGCCACTGTCACCGATCCGGAGGAACGGTAGGCGGCTTCCCGGAGGCGAAGGAGGTCCTCCCTGGACGTGGCGATTGGCTTCTCGAGGAGGACGTGGTAGCCGCGTTCCAGGGCGGCGAGGGCGGGCTCGGCGTGGAGGTTGTCTGGTGTGGCCACGATGAGCGCTTCTGCCAACTGGCGGCATGAAAGGAGCTCCTCCCAAGAGGAGAACAACCTGTTGGGGGACACTCCGTGGGCGCGGCCGACGGCAGCGCGGCGCGCGGGGTTCGGCTCCGCCACGGCCACAACCCTTGCCGAACGGGGGTGGCCAAGGATGTAGCGCCCGTAGACATCCCCTCCCCTTTGCCCTGCGCCCACGAGAGCCACCGTCACCGGACCAGCGTGTCCCATGTTCTCCCTTGCCCGTCTCCTCCCCTACGGAAGTATACCGGCCATCGCACGCCGCTCCCGAGAGGGGGCCGTCCCCCGGTTCAGGGGCGGTGGCCCCTGGCGCAGGCGGACCGCGGGAACGATCATCACAAGGACGATGACGGAAACCGAGGGATTGCGGAAAGCCGTGACCCAGATCGTGCAGGAAGCCATTGCTTCCGTGAACCCTGGTGTGTGTGTGAAGCGCCTCCTCGCCAGGGAAGGGGAGCAGGTACGGGTTGGGGCCCGCGTCTTTCCTGCGCGACGAGTGGTCGTGGTCGGTTTCGGGAAGGCGGCGGGGACCATGGCCCAGGCCATCGAAGCCGTCCTGGGGGAGAGGATTGAAGCTGGGCTTGTGGTGACGGCAGACGGGTACGGGGTGGGGTGCGAGCGGATCGAGGTGGTGGAGGCGTCCCATCCAGTGCCCGACAGCCGTGGGGTAGAGGCAGCCCACCGCATCGCGGCCCTAGTCGATGCGGCCGAGGAAGGTGATCTGGTCCTGGTTGTCATCTCGGGTGGAGGCTCCGCCCTTCTCACCCTCCCTGCCGATGGCCTCACCTTGGACCACCTCCGGGAGACGAACGAGCTCTTGCTGCGCTCCGGGGCCCCGATCCAGGCGGTGAACGCTGTCCGGAAGCACCTCGACCAGCTGAAGGGGGGCCAGCTCGCCCGCCGCGCCGCGCCAGCCCAAGTGGTGTCCCTCATCCTGTCCGATGTCCCCGGGGACCCCCTCCACGTCATCGCCTCCGGCCCCACGGTTCCTGATCCGACCACGTTCTTCGATGCGCACCGCGTTCTTCAGGACTACCGGCTGTGGGAGAGGGTTCCGGAGGCAGTCCGCGTCCGCATCGCTCGGGGGCTGGCGGGAGAGGCCCCCGAGACGCCAAAGCCGGGCGATCCACTGTTTCACACGGTGCACAACGCGATCGTGGGCAGCGGAGCCACCGCAGCCGAGGCCGCCCTGAGGGCGGGAAAGAGATCAGGGTTCACAGGATTGATCCTTACCACCGAGCTGTGTGGAGAGGCCCGGGAGGTGGGGCAGGTCGTCGCTTCTCTGGCACGTGAGGTGGTGCGACGGGGGCGCCCCGTTCCCCGTCCTGGACTCCTCGTCCTTGCCGGGGAGACCACGGTGACTGTGAGGGGGAGGGGGAGAGGGGGGAGGAACCAGGAGGCCGCTCTGGCCGCTGCGATGGGGATCGCTGAATTCAAGGATGTGGTCGTGTGCTTCGTGGGAACCGACGGGCGGGATGGCCCTACCGATGCTGCAGGTGGACTAGTGGATGGGGGGTCTATGGGACGGATGGTCGCGGGCGGGGTGGACTCCCGAGCAGCACTGCTCAACAACGATGCCTACGCCGCCCTCAGCGCCTCGGGAGACCTCGTGGTCACGGGACCCACAGGGACCAATGTCGCCGATCTGTGCCTAGTAGCAGTGGGAGCCAGATCCTAGTGGCAGGCGGAAGATGCCGTCCATCGTCGGGAACCCTTCGTTGGCTTCGTGCCTGACACGGATTTCCGCGGGATCGCAGCCCGAGGCGGCGCCGCCAGAGGAGAGAAGGCGGCCGGCCACGCCGAGTTCGCAGCTGACCCCCACGCCTTCATCCGCACCGCCGGCCACGCCAAGACGCTGTAGCGTCGCAGCTCGTCTGCAACGGCCTTTCACGGAACCGCCCAACCGAACTTTCGTCGGGGATAAACCCCGACGCTACGACACCCACTCACTCCGGGACTACTCAGGCCCGTGGGCTTTGACCCGCTTCGCCATCAGGATGTCGGGCTTGCCGAACCCGTTGGCGTCCGGGATCAGGCCGACCACCACGAACCCGCACTTCCGGTAGAACTCAAACGGGTGCCCTCCCACGTCCTCGATCCGCGCCGCCCACGAGAGAACGTCCGGGTAGACGTCCACGCCGGAGAGGTTTGTCCGCCCGTTCTCGTCGTCCGTACCGATGAAGATCGTGTCCACGCCCCGCTCGCGGGCGAGACGCTCCAGATCGGCGACCAGAGCGCGGCCGATCCCCTGGCGCTGCCGGTCCGGACGCACGACGAGGGGGTGGAGCTCCCACACGTGGCCCTGGTACAGAGGGATCGCCCCGATCCAGCCGACCACGTCCCCGTTCTCGTCCAGAGCCACCCGGCTGACCCGGTCCGGCCCCAGCGACTCCCGCACCTCCGCGAGCCCCTCCTCCAGCGTGTGCCACCCGCTCGGGATGTGGCCGAAGCACAGGACAAGCAGCTCCGCCGCCTGGCGCACGGCTCGTTCGTTGTCTCCCAGGAGATCCACGATTCTCATAGAGCCTCAGTCTAACGCCAGGGCAGACAGGGCGCCGAGCAGGGTATACTCCTCCCCATGACCGAGAAGAAGCTGCCCCATTGGGATCTGTCGCCCCTGTTCCCGAGCCTCGACGCCCCGCAGTTCGGGGCCGCATGGACGGACCTCCAGAACCGCCTCCAAGCTCTGGAACCGCTCTTCAACAAGCACGAGGTCGGCCCGCGTCCGATGCGGGACTCGGACGCTACGGCGTTCGAGGAGATCACGACCGCGATCAACGGCCTGTTCGACGCGTTCCTACCCGTGCGCGCGTTCGTGTCGGGTCAGGTGGACACGGACAGCACGAACCAGGCCGCGCAGGCGAAGCTGTCGGAACTCCAGCGGATGTTCCTCCTCTACGAGCGGCTCCGGCCCCGGCTCACGGCGTGGCTCGCCCGGCTGGACCCGGCGAAGATCGACGCTGGCCCGTACAAGTTGATGCTTGACGAGGCCCGCGTCCAAGCCGAGCACATGATGAGCGAGCCGGAGGAGATCCTCGCCGCCGAGCTCCGCCTCTCGGGCGGGAGCGCGTGGACGAAGCTTCACGGAAACGTCTCCAGCCTCATCACGGCCACCGTGGGGGGGAAGGAACTCCCGATCACCGCGGTCCGCAACCTCGCCCACAACCCGGACCCCGTGGTCCGCAAGGAGGCCTACGACGCGGAGCTCGCGGCGTGGAAGGCGCACGAGGTGCCGCTCGCCGCGGCGTTGAACGGGGTCAAGGGCGAGGCCTCGACCCTCAACCGCAAGCGTAAGTGGCGGGACGACCTCGAACCCGTGCTCGTCCGGAACCGGATCTCCCCCCAGGCGCTCGCGGCGATGCAGCAGGCCGTTGTGGCGAGCCTCCCGCTCTGGAAGCGGTACTTCGCGGCCAAGGCCCGGCTCCTGGGGAAGCCCAAGCTCGACTGGTGGGACCTCGCCGCGCCGGTGGGCAGAAGCGAGAAGACCTGGACGTGGGACGAGGGGGCGGCGTTCATCGTGGAGCAGCTCAGGACGTTCTCCCCCTCGGACGCGGCGGTGGCGGAGACGGCGTTCGCTGAGCGGTGGATCGACGCCGAGCCGAGGAAGGGGAAGCGCGGCGGGGCGTACTGCATGCCGATCGGCGAGGGGAAGAGCCGGATCCTCGCCAACTTCGAGGAGAGCTTCGACTCCGTATCCACGCTCGCCCACGAGCTCGGCCACGCCTACCACAACCACTGCCTGCGGGAGAGGCCGCCGCTCCTCCGCATGTACCCGATGACCCTCGCCGAGACGGCGAGCATCATGAACGAGACGATCGTGGTCCAGGCCGCGCTCAAGACGCTTCCGTCCGAAGAGCAGCTCCCGATCCTCGAGGCCGACCTCCAGGGGGCGGCCCAGGTGGTGGTCGACATCCACTCCCGGTTCCTGTTCGAGAAGGCGGTGTTCGAGAAACGGGCCACCCGCGAGCTCTCGGCCGAGGAGTTCTGTGCGCTCATGCTCGACGCCCAGAAGGCGACGTACGGGGATGCGCTGGCGAGCTACCACCCTTACATGTGGGCGGTGAAGCCCCACTACTACGGGACCGACTTCTACAACTTCCCGTACACGTTCGGGCTCCTGTTCGGGCTCGCCCTGTACCAGAAGTACGTCCAAGAAGGGGAGGCGTTCGTGACCCGCTACGACGACCTTCTCGCGTCGGTGGGGATCTACCCGGCCCAGGAGCTTGCGGGGCGGTTTGGGTTCGACCTCGAATCGCGGTCGTTCTGGGAGGGGGGCCTGGCCGTGCTCGGGGAACGGGTGGCACGGTTTGAGCAGCTCACAAAGTAGACTAGGACAGGGTAAACGGCCGCCGGGCATGAAGCACGACGCTACCTTGGACCAAGGCCTTCTCACCGGTTTGCACGACGCCCGCCGGAAGCGAAACCCAGTGTTGCGTGCCTCCCTCGGCGTTCCCTGCGAACTGAGCGATGGGAAGCAGCCGAACCTTCAGTCCACGGTCAGGGTCTTGCTCAGGTTGCGGGGGTAGTCGGGGTCGTGGCCGCGGGCCACACTCAGCCGGTAGGCAAGGAGCTGGAGCGGGATCACCGCGAGCAGGGGGTTCAGGAGTGCCCCCGCCTGGGGAAGCACGATCAGGTCGTGGGCATTGGCGCGCAAGCGGGGATCCTCTTCGCCGATCGCGATCGCCCGCCCCCCACGACACGTGACCTCGTTCACACCGCTCACGATCCGCGCCACATCCTCCGGCCCACAGACGAAGATCACCGGGTACCCCTCGGTCACCGCGGACAGAGGCCCGTGCTTGAACTCGGTGGACAGCATCCCCTCGCAATGGGCGTAGGTGACCTCCTTCATCTTGAGCGCCCCCTCGAGGGCGATGGGGTAGGTCAGCCCGTGCCCGAGGCAGTACAGGTCATTGCACCGCGCGAGGGGCTCGCCCAAAGCCGCGACTTGGGGCTCAGCAGTGGAGATCGTCTCTTCAATCAGCGCAGGAAGGGAGGTCAGGATATCGGTGCGATGCCCCCCCATCCGCAGGGCGAGGTACAGGAACGCCAGGGCCTGGTTGAGAAACGTCTTCGTCGCCGGGACGCTGACCTCGTACCCGCACGCGAGGGGAAGGTAGGCCCGGCTCTCCCGCATCAGGGTCGAGCCGATAACGTTCACGAGGGCGAGCGGCTCCAGCCCGCGGGATCGGGCCGCCTCCAGGGCCAGCAGGACGTCCTTCGTCTCCCCGCTCTGGCTCACGAACATCCCCACGTCCTCCGGTCCCAGGGCCGGCACGTATTGGGGAACGAACTGCGGGGCGAGCACGGGGATCGCCGGACGTCCGGCGAGGCGAGCGATGTACACCGCGCCGAGCAGGCACGCGTGATAGCTCGTCCCGCACCCGACGAGGTACAGGTTCCGGGCGGACCGCATCCGCTCCACGAGCGGGGCCACATGGGGAGAGGCCTCGTAGAGATGGAGCATCTCCCGCGCCCGCCGTGGCTGCTCGTGGATCTCCTTGAGCATGAAGTGGGGGTACCCTCCCTTCTGGGCCTCCTCCACCGTCTCGGTGATCGTCTCGATCGCGCGCTCGACCCGCGCGCCGTCCTCCACCCGCCGCAGCTCGATCCGCCCCGGCTCGAGGATCACGATCTCCCCGTCCTCGACGCGCACGATGCGCCGGGTGAGGGGAAGGATCGAGGGAAGATCGGAGGACACGACCGCGATCCCGTCGGTGACCCCGGCGACGAGCCCCGACCCCTTCTTGAACGCGTACAGCCGCTCCTCACCCACGCGCCCGATGACGAACGCGTAATCCCCCTCGAGGTCGCGGTACGCCCGGCGGATCGCGTCGAGCATGGGGTAGCCTTGGTCCACATACCGTTCCACGGCGTGAACGCACGTCTCCCCGTCGTTGGTGGAGCGGACGGTCATCCCCTGGGCGATGAACGCCTCCCGCAGCTCGACGTTGTTCACGACGTTGCCGTTGTGGGCGCCGACGAGGTCGCCGTCGGAATCGATGTGTGGCTGGGCGTTGGCCTGGGAGGGGGCGCCGAACGTGGCCCAGCGGAGCTGAACGATCCCCCGCGTCCCGCGCATCTCGTGGAAGGCAAGGCGCTGGGCGACGTCCTCGATCCTCCCCACGTCCTTGCGCAGGTCCACCGGGCCGTCGGCGTGCAGGGTTGCGCAACCGACCGAGTCATAGCCCCGGTAGGAGAGTCGCTTGCCGGCCTCGATGAGCACGGGCCCGAGGTCCTTCTCTCCGCTCGTCACGATGCCAAAGATCCCGCACATCCTAGCTCCCGAGGGGACGGTGATGGGCTGAGGCAACGCAGTAACCACGATTCACGACTGACATTCTACCGCCCTCTCCCCTAGATCGCAGCCGACCCCGGCGGATCAGGATCGTACCCAGCGGCGGTGGGAAGAGAGGAGGACCGGCACCAGCACGGGACAGATCCAGCCTTGATGGCTGGCGGCACCCGGCCCGAAGAGGAGAGCTCGGTCTCCCCGGCTGACCCGCTCGATCCCGCTCACGTCGGCAGCGACGCTGTCCATCCCCAGTTTCCCGAGGAGTTCTGCCGCTTGGTCCCGGATCATGACCCGCTTGAGCTCGGGCCGGAGGCCGTCCCCGTACCCAGCGGCGAGGATCGCCACCTTCCGCGCATCCGGCGTCACGTACCCCCGACCGTAGCCTATCGGCCAGCGGCGAGGCAGGTCCCGCACCGCCGCGACCTCGGTCCACACCTGCGCCGCGGGGACGAGCTCCACCGGCGGGGGCACCGGGCCCTCCGGATAACCGTAGGCTGCGGTCCCCACCCGAACCATGTTCAACGGGGCCGCGGTCGCCTCATCGAACGCGAGCACGGCCGCTGAGTTGGCGAGGTGCCGCCAGGGGATTTCGATCCCCCGCCGCTCCCACTCCTCGAGCACCTTGCGGAACCACCACACCTGAGCGCGGGTGAAGTGGAGGTCCTCGGCACTGCAGCCGTTGGCCGAAGAGAGGTGGGAGTAGACGCCCGCGATCTCGATCCGGTTCCGATCGATCCTCCGGAGGGCCCCTTCCGCCTCCTCCGGGAGGAGGCCGAATCGGCCCATCCCCGTGTCCACCTCGATGTGAACGAGGGCCCGCCGGCCCGCGCGGAGCGCCGCCGCCTCGAGCTCGGGGATCATCCCGCTGTCCCCAACGGGCAGGTGGTACCCCTCGCGGATCGCCTGGACGAGGGGAGGGCCCACCGGAGGAGTCATGATGAAGATCGGCTGCGCGAACTCCGCCCGGCGCAGCGCCCGGGCTTCACCCAGGTAGGCAACACCGAACCAGTCCGCTATTCCCTGGGCGGCGCGCGCCACGGGGAGGAGTCCATGGCCGTAGGCATCCTCCTTCACCACGAGCAGGATGGACAGGCGGCGGGGGAGCCATTCCCGGATCCGCTCCAGGTTCTCCCGCACCACCCCCGTGTCCACGCTCGCCCTTACCATGCGCCCCCTATTCCACCCCTCGACCTCCCCTGCTCCAACCACCCTCGTCCGTCCGCGGTGGGACAGAGGGGAGGGCCGGGGGACGCGCCAAAGCCAGGTATACTCGCCTCCCGATGGCAGACCGCGTCCGGAAGAGAATCCACGTGGTGGGAACCGTCCAAGGGGTCGGGTTCCGCCCGTTCGTGTACCGCACCGCGGTCGGGCAGGGCCTGGCGGGGCACGTGCGCAACCTTGGGGATGCCGGGGTGGAGATCGAGGTCGAAGGCGACCCCGCCTCCCTCGCCCGGTTCATCACCGCGCTCCGCCGCGAGGCGCCCCCCCTCGCCGAGATCGAAGACCTGAAGCTGACGAAACTTTCCCCCAACGGCGACAGGGAGTTCCGGATCGCCCCCTCTCTGGGCGAGGGAGGGGGGAGAGGCACGATCCCGCCCGACGTCGCCACCTGCGCCGCTTGCCTGGAGGACATCGCCGATCCCGAGAGCCGCTACCGCGGATACTGGGCGACGAGCTGCACCGACTGCGGCCCACGGTTCACAGTGATCGAGGGGCTCCCTTATGACCGGCCGCGGACCGCGTTCCGAGAATTCCCGATGTGCCCGGACTGCCAGCGCGAGTACACGGACCCCCTCAACCGCCGCTACCACGCCCAGACGATCGCCTGCCCGAGGTGCGGCCCGCGCCTGCGCTACGTCGAGGCCGGCCACGAGGCGATCGAGGACCCGATAGCGCGGGTCGCAGTGGCTCTCTGCGCCGGGAAGGTGGTTGCGATCAAGGGCCTCGGTGGAACCCACCTCGCGTGCGATGCGACGCGGGAGGAGGTCGTGGCCGAGCTCCGACGGAGGCTCGGTCGCCCCGGCCAGCCGTTCGCCCTCATGGCCCGGGAGGACCAGATCGAGCGGATCGCCCGCCCCAACCCTGAGGAATGGGCCCTCCTCCGCTCGCCGCGGCGGCCGATCGTCGTCCTCCCTCTCAAGCCAGGAACCCTCGCCCCATCGGTCGCCCCGGGGCTGGACACGGTTGGGATGATGCTCCCCTACACCGGGCTCCACCACCTCCTGCTGGAAGGGTTGCCGTTCCCGCTCGTGATGACGAGCGCGAACTACCCCGGGCGGCCGATGCTCATCGACGACGCGCGGATCTTGGGCGAACTGTCCGGGGTGGCCGATGGCTTCCTCCTCCACAACCGGCGGATCGTGGCCCGCTGCGACGACTCGGTGCTGCGCCTCACGGGTGGGGCCCCGACCTTCCTCCGCCGGTCGCGGGGCTGGGTCCCGGAGCCGATCGCCGTCGACCTCGGGGAGGACCCCCTCCTCGCCCTGGGCGGGGACCTCAACGTAACCCTCGCCGTCTACCGCCAGGGCAAGGCCTACCTCTCCCAGCACATCGGAAACACGGAGCACCTTGACACCCTCGAGTTCCTGCGCCGGGCGCTCGACCATCTCCTTCACCTCACGGGCATCCCTCTCCCCACGCGGATTACGTGCGACCTCCACCCTCGGTTCGCCACGACCCGCCTCGCTCAGGAGCTGGGGGAGGCAATCCCGGTGCAGCACCACGTGGCCCACGTCGCCGGGCTCGCCGGGGAGCACGGGGTCGAGGAGCTGGTGGGGATCGCCGTCGATGGGTACGGGTACGGGGCGGATGGCGAGGCGTGGGGAGGGGAAGTGATCGCCTGGCGCCGGGGAGAATGGGAGCGAGTGGGATCCCTCCTGCCGGTCCCGCTGCCCGGCGGGGACCTGGCGACCCTCCGCCCCGGGCGGATGGCGGCGAGCTACCTCCTTGCCGCCGGGCTCGCTCCCGCGGCGTCAGGCCTCTCCCCGGAGGAGACCGAGGCGGTGCGGATCCAGATCGAGCGGGGGGTGAACTGCCCGCGCACCACGAGCGCGGGGAGGTTCCTCGACGCGGTGGCGGCGTGGCTAGGGATCGCGCGGGCGCGGACCTACGAGGGGGAGCCGGCGATGCGGCTCGAGGCCGCCGCGCGGGGAGGTACCACCCATCCGGTTCCTCTGCCCTTGGGGGAGCTCCAAGGGAGAAGGATCGCGGACACCGTGGCCGCATTCCGCGCCCTTGCTGAGCTGCGTTCCGCAGGAGCGAGCGTGGCCGACCTCGCGGCAACAGCGCAGGCGGCCCTCGCTCAGGGATTGGCCCACATCGCGGTCGAGACCGCTCGGGAGCGG
>FWPV01000726.1_pt1 | contig 87535 bp, 83 predicted proteins | sample 2228371 | NCBI WGS metagenome assembly FWPV01 (sample SAMEA103939776, study PRJEB20133) | metagenome
TGCTTTTCGGGTAGAGGACGTCGAGGGAGCAATACGCGCCGTAAGGTCGCTGGAAGGGTTTTGCGGACTTTCCGTTACAATTCCTCATAAGGTTGCGGTGATTCCTTTTATCGATGAAATTGCAGAATCGGACCGGGTAATAGGTTCCATCAATACGATAGTCAAAAAAGACGGAAAATTGAAGGGGCTCGGCACCGACGGCCCCGGAGCGCGCAAGGCACTACTTGATGCAGGAGTCCGACTAAAAGGGAAGCGGATTCTTATACTGGGTTCAGGCGGCGCCGCACGGGCAATAGCCTTTGATCTTGCTTTTAACGCCGAAATATCATCGATGGGTATTTTAGGAATTATTCCCGAAGAACTGTCGCGTCTGGCTGGTGATCTACGCGCAAAGACGTCCACCGCCGTAAACGATGCATTACTCGATAACGGCACGCTATCGGAAGAAATGGAAAATGCCGATGTGATTATTCATGCTACGCCGGTGGGAATGCACCCTAAAGAGAACGAGAGCCTTATCCCAAAGGAACTTTTTAAACCGGGCCAGACTCTGATGGATATAGTTTACAATCCGCTATGTACCAGACTTTTAAAAGAAGCGCAGGATGCGGGATTGAAAACCGTATCGGGGCTCGAGATGTTCGTCAATCAGGCCGCACTACAGTTCGAGGCATGGACTGGCTGCCGTGCACCTGTAAATGTTATGCGCGAAGCAGCGCTGGAGAGACTTAAAAAATAGCTCCTCCCTCCCTGCGTCCAGAAATCACCCACAGGCCAAAAAAATTGTATCCGTTCAGTGAACCCATACTTCTTATTCATATCATATCCATATGTGTTCACTGAACGGATAACATTGTTCGAATCCGACCGTCACCGAACAGGCGCCTTGCTTTTAATTCTTTATTAAAGTAAAATTACGTTTCGGAATATACAAGAGCATAATTCGGCCAGCGCGGGGCTCAACTATGCCGGTTGTTAATAAAAACATCAAAGCGGGCATGCATCTTTTCAGAGAAAACGACCGTTCGCGGGAACTGTATATAATTCAGTCGGGTCGGATGAAAGTCTATCGTACCTCCGGAGGAAGGGAAATTGAGCTTGCGACATTAGGGCCGGGAGGCGTGGTGGGAGAGATGTCGCTTATAGACGGGAAACCGCGGAGTGCGTCGGTAAAGGCACTCGAAGACTCTAACGTAATAATAATCGACGCAGATACCTTTCACAAGAAAATAAAAGGCGTCCCTCCATGGTTCTTATCAATGATCAAAACTACCTGCATGAAGATCCGCCAGACGAATAAAAGACTTCAAAATTGTTCGGTAGAACATCAGGGAGCAAGAACCGTCATCGCTCTTTTCCTTTATTTCGGGCGTTATGATTCTAAAAATAATGGCGTTGATATCAACGTCATACGGAGTGGTCTAATCAACCTTCTGGGAATTTCGGGAGGCGATTTCGTTAATGCTGTGGAAACGCTTGAAAAAAACAATTTCATAGAAATCAAAGACAATGTACTATATGTTACCGACATGAAAAGACTCGAGGAGTATTGCGAATACCTTTCTTTATTGATAAGAAACAGATACGACAGAATAGAACCGCTGTCCGAATCAGTAAAATCCGCCGTTTGTGCCTTAGTAAGTAAATTTCCGGAAATAATTAAGTCGGAAAATGCAGACACTTCACTAGAGGGAGAACAGTTTTTCAGGATAATGCAGGAGGAGGGATTTGCCGGAGACTTCTCTTCTCTTATTGAAGATCTGAAGTCACTCGGTTTGTGTACTGTCGCGCAAAAACAGAAAATAACCAACGGCAATCCTTCCGCGCCGCCGGGCCTTACCATCCTGCATGCCAACTGGAAACGGATCTATCTTTTCTGTAAATACAACGACATTACGCCTTATTTTTAAATATGGAAAGCCGTCAAAGAATAACCGTCCTTTTTCTGCTTCTTGTTTCTGCAGCTTTGTGCAGTGAGGAGACCGGCGGTATTCTTCCTCACGACACAAGATGGAACGCCGAAGAGGGGCCTTATTTTATCACTTCCGATCTTGTCGTACCCAGAAATGTACGTTTGACAATTACAGAGGGAACCCGCGTCGTCGTCGGAACACCCTCCTGTAAAGACACTACGGTTTCACAATATGACGACGTCGACTCCCGCACTGTTGCGATAAAAGTATACGGTTCATTTATTTGTATAGGAAAAAGCTCCGATCGGATCGTTTTCTCGCCCGATTCCGGAATAAAAGCGGATAAACACGCATGGTATGGAATTGTTATTGACGGGGCAGAAGACCAATTCACCGAAATAGCCTATACCGATATAAGCGGCGCCTGTTTCGGAATAGTTGTAAGAAAATGCTCTCCCCTTATAAGAAATTCTATAATCGAACATAATCATATAGGGATAAGATGCACTGACGCCTCATCACCCTATATTTACAATTGTATAATATCATTCAACAGTCTAGCCGGCGTGAAAAACGAATCGTCCAACCCCTGTTTTTCCAATAACATCATTGTATTCAACCGGAATCACGGACTTTTCTGCGACGGAAAATCGGAAGTCTCTTTCAAATATAATTGCATCTACGGCAACAACGACGGCGATTTTATGGAATGCGATCCTGAACTGGGACATTTGACAAAAAAGAACAAACGGGGCGATTCGACGGATATTTTCAACAATCTCCGAAGCGATCCCGTATTCAGTGGCTCCGCAGCCGAACTTTCCGCCATGCGAAAAGACGCCTCCCTACCTACCGAAAAACATCTTATACGCAATCCCGCATTGTTTTCGATAATTCACGACATCAGCAAAGCAAAAGAGACGTTTCCGACGTCCAATACTACATTGCAGGGGCGCTATCGGCTTTCGAAATATTCGCCGTGCATCGACGCCGGCGACCCTTCGTCAAGATTCAAAGATGGGGACGGAAGCAGAAACGACATGGGAATATGGGGCGGCCCACAGTATTTAAACAGAAAATAACCGTTTTACTTCCGATATTTTTTCACGTATTCATCGGAATACGAGAATATGCACCTTACGCCTTTTAGAGAAAATCCCACAGGCCGTAATCTTTCCCCCAGAAAGGAATCATACATAACAAGCCATATATTGACTCTTCTAAGGCGGGTATCGACAGGCGGGGTAATTTCGATAGACGAACCGGTAAAATTTACGCCCAGAGACACAAGCGAATCAACTGACATATCCTGAGAGGTTCCGCTGTTCTGAAAAAACCATTCACAGGAGAATCTTTCCGGCTGCCTTGACATTGCCGAATCAGTAATACTGAAACAGGAATCAATGAATTGTAACGTATCGGCCGCAAGAAAATAACGGTATCCCGTATCTATTTGTATCGTATCGCAACCGGGATAGAGCTCGTAGACCGTATCTATAAGAGCGCTGTCTTTTATCGGATCGAAAAGGAGTTTATTACTTTTTACACGGCAGCACCTTATCCAGTCGATCGAAGGGTTGTGATTGACGGGTATTGCAGGTATAATTCCCGCCAAACGACTGTTGTAACGAACAGAGAATGTGGATTCGGTAAGATAATGATTATTTACAAGAGCAAAAATCTTGATATTTACCGTAAAAACCTGCAGAAGCATCGGCAAGAAAGTCACGATGTTCTGTATGTCCGTGTCGTAGGTCGCAATATTGAAGGGATTTGAGACGGATTCGCTGGATATTTCTCCTGCCGTCAACAATTCTATGACGTCGATAATCTCCGAAGGTTTTATATCACGTAATGTCTTCGGTACAACCGTATCGGAAACCGAAGGGGGAAAAAGCGAACCTATATCCTGATATCTGGCAAAATGGTTACGGATAATTTCTGCCGGAACAATAAACCTGAACTTTACCGAATCGGTCTCGCCTCCGAAAAACTCCATGTAAGTTTCGGGGATCAGATACCTGTCGAGTGATACTGTGTCTGCGAACGTATCCCTTCCGAAACGGTTGATAATAAGCGAACTGGTGATTGAAAAATCGATTGTATTTACCTGTTCTCCGGCAAAATACACTGTGCACCATACGGAATCTCCGGGCGAGGCTTCTGCAAGTCCGTTGTTGTCGTAAACAAATGCCAGCGGCCTTACCCTGTTTTCTTCAATACGGTCGTAGCGTGTGGAAAAATCAATTCCGCATCCGAGCAATACCAAAGGTAATAAAATCGATATTTTTCTTCCCTGCTTTATATTCTCCTCCTTTAAAACTCGGCCCTTATTCCAAGCGAAGGAATAAACGTCATCGATATCGCCGATTTCCGGGTATAATCGTAATTATATACTGTAAATTCCGGGCTCTGATATAAAAAAACAAGCACATTCTGCATATCCAGATATGCCGAAAGCATCCAACGGTCAAAGACGAATCTTTTGTCTATACGCATATCAGTCTGAAAAAAAGGGGCGTTTCGCGCCGAGTTTTCTTTTCCGAAAACAGGACGATAGAACCGGTTGGTTGCGTCGTAAATGGCTCCTATGATGGGTGTGTACGGGTTTCCGGATACGTAACGGATTTTCCCGCCAAGTTCCCATTGAAAAGGCAGACGGTAACTGGCTACGATCTGCAGGTTGTGGGTCTGATCGCGATTGTAAAGCGTATAACGGTTTTCGGTACGATTGAATCTTTCGCTTCTGGCAAGTGTATATGCGATCCATCCGAAGAATCTTTCACTGTTGTCGTGTCTGAGTAATATCTCAAGCCCGTACATTCTTCCCTTGCCGTCGGGAAGCATACGGGGGCTTTCGGGATTTTCAAGCAGATCGGCCTGTGTTGCAAACTCCGGTATTTTCCACTGCCGGTTATGATAAAGCTGAAGATCAATTGATATCAGATCCGTAAAACGGTATTCATAACCGGCTACGATCTGACGGGCGCAGGTGGCCGGAAGGTTCGGATTCCCGAGTGCTTCGGACGTCGCGAATCCCTGGGGTTTGGGCGTCTGGTTGTATGTTCCTATTGCGAATTTGACGGCCTGTTTTCCGGTTGCTTCATAACGTGAAGAAACCCTCACCGAAGGCTCTCCTGCAACGCCGCGGCGATATATATCTTTACTGTAATTCCACAACTCAGGCACCAGCGAGCCTTTATAATCCAGTTCATGGTAGTAATCGAATCTTAAGCCGGGAACAATCAGCACCTTGGGCACGGGCCTGTACTCGGCGTCGATCCAGCCTCCGGTAAGGCCGAAAGGTTCGGTCTGCCGGGGCAGTTTATAAACAGTATTATCAGCGTCGGGGAAATCCGCCTTCAATGTAAGTAATTTTCGTTTGTAGTCTATGCCTGCATTTAATTTAAGCTTCTCATTGAATGTATAGGAGATCTCGTCGCGTAGTGTAAATTCCCATGAAGACGCGTCGAATTTTGCGAAATCGAACATGGAGCCGTACCCTTCACTGTATGTAAGCGCGGCTCTCAGGCTATTCCTCCATCCTTTGTTAAATTCCGAATCCCATCCCCATATACCCATCGAAAACATCTGCATCTGGCGAACCCTGTCGGCAAGCTCGCTTATTTCCCTGCTGCCGCGGCTACGCATAAAAGGAATTATCAGTTCAAGTGCGTCTTTGGAACCGAATATAGTCAGGAAAGATTTATTGTTTTTATTAATTGTAAAGTCGGTACGTAAAAGATAATCATAGTAGAAAGGCGCAACGGTAACGGGAAGATTGATTATTGATAATTTGTCGACCGCAAAACCCAGAAGATCTCCTATATAGCTCCTGCGGCAGCTTGCCATCACCGAAGCGTTTTTTCCAAGCGGCGACTCGACAAAAGCCGTGGCGTCGAGCAAACTTACGTCGCAGAAGCCCTGCAGCCTTTCTCTTTTTGCGCTTCTGCCCTCAAGTTCAATTACTCCGGCAACAGCGCCTCCGTAGCGGACTGAAAAGCCTCCGGGATAGAAGGATATGGATTTCAACGCATCGCTGTTGTACGTGGATTTGACGCCACCGAAATGGTATAGCTGCGGTATGGGAACACCGTCAAGATAGAACTCCGAATCCCATGTAGGAGCACCCCTGACTCTTATAGCTCCACCGCCGAACGAAGAACGCGCTACCCCCGGCAAAGCCTGAACCACTTTCACCGCATCTCCGCCGAATCCTGCTATCTTCTTTACTTCCCCTACCGACAGGGTTCTTCGCGCCGTTTCGCGCGATTTTTCCTTTCCGTAAATGACAATTTCATATTCTGAATAATTTACTTTCTGGAGCCTGTAAACCGCATCGAGCGCTTCGCCTTTACGGATTTCCTCCGCCGCAGAAAAAGGTTCATACCCGACCGCTATAACAGAAACCCTGCATAATCCGTTGGGAAGCGATTTGAATTGAAACCTTCCGCTTGAATCAGTGGTAGTTGTGATTGTCAAGCCTGTTTTTCCCTGCCCGCCGAATCCGCCTATTTTTTCAAGGTAAAGCGAAAAAGGAACCGGAAGAGTAGAGTCTGCCGTAGTATCAGGAAAAGAAACAAACAGTTCGGCACCTCTTACCGGAAGCCGTGTGCCGCGCTCCAGTATCGTACCCGTAAAATTAACATACTCTCTTATCGAATCTACTATTGCATCGAGAGTAATACGGTAATCATAGGTTAAAATCACCGCGATTGACGCACTATCGGCAATTGCAGGTTCAAATTCAAACTTTGCGACAGCCTCGACCACAGACGAATCAAGAAGCGGATGAAGTCCCTTTATAACCTTAACACTATCAACCGTCCCTCTCTCGTTTACAAGCAACTCAAGACGTACATTGCCGCTTATTCCCTCCTTGGCAAGTTCAGAAGGATAGGCGGCTGAAACGAATCTTTTAAGAACCGGTTCTTTTTCGAGCGGTGAAACCACGTCAGTCTCTCCGGCGTCAGAAATTGAAGAGTCAGGAAATAAAACAGCTTTTCCGGAATCATCATCAAAGATCATTTCAATTGATACCGAAGATGTATCGGAAGGATGAATTTCCATTGAGAGAAGAGGAAAAACTATTAATAACGCAGCGTAAAGGATAACTCCCGGCTTATATATTATCAATACCAACATCCTCCTATTTGCAATCTATTATCGATAGCCGGTAAAGTTAAAGCTTCCCCGTCGAACCAATGAAAAAAAATATTTATAGTTTTTATTAAGTATTGCTATTTCCTAATTCCGTCCCACGATCTGATGAGTTTCCCGATGCGGTTCCAGCGGATTTTTACCGGCAATTGCCACAAAGGGACGTCTTTATCGAGTGAAAAGTAGAGTATAAACGCCTTTGCCTTAACGAAATTGCGGTTTAAATATCCCCAGAAGCGCGAATCGGCCGAGTTGTCACGATTGTCTCCCATCATGAAATAATTGTCGTATTTGACCCTGTACTCCTCGACCAGTTTTCCATCCATGTAAAGGAGCTTTCTGATATCGATATCCCTCTCGCCGAGCCTCTCCTTGACGTCGGAGAGCATCAGTTCGAGAATCGTCCAATCGTCGGTGTCGAAATTGATGCTGCCGAACGGCACTTCCACACGGCGTCCCGTCATGGGATTAACGGTTACAATAGGTTCGTTGTTGGCGAAATTCCCGTCTATGTAAAGCTGATAGACGGCTTTTACTTTTGCGCGGGGATTCTCCTGATGTATTAGATGTTTGCAGAAAAGAAATTCGCGTACAGGGAGTTCCGAGGGCCGGAGAATATCACCGCGCGCCGGAATTCGAAGCGGCTTGAAATGAGCGATTCGGTCCACCTGACCATGCCGGCCGTAATAGCCTTGAGGCGGAAGGCTTAACTCTCTACCGTCAACTAAAAGTTTCTCTCCTATTACTTCTACAACCGACCCCGGCCCGGCTACACACCGCTTTATGTAATCTTTTCGTTCCGACCCGGGATATTTGAAAATTACAACGTCGCCGGGTTTGGGATCGGTAATTGCGGGGAACCGTTTCGATATTCCAAGATCAAGGGCAAATGGTATAAACGGTGCGCCGTAAATGAATTTAAGCCCTAACAGAAAATCGCCCACAAGGAGACTTCGCTCCATTGAAGGAGTGGGGATCTTAAAAGCCTGAATAACGTAAACGATCGCGATAAGCGCCATAATAAGAGCCGATCCCATTTCACGCAGAAAATGAATTATTCCTGCTTTTTCCGAACGTCTTTTTATTTCTGTATCCAAAAACACCTCCCTTTAATTGTCGGCCGCGTTTATAATAATAAAAAATAATGAGTTCGATGCGGTTTCAATGTTATTTATTATTTTCTTATCGTTCGTAAAAATAAGTTATGGCAAAGTCATTTTATGAAATTAGGAGATAAAACAATCCAAAGCACTGCCGTGAAGGGCTCCATTGGAAATAATTATCGATCCGTTGTGAACCGACTTTTGTCCGGTTATATCCGAGTATTCTCCTCCCGCTTCGGTGACTATACATGCCGCGGCGGCACAATCCCATGGCTTATCCAGAAGACTCACACATAGATCCAGTTTCCCGCTTGCAACACAAATATAGGAAAATGCATCCATAAAACCGTATGCATAATCCCATAGGCTCATTAATTTGAGCAATTTCTCCCGAACCGATTGCTGCGGATGGCTCAGAAAGCCTAGAGCGCTTCCCATAGCAGATGCAAGAACCGGAGTAGAAGAAACATGAATCGGTTTTCCGTTAAGATAAGCTCCCCCGCCTTTGCTTGCCCAGCATGTACAATTTAAAGCCGGCAGGTGGATAACACCGACAACAGGAATACCGGTTTCTTCAAGTGCAATGAGAACGCCGTATGTCGGGATGCCTCTGATAAAGGGACGGGTTCCATCTAGAGGGTCGACAATCCAGTATCGGCCTGAAGATCCTTCAATTTTTCCATACTCTTCACCTATGAATCCGTCATTGGGAAAGGTTTTTAGCAGGTTGTTCCGAATAAGCTCTTCACAGACTTTATCGACAGGAGTTATGGGCGATCGGTCCGCTTTCGACAAAATATCCTGATCTGAAAGCCTGGCTTTAAGCTGGAGTTCGCCCGTACGATGTGCTGTATTAATAGCGGTTGATAATTCTAACTCATAAAGCATAAGAAACCGCCTTTATTTGATCTTTTTTTATAACCATAGAATTTTGATAAATTATCTTAATCGTTTTTTTAAATTGAACGGATGTTTTTGATTAATCTGAAATATAATGCTATGATATATTAAATTAAAAAAACATATATTATGTTAGATACTTTTTATTTTTGCCGAATATTTAAAACCTGCTGACGGTGACGTCTCGATGGCGCCGGTACTGCAAAATAGTGTGTTGATGAAAAAAATACTATTCTTTTTTCCTTTTTTTCTGATTACATCCATCTTTGCAGAGGAAAATATCAGATTGTTGAATATTCCTATGGTTGAGGCGCCGGTAATCGAAAATAATGTGTTAAAAATCAAAGTGGATCTCGTTTTCGACAAATGTCCTGAAGAGTATTGGATTTATTACAATAGGGGGACCGGGAGGCTGGTTATCGAGTTTTTTGGATTCCACATGGATGCTCCTCCCCTGAAAATACAAGGGACTTCCGTACTTAGTGATCCGGTGCATTCCAATAATGAAACAAATCTTTCTCTGAAAGGTAAAAGTTGTACCGTCAGTATGGCGATGCAGCAGGGATGGCATTATGATTCGAAGGTTTTGGACGGAAAAGTACTACGGTTGCAGCTCTGGATGCCCCTGAATCCTCAAAAAACACTCATGGCAAATAAGAAAAGATTTGTTCTGCCGATAATACTTACCTTAGTCGGAGCCGCGGGCCTTACCTATTTGCTTTTTGAGGTAATTCATTAGAGCGGCGATTGAGCGGTAAAATCAAAGCGGAAATGATTATATTTTTATCGTAACTGAAATCGTTTTATATTTATTTTATTGAAAAGGTCGTCGCTGAAGGCGAAGAGTAGAGTTCTGTTTTTTATAAGGAGGCATATATGATAGGTGTGAACAAAGTCATATTGATCGGTAATCTAGGAAGGGATCCGGAACTTAGATACACCCCAAGCGGACAGCCTGTAGCTACATTTTCACTTGCCACAACAGAGCGATGGAATGACCGTAACGGCCAGCGTCAGGATCGTACCGAATGGCACAATATTGTTGCGTGGGGGAAACTGGGAGAACTGGTAAATCAATATCTTAAAAAAGGACGCAGCGCCTATGTGGAAGGCCGGATATCAACCCGTTCGTGGGATGATAAAGACGGCAATAAAAGGTATAAAACCGAAATAATCGCAAATCAGATACAATTTCTTGGTTCTTTCGACCAGCCGTCGGGCGAATTGGAGAGCAGCGGCGATCGCGGTATGCCTGATGTCGATATGCATTCTACGGGCATCGATGTTGTCCCGGAAAATGATGATGATCTGCCGTTTTGAACCGGGAAGACTTTACATAATAATACCAATGCCGGAACGCGGACGTTTTTTGAGGAATTAAAGGCCGCGAAAAAACCGTGGAAGGGCGGCCTCCATCCCGAATGACGACTAGTTTACAAATAATAGACGCCGTAATTTTAGTGCTGCTTTTTTTGTCGGCCTTTTTCTCCGCTTCCGAAACGGCGCTCTTTTCCATCCCGCAGGAAAGGGTGGTTCTTTTCAAACGACAAAACAACAGACGCCACGCATGGGTATACGACCTTATATTCCATGGGCAACGTACGCTGCTGATGATACTTTTAGGAAATTTATTCGTCAATATATCTCTTGCCGCATCGATACATGCTTTTATGCGAAGGGTTTTCCCGGACTGCTCGACTCTTTTAAGCATGTCGACAGCCGTTTCGATTATCGTAATTTTCGGAGAGCTGCTGCCTAAAAACATAGCACTCAAGCATAATGAGAAGATTGCATATCTGATTGCGCCGGTAATGGCCGGTTTGACTTTTTTCTTTTCGCCCGTGCTTCTTTTATTGTATAATATCAACGGTTTTTTTCTTAGGCGATTAAAAATACTTTTACGGCGGCCGAGCCCGTTCGTTACTGTCGACGAAATGAAAAGCGGAGTCATAGCTTCACGCAATAGCGGAGCAATCTCCGCAGAAGAACAGGATATTATCGTAAGACTGTTGGAACGGGGGACGCAACCGGTAAAAAATTTCATGATCCACCGCTCGCATCTGATACTTATGCCGGCGGAATCATTATGCGGAGAAGCAAAAGAAACACTTTTCAAAGCACGGCAATTATATATGTTTATATTCAATAAAAATTCCGGACAGGTAACCGGGATGGCGCACCTCGGAACGCTTATCCGTTGTGATCCTTGGAAGCGTTTATCCGAAGCGGCAAAACCTATGGTATTGGTATCTTCAAACAAGAAAGTGGCGGAAGCAATAAAGCTGCTGTTCGATAAAGATGTTTCGGAGTGCGGGATTATAGACGAATACGGATCTTTCTGCGGAGTGTTTTCCTTGTCCGGCGGTTTACGAAGTATAATGACGCCGCTTTTCAATGCTTCGCATAGAGAAGAGGTTGCGACGGAAGGCAAAACAAGACTTTTTAACGGCGAAACGCTTATCGAATCCATGTCGGGATGGCTTCCGTCTTCTCTGGAGAAAAGAGCGTCTCAGGCGAGAACCTTTAACGGTTTATTAACCGGATATCTCGGATTTATCCCGCAGTCGGGAGATAAATTTGCAATAGACGGTTGGAAATTCTATATTATAGCAGCCACGCCTACAAAAATAGAGTCGGTGCTTATTAAAAAAGGGAAAGACTATGAGTGTTGAAGTATTACTATTGGCAATAGCCTGCGGGTTGACGATGCTTGCATACATGATCGCCATTAACGCTCACGGGTCGATGCGTCTTAGCCTTTCCTATTTAATGGCCACTATTATGCTTGCGGCAACCGTATGGGGTATAGTGCAATATGTAAACACCGACCTTGACGCCCGCAAAAAGGCCGAGTTCAAACGTCTCGAATTGGAAAAGAAAATAGCCGAGGCGAGGATTCAGACACAGGAGGAGGCTTTACGTGCCAATAAGGAGCGGATGGGTTTCGCCACAAAACTGAACGGATTTATTACGACAGGAACGGGATTGGCGTCAACCATGATAAATATAGACCTTCAGGACAGGTCTGCGGAACTGGAGGTACTTATGGGAAAAGCGGCGGAAATAAAGAAGAAAACCGATGAATTGAAAAACAGTTTCGAAAAGGTCTCTACGACGGAAGCTTTCTTTAAAGAGCCTGTTACATTGATAAAAGAGGCAATCCAATCGCTGGCTGAGGCGGCATACTATTATCGTTCCTTCTACTACTCTGAGGATTCCGAGCAGGAACATTTACGTGAACGTATTATGAGACAAAAAGCGAGAGCCGCCTACGATTCATTCCAGAAGGCGGGTGAGCTGCTCGTTTCGTCGGGAACATAGAGCAACATCCGCCGCTTTTAAGTCAAATCTACAAATTTATCTATGATTCGAAAACCCGCTGCGATCGAGAGGTTATCGCATTTCCTCCACCGGTTCCGGCAGGCTCAGTTCAGTAATTATCGCGCCTGCAGCGGCGGCTATCGTATAACCGAACATTTTCCACAAACATCCGGAGATAAGTAACATTAGTTGTAAAGGTTGATATTTACACCAAAGAAAACATACGTCGATAATTGTATATAATAAACCGGTTATAATTCCCGATAGCGCGGCGAGGGCGATTCGCTTGTTCAGAGACGCTCCTCCGCATCCTGCGGTTACTGCTGCGCCGCTTAGTCCGCCTACAAACAGTGCTGCGCTGAAAGGCAGGAAATGAACAAACTTCGCCATTTGTTCGAATGAGGGAAGCTGCATATTGACAAAAAGCGAAATAGATCTTTTTATAGCCGAAAAAGACAACAGGATTACTTCCTTGAATCCAGGTATTATTTCGTTGTATTGCAGATACCACTGATCGATACCATAGAGTATTACGGCCGCGCATAGAGTTATGGGCGCTATGTGCCACCGCCTGGGTTTTATTTTCTTTCGGATCCGGGCTCTAATCCTCATGCGGCGCCGTATTGTAAGAGGCCGGTTGTAAAACAGACCGAAAACCTTATGCTCCAGAAGAGCGCCGCTTTCTCCGAATACGGGCACAGCGTGAACAGCATTCGTTGCCCAGTGTACTGCCATGAAACGGGCTATTGTAGGGTAACGATATGTCATCTGAATGGGAAATGCCAGGTATCCTATATATTTGAAAAACGCCAGAACAACGGCTATATTATAATTTTTGAAATCCCGTTCCCTTATAACAAGCCATAGGACATAAAGCCCCCTTGTAAGCGATCCCGGCGAAATCGGAACAACCTGAAATGCGCCAATGATAACTAGTGCCGTGGCCGACGCCTCCTGCCATGAAAGCTGCGGGTGAGTTAGAACGAATATCCCGGCGATCGTAACCGATATTACCTGCGTGATAGGCAGCGTCATAACATGAACCGCAAGGCTTTTTAAATATTTCTGGATAAACGGTTCCCGCAGCTGAGCGAGTATCTGACCTGCATCTTCCTGAGTGAGAATTCTTTTTTTCAGGCCTTCCGTCACCATATCTTTCAGCCATTGTTCCCGCAACTCCGCATTAAAATAGAGCTTCAGAGGCCTTATGAATATATACTCGAGTCGTTCCCTGAAATAACTCCGGCATGTAAAGAATTTATGAACAGAGGGTGGCAGAAAAGAAAACGGTAAATGAAGAAGGAAATAAGGGATGGAAGACGCGGCTTTTTCTGCAGAAGACTCTGAAAGTCTTCCGTCGCGGTGCCATTTTATAGCCGATTCGGCCATTTTTCCGTTAAGTGCCCTTAAGAAATATGAAGGATTTGTGATAAGGCTGGTATAGTGCTTTCGCCATTTGTTATGGCCAATTAATTTACGGAAAAAGTCTCCTGCGAAAGGTATCAGTCCTATGATCCAGAAGATAAATGTCAAGATCCGGTTTTTTCTTAAGGTTAGTTCAGTTTCGGCGTCAATTATATTCCGTATGCGCCATCCGGTCACTGCGCTTTCTAGGATAGTACCCCATAGCCGTTTGCTGTAAAAAAGACGATGAAGGTTATGGGTAATGTCCGGGAGCGAGTCGCGGTATATTCTTTCGTTTGTTTCCAGCTCTTCGAGAAGCGGGAGGAGTTCTTTGAAAGAATCTTTATGAGCGTCAACGAATGATCGGAGTTTTTTAGTATCACCCCTGTCGAACTGAACAAGGCTTCCCCTGAGTATTCCCTGGAAGATTAGTTTGACGTCCCCCGGACTCATGGGAAGGAAGGGAAGCAGAGCAAGACCGGCTCTGAAATCAACCGCGACAAGCCCTTTATCGGGAATGTTATCGGTTGAGAGTTTCTTAAGACAATTGGGCTGGCTTTTCCATGTCGACCATTCGTATTGACGGGCAAATTCATGCGCGCCCAAACTATGCAGAAGGTCTACGAACCGTTTCATGAACTCCTTTTTTGCCCTGTACTCGGGGGAACCTATTTGAGACATATCTACATTTTTACCCTTTTCCCATTTCGAAAGCAGATCCATACGGTCGTCCACCTCGAGCTGCCATGTTCTTCCTTCGACCCAGTCGCTCAGCTCTCCGCAGCTTCCGAGATCGGTATCGATAAACGTGGCGTGGATGTTTTTGACTGACGCGCTATCGCCGAAGTCTATTTCGACGGCACGACGTATGAACTTCTGCCACAGCGCACCGCATCGGGCCGCGGCGGGGTTGGTCTGCAGCTGGAATGCTCCCTGGAAACCCACGGCAAAAAGAAAATTGCGGAAGATACGCGAAAAACCGGACGGCGGGACGAAGATCTTCATCGCATAACATTTCCCTTTTTCGATGGAAACCATTTCGCCGGATCTTATACCGGTAATCTGCACTTTGTAAACCTGACCTGCGAAACCGCCGCCCACAAACCGCAGGATTCTTAATGTCACATCGATTTCTTTTGAAGGCGCCTCGACGGTTTGCATGGTATAAGCGATCTCTCTTCCTTCATCGTAACGGGCGATCTTTATGGGACGATGCAGCCCCAGGGTTAGAAACCTTTTTTCAAGCCCCCGGCACAATGCTGATGAATAATCCAAAGACATTTTTTCGTGTTTTCTTTCTATGATTTTATGATTATTATAAACTCCGATCACATTTTTTAGTGTTAGAAAATAGTATTTTACAGTATTCAACATTATATTTAATTCGAAAAAGGTTATCAAATGAACTGTTTATGGGCTCCGTGGCGGATGGAATATATCAAAAATGTCGGCCGGAAAGAGGAAGGTTGTATCTTCTGTACAAAATCTGCTTCCAATGAAGACCGTAAAAATCTTATACTGTATAGAGGTGAGAATGTTTTTGTGATAATGAATCTTTTCCCTTATAACAATGGTCATTTGATGGTAGTACCGTATAAGCATACTTCCGACATTCTTAATCTTCCGTCCGAAACCGCTTCGGAACTCTGGTCAAAGCTCTGTTTATGCAAGAAGGCGCTCTCGGCGGCGTTCCATCCCGATGCATTCAACATTGGCATTAATATCGGACGCACGGCAGGAGCCGGAATCGATCAGCATATCCATTTACATATTGTCCCAAGATGGAACGGAGATACCAATTTCATGACGGTTGTAGGGGATACAAAAGTCATTTCTCAGGGAATAGAGGAGACTTACGATCAACTGTTGCCTTATTTTGATTCTGATGCCGGCAATTGTTCCGGTGACGACTCGTGATAACGCTCCAGAGAAATTTTTCCATCCTTCATAGTTGCATAAGAATAATGCTTGAGCCAAGAACCTATATTACAGTAGATTCCTTTCGGGTATTCGATAAGTTCGGGCAGATGAGTATGTGCAAAAATCACAATATCATACCCATCAGCCACCAGTTTAGCAGCGCATGATCGGTACTCATTTCGCAGTTCCTCGCTAAGAGGTTTATTAAGATATTTTCTGCTCGAACTGGAGAAAAAACTACCCAGAGGAACTCCGATATCCGGATGAAGTAATTTGTAGATAAACTGATTTACCCGGTTGCGAAGAAGTTTTTTCAGGATTCTGTAACCAAAGTCTCTTTTAATTAGCCCATCACCGTGAAAAAGATACACATTCTTTCCCTGAATATCTCGAGAGAGATGGCCTGGATAGACCGAAATTCCCATTTTTGTCCGGAGGAACGGCCCTAATGCAAAATCGTGATTACCGGCCAGGTAATGGATCTTTACCCCTTTATCGATTACCTGCCATAAGTAGTGCAGTACTTCAACGTAATTACTTCTGAGCACATGACGGTACTCTACCCAGAAATCAAAGAGGTCGCCCACTATATATAGTTCCGACCAGTTGCTAGATTCCCGGCGGAGGAAATTAAAAAATAGCCGTTCCCTCTCTTCATGGCCGGGCAGATTAATCCCCAAATGAGCGTCGGAAATAAAACAGATTTTTTTTGAATTCACTTCTAATTCAAATGAATGAAAATTTATAAAAAATAAAAGAGAAATAAAAAAGCAAAAAGGGCGAACACCCCGTTCGCCCTCTTTTATTCAAGGTATTCAGCATGTGATGGGGAAGTCTCGTTACTCCCACAGATCGTCGGTAGTATCGAGGTCACTCGCCATGTCACTGAAATTAGCATTTTCATCATGGATGGTGCCGAAATTCAGCTCCCGCATCTCATCCTCGTCATCGAAGTCCTCATCCAAATACCTTTCATCGACATCGCGGAGAATCTCGTCCGCATCGAACTGTTCATCCAGGATCATGGTTTATCACCTCCCCCATAAAAAAGTTTCCGGTTTTAATTTTGCAGTTCAAATAATAATGAATTCTGATATTCGTGTCAATAGTTTTTTTTATATAGATTATTTTTTTTATATCATATTGTATTTCAATAAGTTGTATATTGAATTGTTTTTTTTAACAATCAAAATTGTTCACTTTGTTAAGATAACGATCGAAATTTTTTATGTTACAAATGTGTTTGAAAGCTTTTGTTTATCGAGCTTCCCTTCTATCTCTCCAGCATTCTTTCCCGCTTTCTGAAAAATTTCACCAGTGCATCGATATACTCGCTCTTGGTGGAAATGAATATTTCGTCAATACCGTTGCTTTTAAAAACAGACTCTATTTTCTCACGATGTTTACGTGTCGTTTCCGCATAATAGTCTCTGAAAGCGGCATTACCCGAATCAACAAGGACTGTTGCTCCGCTCTCCGAATCCTCAATTTCGACAAGCCCTATATCGGGAAAATCCGTTTCTCTGGGATCGCTCAGAGTACAGGCAATAAGATCGTGCCGCCGGCTTAAAACACGTATGGCGGTTTCGAATGAAGGGGATATGAAATCGGAAACGAGAAATACGACCGCTTTTTTCATTTGAACTCTGTTTAAGAACTGCAATGCTTTGGCGATATCGGTACCCGTATGTCGAGGTTTAAAATAAAGCAACTCTCTTATAACAAACAATACATGATTGCGGCCCTTCTGGGGCGGAATATAACGCTCCACCTCTGACGAGAAAATTATCAGACCAACCCGGTCATTATTTTCGATTGCGGCAAACGCAAGTAGAGCGCAAAGCTCGACGCCTATTTCTCCTTTAAATTTATTCACTGTTCCGAAACTTCCCGACGCTGAGGCGTCCACCATCAGCATAACTGTCAGCTCGCGCTCCTCGATATGTTTTTTAACATAAGGAGTCCCCATGCGTGCGGTAACATTCCAGTCGATCAGCCTGATATCGTCGCCTTCTATATAACTGCGCACCTCCGAAAACTCCATGCCTTTGCCTTTAAATGCGCTGTGGTAACCACCGGAAAGCAATGAGTCGACCACCCTTTTTGTGGTTATTTCGATGCGCCGTACTTTCTGAAGGAGTTCTTTTGGAATCATATTTTCTTTACATCAAGGTCTTTCATTATTTTCTTCAGTTCATTAAGATGTTTCATATGTACCTGTATTTTTATTAAAAGCACAAGCATAAGGATTATATTTACCACTCCCGCAGCCGCCGCGCCATATAACCCAAACCCGTACTTCTTTAATCGTAAAATCCTATTGTTTTTTGCCTCCTGTTGTTCGAGATAGCGACGATGTTGTTCCTTAACGGCTTTTACGGTGAGACGATCTCCTGCTTCGGTAACAGGCAGTTTATTTGCTATCTGGAACTTCCGGTAGCTGCTGGCCAGATCATCTCCCTGATAGCCGAGAATGGCAAGGGTGTTTATCATTTCGGCCCTCATAAGACGCCGCTGTTCCCTTGCGATTTCCCTCAGTTCTTCGCCGGTAGAATGGGCCAGGCCGAAAGGATACTGTTCGATAAGCTGGGAAAGAAGCTGAGTCGACTTTTCGTAATCGTCTATTGATTTATAATACAACGCGAGCTCTAAAAGAGCGTCGTCGGCTACGTCGGATTCGGATTCTTTATTGATGATATCGGTCATCGTTTTAATCATATCCTCCGGCCTTCCGAGATTGCGTAGTGTTTTACCGATCCACAGCCTGTATTCGGGTTTGCGGCCGACGGAATCGGCAAACATGAAATTTTTAAGCGCATTGGTAAAGTCGCCGTTCTGAAAGTATTCTAGGCCCGACCTGAAATATAGTTCTGGCGGATCTTTTTTACGTCCCGTGTGTATATCGGTATCTGGTTTCTTTTGGGCAGCCCTCTGCGATGTAACGGGTTTTTCTTTTTCGACATTTTTGGTCGATTTCCTGCCGATAAGAGGCGTAATAACCGAATCATGCTCGCCCTTGTCAATAAAAACAATGCCCTTAGCAGGGTCGTATCCCAGTTCCTTTGCGGCAAAGACCCCTGCCGTGCATAAGTAAACGGCAATAAGCGGCGGAATGTTTAATATTCTTTTTTTCATTATAAATAATAAGACAATCACGGAAAATTATTTCTTTAATAATAAATATATCTTACGGGACTTCAATACTGTCGAAAATCTTCCGGACGATATCTTCGGCGGAAATGTTTTCTGCCTCAGCCTCGTATGTTGTTATTATCCGGTGACGCAGTACATCCATGCCGATCGACTTTACATCCTCTGGCGTTACGTATCCTCTTCCCCGCAAAAATGCATGTGCACGCGACGCCCGTAATAAATTTATTGTAGCACGCGGAGAAGCGCCGTAAGCAATGAGATTTTTCATTTCCTCCAGACCGAAAGCCTGAGGCTCCCTGCTTGCAAATACTATTTTCACGATATACTCTTCTACTTTTGGATCTACATAAATCTGTTCGATAACTGATCCGGCTTTAATAATCTTATCGACACTGATTACTTTAGATACCTCAGGTTGTTTATCTCCTCCCATGCGGTTCAGAATCTGTCTTTCTTCTTCACGGGAAGGGTAGGAGATTTTAAGCTTCAACATAAAACGGTCTACCTGTGCTTCGGGTAAGGGGTAGGTTCCTTCCTGTTCGATTGGGTTTTGCGTCGCCAGCACAAGAAACGGTTCTTCGAGCTGATAGGTTGTATCGCCAATGGTCACCTGTCGCTCCTGCATCGCCTCGAGCAATGCGCTCTGTACTTTGGCCGGCGCCCGGTTTATTTCGTCGGCAAGAATGATATTCGAGAAAATCGGCCCCTTTTTTACTACGAAATCACCGGTTTTCTGATTGTAAACCATGGTTCCGATAAGATCCGCCGGCAAAAGATCGGGAGTGAATTGGATGCGTTTAAAACCGGTATCGATCACTTTTGCCAGAGTAGATACCGCAAGGGTTTTTGCAAGTCCTGGTACACCCTCGAGCAGTATATGTCCTCGCATAAGGATTCCTATGAGCAGACGCTCCACCATCCTGCTTTGCCCTACGATCACTTTCCCGATTTCACTCTTAACAAGAGATAAAAAACTGCTCTCTTCTTTGATAAGTTCGTTAAGATGCGCCATATCTAGATCGGAAATATCCTCCGATTTTAAATAACCACAATCATATATTTGAAAACTGTCGAATTAGTTATATTTAAATTTCATTTCTTTCTTGAAAAAACAGGGTTATTAATATAACATTCAAAAGGAGCGTTTTCAAAACCGGTGGCGCTGCTTGTAAGAATCGCAGAATTTATAGCAATTATACTTTTAATTCGGGCATTCATTCGGCTGATGATCTCCGGTAAAACAAAACCTCCACCCTCACCTCACTCCGGAAAGAGCGAGCGTTTTGAAGGGAGAGATTACGATATAGTTGATGGTGAGTACGAAGAAGTCGAATGAATATTGAACAGTTGAAAGAAAAAATTTACCCTTGAAAGGTGGATATAATGGAACTTTCGGTAACCGAAATCAATAAATACAAAGTGATAAAACCACAGGGCAGAATCGATTGGGAGAATGCGCGTATTCTCGATAAGGAGATCCAGCAGATTATCGAACGCGGTCATTATCATATTGTTTTCAATCTCGACGAGGTTTCTTTCATCTGCAGCGGAGGTATAGGCGCGCTTGTTTACAATCTGAACAAGGTAAAAAAGATGAACGGCGCGATTTACATTATCTCTTCAAACGATTATATCAATTATATTTTCGAAACTCTTAAATTCGACATTGTCTTCGAAGGTTATCTTTACAAAACATTCGAGGAATTCGCAACGGAGGTACTTGAAAGAGATAAATCGGTCTACGAAAAAGCCCCGCGGCCTAGTTATTAATCAGCCTTTTAAAAAGATAAACGGCTTTACATACCCGTACATTTCCGGTATTTTACGAACACTCACAATTTTACTACTTGTTTAAGCTTGAATAAATATCGTTAAGAATGATTTTTATTTATTTTTAAATCTCATTAATCGGGAGGGACGTTTGGCTGACTACAATAATAGAACAAATAAAGACATACAAAATAGTTTGAAAGATATCACCGATTTAAACAGGAACCGGATACAAAAATCGATAGATTTTTTAAAGAAAGCGGCTTCTGATTCGGAGAGAGTCAGAAAACAGATACTCGATGGTTTGAAAAAAATAATTATTGATTATGGTAATCTTCATTACTCAAACTGCAACCAGGCCGGAATAACAAAAAATATGCTTAAATTAAATGTCCCCGACGGCCTCAGGCCCGGAGAGATTACAAAATACAAAAAGCTGATAAAAGCTTCGGTAATAGAGCAGGCTGCGATAGAAACGGTTCTGAGTATTGTAGGTCCGGCGGCATTGCTTGACTCAGAGTACGAATGGTTCGATCTTATAGACCGGTCGGGGATGATTGAGCGGCTCGGGAAATGGCCGATTCACATTAAGGTAATGAATGAAGAGGCTATAAAAGCTGCAGCTGAGTTCAGAGAAAAACACAAGGCCGCTTCGATAACAAAGATAAAGATATTCGGTCTTGGTGGCAGCGCAGCCCCTGAGGAAATAGCTAAGGAAATCATCGAGAACAGCAGAAAATGCGGCCTTGATATAGAAATAGTCCGGGCCGACACTCCCAACACCGATACTATTGACGGAAACACTCTTACCCTTTTTTGTTCCTTTTCGGGCGATACCGAGGAAACCGTCAATTGCTTCAGAAAAGTAAATTCAAAAACCGATTTTATCGCGGGTATTGCTCAGGGGGGGGAATTAAAATCGATTTGCAACGAAAAGCATATTCCTTTCGTTCAGCTGCCTAACGATAAATCCGATCCTGCCTATGTGTTGCAACCAAGAGAGAGCGTTTGCCTCCAATGTATAGCCGTATTGTCTTTTCTTTCGCAAATAGGCGGTTTAAAAGAGGGCTCCAGGGGAGCGCTTTCTTCACGAAGTTTCGACTTCGGTAAATTACGGCGGTCGGTTGCCGCGTGGAGAAAACGTTACGGCCCCGACGTAAATTTCGTGAATAACCCCGCAAAAAAGCTTGCGTTCTTTATGCTGTACGGTTTTGATTACTCGTCCGTAAAAGACGCCGTTGTTTTTGACGTTTGGGATAAAAAGATTCCTTACGTTATAGGAGATTATAACCTTCGCGGCCTTACGCATGAAGTAGTCACACAGTTCAGGGAACGTTCGAAGGCGTGCGCGGTAGAGGGCATTGCGCCGGAAGAACTGCATAATTCCGTCGAGGCGATCCGCGCTTCACTGGAATCATCTAATGCATACCGCAACAGCAACCCGTTTGTCTATCTTTTTCTGGATTCGGCCGATTCGGAACCGAGGATAGGTTTTCGTCTGGAAAAGACCCGTAATCTGGTTCTCGAAGGTAAAGCGCCCTTTGCCTTGCTTACGGCGGAAGGGGATACGCCGCTCGAGCGGGCGTTTTCTCTTCTATACTTTAATGCGCACATGACTACTTACGCCGCGGCAGTAAACGGTTTCGATCCGCTGCCGGTTCCCACAATGAGCTGGATAAAAAAGGTTATGGCCGAATTCCCGAGAAACCGTTCGGACGAAAAGCAGCGTTATAAAAAGCGTTGTTCTATTGTAAAGATGCAGTCTTTCGGTAGGCCTTGAGGGCCTTGGGTGAGACGGCACGAAATCGTTAAACTCCCGAAACTTTTTTACAACAGGAAAATGACAAATTATAAACACATAATTATCATATTTCTCTGGCTTCCTACTGCTATAGATGTTATCTCGGCGTCAAACACGGATCGTATTGCGCCGAATCACCCCCTAATACGCTACCGGGGAAGGGTCGATATGAGGCAACCGGACAAGGTACGATTCGACTGGCCCGGGGTCTGCATCGAGGCGATATTCTAAGGTACATCATGCTCAGTGGAATTTGAAGGCAATATCGAGTGGTTCAATGTCTTTGTCGACAATAATTATATAAAGCTTCTAAAGACCGATTCCCTGCCGCAATGTTACAGGCTCGCTTCGGGTCTTCCCGATACGCTTCATCATCTGCTTATTACAAAACGCTATGAAACGAGCAACCGCCCTATAGTATTCACAGGAATGCTTATCGACAGCGGAAAACAACTAAAGCCGTTGCCTCCCCCTGCGCCTTACCTTATCGAGCTTATCGGCTCATCAACGATGATCGGCTACGGAAATGAGGCTAAAACCATGAAATGTGATTCGATCGAGCTATTATCAAACTGTGACTTCTCTTTCGGCCCTCTCACAGCCGAAATGCTCGGCGCGGAATACACAATTCTGGCAATCACCAGAAAAGGTATGGTGCGAAACTACCGTTCTCCCTTTATTGCCTCCTTAAACCCGTTTCCGGTATATTACGATCGCATACTCCGGAACGACCCCTCAGGGGTTATTGATAATAGAAACGTACGGCCGCCCGACGTCATAGTAATAATGCTCGGCACCAACGATTTTTCCACCAGACCGTATCCGACAAAAGAGCTGTTCCGTAACCGGTACTATGCATTTGTGAAGGAACTCGAAAAACGTTACCCGGGAGTAAAAATAATCTGCCTGACTTCGCCGCGGGAGCCGCTCAGAACCTATCTGTACGAGTTCGTTAAGCGCGGGAAAGAGGAAGGTAATGAAAATATTTTTTTTCCTTGAACACGAAAGAATTCCCGATGATCAGCGGGAATGCAATTGGCACCCTAACGTCAAAGCCCACCGTAAAATAGCGCAACAGCTTGCGGATGTTATAAAACCGATTCTGAAAAAACAAAAACGGCTGAAGTGATGGTTTACCGGTATGATTTTAAAAATTTAAAACTATTCTGTCGGTTTGTTTTTTCTATGCCTTCCAAGTATTTACACCTGATGTTATATTATATTGATCACCGGAAGGCAGCTTTGATACTTATTTACAATAGAGATAGACGCCGGGAAAGGATTAAAATAAATGACATTTATCGAAATGATAGACAAATATTGCAGGAAATCAGGTCTTGACCGGAAGAGTTTTGCAGATAAGTGCGGTATTTCATTCGAGTTGATTCAGTATCTCGAGAATCCGCAGAAGACCGAAGAAATGCTTATCGAACGTTGTGCTGCAGCTTTCGGAATGAAGGTCTCGGTTTTCAAAGGAGAAGAGGAACCCGAACCCACCTTCGAAGAGAAACTCTCCGATACTATTGCCGCGGCCCGATTCCCTAAAATACGCTCTTTTCTGCTCGATCCTTCCTGCTGTTCAGATCCGGCAAAAGCCATATCTCTTTTTGCAAAAGAGCGGGTTTCTCTTGCCGAAAAAAACCTTATCCTTTACCTTTCCACAAACGCTTTATACCGTTTCTGCGAGACAAACTGCTCTTTTTTCGGCTTTGACCGGTATCTTTTCAAATTACATACAAGTCTTTTCGAACGTTATTTACAGGAAACAGAAAAGCGTCAGATCCCTGAGGAAGAAAAAGCGGAATTGATTAATATAGCCCGTAATAATGTTTTTGCCTGCGATACAATGGAAAATATTGCTATCCGTATAGCCGAACCGTTTGCAGAAGAACTGGAAGAGAAAATCAAAAACCAGAACCGTGATTTCTATGAAGACCTCGAGTTTCCTTTCCGGTGGGAATTCGATGAAGAGCTGATGAAAATTCGCATACTGGCTATGGACGGCGCACTCAGACATGAGATAAAACTTTTAACGGTAAAAGAGCGGACGAAATAGCAGCAAGGATAATATTGGATATCGTCAATATAATGAACAAAAGAGAATCAGTCAGAATAAGAATTAAATTTCCGGTTGATCCCGCCGCAGCCGCCATTAAATTAAAAACCGGCTTCTTCCCGAAAATTAATCCGGAGAATTCCCTAAAGATCTGTTTTTTTTGATATAGGGAAGCAATGCAGAGTTCCGGCCACCCTTCGAAACGGTATTTTAGTGCAATAGACGGTCTTCGTCTGATAACTTCGTTGAATATCGTTCTTTTTCATCTTTACGGTATTGGAGGGCTTTGGGATTTGCGGGAACGGCCCGAATGGCTTTTTCGCCTGATAAAGGGACCTGCTTTTCACGCAAGCGTTTTTTTTCTGCTTGGAGGATTTATTTTTACGGTCAAATTCGCAGACCGCGCCGCTAACTTTAACAACAAAGCATTTCTGAAAAAAAGGTTCCTCGAGCTTTATCCTTTACATTTAATAACCACCCTCGTCATGGCGGGATTGAAAGTAATATATCTTTTCCCATCAGGCGACCTTGATGTCCCTAAACTTCTTTCAAGCATATTCATGCATCTGTCATTACTCTGGTCTCTTTTCCCTTTCGGAACATACCCGCTCAACCGGCCGTCATGGGCGCTGAGCGCTTTTTTCTTCTGTTATATTTTATTCGGCCCCAGCCTTAAGGTCGTAATGAAAATACGCCGGAAGCGCTCCTGCATGTTCTATGCGGCAGGTTGTATGTTGCCGCTTCTTCTCTGGGGATTGTTATATGGAGCGCTTGGTACACCCGAAAAACTCTATTTCTTTTTTCATATATTCGCTCCGGTAAGGTTTTTCGAATTTCTGTTGGGGATGATACTGGGGCGTTTCTTTGTGCTTACGAATAGAGCTGCAGAAAGAAGCTGTGCCGTCGGCGGTCTGATAAATGATCTTTTGATTATTGCCGCTGTACTATTAGCCAATTATACTCTGGGCTTTCGTTCGGGCGGCAATGGAATAGTCATTTACCTCTCTTATCATTTTTTTGCCATTCCAATATATTTTACGATTCTTTACCTGCTTGCACTGGAAAAAGGTTGTATATGCACCGTACTCTCGATCCCTATAATACGTAAAACCGGCCGCAGTTCATTTTATCCTTACCTCATACATATACCGCTTATTTCAGTTATCGCATATATTTGCGAACACGGATTCGGATACTATCAATTTCTCCACCGGCCTCTCAATATTCTTGTATTTTTAATTGTTCTTTATTCCGGAGCCGGAATTTACGTCAATAGAATACGAAAGCGTAAACCAAGCGGCCCGGAAACCGTAAGAATAGAAGATTAACACTTTCTGCTTTCCTTAGCGGGAGTATCTAAAACGGAACAGACATTATATTATGCCCTATTTTTCTGAAATATGTCGTGTGGAAATTTCCGGCGAGGCCGGAGAGGGAATCATAACCGCCGGCGATATGCTTATGAGAACCGCGGCCCGCGAAGGCTTCCATTCGATATTTGTTAGAAGTTATACATCCAATATTCGGAACGGATATACGCAATCATTTGTCTCTATTTCCGATAGACCGATCATATCCCCCCTCGGCGAGGCTGATATTCTTTTTGCCCTTAGTCCGGCGGCATTGTCGAGAAGCACCGTAAAGCCGAATCGGAAAGCTCTTATTTTTTACGACGCGTTCTTTTATGAAGAAGGGATAGAGCGAGACTTCTCAGATCGTATGGGTAATTGCGGTTTTTATCTCTGTCCGGTTCCGATTCGTGAGCTTGTCGGGGACAGCAACGAAAACATCCCTTTACGTTCGATAATCGCGCTTGGGATTGCGGCGGAAATCATGGGGTTAAGAAGAGAAGCGCTTGTTGAAGTAATAGAAGAAAGGATTGGAAGGAAGGGGGCCGAACGGCTCAGACATAACCTTACTGCGGTGGGTGCAGGGCGCGAATGGGCCCGGAACAACATTGACATAAAGAAATATATAATTCTACCGTCGCCTGCCTGCCGTGTCGGGAGAAAGGGAAAAATTGTTGTCGACGGAAATCAGGCGATCGCTTTCGGCGCCCTTGCTGCAGGGTGTAAATTCTTTGCCTCTTACCCAATAACACCCGCGACCTCTATAGGCGAAACGATCGCCGGACATATTGATTCCTTTGGTGGTTTTGCCTATCAGGCTGAAGATGAGATAGCCGCGATAGGCGCAGCGATAGGCGCGTCATTTGCAGGCGTAAAGGCAATGACCGCCACTTCGGGCCCGGGTCTTTCGCTTATGCAGGAATTTATCGGTTACGCCTCTATGGCGGAACTGCCGGTAGTTGTAGCGGATGTACAGCGGGTGGGGCCTTCCACAGGAATGCCGACGAAACATAGCCAGGCCGATCTTTTTGCCGCAGCGTTAGGCGGTCACGGAGAAGACCAACGTATTGTGCTGGCGCCGGACAGTGTGGAGGCGTGCTTCTTTACCGCAATTGACGCTTTCAACTGCGCCGAAAAGTATCAGTGTCCGGTAATAGTACTCAGCGACAGTACTCTCGGTTCAGCGACAACCGTTATTGATGAGTCGTCACTCCAACCGTATGAAGTAATCAATAGGGAGGTTATTACAGATAATAACAGCCGATTGGAAGACTGGAAACGTTACGGTTTGAACAAATCCGGGCTGAATCCGGTATCCGTTCCCGGACTATCATCCTTTACATATCGTGCTACAGGTATTGAACACAATGAGGAGTCTGTACCGGCGGATAGCCCTGAAGTGCGATCGATGCAGGTGTCCCGACGGTTTAGCAAACTTCGTAATATAGAATCTGAATTCGCAAATTCTGTCGAATGGGATATAGATCAAGATAAGGGGAAACCTTTCGATATAAGTATATGCGCCTGGGGGCTTAATGCGGCGATCACCCGAGAGGCTGTGGCTATTCTCCGGAGTGAAGGCATTCGAATTGCAGCCTTATATCCCCGTCTTCTATTTCCTGTTTGTGTTGAGGCGTTCAACCGCTGGGCGAAATACTCGCAGGTTCAAGTTGTCGTCGAAACTAATTACAACGGACAGTTTTGTTCTCTTGTCAAGATGGCTACACGGGCCGAGCCGCAATCTGTTACGATTTCCCGCGGAGAGCCTTTCTCTCCATCGGAAATCGTAGATAAAATAAAATCAATTATAGGCAAAAGGTGACTCAACTGATGAAAACCTGTTTTCCGGAAGATTACCGCAGTTCGCTGAAACCTACCTGGTGTAAAGGATGTTCTTATTATACCGTGCTGTCATCATTATGTGAAGCGTTTGCCGAAATGCGGATCGCGCCTGATAGGCTTAATATTATAAGCGGTATAGGCTGCTCTTCCCGAGTTCCGTTTTACTTGTCCGCATTCGGGATGCATACATTGCACGGAAGGCCGATTCCGGTTGCAGCGGGTGTACGGATGGCCAACCCCGACCTGAAGGTGATAACGGTCGCAGGCGACGGAGATATCTTTTCGATAGGCGTCGGTCATTTCGTTCACGCGGCGCGTAAAAATTTCGATATTACGGTAATATGTCTGGACAATCGTATGTATGCAATGACGAAAAACCAGTCTTCCCCCACGTCTCCAAAAGGTTATTGCGGTTCCCTCACGCCTTACGGCAAAATCAGCCTACCCATGAATGTGCTTGAATTCGCAATCGCCTGCAATGCGACATTCGTTGCCGGCACATTTGCCGGCGCCCCGGAACATATGCAGCGTATGTTTTCTGCGGCTATAGATCACAAGGGATTCTCTTTTGTCGAGGTGATCGCACCTTGCCGTACATTTGACCGGAAATTCACTCCTGCTTCACTTCTTCCAAGGATGGTTGACATCAACAAGACCGGCAACCACGACACTTCCGACAGGAAAGCCGCTCTCGCAGCCGCTGCCGGAGCTTTCGATTACGACTTTTCCGACGAAGCTCCGATACCTATAGGCGTTTTTCTTTCGAAAAGAGCGCCCACCTTTGAAGAACAGATTGTAGGAATAAGGAAAACAGACAGCCCGAAGGAATCGCTTTCTTCTATTTTAAAAAAATATTCTCTTTGATTTCAAACAGGGTGCTAAAAAATATATATTATTCTTCGGGTATATTCGTCGCGGATATTTGCCCGGTAGAAAATACATCTCTTACCCCGGTTTTGAAGGAGGTTTATATGAAACTGCTGCGTTCTTTATTTTTATGTTGTTTATCGCTGGCAATGGTTGCATTTTGGACAATCAATTGCGGAAGAAAGGGGCCTACCTACGAAGAACGCATAAAGGCGCTGGAAGAGAAAGGAGTCCCCGATTCGGTTCTTGCGAATGTAAAAGTATACCTTTACCAGGTCAATGCAGCCAGAAAATCGGCGCAGGCCGGAAAAGCGCGCACCTACAGCGACTCGCTGAAAAAAGGAATGGTGGCCGCCGAAGCGTGGTACGAACAAGCGATGCAGACAAATAGGCCTATTGTGGAAAAGCTGAGAAACTCTTTTGTGGAGCGTAAAGCATCCCTCAGCGGTATTCGCCTGACCGATGCAGACAGCCTTTTGAAAATTGCGGATTCGCTTATAGCAAAGAATTGGCTCGTACAGGCAAGAACGAAACTTGAATCCTTCGATACAATAATGGGTATTCTGGTAAAGAACGAACAGAAAGCCAAGGAAATCCGCAAACTTCTGATAGGCACATGGAAAGATGTTCATGTGGTACGACCTAACGAGGACGAAGGCTATAAGTGGAAAGCGGTCGAAACCCGCATATATAAGTTCGGAGCCGACGGTTCGTTTGAAGGACACGAAGAACTTCATGGCCAGACCGCTCCAATCAGGAAAGAAGACTGGAAATTCCTTTCGTGGGGTAAATACGATCTGATGGGAGACACTATCTATCAGTTTATTACACGTGAGAAATGCGTAGAGCAAGTCTACCATTTTCTCGACCCGAAAACCAACAAGTGGCGTCGCGAAGAGCAGAAAACCTACGATTCGACAATTACAAACGGATCAAAAGACCGTTTTATTGTTTTCAGCGATCTTAAGCTGGAGTTCAAGAAGATAAAATAGAGATCTTAGAACGGATATTAAATATTAAAATTTTAATAGGGGGTAAAAAAGCTCCCTATTATTTTGTTAATAAACGACCGAGTTGACAATTTAGATTGTTTTCCTTCAAGAAGCATAGAAATATAATCATATAAACAAGATCCATAGAAGAATCTATGTTTGTCTTAAAAATGTACCGTCAGTAATAAAATCTAAATTGCATCGATCGTTTTCTTTTTGAATTTTAATCATATACCCTTTCAACTCCTAATAGGTTTTTAACATTTGCGCAATGTTGATATTGTATTTCTGACTTTCCTCCGTTATCGACAGCTTCTTTTAATACCTCGATAAGTTCGTTTTCATTTAAATAATAAACTATTTCATTATTGGTTGAAATGGTTTTTATAAAATCTAATACCCTGTCTGATTTAACAATAAATGTATTTGGAGGGACAAACTTAATATTTCTTAAATCACAATTTCCATAAAAAACAACAACGGAATAAAAAGGAACTTTTTTTAATTTATATAAGTGTTTTTTTAATTCAAGTATATGATTTTGGTTTTGTAATATTGGATTGTAGAAACGGTATTTTCTATTACCATAGCCCAGTACTTGTGTCCATTCTTTTTGATGGCCTTTTCCAAAAATCCAACCACTGTATTCTTTTATTTCAAAAACAATAACACCTACATTTGTAATAACAACCAAATCAATTTGAGAAAAGCCCCCATTACTTTTCTTTAGATAAAGGTCATGAAAAATGTTCTTGGCAGGTATTCCATACTTCAAAAGCTTTAAAATAAGGTTTCTTTCTGACGAGGTGCCTCTATCTAAACCTGTAACGTTTTGTAATAATTTTTTGTCGTGTATTTTCGTTAGAATTCTATTGATAAAGATAAAGAAGCAAAGAAGACAAACAACAATTAAAGCTGATAACAGAGTATAGTTATATTTATCGACATTTACATAAGAAAAAGATATGCCGTCTTTGACGATAGTTGACATAGTATCAACAGGTTTTAAATATTTTGAATATGCATAGCCAGTTTTCCCATTGAAATTGATTTTATACCATTTATCTCTTTTGGCCACGACTTCTACTACTTCACCTACTTTTAAAATAAAAGATACAGGATATTCCATTCCTCCGCCGCTCCGAACGTTTAACTCTTTTGTTGTTGTATAATTTGAATTTGAGAATGAGTTAAATGTAAATAGTGTGAATGTTGTAATTAATATTTTATTAATATTTATATTTTTCATATAACTAACATAATAATATTTGGGGAAAAACCGTAATTTGACCTTCTACAACATTCATTGTAGAAGATGCGAAAATAGGAATATCATCACATTTAATTTAAAGGAATATAAATGACTATTCTAGCATCGAGCTGACAATAAAGCGAAAGATTTTAGTTGCTTCAGGCATAAAATCAGTCAAATTTAATTGGTTTTAATTCATCATCTTTGGATAAAAGATTATAAATTCGACATAAGCGTCCTCATAAGTCTTTTTTATTGTTCAGCGCGTCGCCGGGACTAATAATAACTTAACCTGATAGTCTGAATTATTATTTGAAATGATATAAAGATTGCAGGCGTCTGTTTTTTGTTTTGTTTTATTAAAGAGGATGTTTTTTGAAGTAATTTCTCTCCCGTTAAGAAAATAGATTTTTGTATTATTGTTGACAGATGCTGAAGATATCCTGAGCGCTCGGTTTTTAGGTTTTACGTTGGTGATAAGTCCGGCTTCCTTAAGTCCTTTGACCATTTCTACAGCCATTCGTTGTCCCATTTTGCGGTATCCGTCCTAATTGAAATGATACTGGGGGGAGGAACCTCCTCCGGAAAGTCCTTCCGCAGAAGTCGGGCATTACCAGCTTAACCGAGAAATTCGTCATTGTTGAGTATTTGTCAAGAAAAAATTATGGATTTTCCGGCAATAGAACTAATGCTTTTCTGAAACAATAATTTTAAGCGGCCCTGCATTCATGCTTTTATTGAAAGCACGATCAACAGAGTGAACTACGTAATTAAGCGTTGTACCGGCCGGAATCTTTCCGACATAATCCGCGAGTATCGTATCGGTAGTAGTAAAAACAGTATCATAAGGTCCGGTCAGATCGATTCTTTCCGCCTCGTACCAACGAAGACTGTCGAAAAGCAGCGGATTCCATGAAATTGATACGGAAGCTTCGACTGTATCGTAGAAAAGGGAAAACCCTTTTGGAGGCAGAAGCCTTGGCAGAGGTTTTAGAACAACCGTATCTACAAGAATGGTACGACCGGCTTCAACGTCTACTATTCGTCTGGCGGAAAAGAAACCGTCGGTTGCGTAATAAATAACAGTGTATATTCCTACAGGCAGCCCTGAAAATGAATACTCTCCGTTTGGCGGTGTTATCATTGAATAGGCTGCTTCCTGAATAATCACCATGATGGCGGCGTCGCGAAGGTTGACGTTTTGAGATTGCACATTACCCGCGACGCCTCCACGGGTAACAACCCCCCTGAAACCTCCCGGAGGGTTTAAGATAAGCGTATCAATCGATGGATAAGAAAGCGCCGTTTCGTTAATCGTAATTCCGCTCCGGAATGCACTATGATCGGAAGTGGGGCATTTTGCGATTATTGTATAGACGCCTGATGGAAGATTATATAATTCACAACAGCCTGCCCTATCGGTTACATTGGCGGTAATAAAGATCGCCACGGAGGGAACCTGGAGAGTGTCGGTATATGGTGAAATATTGTAAACGATTACTGTCGCTCCCTCGACCGGTTTTTTATGATTATCGACTACAACCGCCACTATCTGCGGATTACCCTCCTCGGTTGATGGACCGCTTATAGGCGCTCTATTGCAGAGAAGATAGAGTATAACGCCTGATGTCAGGGCCGATAGTAATGTTGTTTTCCATCGTCTCATCGGATCTTCCTTTTTGACAACGGAAACAACTGTATGTTCAACTGAAAAACTCCGTTTTCATTGTGGTCGTGCTCGGCAATTTCCATTACCTTTTTCCTGAACGTCGCTATTTCCTCGCGGATTTTCTCGAATCCTTGCCGGGAGAGGCTCATGGTAACGCCCGTGAAGTCGCGTTCATCGGCATTGTAAATGTCAAGTGCTCGCTGTGCGAGATTAAGAGCCTGCCTGTGGAACTTAATCATTGCGACTGAATGCACCGCTTCGCCTGCGATAAGTTGAGACGCCCGAACGTCGTATTTTCCTATACCTTTCTTTTCCAGAAGCCCTGCAGCCAAAAGAAAATCGATCGCTTTCTCCACCTGTGAAGCCGAAAGATTCGGGGAAAGGAATCTGCCGATCGCTCCGTAATCGTCTCCGAAATCCATTACGGGCAGAATCGACCGAAGGGCGCTGTAATACCACTCGGAAAAATATTCAAACTGTTCCCGGCGAAGCTTCTGCTGTTTTCCGTGTCTGCATACTTCAGCCATTCGGAGAAAGAAAAATTCCTTTTCACAGGGAGTCTGTGCCTGGTTGAAAGCCACAAGATTGATGAAATAACCGGTCTCTCTATCCGAAAGTCTTAACGCTCTCGACAATTTGTAACATCCCGACTGAGAGAGGTTACGCGTACCGTTCATAACCCGTAGAATGTAGTCACGCGCTTTGAATCCCGCCTGATCAGCAAGGATTTTAAGAGAAAAGCTCTTATTGTTTTTCTTCTTCTCTGCAAAATAGTCTCGAAGAAACGTCCGGTAGTCGGTATAGGAGTAAATTGAATTCATTACAGTTAATATATTACCGAAATACGATATGTACAATGTTATCTATAAAATACGTTGTCTATGGACAACAATATTTGATTAATATATAGCGCAAAAAATTATCCCGCCGAAACAAACCGCATGATTATACCAATCGTCTCCGACGCACGTGTAATTTTCAAATTCCAATGGACAGAACTTATTTTAACTGACGATTCAGTATAAAAACCTTATTTTTTCAGACGAAAGGTAGGTATGCACCCTGTACTTTTCAAAATATTCAATTTTCCGATTCATACTTACGGCTTTATGCTTGCGCTTTCTTTTCTTTTCGGAATATGGCTTTCGGCTTGGCGGGCGAAAAAAATGGGGCTTAATCCCGACGTTATAGCCGATGTAGGTTTCTGGATAATTCTTTCCGCTATCGTAGGGTCCCGGTTGTATTATGTGCTGCTCCATTTCGATGAGTTTAAAGGCAACCTTATTTCGATATTTAATCCTTTCCAGGAAGGGATGGTGGGAATCGGCGGGCTTGTAATGTATGGAGGTTTTATCGGCGCCGTTATTGCAGGAGTGGTTTACTTTAAAGTTAAAAAGCTGCCTTTTCTTCCGTATGCGGATGCGGTAGCTCCGAGTATAGGTTTCGGAATTATGCTTACCAGAATCGGATGCTTTATGAACGGCTGCTGCATGGGGGCGGCGTCCAAAGGATTCTGTTCTGTTAGTTTTCCGGCTTCCAGCCCTGCAGGTTACTATCAGCATCAGATTCATGCTACGGGGCTTTACCCGTCACAACTTTTCGAATCCGCAGGCGGACTTGCTATTGCACTTATTGTGCTGTTAATCGGTTATACCAGACCTTTTACGGGTTTTCAGTTTTATTTTGTTGGCATTGCTTATACAATTCTGCGGTTTCTGGTTGATTTTTCACGTCATTATGAAGCCAATGAAAAACTGGGCGCGCTAAGTCATAATCAGATTGTCTGCATTGTGCTTTTTATCATCTTTACCGGCATGGTGCTTAAAGAGATGCTTTTTAAAGAAAACGCATCTGAAACCGCCCCGAACGTCTTAAAAAAGTAATTATGGTTGATGGAAAAACTTCAACCTGACAGCATTCTTTTCGATATTATCTTACGGCTTATTAAACGGATCGATGCTTTTTTCTTTCCTCCACTATGCATTATATGTGACAATCCCCGTCCCGATAATGACAACTGGTTTTGCATCGGTTGTTTAAAGGAGATGCGCCGGAGCATTGTTTCCAGAAACAGTTGCCGGCGCTGCGGTCAGAATCGCGACCAGAAAAAATGCAGTTGTGATATAGTGTGGGATTATCCGTTCGAGCGCATCATATCCTTTATCGATTACAATGATATGGTAAAATCGATCTTGCATCAGATCAAATATTGTGGAAAAAGGAAGCTTGCTGAGTATATCGGATGTTTATGCGCTCCGTTTCTCGAACAGTCGTTAATCAGCTCCGGTTCAATAGTAATTCCGGTTCCGCTTCACCGTATGCGTCTGATGCGGCGCGGATATAATCAGGCGGAATGGTTTGCAAGGGGACTTTTTGCTGACACTTCTCTGAGAATAGACAGCGGAATCTTACGACGGGTACGTACGACAAGGACCCAGACCATGCTTGACAGATCTACAAGACTCCGCAATGTCTCCGGTGCATTCGGTCTTACTCCAAAAGGTATGGAGGTTGTAAAAGGAAGACCGGTTATCCTTGTGGACGATGTGGTTACCACAGGCTCAACCACTGCAGCCGCAACATTAAGTCTTCTTGCCGGGGGTTGCGGAGCAGTGACCGTGATTTCATTTGCAAGAGATTGATATTTAATTAATTATGTTCTTAAACAGGTTCGGAATTAAAAGAAATATAAAATTTCATCTCGAAATATAATTATTTTAACATTCTCTGTAGAGAACGGAATAAAGGGGCGGTATATTTTTTTTGATTTTATTAATATTGGATTCTATATATTTAGAGTAAGAGAGTCCGGATTTCAAACCATTATCTCATGTCAGAAAAAAATGGCTGATCTTTTTGCACATCAGAATTACCGCGAGTACCTTCGCGAATATTATAATGAGCAAAAAGCTTCCAAAAAGAACTTTTCCTACAGATCCTTCTCGGAGAAAGCGGGGATTGCCGCTCCTTCTTTTCTCTTTCACGTAATAGAGGGTAAAAGGAATCTTACCAAAACCACGGTTGTAAAAATCTCTCAGGCAATAGGCCACAACAGGGATGAAGCTGAATTTTTCGAAAATCTGGTCTTTTTCAATCAGGCTCAGACCATAGCGGAAAAGACATTTTATTACAGCAGGCTTATAGAAATCCGCAGGCCTATAGATATTGCAATTATTCCAAAAGACCGGTACGAATATTTCAGCCGCTGGTACCATAGCGTTATAAGAGAAGTGGTGATTTTTTTCGATTTCAAAGACGATTACGATCGTCTTGGGGCGTTTCTTGTCCCCCCAATAAAGGGAAGCGAGGCGAAGAGATCGATTGCGCTGCTCGAGCGGCTCGGTTTTATAGAAAGGGATGCACAGGGGCTCTACCATCAGACACAGAATCTGATAAGCGTTAAAGTAGGCAGTGCAGACGCGTTTATCGTCGAAAAATTCCAGATGGAGATGCTCGGTGTGGCTCTCAAAGCGTATGATAACATACCGGTTCCCGATAGAATGACCTCATCTACAACCTTTTCCATCTCACCCGAAACTTTCGAATTATTCAAAATGCGGCTTCGTGAGATGCAGCATCAACTAATGGAAATGGCGCGACTTGACGCCAATCCCAAAAGGGCATATCAGCTTACCCTGAACCTATTCCCGGTAAGCAGGAGCGTTGAAGATGATATTAAATAGAAAAAACAGAGTTCCGGAGCTTATAGGCATCATAGGCATGTCTATTGTGTTATGGTTAATCGGATGCGGAGTCGTATCTGTTGACAATGGCGGATCAACGGGGACCGAAGTCAGCGCACTGTCGGGAATTGTGCTGGATCGGAACGGAAATCCTGTAGAGTGCGCGGTAGTGAGACTGCGGCCGCATGATTTTCTGTCGGATTCCTCCTCTTCTTCGGCATATCTGGCTTCGCATAGTGTATACGACACCGTAACATCAAAAGAGGGTAAGTTCGTTTTTGATAAAATCATGCCCGATGATTACGCAATTGAGGTTGTATACAACGATACTTTGGGCTCTTTTATACAATTCAACATTAGTGAAGAGCAGAAGGCGACAAAGCTTTCGCCTTTAGTATTGGTCCCGCCTGCAGAGGTTACGGGCAGGGCGTCTATTCCATACGGAAGCGGAATCCCTATTTACGTTCAGGTATACGGCCTGGAAAAATCGGTAAAAGCTGATGAAGGGGGTTATTTTTCGATAAAAGTCCCGTGTGAAGCAGGTGGAAGTAGACATCGCTTTCATATAGGCGCCTATATTATCGACAGCTCGAAAGCAGAGTTCGACGGATGTGATTTAACGTTCGAAGTGTTTCCCGGAGAGCATCGCGACGCGGGATCGATAAATCTTAGAATGCCTCCTCCGCCCCCTTGCTACGACGGTTCGTGCGACTCGGCGGTTGTACGTTTTATACTTGCCGTCACCGGCAACAACCAGGTTCCGCTCGAGTCGGTTATAAAAACCGAAAACGGTAGAATAGTAGAACTCAATCTCCGCGGGAAAAACCTTTTTCAGGGTATACCGTACGACGTCAATAAGCTGATCGAACTAAAGGTACTTGACTTAGGAGAAACAGGACTCCCTTTCATGTTTCCGAACATCGGAAGGATGAAGAAACTCGAAACCGTAAGACTCGACAAAAATATGCTGTCTTTCTTTTCTTTGATGGTCGGCGACCTTGTAAACCTGCGTGAACTGGACCTTTCAGGCAATCAACTTAGTTCACTGCCGCCCTCTATTGTCAATTGCTCCAACATGACGATACTCAACGTATCCAATAACCGGCTTTGCGCGATCGACTCATCGCTGGCGGTGTGGTTAGACCGTTTCGATCCCGACTGGCGCACTGATCAGCGCTGCGTATATCAGAGTAATTTTCCAATCGAACAATAAGCCGTATAATACGTCGAAGGTAACTTTTTTCACACCGCTCTCTTTTATCCGCACCACCTATTAACTAAACGGATACTCAACTTCTTTCACGCAATGCAGACGCCGTTTCTCCGAGCAAAGAATATATCCGCTCTGCAGCTCCGACAGAGATACCGGCGACGCCGCAGGAAGGAGTTATTAGGGTCTTGTCGTAGACTATGGATTTTTTAATTCCGAGCGATACAAGATTATCGACAAGGGAATCGTATATCGAAATCAAAGACGCCGTGTCGATTTTGAATATTTCCTCTGAGGTAGGAACGATCCCCCATGCAATATACCCTCCCGCTTCAAGGTGCTTTTTAATCTGCCTCGGATACATGCCTATTATTTCGCCGAAACTATAGGCGTCGAAGCTTATTATATCAACGCCTGCCTCTACGGGGATCGACAACTCGGTTTTTCCGCAGCAATGCAGACCGCACAATGCTCCTGCCGCATGAATCGCTTCCACAGTCTCATTCAATATAGCGACAACATCATGGTGAGAGACCGGAAGAGAGAAACAGGAATCGAAGGTGGAAAAGATGGGTTCGTCTATAAAGCAGAGAATTCGCTCGGCATAAGGCGAGAATTTCTTTATCTGCCACCTGGATTTTGCCGTCAGCCCCTTTACAAGTACGTCACGTAAAGCTTCGTTGCGGAATATAGGATTTCCCCTTTCGTCCTTAACGATCAAACCCGTCGTAATCGGGCCGGTCGTCTGCAGCTTGATAACAGATACAGGTGTTTTCTTCACTCTCTTTTCAAATGCCGTAATACCCGATGCGCACTTTTCCGAAATCTTAAAGGCGGTCCATTCATCCGTTGCTTCAGCCGTAAGATACGAATCGTAAAACCTGCTTAATGCATCGGTAAACCCATCCTCCTCTGAAGTATTAAAAAATATCCGCTTATTGTTATCGTCGATTACTACGCAGGGTAGTCCTTCCAGAAACTGCACCTCCATTCGTTCCCGAAATCCCCGTTTTGGAAGTTGCGGCCAGTGCGGACATGTTGGTATGCTGCCGAAAATAATATCCAGTGCAGGGTCAGCCGATTCATGCGGCATACTTCCTATTGCTGTCGCAAGAAAAGATAACTCATCTCGCATAGTCGACTCCGCACACCTCGGAAGATGAATCTTCCTTAACCTTAAAAGCCACTTTGCGAACCGGATAGAAGTCCGCCCGGTATACTTGGGTAATATGTTATTATTAAATTAATAAATGTTCATAGGTTGTTTGTTGGATTGCAATTACTTATCACTATCTATGGCTATAACTGCTCCCTTTTTGGTTTTTTACTTTAAAATCAATGGAAAGTTTGTATTTTTACAATATATTTCAATATTTTTTAATTCTGTCTTCTAAAAAGAAGAAACGTATTTCTTTAAATTTTTCCGGATAGGTGTTCTATGAAAAAATATGTTGAGAAATTCGGTTTAATAATATTAGTGATTTCAGTACAGTTTTGCTTATCGGCAACCCAGGGGTCTAAAACCGCTGCCGCCAAAAAGAAAAGGCCGGTTGCCGCTTCAACGGTTTCCAAAAAGAGGGTTGCGACAAGGCCTAAACCCGTCTCGAACGTTGCCGATTCAAGCATAAAGGTCGATTCAACCGATACCTCTTCATCGGCGGGGGCTGAAGAACAAATTCCTCAAGCCGAACCGACCGCCGATTACTACCGTAGACTCGGAGATATGGAAGCGAAAAAAGGCCGTATCGAAAAGGCTATGGAAGCTTACCGGAAATGCCTAGAACTGAGCAGCGAGGACGATACAGCAAACGGCCGGATATTTTTCAGTTTGGGCAAATACTGTTTCCAAAAGAAAGAGTATAAGGAGGCGCTTGATTACTTTTCTAAAGCAAAAGTCAAGGCGTCGGATAGGCTTCAATTCAGTATAATGCTTGCAGAAGCGTTGCATCTTACCGGCAATAACGATTCGGCCATAGCCGTTCTCACTCCGTTTGCAACGGATCCGAAACTGGCTGTGAGAACCAATATAGCCATGTTCAAAATTATGGGAGACGCTTTTTTTGCGAAGGATTCCTCCGACAAAGCGGTAAAATGGTACGGAAAATATCTTCAGCTCGGCGGAACGCAGACGTCGGATATAGCATATCTTATGGCTTGTAATTTGGAAAAAAGTGCTCCGGCCAAAGCCAAACTTGCTTTCGAGGCGAACATAAAGAAATTCCCGAACGATTATCGTAATTATTTAAAACTTGCAAAAATAAACGCCCGGAATAGGGCTACTTTACAAACAGCGCTTTCTCTGTTGAAGAAAGCATCCCAGTTGGCCGATACCATTCCACGTATATGGATAGAGATAGGCAGGGTATACGGAAGTCTCGGCCGTAAAGACGAAGAAGTCGAGGCATACAGAAACTGTCTCAACAGAGATCCGGAAAACGTAGACGCCATGATCTGCATCGGCGGCGCGCTTGTAGACAGAGGTTGGGTAAACGACGCCGTGAATCACCTCGAAAAAGCCTATCATGCTGCGCCGGAGAACGCGGCGGTAATAAATGCGCTTTCCATTGCATATATCAAATCCGGAAATCCCCAAAAAGCAATCGAACCTCTTGTCAAACTGAAATCCGTCCAGCCTAAAAACATCGAGGGACGAAAGCGGCTGATCGAGGCTTATACGGCTGTCGGTGAAGAGGCGAAAGCGATCAACGAAATAAACGAGGCGCTCGAAATCGATCGCGACTACGAACTGTTGCTTTCCGGAGGAAAATTACTTGTAAAACAGGGCAAATACGACGACGCAGTGGTAATGCTCGAAGAACTTATAGGAATAATGCCGGAAAACATCGACGCGCTTATGACAATGGCAAAGGCCAAACGGGGCCAGCAGAAGCACGAGGAGGCTATAGAAATATATAAAGAGATAGTCGTCTATAATCCCAAATATGCGCCTGCTCTTTACGAAAGAGCGGAAGTGCACATGGAACAGAACAAGATCAAATGGGCGGAAACTTTCTATCAACGGGCGCTCGAGGCCGACCCGAAATTCGCTCTTGCGGAAGTGGGGCTTGCAAAAGTGGCTCAGCTTTACAAAAAGAATGATGAATTCTATATGCACCTCAGAAGAGCTGAATCAATGGCCCCGAATGACCCTGAGGTCCAGGCCGAAATAGAAAAGGTAAGAAAAGCAGCCAAGTAAAATAAGCCTCATTATATTGAGGGCGTCGGCAGTTTTCATGGGTACCACTATCAGGTGTGGCGCATCCGACAAGAAATTAAGTTGTGATATATTTTAGGGCGATTTCCACTAAATGCTATGGTCACCCGCTAACACTACCGGTGCGGCTAATAATTCATATAACTCATGCTTAAGAAATTTCTCATTCAAAGGATTATCTATCTCCCAGTTCCAGAATAAGTCTTTTAAATCTTTGTAATGGTGATTGATTATATGAATTGCTATTCTTTTGAAGATAGAATGTTCTTCATAAAGCAAGTTTTTAACATCATCCTTAATATCATAAGGATTTGCAATCTCAAACATAGCGGGTTCGTCGTTGGGATCGGGTTCTACCAGTTCGCCGCGGAAGGTTTTGGAAAGTACCTCCCGGTACCAATACCTGGAATACCTTCAGTTATGCCTTTAACTCCGCCTTTTGGTCGCGACGCCCCGGATTCAAGGGTAACTATTATATCAGAAAAGACGATTTCCCCCCAATGTTCTCTTCCCATACTATTTTTCCTTAAGTGTATTATTGGCGGTCGTCTCGACAGATTCTTTAGGAGCGGTCGTCTCGATACGCTCTTCACTCCGTTTCGAGCACTCGACGACCGCTGTACGTTCTTCTCGGGCGTCGAGTGATGGTGAAACCATCGTATCGAGACGCCCGTCTGGTGATTCCAGAAAATTCAAAATCTCATTGAGTTCATCCATAGCAGCCTCGAGTTCGCACCGTGCTTGGTGATAAAAAAATAAAATCAGAAAATATAGATCTATGCGTCCTCTGCTTTTTTTGGATCTGATATTTATAAGAAGTATGGGTTCATAGCACAGCTAATAAAATATCAACCGTCATTATGATATGTAAATCATACCGCCGACTCTATTGATTAACAAATAATTCTACTTTGACAATTCCAGCATTTTTTCGAGAGAGAACAGCGCTTTTGCGGCGGTTTTTTCTTCTATTCGTATCTTTTCACCGCCTTCACCTGTGAGGGCTTTTTTGACGGAGAAGAGAGAAGTGTTTTTCATGTTGGGGCAGACGATCTTGTCTGAAACCGCAAAAAATCTTTTATCCGGATTATTTTTTTGCAAGGTATGGAGAATGCCTGTTTCGGTTGCGATTATAAACTCTTTTTTATTGCTTTTTGCCACATAAGAGCACATGCCGCCTGTAGAAAGAACAGCATCGGCAAGTACCCTGCATTCATGAGTTGCTTCGGGATGAATAAGTACTTCAGCCTGGGGATGTTTAAGTCGGGCATTCGAAATCATTTCCGGTTCAATCATCATATGGGTGGGGCAAAAACCGTCCCACAATACTATTTCTCTGCCTGTCCGTTGCTGCACCCAGGATCCCAGATGACGGTCGGGAATGAAAATTATTCCGCGATCCGCCGGCAGTTTTCTTGCAATTTTTTCGGCATTCGAACTGGTGCAGCAAACGTCAGATAAGGCCTTGATTTCGGCCGTGGAATTCACATAACACATAACGATGTGTTCCGGATGCTGTTTTTTAAGTTGTATGAGGTCTTCGGCGGTAATCATATCCGCCATCGGACACCCTGCAGAAGGTTCTGCCAGAATCACTTCCCGGCCAGGGTTAAGGATGGCTGCGGTCTCGGCCATAAAACGTACTCCGCAAAACACTATCAAAGGAGCGGTGGTATGCGCTGCTTCTACGCTTAACGCGTACGAATCCCCTACAAAATCCGCACAGTCCTGAATCTCGGCCGGCTGATAGGTGTGAGCAAGGATTACTGCGTTACGTTTTTTTTTAATATCAGCGATTTCTTTATAAATATCACTCATTCTGTCAGTCTTTAACAAAAGGAGATAATGCCCTGAGCTTTTCCACAATGGAAGGCATCACTTCAATAACACGGTTTATTTCCTCAGGTGTCGTGTATCTGCTGAGAGAAAACCGCGTCGAGCTGTGTGCAAAGTGATAAGGAACGCCCATTGCAATCATTACATGCGAAGGCTCGAGCGATCCGGTCGTACAGGCGCTGCCGGAAGAGGCTGCTATATTGTTCTCGTCGAGATGCAGCAGTATCGCCTCGCCCTCGATATTTTCAAAACTGATATTGGAGGTATTGGGAATCCTTTTTGTGGGGTGACCGTTAAGTTTTGCCCCCGGGCATCTTTTGAGCAGTTCCGCCTCCAGACGGTCGCGCAAAATTCTTACTCTATCCGTCTCTTCGCCTAGATATTTGATTGCAAGCGAGCATGCGACGCCGAAGCCCACACAATAAGGCACGTTCTCGGTTCCCGCCCGCATGCCGTACTCCTGATGGCCGCCGTGAATCAGCGGTTCGATCCGGATCCCTTTACGGATGAAAATTATGCCTATGCCTTTCGGCGCGTGCAGTTTATGACCCGAGACCGCCAGAATGTCGACCGGTACCGTACGCATATCGATTTTCATCTTACCTGCAACCTGAACCGCGTCGCAATGGAACACGCCTCCTTTTTCCTTTACTTTAGGAGCTATTTCCTCAATCGGGAAAACTACGCCGGTTTCGTTGTTGGCCCACATAACGGATACTATAGTATGTTCATCTATAGGCAGGTCGTCGAATACTGCCGGATCGAGACATCCCTGGCTGTCAACACCGACCTCAATAAGTTCCGCGCCCATTTTTTTAAGGTAACGGGCCGTATTTCTCACCGCAGGATGTTCAACTGCAGAAGTAATAATACGTGTTTTTGTGCCGTGAAGAGCAAAAAATCCTTTAAGCGCCATATTGTCGCTCTCTGTACCGCAACTTGTAAAAAAGACTTCTTCCCCGGAAGCGCCTATCAGTTCAGCCGCCTGTGAACGCGCCCTTTCGATATATCTGCGAACGCTCCCGCCGAAACGGTGTATACTCGATGGGTTTCCCCACCGATCGCGAAAAAACGGCATCATAGCTTCGGTTACTTCAGGAGCAACCATTGTTGTTGCATTGTTGTCGAGATAAACAAGCGATTGGCTCATGATGTATTAATCTCCCGCTACTCTTTTTTGTTGGCGTCACCTTCTTTTGCAATAAGGCAATAGGTTCCGGCTGCAAGAAGGAAAAGGGCTATAATCCTGATCATGCCGGTTATACTCCATACGAAACGAAAGGGTTTCCGGAGCCTCCTTACCCCGGCCGAGGCGGTTTTACCGTGGATACCGTCGAAAAAAAGAAAAAAAAGCCATGCACCAAGGATAATTTTAATAAGTTTTCGGTATTTCATAACTATGGGGATCCTTCCCGGATAAATAATACTCATTGAAAAATACAATATGTACCCTGTATGCCGGATAGTGTATGAATATTAAGCCGAAGTTTTATAAATATTGTCGATAAGGCATTTCGATCGATTCCTCAACCTTCAATTTTATAAGTTACTCAACGCTTGCCGCAATAGTCCCCTGGCGCCTCGCAAGTTTACGACGTAAAATAAGCGAATTGCGTTTCCGGTTATACGTCTTTCTTCGCTCGGCCGGTAAATCGGTAATGGTTGCTTCTACGAATCCGAGTTGTTCGAACCAGTCTGCAGTATGAGTCGTAAGGACAAACACTTCTTTGAGCTTTAAATTTATAGCTCTGTCGACAAGGTAACTTACGATTTTTCTGCCTATACCTAGACTTTCGTATGTCTCGTCCACAACTACTGCTGCAATCTCTCCCTGACGTTCATTGTATTTGTGAAGAGCACCGCATCCATGAATCGTTCCGTCGACTTCGTAAACGCAGTAATCGTCTACTTTTTCTTCCAGATCCGCAGCGGTTCTTTGAATAAGGATCGATTCTTCGATTGCAGGCTGCATTAGCCGAAGCACTTCGGGAATATCGGAGGTGGTCATCTGCCTGATGTTCTCGTGCTGATTTGCATAAACCATTGTACCAAGGCCGCGGTTTGAAAATATCTCCTTTAATATCATCCCCTCGGCAGCTCCGTCTATTATATGCACCCTTTGTACTCCGGCGCTGCATGCTTTGTGGGCAAGGTTTATAAGTTCAAAACACAAATCCCTTTGATTTTTCTTGTTTAATTCGAGGAATTCAGCGGCACCGGAAACAGTAAGCTGGGTTATAGTCCCGTCTTCAGATATTACAGTTCCTTCGGGAACAATGTAGTTCTGGGCAAGAAAGCGACCTCCGTTTGTCAGGAAAAAGAGTTTTGCTGCCTTTAAAGTTACGCTTATCGTATAAGCAAGTTCATTGGATGACAGGTTATACGGTTTTCCTTTTGCGCTCCAGCCTATGTTCGGGAAAATCGGTATCAGGCCGTCTTTGAGTATATTTTCGACTATGTCCGACTTAAGCTTCTCGACAATACCCGAACTCTGGAAATCGATGCCGTTACGAACACCGATGCTTCTTGCCTTTACCCAATTGCCGATAACCCCGTTTGCCCCACATTCTGCAAGAATAGTCATTATTTTATTGGAAACATCGAAGGCGGCCATCTTGATAAAAGGTATCGACTCCGGTGGCGAAATTCTAATACCGTCTATAACCTTACATTCGATACCGTAAGTCGCAAGAATCTCATTTATCCTACTGCGGGCTCCCGGTACCAGAACTATGCGTATGCCCATTCTGTGCAGCAGCACCAGATCCTTGATTAAAATCGGAATAAAAGGGCTTGCTATCAGTTCGCTCGAGATCTTGATGACAAAGGTTTCTCCCTTGAACCTGTCGATATAACCGAAAGCCTGCCGGATTATCTCTACCTGTTCTTTGAGGCTCGATCTGTTCATTTTTTTTAATTTCTGACCGGAATACTATGCGATAGAAATATAATATAGGGATAAATAACGTTATTGAGTATCGATCGGTTTTTACCAATAAATTATGAAAAACATCAGCTTTATACCTTGCCGGGATAAATCTTCTTTATTATAAAAGATATTCCGAAAATCAGACAGGCAGCAAGAACGATAGTCGCGCCCGAATTGAGATTCAGATAGTAAGATATAAAAAGTCCGGAAATAGTAATAACCGCAGAGAAAATTACGGCTATTACCATCATGGTTCTGAGATCTTTAGAAAACATCTCCGCAATAGAAGCCGGAACCGTAAAGAGAGCAATAACAAGAATAAGACCTACGGCCTGAATAAGCATTACGACGGTGGAGGCTATAAAACACAACATAAGGCATCGTACGGCGGTTACCGCTACGCCGCTTATGGCCGCAAACTCCTCATCGTACGAGACGGCCAGCAGTTCTTTGTAAAAAAAGATTACCGAAGCTACTATTACTGTGTCAAGCAGCATCATTAAAAAAAGATCACCTTTAGACACCGTAGCAATGCTCCCGAAAAGATAGCTCATCAGATCGGCTCTGTAGCCGGGTGTAAGGTCTATAAGAATTATTCCGGTCGCCATCCCCGCGGCCCAGAGTACTCCTATCAACGCGTCTGAGCGTTCGCGTTTGCGGTTCGATGCAAAATTTAAAGCCATCGCGCTTGCTATTGAAAAGGGGAGTATCCCCGCCGCGGGGGGCAATCCGAAAAAGACTGCGATTCCAAGCCCTCCATACGCTGCATGAGCAACCCCTCCCGCTATAAAAGACATCCGGTTTACTACAACAAGCGTGCCTACTATCCCGCATGCTATGCTTATAAGTAAACCTGCACATAAAGCATGCTGCATGAATACGAATCGTAAAGGTTCAAACACAATATCTCCTAATCATGTTTCTGGAAAACCCTGTGCGGCACTCCGTGGGCTATCAGATCGATCTGGCAGCCGAACGTTTTCTCAATCGTCTCCTCGTCAAGACGACCATCGGGATGAAAATAGAGGCGCCTGTTAAGACATGCCACCGATTTTACGTAACGCGACAATACGCCTATATTGTGAGTAACAATCACAATCGTTACACCACTTTGATTCAGAAGACGGAGGTGGTTATATATTTCATCTTCGCCGGAAGCGTCCACACTTGCAGTCGGCTCATCCAGAAAAAGTATTTCGGGATCACCGAATAACGCCCGGCCAAGAAGCGCCTTCTGACGTTCTCCGCCGGAAATGCTACCGATCTGCCGCTCTTTTACCGACGCCAGACCTAGCCTGTCGATTATCGTTTCTGCCTTTTGCAGGTCGTAGGAAGTATATCTTCCGCCAGGCCCTTTTTGGCCGGTAACTCCCATAAGAATCACATCCTTAACACTTATAGGGAAAGTGGTATTAAGACTGGTCTCCTGAGAAATATATCCTACTTTGTTCCTTGTTCTGAGCGGAGGCGCACCAAGAAGCGTTATGGTACCTATATCGGGTCGAAGAAGTCCCAGCATCAGCCTTAGCAATGTGGTTTTTCCGCCGCCGTTCGGCCCGATGATACCGACAAAATCTCCTTTTTCTATAGTAAACGAAACCTCCTCCAACGCAAGCTGATTGCCGTAAGAGTAACTTACCTTATCCGCTACTATTGCATAATTACTGCTGTTTATCGACTGCATAATATTCCTGTGAGGTATAAAAGATTTCGTGACCAGTTTTCTGCCAGAGGATCCACCTCAATAGTCCGGATATCTAGGTGGTCTCCGATAGTTTCCGCGATTTTTTTTGAGATTTGCGGCTGAACAAGCAGAACGCTGATTTCATAGCTTTTTGCGCTGTCAACTATCGTTTTAAGTTCCCTGATACTCGGCTCCTTGCCTTCAGTCTCTATTGATATCTGATTAAGACCGAACTCGGCGGCAAAGTATCCCCATGAAGGATGATATGTGAGAAAGCTTTTCTTTGCGCTGCATCTGTCAAGGCTATCAGCTATTGCTTTACGAAGAGAATCGATTTCGGACTCGAATCCGGCAAGCCTTTTATAATAAAAGTGACTGTATGCCGTATCCCACTCGGCAAGTGTCTTCGCAATACGACGGGCTATATGTTTTACCAGAAGTGGCGAGAGCCATATATGCGGGTCTTCGCCGTCACCACAGCGCTTATTATGAGAATGATTCTTGAAGCCCTTTTCTCCATCATCTTCATGTTTATTAATTCCATGCATTCCTGACGCCGCATCTCTGATCTTCTCGACGCCGCTGTCCGCGGCAACGACAATGATCGCGGGATTTACTTTACGGATGCGTGAGACCCACGCGTTCTCCATTTCCAAACCAATGGAAAAATATACCTGTGCCCTTGAAAGTTCCGTCATCTGTGAGGGCTTGGGTTCGTAGTTGTGAGGAGAGGCGCCGGAAGGTATAAGTACTTTTACGTCATAACGATCGCCGCATATCTTTTCTGTAAAGTGTTTCAGCGGAGGAATCGAGACGTATACCATTTGCCGTCCGGAAGATAACCGCGGCTGTCTGGAAGAGCAGAGAGTCAGAAACAAAAGAAATATTATAGTTACAAAGAGAGTTTTTTTCATAAAAATGTTTAAATATAAATACGTGGATGAAAATAATTTATTCGATTAACAGAATTACCTTTAATATCAAATGATTTAATTATATCAACGAACGAAAGCAGGAGGGCTTTTAACGGAATCTGATAATCTGGAGGTGAGGGGAGTCGAACCCCTGTCCGAAAAGCGATCGTTATGAGCCCCTACATGCTTAGTCCTTTCTTTTATCTTATTCTGCGGTACGCGAAAGGACACGCTTACTGCAGAACCAGCGAACAGATTCTCATCCGGAAATCGTCGCCCCTTTCCGGACCAGCGCCTTAAAGCCGACCTGTATCCGGGAAGCGCGCCCGTTTACAGGTTTGCCGCCTTTAATTAGGCAGCCATTGCGAAAGAATAATCTTCGGCAATTATTTTTTTATCGGATGATTAACGAGGCCAACCGACATCCTCGGCATGCTGCTTCACAACACTCACTTCCCGTCGAAATCCAATACACCCCCTTTTCATCTTTATTAGTTGATAATTAACTAAAAATGTTTCAATCTCTTTATGCCGATTCTCTTATTATAAACTTGGTCGGCAATTCCTTATGTTTTATTCCCGATTCCCTGCCTTCTATTTTATCGACAATCATATTTATTGCATAATCACCCATTTCGAGTTTAGGCTGTCTAACTGTTGTAAGCGAAGGTTCTATTACTTCTGCCGCCGGAATGTCGTCGTAACCAACAACAGCAAGATCTTCCGGCACTTTTATTCCCTGCCGTTTTGCCTCCTTAATAATTCCTATGGCAACCATATCTCCTGCAGGAACAAATACTGCCGTAACAGGAGGATTAATTTTTCTAAGACTACTGAAAATCTCTATGCCGTCTTCCATGCCGTCATCAACTACTTCGAGAAGCATCTCATCCCGAAAATCTATAGTATATTTTTTCAATGCACGGAGATATCCGGCCTTGCGTTCGTCCGTAGGTATACCTCGCTTCTTGGTTACCACGCATGCAATATGTTTGTGTCCTTTATTTATAAGATATTCGGTAGCATCGAATGCTCCCTGCTCATTGTTTACATATACTGAATCCAGCCGTTCACACCGACGAGCAACAATTATACTGGGTACACTCTCTTCGGCAAATATATTTAGTTCCTCTTCGGTAACCGTCGAACTTATCAGAATCACTCCGTCGATACGTCGTTCGCGCGCCAGTCTCTGAAAGAGCTGAGACTCCCGCTCCCTCTGGCCGATCGTATCGAAAAGCTGAACCGTATATTCAATATCGCGGTTAGTACTCTTTATTCCCTGAAGCACCCTGACCACAAAAGAAGACGCAAGGTTGGGAACAATAACGACGCTCTTCTTGGATTTTTTTGTAGCCAGTCCGCGGGCTATTACATTAGGATAATAGTTCAGCTCTTTGGCGATCTTAAGCACTTTTTTGCGCGTGGCTTCAGAAATATTTGGTTTATTATTTATAACCATCGAGACGGTTGCAGACGTCACTCCGGCGCGTATAGCAATATCCTTTAAGGTAACAGGCATAATATTTTTCTCCCCCTTTCGTGTATTGCTTAAAACCTACCTTCAATTTTTATCTGCAAAGCACTCAGTTCCGGAACCAGGTCCGGATAGGCACGTATTTTCATTTTGAAGTCGTGAAGATGGGCGTCCACCACCGCATCGAGAATACCGTAAAAATAAAAGGCAATCGAGTACCATAACCATTGGTTCCTGTTCCGGAAAGCGGAATTGCGCCGGGCCTCCCAATCCTTATTGAAACTGCTGTCCACTGATGTTGAAATATGAATCTGTGCATCTTTCATTAAACGATGGTAATTAAAAGCCAATACCCCCATCGAAACCTGTGTCATAAATATCATTCCCGCTTTTGAAGGAGAACCGTTATATATCTGCCCCAGCCCAAGACAGGGTATGGCCGAAAGATAAGCCGCCTTAACAGGGTTTCTTTCTCCTTCGTCTATAAAAAAGCGCGAACATCCTATTCCGTCCAGAATATTGTATATATATCCCCCCAACATCCATGAAACGGCATTATACATTCTACAGGCTGCATCTCCGGCGTCATAGTTCAATATTGCTGCCTGTTCTTCGTTATTTTTTGCCTGGGCGGTTTTTTTTAATGCCGAATCCGCATATCCGGCAGCCAATGTCTCGTTGCCAATCAGTTTCATACTATCCGACCATTTAGTATATATTTTTGCCGCTTCACGGTATAATCCGCCTCTTTCCTTAAATATTCCGGCTTCTTCCTTCCGATTTCTGGACTCCCTGTACCAAAAATTTGCCACCCCGGCAGTAATAACCTCCAGTGCAATAAATGAACCGGCTTTTAAATAGTGGCCCGAATAAAACTGTCCTCCCCCAGGGATTACAGCCGAAAGAGCCCCGCATACAACCGGATCGTATATCTTTCCCGCCGTTGTCTGTGTACTGTCTGAATCGGAAGAAGCAATACTTATCGAATCCAACGATAAAACATTAAGGGGAAAGAATAAGACTATAATATAAATATAAAATAAGTATTTATCCATAAGCAAATTTAAACCCTTAAATAAAATAATATATGTATGTTTTCGAAATAAGCGGAAAAAGATTAGGCGTAAAAGGAGGGATTTAAAAGATATTATGATACGTAAAGGTCAATTTTTGAGGCGCAAACGGCGGTATTCTTCAAGTTCGTCAATTGACCTTGGAGAAGGGGGAAGAAGACTAAGAAAGCGGTTGACAATTGGCAGGATTGTGATAAGTAATAATTGAAAATATTTTTCAGCCTCAATAAAAAAGACGTTCCGTAAGTTCCTGATAGGTAGGTCCCGTCATTTCGGGAACAAGCTCGCAAATATCATCATATAAAGCACGGATATTTCCCAATTCCACATTGCTTTTCAGATCATGAATAAACCGTTCGATACGGTCGGGATCGCTTTTGTTACGTTTCTGAATGCGTATTTTCTCGAAACATGTAGGAACCAGGTTTTCCTCTTCGCAAAGCAACACTTCTTCCACCTTTTCTCCATGCCGCATGCCGGTAAATACAATCTCGATATCCTCACCAACCCTGAGGCCTGAGAGTTCAATAAGATTTCTCGCAAGATCCACTATTTTTATCGGTTCTCCCATATCAAGCATAAAAATTGCCTGCGATTCGTTAAGCGTAGAAGCCTGCAATACCAGTTGTACTGCTTCCGGTATCGACATAAAATACCGTTTTGTGTCCGGGCTCGTTACTGTTACCGGGCCGCCCTCTTTAATCTGACGTTGAAAAAGTGGTATAACGCTTCCGCTCGATCCCAGCACATTACCGAATCTTACCACATTGAAAAGCGTGCCCGATTTGTGCCGTTCGAGAACAACCCGTTCGGCCAGGCGTTTCGATATGCCCATAATGCCCTGCGGTTTTACGGCTTTATCGGTTGATATCATAACGAACTGCTTTACACCATGACGCTCGGCAAGCGACGCCAATACTGCCGTACCCAGGACATTATTTTTTACGGCAGCCAGGGGATTCCATTCCATAAGATGGACATGTTTATAAGCCGCGGCGTGATAGATATAATCGGGCTTAAATTGACGGAAGATAAGATCCATAATGCCGTTATCGAGAATGCTACATACAACGGTATGTATGGGCATATCGTTATATCTGTTTTTAAGTTCCTGATCCACGTTGTATGCCGCCTGTTCGCTTGAATCTACCAATATAATTCTGGAAGGACGGTAAGCCGCTACCTGGAAACAGAGTTCGGATCCTATCGAGCCTCCTGCTCCTGTAATAAGAATTGTCTTCGATGCAAGTTGTTTGCGCACATGGCTGTCGTCGAGTTTTATATTCGGACGTGAGAGCAGGTCGTCAATCGAAACATCCCGTATCTGATTTACCCGGAGTTTTCCGCTCATAATGTCGAGCATCGGCGGAACAATCTTATATTTAATATCCCACTCGGGAATTTTTGATTTTTCGATTATTTCCTTTACAAGTTTATTGGTTGCTTCGGGAATCGCTATGAAGATCTCATGCACCCTGTGTTTTTTAATTACAGAGCGTATAACCGAAATATCGCCGAAAACCTTAAGCCCATGAAGCCTTTTACCGTGAATGTTCCTATCTCTGTCTATAAAACCAACGGGAATATATTCCTTTTTTTTTGCCGATTTCAGAGTCTTTACAATCTCATTACCAACACTACCCGCACCCACTATAAGGACATTCTTTACATTTTCACCAGCGGGAGCAAACGACTCTCTGAAAATACGAATGGTAAAACGGGTACCGCCGTTCAAGATGACATAGAGCACAAAGTTCATCAGGTATATCGAGCGGGGATACCCGTGAAATTGGCCGCTGAGGACAATGATAAACATGAAAACAAGTGACGCGACCGCCGACGCCTTTACAATGTCCTTTAGATCATCAACACTCACATACCGCCAGATGCCCTGGAAAAGATTGAAAAATCCGGCAGTAACGGTGAAAACGACCACGTCAATCGGAAGCGAATATAAAAACAGACTTGGGAACCGGGTCGGATCCCTTACTTCGTTCTGGCCCAGCGTAAAGTCAAAACGAAGCAGCCAGGAAAGCGTCAGCGCTCCGGCCGCAAAGAGCATGTGCATCCATATAATGATTATAAGACGATACCGCAAAAGAGCATTGCTGATGATCACCGGCATAGTTCAGAACATCCCCGTTGTGCGTGGTCAAACCATTGAATTGAAAATAGTACAATACAGATAGACAAAAAGCAACGGACACGTTGAACACATACTCTTCCACCGCCATACAGGACGGTCGGTTTTACACGTTCCACAGACGTTTCTATATTCCCATCCTTATGCAACCATTCCCTCCAGTACCCGTTTTATGCAAGCCGTCACCCGTGCCAGATCCGCCTCGGTCATGCCTGTTCCCGACGGAAGGCACAGACCCGTATTAAACAGGCGCTCCGACACACCTTTTGTATATACAGGGCAGTTCCTGAATACCGGCTGCAGATGCATGGGCTTCCAGAAGGGACGCGATTCGATGTTCTCGCGCTCCAGGGAAAGACGGATGAAGTCAGTTGAAAAGTTGAAAGGCTTAATGGAGCTGGTTTTCCCCTCACCTTGTGCTCTCGTAAAATTTTCATCAATGGTCATGCACGTCAGCCAGCGGTTGGAACGGCTCCAGACAGGTTCCGGCATAAAGGAAATTCCCGGAATATCGGAAAGTTCCTTTTTGTAATATTCAAATATTTCCCTTCTCCTTGCAACCCGCTGCTCGATGACCATGAGCTGTCCCCTGCCTATCGCAGCCACGATATTGCTCATACGGTAATTGAAACCGATCTCATTATGTTCATAATAGGGAAGGTCTTCGCGCGCCTGGGTGGCAAGGTACTTTGCCTTTTTTATCATTGCAGGATCATGACCAAGCAGCATTCCGCCGCCCGAGGTGGTGATGATCTTGTTGCCGTTGAACGACAAAACGCCCAACGGTGCGATCGTTCCCGTATGTTTCCCGCGGTAAAAAGAGCCAAGCGATTCCGCCGCATCCTCGATGACTGGTACCCCATGCTTTGCGCACACCTGCATGATCGCATCCATGTTCGCGCTCTGGCCGTACAGGTGCACCACAATGCACGCCTTCGGTTTTTTCCCCTTACGGATCCGATCCTTGATTGCATGGTCAAGAAGTTCCGGATCCATGTTCCAGGACTCTTCCTCACTGTCAATAAACACCGGCGTCGCACCGCAATAAACGATCGGAAACGCGCTGCCGGCAAAAGTAAAGCTTGAGCAGAGAACCTCGTCGCCCTGCTTTACGCCAAGCAGCATGAGCGCAAGGTGTATGGCGGCGGTCCCGGACGAAACCGCAAGCGAGCTCTTTGCGCCGGTATATCCGCACATCTCCCGTTCAAACGCATCAACCATAGGCCCGAGCGGCGCAATCCAGTTGGAGCGAAAAACCTCCTCTACGAGTTCACGTTCATGGCCCGACATATGCGGCGGACTGAGATAGATTCTGTTCATAATCATAATAGTGTAATTGTTAAAGCGTTGAACTGTTGAATTAATAATCCGGCAAAAATGAGCAAAGGCAAACGGTATGTATTCATCACCTCATCAATTCAACCACCTCTCCCGGTCCCCTCGGGCTCTCCGGCAAAAGTTTCAGCCACCTGTTCACTACCGGTACCACCGTTATAAGCAAATAGCCGAGATCTTTCATAAAACTCCTGTTTTTACAATAGTCACGGTTTATCCTGACCTTTATAGGCCATATCACTTCGTCGTTGAATTTCTTAGGATCGTTCACGCGCGACAGCAACTCCTCCTCATACCTGAAAAAGAGCGAAGCCGGACCGGTTATTCCAGGCCGCAGCTCCAGAATTATTCTGTCCTCCCCCTGGAGCATGTCCGCATATCCCAGCACATCCGGCCGCGGGCCGACAAAGGACATTTTACCTACAAATACGTTCCAGAGCTGAGGCAGTTCGTCGAGCTTGAAGCGGCGAAGTAGCCTGCCGACAGGCGTTATCCGTGAATCTGCCGACGTGGTGACGCTGCCCTGCCCCTCCAAACCCACCACCATGGTTCTGAACTTGACAACATCAATTATCTTCCCGTGCCTGCCGACCCGCTTTTGCACAAAGAACACCGGACCGCGGGAGCTCAGTTTGACCGCAAGCGCTATCGCAGCAAAGAGCGGCGACAGGATCACGAGTCCCATTCCAGACACCATAATATCAAAAGCCCGCTTGAGCATGTTCGTACAGTCGGTTACAGCTCCTCTATCCTTGCGAACTCTTCCCGTATCCGCTGTGGCCATGTTTTAAGATGCGGCGACGTATAGGGGGTGTTCCGCCGCGGCGATCAGCCGTTCCACGTCGCTCTGCAACCCTGTTGAGTCTCTCCCGTTCCACAAACATGGCATACGGACAGTCCCCGTAGAGTACCCTGTTGCACCCGTCATCGAACGCAATAACCGGGACGCCGAGATAGAGCGCCTCGAGAAGCTGGTTGTTGATATTTGCATGGTCGTTGAGGTACAGTATCAGGTCGCACGCCTCATAATATCCTGCAATTTCTCCGTGAGCAACACTGCCAAGCCAGGTAATCCGGTTGCCGATTCCCATGTTTTCCGCCAGCGCGTGCAACTCCTTTAAGCTGCCTGTTGCCGACACGCCGAAAATCTCCCTGATACAATACCGTTCCGCCGACGCTTTCGGCATACCTGTTCACCTCTTCGGGTGCAGGCAAACCAAATCTAATATGCTCCTCAAGATATGCCTTTACCGTACTATCGAGGCAGCCAGCCGCTGCAAACTCTTTTTCTGCATTTATATGCTCCGGCGTCCCCAGCGGCGCGCAAAGCACAAAACCTTTCCTGCATATCCGTACCAGCTCCCCGATAAAAAGCTCCCGCTCTTTTTTCGGCAGATGTTCAAGCGTATCGCAGCTTACCGTGACGTCAAACGATTGATCCTTAAACGGCAACCGCACGCCTGAATACCTGACATCTGCGTCTTTGACATTGATCGTCACGACCGGCGTTTTGGTGAAATGCGATAATAAGCCTTCGCCGCCGACGTCGAGTATTCGCAAAGGAGCAAACCGTCCTGCCAGGCGAGCAAGACAGAGGTGGCGGATAAAAGTATCTGCGCCCACAAGATATTTCCGCATTACCTCACGCACCTTACCCCGCCTCCCTCACCACCGCATACACCCTTTTTCCGGCCCCCTGCCAGGAGAACCTTGTTGCATTTTCACGGCCCTTGTGCCTCAGTTCTTCCGCTAACTCTTTATTCTCAAGAATGCTGTTGATTGCTTCGGTAATTTGGGGGATATCGTCCAACATCATTTCTTCCGGTTGTTTTCAAGTAGGAGTTCGACGGCAGCCAATACGGATTCCGGTGTTATCAGCTTCATGCAATCGCCTTTGCATTGTTTCGGCCTGATAAACGCAGCGCACTGTTCGCGACAATCTATTGGGACAAATACTTTTTTCCATAAAGGTGTAGGTGGCCTTGTTCTTTCCGGCCATTCCGGGCCATAAATTACAACGACCGGACAATTAACCGCTGCAGCAATAAAAATAGGTGAAGAATCATTGGAAATCAGTATGTTGCACTTTTTCAACAACGGCCCCAGCTGATTAAATGTTGTTTTATTGACACAATTAACAATACGATTTTCCGGAATTACGGCGGTAATAGATGCAATAATGTTCATATCTTCTTCGGTACCAAAAAATAGCAGGTGCGTATCTTCATATCTTTCCAGAAGCATTGTACATAATTTCTTCCATTTTTCAGCAGGCCACCTCCGGTCTGCCCAAGGCCGATAAATATTTTTCCCGCCCCCGGGGAAAAGCGCGAAAAACCGCTTACATTGCACACCTATTAACTCTTTAACATGCAGTTCGTCTTTCTCTGTCCAGAAAAGCTCTGCCTTCCTGAATTCATCCTTTACTTTAAACAACCCTGCTTTTTTTAATAATCCAATAAAAGTATGGAGATTGTTTTCTTTACTGCCTTGGGGTACTACATAATAATGATGCAAAAAAGATGATTTCTTAATGTCCGTTATCAGTCCGACACGCCAAGGTATTCCGCACAACCACATAAAAAAACCCCAGAAAGGATCTGGTGATAAGCTTATTCCAAGGTTGTATTTTTTTGCCTTTATTTTTTTAATATGCCTGAGAAGGGCACATGGCGAAAAAATACCCGGTACTCCACCCTCGTCAGCGTTAAGGATTTCTCGTATAAGCGGGTTACCAATAAGTGCCGGCTTTGCACGACTAGACACCCAATAATCGATTTTGGCGGAGGGGAATTGCTCGCTTATAATCCGTATGATCGGTGTTGTCAATAAAATATCACCTAGAAAGCCGTACCGAAGAATAAGAATTGTAGTTGGGCAGCTACAATTATACTGCATCTTGTTTGAAAGTCTGAAAATACTAATAAATTTCCAGAAAATATTTTTAATAAATATCATATTTTCTTAGCTAAAATTCTTATCTGATCGCCAAGCAGAAAATGTTTAATTGGCCATTCTAATAGTTTGGAGAATAAAGACTTTTTTCCGGAAAAAAGATAATCATTATGGCCAGTTAAAGGTGTTTTTTGAATTATGCTTCCCCTTCGTTTTAGCAAAGTTCTGCGTACAAATGGGATCTTTGTCGATAAGGCTTTGAACCGATCTTTTATACCTATCCGGAAAATACCTTCACGTGAAAAAATCGTATTATCAAAGGTTTCAATGCGTATTATATTAAAGCCATTATTTTCTAATACCTCTTTGATTTTATCTTTAGTAAAATGGGAAATATGATAGTTATTAAAACCTTTCCAGAACGGCCCGGCAACAAATGAAAATAAACTAGAAAAATTAGGGACCGACAAAGCAAGAACGCCGTTTTCGTTGAGAAGCGAACGCACTTTTTTTAACATAATTAATGGGAAGGGTGAATGTTCAAAAACATCCCACATTGTGATAATATCAAAAGGTTCTTCGTCTATCTCAGTATCCTCAAAGAACCCCTTCACGACTTTTATTCCCACCCGATTTTCAACGTCCAACCCGGTCTGTATTGATGGCTCAAGTCCGACAACAATCGAACCCATTTTTTTAGCTTCCTCACAGAAATAGCCGTTGCCGCATCCGACATCCAATATCCTTTTTCCAAAAATAGCAGTATAGGAGATTATCCATTCGATGCAATGTTTCGCAAATGCTCTGTCTGCGGATTCCCGATGTTTTTGAAAAACATAATACTTATCATTATAATAAGCCGCGTCAATATTCTTTATATGAGAATACACCAAATTGCAGCTCTTACAACGAAACACTTTAACGTTTTCACTCCAAGCAAGGTGTGCATCGTCAAATAAATTCCACTTAAAACTTTTTGCGTTGGAGGCACAATAAGGGCAGCTGACAATATCTACAGGGTCACGGGAAAGCACGGGTACCTCGTATGCGTTGGGCAAATTCTATATAGGGTAAAAGCTTTAATGTTACTGCATCAAAACCCAGCAAAGATGCTAATTTAATAAGTTTGCTCATAAACGTAAGCACTATTTTAGTTGAAACCGCTATCTTCACAATATTTTTAACGATATTAATGCCCTTCCACTTTTTCAGCGAACAACTGTACATACGACCTTCATTAAAAACTTCCGGGGCAATTTTCTTAAACACCATTTCCGACCGCCCAGACTGAAACGCCCTTAACGCAATACTCTCATAAGACTCCTGTAGTACGTGGTAGCCAATCGCGGCAAATGCATGAGCGAATTTATTTCCATCTATAAATAATCGGTAACCTAATTCTGTGTCTTCAAAACTATAATCTTTAAAATTTTCGTTAAAGCCGCCAACTCTTTCAATAGCTGTTGATGGCACTGATACATTGCCAGAGAAAAAAAGTGAAAAATCAATGGCAATCCCCTTCAACCTTTTTTCTATACGTTGGTATCTGCTTATCAAATACCGGTGCCACACCGTATCCTCAATCTCCTTTGCCGGCGGCACTGCCCCCACCACCACCCCGCCGCCAATCTCCTTCTGCTTTTCGTAATGCGCCTGAAGAAGTCCCGGCACTGCCCAAATATCGTCGTCGAGCATCAGTATATACTCGCCTTTTGCTTCCTTTATCCCCCGGTTGCGGGTTGCTGCCCGGCCGAGATTCTGCGGATTCTGAATTAGCCGCCAGTTTGCGCGCTTGCCCTGGCCGAAACCAAGTTCCGGAAGCTCCCCGGCAGGCCCGTCGTTGACAAGAATTAGCTCAAACGCGAAATTACACACCTGAACTTCCAGACATGCAAGCGTCCGCGCAAGAACAGCAGGACGACGGTAAGTGGGGATGATGATAGTGAAGAGAGGAGAGGTCATGGCGACAAAATGCGTCAAATAAATTAATGATACAAATTGATTGTCGCTCAAATTATCTTTTAAAAAATTCTGCCATTAGCTATCCTTCATTCCCTTTATAAAAAAGAAAGAGAAAGAATCAAAAGGAAGCCACGGAAATGCTGTAGCGAGCATTTCATCAATAAAGCCGCTCGTAATAACGATCATTCCCGGCAATTTTTTTGGAACAGAAGAGAAAAAAACTCAAAAAATGAATTAACGAAACCGAAAGGAAGTATCTTTTTCGTTTCATATAGTTTTTCAGCCTCTCCAGCAAGGCGCATAGAGTTTATTCCGCCGTGCTTTTTTGTAGGGGTAGGATGAAGTGTTGCACCTTGTATTTCCATAACATCCTGAATTGTAAATTCTTCAGGGGTCATTTCATATGCCCATATTTTTTTCCAACCTCCGCACTTTCCGAGTACTCTCTTGAAGAGTATTTTAATGCCGTTACGATCTCTGTATCTTCTAGCAATGTGATGAAATTTAAACCAGAAATCACAGCCTGCCATTTTGGGTTCACGTATGCCCATTAAAACCCCTGTTTCCTTTAATACGCGACTCGACTCCATGAGGAATGCTCTGTCGGTTGGTAGGTGATGCAGAAAAGAACTGCAAACAACCAGATCTACTGTTTGATCTTTAAATGGCAAGTTTTCTGCATCACAAATGACAACGGCCGTTCCAACATATTTTTCCCTATACTTTTTAATCATTTGAAGGCTTATATCCGCCGCAATAAAAATAGCTTCATGTTTCGATGGTATTCTCCTGCCTGCTCTTTGTATAAATTGATGTTTGCCTTTTTAATTTGTTTTTCATCCATTTTTTCTTCTCGACGTTATTGTTATATACACATGCAGAAGCTGCTCTATATGCTTTTCCCATGTAAAATTTTTTTCTACATGCTCGCGTGCGGCACGCCCCATGGCTGCAAGACGGTCGGGATGGTCAAGCAGATACTCGATTTTTTCGGCCAGAAGGTCAGGCCGTCTGTTCTCGACTAAAAAGCCGTTTACGCCGTTTGTAATATATTCAGACGGTCCCTCAACGTTATAAGCTACTACGGGTAATCCTGCAGCCATCATCTCAACGCCCACAAGTCCGAAAGGTTCTCTATATGTTGGATTAAACACACCGATATGTTGACCTATAAGAAATTGCGGTAATTTATTGTGTTTAATCGGGCCCACTATATTTACGGTTTTTAAGTTGCATGCATAATTTCTTACCGACTCTTCTATTATTTTTGATTCAATAGTATCTCCTTCAAAATTCGCAGAACCACCTATATTTACTCGGAAATCTTTTCGTTTTGGTTCTAGCATTTGAATGGCTCTCAGCAAATCGAAAATACCCTTTGTTTCATGCCATACCCCGTACCAACAAATATTTTTGAAACTATCGTATTTTTTATTCATTGGTGTAGGTATTTTATTAATTATATCACATCCGCAATAGATCAGATGCAAATTGTCGGCGCAAATTTCCGGATAAAGAGAAGAGAATTCAGTTAATAGCCACCTTGAATTAAAAATATAGTGGGCTTTTTGATAACAGCGTATAGCCAATTTGTATCTATAAAGCGGCAACGTTAATATAGCTTTACCATGGAAATGAATAACACTTTTTTTGCTGCGAAGTAACGCAATTTGTGGAGTATAATGGCCATGTAAAACATCATAGCGCGTAGTTTTAATTAGAAACTGAAAGTAATAAATCCACTGTAAATAACGAGATCTATAATTTATGTCCCTTATTACTTTAATATTATTTTTATGGCCAATAAGTTTTGGAACAAAAAGAGTTACATCATGCCCTGCCATCATTAAGTAATCCAATTGATTTATTTCTGCACGTTCAATACCACCATGAAAATCAATATTCAACGGAAATGTCGGCGACTGCAGCAGTGCTATCTTTAATTTTCTTTGTTCAGGCATAGAGCTATTCTTTCCATATCTTTTTCCGTATATGACTGACCCACGGGCAGAACCAGTATTTTTTCCGCGATTGCGTTTGCGTTGCTGTTATTTCCGTTGGCGCTAACCTGTTTTTTTTCCCATAGTACGGCGGCGTTGATTTTATGGCTAGCCAGGTGTTGTTGAAGCGCATCGCGGTTTTCGGCGTAGACAGGAAGGCCGAACGGGCACTCTTCTGCATTAAGCTCCCGTGTAATAACGGGAGTTACACCGGACAGGTGTTCCAGTAAATATGCGTAATTCTGCTTACGGCGTTTGCAAACGCATTCAAGGTCTATGTGGTTAAGGATACGGCGCGAAAGCCTCGACATCTTTGCCGGGGCCGGAAAATTGATTTTTTTAACCGCGGCAGTAAAAAATTCCTGACGCACTGCGTCAAGGTATCGGTTCGGTAAAACGAGAGACAGGCTCTTAAACACGATGCCCATTGTTCTGACAAACAGCCATTGAACTGACGGATTTTTAAGGCGGTCTGGAATGGTGCGGGGCAGATTAAAAAACGACAACATCGCGCCGTCCGGAACAGGCAAAAGCTTTCTCAGGCTTGAAAACGACCATCCTGTGCCGTTTATTTGCCCGATAATACTATTATTAAGCCCAGCCTGGGAGTTGTCCTCGATCACCAATGATCCGTCGTTGCACAGCTGCCCAATAATGTCGTAAGACTGATTGATTCCGAAATAATTAACATAAAAAACAATAGCTCTGCCGTTATACCCTGCGGCGCGGAGGTTTTGCATATCAAGTGCCAGGTTATCGGATATGTCGTAAAAAGAAACGTAAATGCCGTTTTTGCTGAATACCTGCGGTACAATTGAGCAGATAAACGAAGGAAGAAATACCGGCATGGAGGAATAATAACGCTTGATCTGCGTGCAGATTATGTTAAGCGCGTCGCGACCGCGGGAGAGAAAATAACTTGTCTTGTATGAAAATCCTGCCTGGTGTAATCGAAATGAAAGGCCATTTTCGAAATCAAGTAACTTTATACTCATTTTTTCTTTAATAATAAGGCCAAACCAGAGATCGCCGGTTCTATTAAATATTGACCGGCAGGATTGTTAAAAATAGCGCTTAACATGAAAAGTCTCTTTTTTAGCACACATGCATCATATTCATTGTTTCCATTTTTCTTTTGTTTTTGATTTGCAATAGCTGTCCACAAATCAACAATGTAATGCGAAATAAAAAAAGCCGATTGTTTTCGAATAAAATTATACATAGACTTCTTTAATATGTCCTTTTTAGTTAACTTCCTTGTAACATTTATTTTTGCAGAATAATACATGTTATTATTGCAAAACTGAAGTATCTCGCCAGCGGTTCTAAAATCACACCCTTCAGAATAAAGGTAACCATCTGCTCCATTCGGGTCAACGGCACGAATCTCAAACAAAAGGTATCTAACATTTGTTTCGAAAGCCGTTTTCATAAGACTATATTGTTGTTCGCGCGTAAAATAACAGAAGGCATCTGTAACCACGAGCAGATCATAAGATATCCGTTTAAGTTCTTGTTTCGCAAACTCGATATCGCCAACAGCAAAACTGACTTTCTTATTTTCGAAAAGCTCTTTTGCTTTCGAAATTGCAGGTTCAGCTCCATCGATACCCAAGACACATTCTGATTGACTTGATAATCTATGACTTATTACGCCTAGTCCACATGCGAAATCAATAACTTTACCAAATCTCATATCTTTAACAACATCAATTATCATTTCATCTCTTACCATCCGCAATTTATTTGACAATACCTGCCAGTAATCGTTGTTGTCGGCATTTTTATATTTTTCTATCAAACGTTCAAGTCTTTGTTCGTCATTCATTTTTCACCCCATTAATATTTTAAACAATGCATTCTTAACCACGTTGTTTGAAAGAATAAGCCTATAGTTGCGATTGCTTTTTTTTGTAAATCTTTTTTTATATTCTTCGTTACCGCGTAGAAAATTATACTTCTTCATTTTACATTCTATTGCGTCTCTCACGCTTTCAAGATGTAAAACCATGCCGGGGCTCAATTTTTGATATGATAAATCATAGCCACCCTTGTGGAAATATCTAACCCCCTTGTAATCATACATAAAACTGCTTGCAATACATTTGCCATTAAGCAAAATACTATAATGCCTCAAACACCCATTATATCCCAAGTACTTAATTACTTCCTTTTCAAAACATTCTAACTTTTGGAGATATGAATTTGTGTTAGATAAATTCCACCTTTTATAATGCATATCGAATAGTCTTTTTACCCTACCTTCATCATATACATTTAATTTTTCTACAATCCATTTCCCGGATGCATTTAATGCATTAACATGTCGTTTAAGACCTCTTTTTGTAGAGGCCCCTAACGATCCCCAAAATTCTTCCCATTTTTCAGGTATTTCAACTATTGGACATATCATATCTTCAATAACTTTAATGGAGTACTTTTTAAACGCCAAGTACCCTTCTAAATATTCTTCGGGTATATCACACAAATACAACAAATAATTTGAATAATTTTTATGCAAATAATTCAGCAATTCTTCAAAAACTACGAGCATGTATTTTGGATTTACAATAAATCCATTGTAAGAAAACTCTCTTGCTCCAATGAATGCTAAATATTTACATATAGTAATTTTATTTTTTATTCTCATTGTTTTTTTTACCAGCGGAGCAATAGCTACCAATTTACCTCCATCATATGCCGCTATCATAATCAAATCTTCATCTTTGGAGACAAAATACTTAGCCCACAGTGCGACCCATTCATAACATTGAAAAGGCCACTGTGCCAATTCTGCCTCCTGGCTTATCCAATCATCTTTTATTCTTCTAAAATCTGTCTCAACAACCTTGAGCATTTTTACCCGAAGCGTTTTCTATTATAAAGTATATTTTTAAAACAACTGTTTTTTTCGAAACGCTAAAAAGAATACTTGCCCTCTCCCTATCCGTAAACTCATACTTATACTCCTCGTCCCCGCGCATGAAGTCATATTCCCTGATACCCTTTTTAATAGCCTCTTCTATCAGGTTCACAAGCAGGATGTTGGCGACGCCGTGTTTTTTGTATTCCGGGTCCCAGCCGCGAAGGTAGCTATAGCGGACGCTGTTGTAGGTATAACCGTACTGGCATGCGATTTTTTTCCCGTTGAGTTCGAGGAAGGCGGTATAGAGGTAGCGTTCGAGGCGTTGCGCGGCTTCGATGTGCAGGCGTTTGAGTGCCTCGGCGGCAAGCGCGCCTTTCCGACCTTCGGCGTTCCAGCGCGACTCGTGCAGGCGGAAAAATTCCTCCATAGCTTCAGGCACGGGCACTTCCGCAGGCGCAACGGTAAATCGGACGTTTCCTAATTCATCAAGCCGTCTGCGGCGCGTGCGGAGGTTTTTCTTGAAATGGGATGCAAGCGTTGAAAGATACTCGTCCTCCTTTTCCGGAAGCGTGATATAGGGACATGGCGTATGCTTCTGCTCAATGCATATAAGCCCTGCTTTTTTGCATGCGTCAACAAAGTATTGAACCATCGGGTGTTCAGCATGCACATCGCCGATACGCGCTATGTCCCATGGCATGCTTTTTAAAAACGTCAGCAGCGCCACCAGCGACTCGTATTCGACTCCTTTTTTCAGGATAAATCCATTATAATCCGACTCTCCGGCTCCCATGGGTAAAAGCATTTTGAACGCAGGTATTCCCCGTATCCGCATCCGGTTTGTGTACATCGGCGCAATGCCGACAAGCTCCTCTCCGTCGTAGGCGGCGACGATCAGCTTTTTTCCCCTGAAGCCCAGATGTTTCCACCAGCATTCGATCCAGTCATAGGTCTGGAAAATGGTGGGCACGTCTCCGTCTGCTTCGAGGTTGCGCCACTGGCGTTCGATGTCGGGAAAATCGACGATGCGGGTTGTTATCACTCGGCGCGTTTTCCTGTTGTTGTTTTCATTAACCTCAGAGATCACAGAGAGTAATAAAAATGTTTATATCTACTCAGGTCTCTGTAACTAAAAAAGCCCGTCATGCTGAGCTTGTCAAGGCATGATAGGGGACCCTTCGACCCTTCGATAAACTCAGGGCTGGCTGAGCTCAGGGTGACATCAGTGATTTTTCCCATAGAGACCTGAGTAGTTACAAATGTTTTTTGGAATTTACCATCCGTTTCTCTTTTCTCTGTGTTCTCTGTGTCTCTGTGGTGAAAATGTTTTGACGTCTTTTAAAAGCCTTCACCGCAGAGAGTATAAAAATGTTTCCTGGGTTTACCATCCGTTTCTCTTTTCTCTGTGCTCTCTGTGTCTCTGTGGTGAAAATGTTTTGACGTTTTCTATTTCCCTGCAACCTTTTCCCACACCAGCACCGGCAGTTCCCAGAGCGCTTTGACGTCATACATTCCGCTCAACTTGAGCCATACCATAAGATCAGAATCAGTGCCTTTAATTTCAATCCTTCGCATGCGGTAGGGGTTTCCCCGGCCCTGCCATATGCTGTCGCAGGTGGTGAATGCGGCTTTATACCCTGCGTTTTTCACCGCCTCAATGGTCGCCCGGTCATACTGGCCATAGGGATAACAGAAATAGTCTACCGGTTTACCCAGTTTGTCCTCGAGCATGCGTTTTGAGCCAGAGACTTCGGCTTCGAGCTCTTTGGCGGTGCATTTCCGCAGATCAGGGTGTGTTGTGCTGTGGGAACCGAATTGTATGCCCTTTTGTGACAGCTCTAAAATTTGTTCCCAGCTCAAAAGCGGCCTGCCCGCAAGCTCGCCGCCAAAGTCCCAGTCATTGATTGTGCCGACCTTGTGCGTAACCAAAAACACAATAACCCGCTGCGCCTCTTTTTGCGTGAGTTTCGAAAGCTCGGCAAAACATTCGGCAAACCCGTCGTCAAGGGTCACAAGGGAACCGCCGGCCTGCGCCACGATCCTCCTGAACCGCTCCGGCGTGATGGTATACCGGCCGGTTGAAGAAGAGATGGCGTGGAGCATGAGGGACATGGTGAAGCGGTGCCAGTTTTTAAGGTTTTTCAACAACAAACCCGATTTGTGTATCAAAATATCTAACGCGCAGAAATTTCCTAAATTTTGGCGCGAAAAAATATAATGGGAACATAAAAAGTGCCTGTATTTTATTCATTTTTGCGAAAAAACCAAATCGATGAACGATTTTAAATGGTTGCAAAATCTTTACCCATTCTGTGTAGCTCCACAAATTTTCATTTCCAAAATCTTTAATCTTGTAGGGTTTTGCCGGTACAGAGAAAATGACCCGCCGGGCGATTTTTAGCTGTTTCGAAATGATTTCAACGATTTGTTCCTTGGAAAAATGTTCCAAAACACCTTGAGAAAAAGTAAAATCATAAGATTCGGCATCTTCATCCAGATGAAAAATATCAGCTTCAACAAATTTTACGTTTCCATGAAAATAGTCATTCGCCTTTTTAGCCTTTTCCAATAATCGGACGTTATTATCCACACCGGTTATTGCAAACCCTAAATGACTTAAGTATATGGATACTAATCCTTCTGCGCACCCAGCTTCCAGCCCTTTTTTCCCATTGCTCCACGCAAGAATAACGTCAATAAAGGGTTTGAGAAAACCCGAAGCAACACTTACCATTCTGGGTAATGTAATATCTGCGGAGTAATATTCATCCCATTTCATTCTGATATGCTCCTTCCAGCCAGGTCTCCGATAGTCTTTAAAAAATAACTTGTAAACATTTCACTCGTATAATTAAGCGCTTTTCTTCGAGCCGATTTACCCATGGAAATGCATGTCTGCCGATTATAAAACAAACATCGGCATTTTTCCGCCACAGCTTCCGGCTTCGCCTCCACCAGAAAACCGGTTTCGCCATCCACAACGGTTTCGAGCAGGCCGCCCTCTGCCGCGCCGATGACCGGTCGGGCGTGGGCCATTGCCTCAACAGGCACAAGGCCGAAATCTTCGTCTTTGGGCAGATACACAACAGCAAGGGAATTTTGGTACTCTCTGCCAAGGTCGCCGACATGCGGGACCATAGTGACTGATGTCAGATTCAATTCACGGATAAGAGCTTTTAGCCGTTGTTCCTCCATGCCTGTACCGATTATCTTCAGAGTTATGCCGGGCTCATCCCTGAGCAGAGCCATGGCCCGGATTGCAACATCGACGCGCTTATATCCATCCAGCCGTGCTGGAAACAGGAACTGCCCGCCGTGTGGCGGCACAATTTCAGGCGGCAAATCCACTCCCGGACACACGACCTTGGCGTCTACAGAAAAAATGTTTCGTATTTTTCCCTGCATGTGGCGGGAGTTGCACAGTATGCTGGTAAAACCCCTTACTGCGCGCCGCTCTTCTTTCCTGAGGTATGCTCTGATCATGCGCGCCCAGAGCGGCGTTCTGCCGATAAGCCGCTCAATGTCCTTTTGAATCCACGTTTCATACAGGTACCTCGCTGGGCAGTGGCAGTACCAGAGCGACGGTCCGGCAAAATAGCGCGAGACTACTGTTGAAAACGACAAGTGCGCAATGACGAGGTCCGCTTCTATGGTATTGTTCCGCAAAAATCGCTTGAACGAATGCAGTTGCAGAAGGTGGTCCAGTTCAAGCCGCTTGAACCGCGACGGCAGCCATGAAGGAGCGGTTATTTGCGGTACGACCCGAATCTCGCACTTTGCAAGGTCAGGAAACAGGTCAACAATCGCGAGGTCATAATCTGCAACATACAATTTCACCTCATGCCCGGCAAGCGCGCGCACCATAGACGCAATTACCCGCTGCGCGCCCCCGGCCCCTGCAAGGGACGTCTGGAACATGGCTATTTTCACTTATTTTTCGCTCTCTTCAACCGATCGGCCAGAATGGCGCCTGCCCGCTGTTTTTCCTCTTTTGTAAAGACAATACACCAGAGCGCGATTGCGCAGGCGCACGCGATGAGTGCTGTTTTGGACGCCAGCTGGACAATGAGCCCTGTGTCCGACAGCATGGCCCAGGCAGCAATGCCGATGATTGCATAGAGGACGGCGGTTTTAAGAATGCGCAGGTATTCATAATCCACCCGGTAGATGGGGCGCGCGTGCATATAGACGCCGGTAAACAGGATGATGTAGCTTGCCAGGGTTGCCCATGCCGCACCCATCATGCCATAGGCGGGAATGAGCAGAAAATTGAGGCCGATATTGCTTGCGGCCGCTGCAATGCTGATCAGGGGGAGTATTTTGGTGTTTTTTTTGAGGAAAAGGCCGCAAACGGCCATAAAATACATCCCGTGAAAAAAATAGGAGAGTGCTACCAAGGGAACTACGGTTGCAGCTCTCTGGAATGGCTGGGCAACCATGAGCTTGCAGGCAACGGGTCCGAGAACGCAGATACACAGGCAGATGAATCCGGTGAGCATGAACCAGTAGGTGGATATGCGTGCGATCTGCTGTTTGGCGTCTTGTTCGGTTTGCGAGCTGTTAAGGTTGTAGAAATAGGGGTTCCAGGCAGTGTGTATGGTACCGACGACAAATTCCATGATCATGCCGAAGTTGTACCCCACTGAGTACAGGCCGAGTTCAGCGGTCGAAGCGTACCGCTGGAGCATGAGCCGGTCTATGTAGTTCATAGCCCAGTGCGAGAGCAGATGCGGAATGAGGGGCAGGCCAAAGGCCAGTGCGCCGCCGACATAAACCCATTTAAGTGTAATGGTGATTTCGCGCAAAAGAAAATAACCTGTCATTCCTGCGGCTATCACCTGGCTTATTGCGGTTCCGAGAAACACGCCCAACACGCCCATTCTAAGATATGCTACAAGAAACAACGGGATAACCGCTCCGAGGAGGGTTGAAGCAACCGCGAGGACAAGCACGGTTATTGCTTTGTTCTGGAGTTGCAGACATATGGTCGGAATAGCGGTCGTTAAGCCGATCCATACCCCGAGCACGGCAATTGACAGGTACAGGCCCAAGGAGTGGTCATTGAACAGCAGACCGGACAATTGGCCCCTGAACAGGACAATGGCCGCGGTTAAACCGAGCGTAAGCGCCATCTGGAACACGACCAGACTTCCGATAAACTCCTTGCGTTGTTTCGGGTCCTTGTATTCGTTGTAGCTTCTCATCACATACCCGCTGAACCCCATGCCGAAAAATATGCCGAGAATGGTTGTCGAAAGCCCAATGAGCGCCATGACGCCGTAATCAGCAGGCGAAAGCAGGCGGGTGTACACTGGTATGAGTAAAAACCCGATGACCCTCGACAATACGCCGCTCAGGCCGTAGATAAAGCTGCTTTTGGTAAGAAGTTTAAGCGAGGAGATCAAAGACATGAAGCGTGGTTCCAGAAACTGCTCTTGGGCTTTATTTCCGCGGTCCAGGAGGTCATGGGGTTACCGTTGCTTCTTCCACAGCGCGGTGATCATGCTTCCGGGAAAGGGGCCGGAGAGGGAGACCCGGTTCTGTGCGCCTGTATGCAGCGCGATGATATCATTGCGCATCTTTTCATAGTCACGCATGGGGTCGGCGTACGGGGTTTCCTGATACTGGTAGTGGTGGGCGACGAGTTCAAGCCCGAAATTCTGCACCAAACGGGTGAGCAAAGCGACGGTGAAAAAATGAATATGCTCAAACGGAGTGAACAGACGCCATTTTTCGCGGTAAATGTAAAATGCGAATGAATCACCCGCCGGAGTTGCGGAAATGAACAAACAGCCGTTTGGTTTGAGCAGCGAAGCGCATTTTGCAAGCACCGGCACCGGGTCCCTGAAGTGTTCGATGACGCCGCGCATCATGATGAGATCGAAACCCGGCTCTATTTCCATATCGAGGAATCGGCCTACCCATACGGGAATATTGAACACGGCACGCGCATGTTCAGCCGCGGCCGGGTCTATTTCTACGCCGTAACGTTCCCACCGATGTACCGGAAAGACGCTTAAAAAATAGCCGCCTGAACAACCTATATCGAGCACTTTTCCGGCAGGGACGAATGTCGACACCCAATCGCGGTCTATCAGATACATTTTTTCGCGTTGTTCGTTTTTAACGCGGTCGGAACGGTGGTAGGCGAAATATGTTGAATAAAATAGTTCCAAACCCTGTTCGGTCAGATGGGGATTAACTGAAATCATGCCGCAGGAACGGCAGCGTTTTGCCGTAAGAAACCCCTGTGAGGCCCATGGTTCGAAATCGTTTCCGTTGCACACAATGCACGGCCGAGGGGAATCGAGGTACGCAACAAGGTCGCTGCAATCGGGCGTCATGGCTACTCTTTCCGGAGTTCCCGCTTGCGCAGAAAATACTCGGCGATTTCTAGTTCCAGTTCGTTGTCGATATCTATTGATTCAAGTTGGGACATGAGAAACGCAATGGTCTCGGGAGTGCAGAAGGAGCGCGTTTTTTTCAGCCAGTCGGTTTGGGCCAGATAGATTGCGCCGTTGAGCGTGTGGTACTTTGGAAAGAGCTGGCGCGAAGGGTATTTGTCCTTCATGAGCGGCTCAATGGTCCGGTCCTCGCGTATGCGGTACATCCAGTAGGGTTTGTGAGCGGGCTCGGTCATTGAAGCACAGGCTGACGCGTTGCGGTCGAGCGCATAGGCTATGCACGCGTCGAGCGTTTCGGCGCCTCGAAGCGGAGTCGTGGGCTGGAGCGTTGCCAAGTAGTCGTACCCGGGCAGGTTTTCGATTGCGTGCAGAGCAGGGGCTTCTATGGGCGCGTCGTCCGATGCGAGTTCAGCCGGCCGCAGAAACGGAACCTCGGCGCCGCAGCCCTCGGCCGTTTCGGCGATAAGCCGGTCGTCGGTGGACACAATGACGCGGTCAACGTAGCGCGACGCGGCCGCAGCCTCTATGGTCCAGGCAATGAGCGGTTTTCCGGCAACCAGTCGTATGTTTTTCCCCGGGATTTCCTTTGATCCGCCGCGGGCAGGAATCATGGCGAGGATTTTTTTGTTGCGGTACATGTGACTTTTCCTTGAGCGTGCAGGATTAAAATCGTATACGGCCAGGCTTTCGGGGCAATCGGAGGAGCGTACATCAAACGGCAAGCAGGTCGTCCCATGTCACCGGCGCGTCCGCGGCAATGGCGCGCGCAGCTTTCTTTCCCAGTATCAGCGGGAAATAGCGCGGCAGCAGGCCGTGGCCAGGGCCCTTGATGGTTATGTTGTCGAGCGTCAGCGGTTCGCCTGCCGCAACGGGCCTGGTGGTGAATATGCTCTTGCGCTGGGCGTTGATCTGCTCGTATTCAGACGGAGCAGGCCGCTTGACGCCGGTGCCGAGAGCCGAAAATATCGCTTCGCGGTCCTCGCAGAGTTTTCGCATGGCCGGCGGATCGAGGGAGAGCACGTGATCGGTTCCCTCGAGCCTCGTGTCGAGCGTAAAATGTTTTTCGAGCAGATGGGCGCCCAGCGTCATCGCCATGATCGACACAAGAGAGCCCACGGTATGGTCCGAAAATCCGACCGGCACATTGAACGCCCGGCGCATTGTTTCCATTGCGCGCAGATTCGAATCCTGCGGCCCTGCGGGATATGCCGACACGCAGTGCAGCAGAATAACGTTCGGGTTTTCCTCAGCCGCTATTGCGTCGAGCGCGTCTTCGACCATTGCCAGTGAGGCCATGCCCGTGGATACGATGAGCGGCACTCCTTTTGAAGCGGCGTAACGCAGAAGCGGAATATTGACAAGATCGAACGAAGCGATCTTGAGCGCCTTGATGCCCAGCTCCACAAGCAAATCGACCGATTTTTCGTCGAACGGTGTTGAGATGATCGGTATCTCCTGCTGCTTGGCATATTCGAACAGCTCGATATGGTCTTCGTATGAAAGCCTGAGGCGGCGGAACATTTCGAAACTGGTCTCTTCCATCTGAAGCGTCTTGTCGGCGTAACGGGCGCCTTTGGCGCTTTCCGACACCCTGCTGTCGCCGGCCCAAGTCTGGAGTTTTACCATGTCGGCGCCGCAGAGCTTGGCCTGCCTGATCAGTTCCCGGCCCATCGCCACATCACCGTTGTGGTTGAGCCCGAGTTCAGCGACTACAAGCGTCGGATTATTTCCGCCCACCGGGTAGCCGCAGATCGTTACCACTGGGTTGAACGGATACGAACCGCGCGTTTTGACGTTCCTGTTTATCTGGTAATGGGGCGAGGCGAGAAGGTCTGCGATGTCGCGCGCCTTGCTGAACATGACCTGCAGGTCGCCGTATTTAAACTCGGCCGCTCCGCCGACGCAATGCAGGTTGCATATGCCGCTCACGCGGGCCTTGACTCTGGCAAGTTCCTGCTCGTACCCCTGCCGCATGATGGGGTTGACATACTCGACCCTGCGCGTGAATCCCTTTATAAATGCCTCTTTTTTCGCAAGACCTGTCGAGCAGAACTGGCCGGCAACGGCGTCGACAAGACGGTCGTCGTCGAGCGATTCCAGAAACGGCTTGTTCTTGCGCGATATTTCGAAGCAGAGCAGGGTTTTATCGGGCGGATAGCCGTAATCAGAATATTTACGCTGTTCGGTGGCGCGATGGAACCAGCAGTCAGGATCCGAAAAATAGAGCGTCTGTACCTGCGGCGGAAACAGCTCTCTGTTCTTGAAAATCAGGTAGACAAGAATATACGAGGTGAATTCGAGCGTCGTGTGAATGCCGAGAACGGCGCATAGTTCGGTGATCGGAATGGTGGAAATGACCGGTGCGTCGGCCACGTCCGTTTCTGCGCCGTTACCGAACAATAGTCGTCGAATACGGCTGTTTTCAAGGTCGACTCCGGTGAGCCGGTGGTTGAGGTGAATTACGCCGCCGAGCTCCCTGATCCGGTCCGCCATGCGCTCCATGATTTTGCCGGAACCGTACACGGGCGAAGCCGAATACTGGTTATACCAGAACGACTTGTGCTCCTTGCGGATTTCTATCCGTTTCGGCGCCCACGATGCGGCCATCTGGTCGGTGGGAAGGCCCCAGAGCTTTGCGCTGTAGCCGTCGAAAAACATCTCTTCGAGCGTCGGTCCGAGAAGCGCCACCAGACACTCCTTGAAACTCACCGCGCGTTTGAATTTTTCCGGGGTTCGCTCGTTCAGTTCCTTTTTAACCCTGTCGCGCAGTTCGGGAGGAAACCGGTCGATGGTTTCATACGACAACGGATAATCGTAGAAGACGCCTTTGGTATAGTTTTGGGAATAAAACTCCATTTCCTTGAGCAGGTCGCCGAACCGTTCCTTCCAGAATTTTTTCGTCTGTTCGTCATGCGTATGGTAGATGTGCGGCCCATAGTCAAAGTACATGCCGTCCGCGGTTTCGCTGGCCGCGAGCCCGCCCACGATGCCTGCGGCGTCGTAGAGCTCCACCTTTTTGCCGGCCTCGGCAAGAAACATTCCGGCGGCAAGCCCGGTTCCTCCGGCGCCGATGATGATCACTTTTTGCATACTATCACCGTCCTGATATAATGAGATCAAAGAGCCTGGCGCATGCTTTGTCACGGTTTACATGGCATGAGAGAAACCGTTCCACAGCGTCCCTGCGCCCTGAAAAAGTATTGATTGCGGTTTCAATCTTTTCCGGAAAATCACTTGGATCGAGTGAAAAAGGTGCGACCCCTTCGCTCGCATAGGGAAGAATCTCTTCGTTTGAAACCCAGTTTACCATAACAAGCGGTTTTCCTGCAAGAAGCGCTTCGACGCCGGTCGACGAATATTGGGTCACGACGACGTCATGATCTGCAATCTGTTTGTGCAACGGAGTTGCACGATCGACGGCAATTCCCGCCTGTGCCGCAAGGCGCGCTGTTCCGTGATCAATAGTCTCATTCGGGTGCGGCCGGAGCGTCAGGGCAAAACGGCTGTTCGAACCTATGGACGAAACGAGCATCCGAACAAGTCTGCCCACCGGCGGATATCCGAAATACCATGTAACGGCGCTCTGCACCGCCTGCGTTGCAAAAAGGACTTTAATGGTATCATCTCCTCTTTTTTCTTGAGAAGGAACGGTAAAATTTTCAAGAAGAACGCTTCCGATTGCGTGGATCCGCTCGCCCTTCTCTCCCTGCGCAACAAGAACCTCTTTTTCCCTGCTCCCCCACGCAGCGTATATGTCTGATCGGATGGGAAACGTTGTAGGCAGTCCGGGTAAAAAGAGAGCATGCTGCAACGTAACGCTCTTTACCCCTCTGCTTTTGCAGAGCTGCACGCTGCATGCCTCGTAGAGTCCGTGGTCATAGAGCACGAGGAGCGATTTGGGCCTTACGCGGTCGATTGTCTTGCGTAAAAGCAGCAGACGGTAGCACTCATTCCACAGATGGCTGCAAACACTATGCCGCACGAAAGATGCGGCGATAGGGCCGTAGTTAATGCTATCGCGCGTAAAGACGGCGCTCCAGGCGCTTGCCGGAATGCGTCTGAACGCTGCCATGGCGCTGCGGTAAGCGGCCAGGTGGTGGAACAGCGAAACAGAGCGGCCGGCAAGGGAATAGATTGTAGGAACGTCGGAGCGGACGTCGGCTTCGGTGCAGATGAGCGTTACCGAACGGCTTTTTGCCTCTGCCGAAAGCTGCGGCCCGATGCGCAGCCACACCTGGGGCGAAACGAGGACAGCGGGCCCGCCGGAAAGAGAAGAAGGCGCAGGCGCCTTGAGTTGCGCAGTAATTGCGCCGATGATGCGAACAAACCACGGCGCCGGCGCAGGCCTTGACGGAACCAGAGGAGGAGGCGCGCCGCGATAGTCAACCGCAATGCCGCGTTCGCGGGCGATTGCGGCTGCGGTGTATTCGAAAAGCCCGGGATCAAACGCGCAGGCGCTTATTGCGGCAGGGTTCGGCTGCCGGCCGGTCAGCACAAGGCGGTCAGGATGTTCGCGGTCGATCAGGTTGTTGATGAGCACTGTATCGCGCTCGATCTGCATCCAGAAGGAGTGGACCTGGTGTTCAAACGCGTCAAGATACGGTGTGCCGAGAAGGCGCACATTGTGGAACGGCGGTTCGGCGGTCCAGGAGCTGGACTTCTGCTTTGCCGCGTTGTAGATGGTTTTGAAATCGCGCGGATAATCGAAATAGTCCTCGAACCACGCACACGGCTTTTGAGCAAGCGGGTCGGTGGTAAGCACCAGTTCCCCAGCTTGAGCAAAAGCAGGTTCAGAAGACCAGTGAAAGCGGAGGGATGGCATGGGAAAGTTGAAAAGTTGAAAAAGTGAAAAGTTAGGTGTCGAAGGCCAAGTGCTATATAGAGCCCGGCAGCATGCAAGAGTATAACACTCGGACGCAATCGCCCTTTAAATTGTTTTTTTCCCGGCAGCATCCATAAACGCACCATCGTAGGCAATAGCGCTATACACGCTTTTCCCCGCGATGACAAATCCCTCTTTTCCACATCCACCAAAGTCCTGCCAGCGACCCAAGGCCGTACGACAGGTGCAGAGTGGCGAAAACAAAGGGCAAGAGCAGCGCCGCGTTTTTTTTGATCCGGTGCTGCTCAAAAGGGATATAGGAATTGATACGATCCGTTTGTAAAAAGGCGAGCAGGGAAAACAGCACGCTGAGCCCGATCCAGAGGGCTGCGCCTGCCGCAATTGCGGTACATGCCGCAACAAGCGATGCGCTGTTGCCGATGAGTGCGGACACGAAGGCCCAGGCGAGCACTGCCAGACTCACGAGTGAGGCGCCAAGCGGCGCAAGGTGGCGGATGCGCACGGCGCCAGGGTTAACCAGCAGCGTCTGCACCACACCCCTGCCGTCGAGAAATCGCTGGACAAAAAGCGAGGAAAGCGTTGGGCGGCAGAAGTACCAAGCCTTGATCTGTGACGAAAGATAGATCTTCATTCCTGCTTTTCGGAGCCTTGCGTTCAAGTCGATATCTTCTGATCTAAATAATGTTTCGGTAAAAAGGCCGACCGTTTCGAACACTTTTTTTTCATAACAGCCAAGCCAAACAGTATCGGTATACCCTTCCCGATTCACATTGTGGAATCGTCCGCCTCCCAGCCCAAAGGCACTATAATGAGACATTACAATGGCATGAGAAACCGCGCCGGGCTTTGACGGAAGTGCCCTCATATGTCCGCCTACATTCGCCGCTCCGGTCTGTTCCATAACGCGCAGGCATGCGGTAATATAGTCCGGCGCGTAGAGCGCATGAGCGTCGAGCCGCATGATGACGGGCGCGCTTGCCGCCGCAACGCCTATATTGAGCGCCGTGGTGACCCGTTTTGCAGGATTGTCAAGAACAACCATTGCCGGATATCGCTTCGACAGCTCCGCCAGCAGCTCCCGGGTACCGTCGCTTGACATGCCGTCAATGACCAGGACTTTCGCGTCTTCGACGCCTTGCATGGCGAAAACCGACTCGAGGCAGGCGGCTATATGGTCGCGTTCGTTGCGGACAGGAATGATGATGGAGAGGGAGGGCATATAATGGCAAAACATTTTAACCACAGAGGACACAGATAGCACAGAGAAAGGCAAAACGGATAGTCAAAACCCAAAAAACATTCAATTCTCTTTTCTTCTCAGTTCCCTCTGTGTTTCCTGTTGTTGATGGCTTTCCTTCCGCTCGAGCGCCGCTTCGATGATCGCTGAAATTTCTTCTACCCTGGCGTCCCAGCTTTCGTTCGCCACACGTCTACTCAGCGCTTTTTTGTCCTTCCATCGGGGATCGGCCTGAATCTCCTCAAAGGCCGCAATAAGCTCGTCGGCGGTTTGGGCAAACTTCACAACATCGGCGTATGGTTGTATTTCGGGCAGCGGCGCCGCGATCACCGGTACGCCGGCGGCAAGATACTCCCTGAGCTTGAGCGGATTAACACATATCGTAAGATCGTTGATCTTCATTGGAATAAGCGCAACATCAAAGGCCGCGCAGTAAGCTGGCAGGTCGTCGTACTGTTTCTGGCCGAGTAGCCGCACATTCGGTATGTGCTTGAGATAATCGATATTCCCAACCTCGACCGCTGTCCTGCCTATGATCGCAAATGTCCAGCCAGGCCGTTTTTGGGCAGCCTCTGCGATTAACGGTAGATTGATCCAGGTGTTGAGTTCGCCGTAAAAGCCGAGTATTGGGCGCGGAAGATTTTTAATATCAAGGGGAATGTCTTTGCTCTGCAGGTTCAGGGCACGGGCAAAATGACTGTGATTTACGCCATGATTGACAATATGCACTGTTTTTCCGCCGCGCTGTTTCTTGCGCGCCAGCTCCGTTGCAGAGGCAATGATGCAGTCGCACGTGTCAATAAGCTGTGCTTCCATCGCTTCGAGCGCCTGGGATGGATGTCCGTCGAACTTGGTGAAGTCGTCGGTGATATAGTAAATGGAAAGCTTTTCGCCGAATGCATGGGCGAAGCGCGCGGTATTGGGAAGAAACGTCCAGAACAGGGGATTTTTGAGCCCGAACTTCCACTGATACCGCCTGATCTGCGCCTTGAGCAGCAGTGTGTTGATCGCCATAAAAAGCGGAGATTGAAACGGAATAGCGATGGGAGAGACAACATACAGGTTATCGTTAATGTGCCGCAGCCCGGCAAAAAAACCGCAGAGTTTGGAGACTATACGGCGGGCGTCGCTTGCCGTCATGGTCGGCGTCCGCAGACCAATCGAGTTAATCCAGAGGATGCGGTTGCTGCGCGAAAGCCTGCTCATGATGTGGTGCTTGGAAAGCGGGTCCTGGCGCCAATCGTTTGAAAAGCAGATTATGGAGTGACCTGAAAGCATGATGGGAAGATTGTTGTATTTATTAATTTGCCTCTGACTCGTTATCACGGGCGGTCGGTGAGCCTGTCGAACCGCCGACCCGGGTCCGGCAATCCGCCGCTGACGACCTTATTGACATTTTATGATTTCTTTACGATTACCCTTAAAGCGATTACGGGAAATACAACAACCCCATACACAAACCATGCAAGCCGCTGCCTGCCTTTTTCGGTAAAAATACCGCTGATTGAAGCAATCGCTCCTCCAACAAGCACTATCCACCAGCTGATGCATAGCAGGAGCGCGTATGCCAGTGGGTAAAAGGTTTTGTAATAAATTGCCTGACTTCTTTGCAGCGACTTGTTCATTAAGTAAACTATGCTGTCCGTACTTTTCCCCCCATAGTGCACGATCTCCCCTTTGGGCACGAACCAGGTTGACCACCCCGCGCGTTTGAGGCGCAAGCAGAGGTCTTTTTCCTCGGCGTACATAAAGTAGTCCGGGTTGAGCAGGGGGCCGCTTTTGAGCGCAGCGCGGCGGACCATCATGAACGCACCGCCAACGCAGTCAACGCGCTTAGGCTCATGGCCATAGTAAAACCGCGGCTTCCGGTCGGGGAACAGGAGACGGTCGAGAAAAAACGTCTGGGCAAGGTTCCGGCCGACCGTTGGAAAGGGAAAAACCGATTTCTGAACATGCCCGTCAGCTCCCACAATGCGACAGCCGGCAACGCCTGCCGATGGTTCCTTCTGCATGAACTCCAATACTGCGGCGATTGCTCCAGGTTTGACCACGGTATCGGGATTGAGCAGAAGAATGTATTCTCCGCGCGCCTTTTCATAGCCCAGGTTGGTGGCGCGCGCAAACCCCACATTTTCGGCGCTGCGCACAAGCGTTACCTGCGTAAACTCGGCGGCGACCATGTCGGCAGAACAGTCGGATGAGCAGTTGTCCACCACAATGACTTCGTATTCAATGCCTTCAGCACAGGAGAACAAGGACGCTAAACATGCACGCAGGTAGTCACGCACGTTCCATGAGACGATGATGACGGAAAGAACAGGCATGGGAAGAGATAGATTAGAGATAGATTAAAGATTTGAAGATCAGTTGATGAGTTGAAAAGGTGAAAAGATGAGTGGGTTCTTCTATTTATTCGTTTTCCGCGGTCACTTCGGTTGATTCCTTTTTCTTTTTTTACGAATGCCTCAGCGAAAACTATTTTATGTAAACAAGCGTCTTGCGTCCGTTACTTTTCACAAGCCGCCATACGCAGTAGACATACCCCATAACAAACCCCAAAAACAGGCAATCGCTGCGGGTTTGAATGATCGGAGTAGCCTGGCCTGCGACAAACGCAGCACAGAGCAGAATGCAACAGACAAGGCCGGCCGCTCTTGTCTTCTCGGTCGGCCCGGTTTTCCACAGTTTCCAGGCAAGTGTGCCGATCTTGTAGTAAAACACAAGGTATAGTGCCATGCCGATAATACCCAGCTTTGCAAGAAAATTCATTACATCAGAATGTGTGAAATTATCATAGTAGTACCCCGGCCCCTTGAGTGAACGCACCCAGTGGCGCCAGAGCCGGTAGCGGTGGCCGACGCCGACACCAATGACCGGATTTTCACAAAACAGGCGCCACACGTAAACGATTTCGTCGATCCGGCTCTGCAGAGAAGGGTCGGGTCCCTCTTCGAGTCGCTGGAACCTGGCCACTTTTACCTTGAGGGTTTGCTCCATATAGCGTGACAAGAATTCATACGAGCCGACAGCGAGCGCACCTGCCAGAACCGCCAGCACAATGCCGCGTCTTTTCCGTGTAGTCAGTGCGAACATGGCGATAAGCGCAAGAACAGCCACAATAAAATGGGTTCGGGTGGGTGTAAGTATGAAATAGAAGCCTGATGTTATGTAGAACAGGAGTGATAGCCATTTGGGCAAGAGCCTGAAAACCATTCCTGCAGCGCCGATGAGAAGAATTGCGAGAATGCCGAGAAAAGAGCTTTTCAGTTGAATGATTCCCAATACCGGCCGCAAAAACGGTAAAAACCACTGTATGACATAGATTGCGATAACTGCCATGACTCCGATCTGAATCTTGAGAAGGAAGGCGAGCTCTTTCTCTTTACGGACAAATGTCTCCATAAAGAGAAACATGGCAAGCCCGCTCCAGGGGGCTAAGTCGCGGACCATGTCGATCGCCGGTATGCCGCGAACGCCTGCGGTGACGGCGTTTATGAAAAGATAAACTCCGAAAAAGAGAAATGTTGTCTTTGTTCTCCGGTAATCTTCTCCCGCAAGCCCGTGAGCCCGCCACGACAGCCTGCGGCCGAGCCAGAGCAGCAGAAACGTTATGACAAAAGTACCGGCAATAATCTGCTGCATACCGAGCTCGCTGGATCCGGTAATAAACGGATAATAGCATATCATGGTGGCAAGGCCCCATACCGGTCGGGAGTCGCAAATAATGACAAGCGCGACAAAACCGGCGAACGCGGCAACAAGCTGCAAAGGACCCACGCCGATCTGGCGCAAGAGATCCGTCTCATGGGCCGCGCAGGGGACGGCGGCAAGAGCAAGAAGAAAACAACTATACAGAAGCGAAGGTTTCAAGCGTACAGACTTGCAAGACAGGATTGCTTTTTACTCGTCATCCCGGGCGGGCGGTGTGCCCGTTAACCAGGGCCTGACCCGGGATCCAGTAAACGAATTCGCGGGCACCCCCTTGATTTCCCCGCTGGATTCCAGCTCTGCGGCCGGAGATGGAATGTATCGTGAAAGACATAACGTTATTGTAAAAATGTTGGATATCAGCGGTTAACTAATCGGTGAACCTTTTTCAACCATCGGCAAGACGTCGGACAATCCTCTCACATGCCTTTCCGTCGCCGTAAGGATTCGTTTTGTTTCTCATTGATGAAAATACTTTTTTATCTGTAAGAAGTCTTGATACCGTGTCTATGATTTTATCGGATTCAGGTTTGACGAGAACAGACGTTCCCGTTTCTATAGTCTCTGTTCTTTCCGTATGATCGCGCATTACAACCACCGGTATACCGAGAGTCGGCGCTTCCTCCTGTATACCTCCGGAATCGGTCAGTATGAGGGTCGATCGCATCATAAGCGCAATAAATAAAAGGTACGGAAGCGGTTCTATAAGACGAATATTATCTTTACCATTAAGAATACTGAAAACCACGTTTCTTACGTGGGGGTTGAAGTGTACCGGAAACACGATCTGAGTTTCGGGAAATTTTATCGCAATTTTTAAAATTGCCCTGCATATATTTTCCAGCCTTTCTCCGAAGCTCTCACGTCGATGACAGGTTATCAGCAAAATCGGGGAGCCGCTTTGCAGATCGATGCGTTTTGAGAGAAGACTTTGTATTTCTGTATGTAAAGTATTTATTTTTTCCGACGCATAATTGAGAGCGTCTACCACCGTATTACCCGTAACGAATATCTTTTCTGAAGGGATTCCGTCAGCCACCAGATTTCTACGCGCGCTTTCAGTAGGAGCGAAATGATAATCGGCGATTCGTGATATAAGCGTTCGGTTTATCTCTTCGGGGAAAGGCGAAAATTTATCGAAAGTACGTAGTCCGGCCTCTATATGAGCAATTGGAATTTTATTATAGAATGCCGCAAGTGCTCCGCAAAACGCGCTTGTAGTGTCGCCCTGAACGATGATCAGTGAAGGAGAGTTGTTACGAATATATTCATCGATTCCCGAGACGGCATTTGCCGTAAAATGAGCGAGCGACTGATCCGTCTCCATCAGATTCAGATCAACTTCAGGCTTAATACCGAAGGCATCGAGAACGTCATCGGTCATTTTCCTATGCTGGCCCGTGTTGCATACTTCAACTATTATGTCAGGTTCTTTACGAAAAACTATAATCAGAGGACAAAGCTTTATAGCCTCGGGTCTGGTCCCGAAGACAACGCCTATCTTTTTTCTTTGTAAATGCACGTCAACTATAATCCGATGTCATTTACATAAGCAATTAGAAAATAGGGAATAAGCGCACTTTTCCCCCGTCACGTCCTTCTGCTATTGAATTTAAATAAAATAACATTTTAATATATTTAATAGGATGTTTCAAGCGGTTATATTTTCTAAATCATCGGAAATTGTCAGTAAATAAAAAGAAGGTCATGATCTTTAATCAAACGGCCGTTAGTAGAAATTTTTCGGAGTGGGGTTTATAGAACCCGCTTCTATTGACTGTATTTTTTTGACTTTGCGACTTAAGCCGGCGTCTGCCGAATAGTTGCCGACATACCCTTTACCTTTATTCTTTCCAGCGCCTCTCCCACCGTATAAAATGACCCTGTAACACACACCACATCCTCATTTCTCTTCAGCGCCAGTTCCAGAGCTTCTCCCACATCGGGGCAGATCGTGCGTTTGTTTTCGGTTAGGCATTTCGCAAGAGTTTCCGCTTTTGCGGCGCGCTCCGTTTTAGGATTTGTAAATATGATATGACTTCCTACGGAATCGTAAATCGATATCATCGAACTATAATCCTTATCGGCCATTATTCCGGTTACAAAACAAACGGATCTTCCCGGAAAACGCTTACGTAAAGTTGCGCAAAGAGCTGCGGCGGAATCGGGATTATGACCGACGTCGAAAATTACGGTTTTTCCGCACAGGATGATCTGCTGAAAACGTCCTTCAATACGGGCGCCGGCTATTCCTTTTTGTATAGTATATATATCGATTCTCTCCCCGGAATGCAATATCGCCTCAATTGCCAGCATTGCGTTTATTATCTGGTATCTTCCGGGAAGACGGTTCTCCCATGTTAAGTTATGATAGCACCAGCGGTTTCCCCACATTTCTTCCATAACAGATTGTGCGTCATCAATCGAAACAAACAGGCAGGGAGCCTTTTTGCTCCGGCATACGCTTTCAACCGATTCAAGGATATTTTCATCAACGGGTCTTTCCATGATGAGCGGTGTGTTTTCTTTTACAATGCCCAGTTTTTCGGCGGCTATCTCAGCAAGCGTGTTCCCGAGGTATTGCCGGTGATCTATAGCCAGACGGGTAATGACACATACGCGGGGCGTGATTATATTGGTTGCATCGAGTCTGCCGCCAAGCCCGGTTTCGAAAACAGCCCATTCAACGCCTCTGCGGCGGAAGAGTTCTGTTGCCATAAGCATGGTAGCTTCGAAAAATGTAAGTTTGAAGAATTCTATAATGCTTCGCTGATCGTTATAAACAGCAACCCACTCTTCCTCCTTAACCATTTCACCGTCTATACGGAACCTCTCTTCGAATGCCGATATATGAGGTGAAGTAAAAAGTCCGGTCCTGAATCCGGCGGCCCGCAGAACCGATTCTATATAAGCGCATGTCGATCCCTTACCGTTTGTGCCTGCGACATGAACCGACCGATACGCGGTATGGGGGTTACCCGCACGATCGGCGGCCGAAGCGATTCTTTGCAGGTCGTACTTGATACCCCTCGAAGTAAGTTTAAATAACGATTGCCTTATGCTTTCAGGTGAAGATTCCATCGTCAAAAGAAGCGCTCCGGATACGGGTGGATTTGAAAAAACCGTATCATCTGTGTTGTAAAATAATAAAAAGCCCTTTACGAACGATCATAACCGAAATCGCCGCAAGAAATAGGCTTGCTATTTTGGAAAAGATCTTTGTGCCGTTCTTGCCCACCATACGGATGATTGTGTCGTGAGAGGAAAATATAACTCCTGCAATAACTATATTTACGATAAGGGCGGAAGTGGTGGGGATAAAACCATACTCTTTGACAAGCAGCATCACCGTGGTCAGCACTCCGGGGCCGACAATAAGCGGAACTCCGACCGGAACCGGCCCTATCTCCTCTGCGTGTAGACGACGGGTGGCCTTCTCGAAAGTAACCAGATCGCCCAGTGAAATCACAAACAGCATTGCCCCCCCTGCAACCATAAAATCGGCAACCGTGATTCCCATAAGATGCAGAATCCATTCGCCTACGAAAACAAACAGCATACCCACGATAATTGCCGTAATTATCGAGATAACAATCAATCTGGGAAAATCGCTCCTTCTAACCCTTTCGGTTATGGATATAAACACCGGAAGCGCTCCTACGGCGTCTACTGCAATAAAAAGGGGGACAAAACAGAGCCAGAAGTTATGCAGCATTATGCTTTCTCCTTGAACGAGAAAGCTATAAAATAGGTATCTTCTTCTCTTCTTGTGGTGATTTTGTAGCCGCTGTTGTAAAAAACCGAAAGCATAAGCTGGTTATTGGCCAGAACGCGCGCTTCCAGTCCCTGAATGCCGCGCTTGCGTGCGATATCGATAAGTATCTCGAGCATTATAGTGCCTATTCCCTTTGCCTGCCATTCATCATGAACCAGAAACGACACTTCCGCATAATTATTGGCGGGATTTAGATAGTAATGCGCGACGCCGACGATCCTATCCCCTCCGAGATCTTTGACCAGAACGATAATAGCCATGTCTTTGGAAAAATCGATCGTGGTGAACTCCTGAATGAACTTATGCGGAAATGATTTTACAGGTTGGAAAAACCGGAAAGCGATTGACTTTTCGGAAAGATCGTAGAACATATCGCGAAGCGCGGTTTCATCACTCGGTCTTATGGGCCTTATGAAGAGTTCCGATCCGTCGGCGAGTACACGCGTAGTGGAGTACTCGGCCGTCGACTGAATGCCGGCCACGGGAATTTCTTTCTGATGCTGGAATATGTATTTTCTGTTTTTAGCTTCCCTTAAAATCTCGTTTCTGTAGTCGGGATGAGCGATTTCTGCAAGTGCAAGCACCCGCTCACGTATGCTTTTCCCGAAAAGGTCAGCTATTCCATATTCGGTTACAACATAATGTATATCCGCACGGCTCAGAACTACGCCGGCTCCTTCGGTGAGTTTGGGAACTATACGCGATATTTTACCGTCGCGAGTGGTGGAGGGAAGCGCTATGATGGCCTTTCCTTCTATTGCGCGTGCGGCGCCCCTGTTGAAATCGACCTGACCGCCCACGCCGCTGTAAAAATTGTAGCCTATTGAATCGGAGCATACCTGTCCGGTCATATCCACCTCGATTGCGACGTTGATTGCGGTCATTTTACGGTGTTGACTTATAATAAACGGGTCATTTACATACTCGGACGGCCTGAATTCGAACATGGGATTTTCGTGAATGTATTCGTAAAGTTTATGCGTGCCCAGACAGAAGGACGCGGTCACCTTTCCCCGGTTTATTGTTTTGCGCGAACCGTTTATAACCCCCGACTCGATCAGTGGAATAACCGCATCGTTGAACATCTCGGTATGTATTCCCAGATCGTTTTTGTTCTCAAGGTAATGTAAAACCGCCTGAGGGATTGTGCCTATTCCAAGTTCCAATGTAGCGCCGTCTTCTATGAGTGTGACTATATTTTTCGCGATAGCCTCTACTACCGGATCGACTTCGGGCAGCGTAAACTCGATGAGATCTCTGTTGCTTGTAACCACCGCGTCGACCATTTCCAGCGGTATCGACGATTCGCCGAAGGTGCGGGGCATCTTATCATTGACTTCCGCTATTATTGTAAGACTGTTTTCCACGGCCGATTTGACTATATCAACCGAGATGCCGAGACTCAGCTGACCGTTGCGATCAGGGGGGCTTGTCTGTATAAGCGCCACATCTATAGGGAGTCTGCCGGTTTTAAACAACGTCGGAATTTCCGACAGAAAAATCGGAATATAATCTCCTCGACCGCCCGCTATTGCATCGCGCACGTTGGAAGCGACAAAAAAACTGGCGGTGCGGAATTTGCGGGCATAGCGTTCCGCAATGTAGGGAGCCTCTCCCTGGGTTAGAAGGTGGTATATTTCGGCGTCAACGATGTCGTTGTCATCGCTTACAAGTTCGTCGACAAGAGTCTGCGGCTGGCCGCACCCGGTTCCTATAAAAATCCGGTCTCCCGGCTTAATTTTACTTATTGCACTTTTTGCCGTAGTTATTTTTCGTTCGTATAGTTGTTGCCATGCCGGCATTTTTCAAGCCTCCTTACTTAGAAACGACGATCCTTGCGTCCACAACGTAGGCTTCATCCCCGCGCTCTCCTGCCTTAAGAGGATTTATGTCCACTTCCTCGATTTGCGGGAAATCAATCACAAGCTGCGAGAGCCGCTGTAAGTTCAATACGATCAAAGAAATGTCTATAGGCTTTTCTCCGCGCGCTCCCTGAAGAAGCTTATATGAGCGGGTGCTTTCTATTATCTGATAACACTCCTCTTCGGTTATGGGCGCGAGCCCGAAAGCCACATCCTTAAGCACTTCGACGAAAATTCCGCCTAGACCGTACATAAGCATCGGGCCGAACTGAGGGTCTCTTTTCATTCCGAGAATCACCTCTCTGCCGCCGTATATCATTTTCTCTATTAAAACACCCCGGATTTCAGCCTCCGGACGCCGTCTTTTTATACGCAACATCATAAGCTCGAACGCGTCTTCAACCGCCTGCGCGTTTGCCAGTCCGACCTTTACTCCGCCTATATCCGACTTGTGGAGAATATCGGGACTTGATATCTTCATCGCGACCGGATACCCTATCTCGGAAGCAAAACGCACCGCTTCTTCCGCGTTTGAAGCAAACATCCTTGGCGGGACCATGAAATTATAGGCTTCGAGAATGGTTTTAGCCTCCGCCTCCCCTATTTCGTATACACCGCGACTTACGCATGCCTTTATCGTCTTGATTACCGGTATCTTATTAACCGCAAAGCGTTCCACCACCCGCAGCGGACGAGCTTTATAACGGCTGTAGGCAACCATTTCACGCATTGTTCTTGCGGCCCTTTCGGGAACCGGGTAGTGGGGTATGTTGTTTTCTTTAAGTAAAGCAATTCCTTCCGCCACCGAACCGGCGCCCATAAAACAGCATAATACCGGTTTATCGCTTTTTTTCTTAGCGGAAATAACGGCGTTTGCCGTAGCTGCAGGATCGGTCATTTTTTGTGGAGTGAGAATTACGATAAGGCCGTCGATCGAATCGCTTGACAATAAGGTCTCGATAGCCTTACCGTAAAGTTCGCCGCTTGCATCGCCTAGTACATCCACCGGATTATTTACTGAGGCTGCAGCCGGCAAAAAGCTTTTAAGCTCTTGTTTCATCGACTCGTCAAGTTTTGCCACTGTAAGACCCGCCATCTCAAGGGCGTCCGTCATCATTATACCGGGACCGCCTGCGTTGGTTACTACTGCAATACGGTCTCCTCTGGGAAGAGGCTGATACGCCAAAGCAACCGCGATATCGAAAAGATGCTCGATAGATTCTACTCTTATTACCCCGCTTCGCTGGAACGCACAATTATAGGCGCTGTCGGAACCTGCGAGGCTTCCTGTGTGCGATGACGCCGCCTTTGCGCCTGCTGCCGTGCGGCCGCTCTTAAGTACTATAATCGGTTTTGTCTTATTTACCTGTTCGGCAATCCGTATGAATTCCTGTCCACGTGAAATCTCTTCAAGGTAGGCGGCTATTACCTTTGTATTATCATCCTTCTGAAGGTATTGTATAAAGTCTACTTCGTCAATCACTGCTTTGTTTCCGAGGGACGCCAGTATCGAAAAACCGATCCTGTCCGCTGCTGCCAAATCCTGAATAGCGCTTATAAGCGCCCCCGATTGCGAGATAACGGCAAGAGGGCCGGGTTTATCAAGCCCCTGTCCGAATGAAGCGTTAAGTTTATGCCATGGATTTATTATGCCGAGACAATTAGGCCCCAACAGAGTTATTCTGTTCTGACGTGCAATCCGGACTATTTCGTTTTGAAGTTTTTTGCCTTCCTCTCCTGTTTCTCCGAAACCTGCGGTGATTATAATAGCCGCCTCCACCCCCTTTTTGCAGCACTCTTTCAAAACCCCCGACACCGCTTCCCTTTTGACGACTATTACCGCAAGATCTACAGGCGAAGGAATATCGCCTATGGTTTTATAACATTTCTTACCCTCGATAATATCGGTATTCGGATTTACCGGAAATACCTCGCCTTTGAATCCGCCGTTCAAGATATTAATCAAAACGTTATTACCGGCTTTCAACGGGTTTGAAGACGCACCTATAACGG
>FWPV01000920.1_pt1 | contig 87524 bp, 80 predicted proteins | sample 2228371 | NCBI WGS metagenome assembly FWPV01 (sample SAMEA103939776, study PRJEB20133) | metagenome
TCCAGTCCTATGCCAACTCTGCGGCTAAAACTATCTCGGCAACTCCCATTTTGTAGGTAAAGCCAAATGGTAAAACTATCTGCTTGGGAGTAGCTATGACTTACCTGCACACCTGAACCCGTGGTATTATCGCCAAAGCTCCACGTATACTGAGTAGGGAAGTTGAGGTTTTTGATTGATGAATCCTTGCAAATGACATAAGAGTGCGTTGCTTGAATATCTTGGGTACCGAAATAAGCATCGCAGCTGCTATTAATGTATGCCGTGTCGTAATTTGTTGAGGTGCAATTTGTAATATTATCGGTCACCGTATGTGAGACGGCAAATGCACCATCTTGAGCATAGGTATGAGAAGGGTTAACTGCAGAGGAGGATTGCCCATCGCCAAAGTTCCATAAATGGGTCAAGTTCGCATGGTTTTGCTGAGCCTGAGCTTGCAGATTTCTTGCATTGGCTAGCATGGAAAACTGGCTATTACATGGATAGCTTATTCGAACAGTGTCACTTTCTAAAGAGGTACAATGCCCATTGGCGGCACTCACTTTATGTTGAACAATATAAATTCCGGGTTGAGCGTAGGTATGGCTATCCACTGCTTGCATGGAGCTGTCGCCGTCGCCAAAATACCAAGTATGCACAAAGCTGGCATGGGTATTAATGGGATAGAAAAGGGTTGTCAGATTATGTTTACTATACGAAAAGCTGGCATCGCAATTCGGGCTGCATTGCAATATGATGCGCTCTGATACACCGTTTTGGTGGGTAAACGTATGACTTTTCCATACCCCACAATCTTGGTAATTCACGGTAATCTGATTCACCGTATAACCGGAGCTAACGGCAAAACTATCGGTTCTTCCGCTGTTACTCGCATAGCTTCCTAATAAAGTAAGTGCATTGGGATTGCTTACGCTATCGGTATTGCGTATCGATGCGTTTACCGTGAAATTTGGGGTTACGTTGAATGTATCCGTAAAGTATACGCTTACGTAGATATATTGCGCTTTTGCGCTTCCTACAAGAAGCAAGCAGAAGACTATTAAACTGGCTATACGTTTCATAAGGTTCTTCATTTTTTCATTAGACTTAGTTTCTGTGAACAAGTTGCCTAGTCCTAAAAAAAGCCGATCAATAGACCGGCTTTCTCTCGATTTTAGTTAGTTCAACTTAGTGCTTGAGTATCCGAACTCGGCTGATAAGCTCATCGTTTCCGGCCTCCAAAATATAGACGCCTGGAACTAAGCTAGTGAGGTCCAATTCAATTTTATCTTCGCTGCTTTTTCTAAAGCTTAAAGCCCTTCTCTTTCCTTGAACGTCTATCACGTAGACAAAGTCGAAGCTTTCCCCTTGAAGGCTTTCTAAGGTTACTTTAGCCGCTGTCGGATTTGGGTACACTTTAAATAGACTAGCTTTAACATCCTCAAGCGAATTCAAAACACTGATAAAGGTAGAATTCACCTCAAAATTGAGGTCATCTGCGCTTTGCTTCGTTTGACTTAAGGTTACATAGTGAATCGACGAAATTTTACCCGGAATCTCTACCAAAACCTTGTAGCTGCCTAATGCTAGGTTGCTGAATTCATAGCGGCCTGCGTTAAAACTTGTAGCGAAGGCCACCGGTTCATCCATCGATGTGAATAGGGTCACCTGAATTCCATCCAATCCGGCTCCATTTTTATTCGCGCCTTGGCTTATGTATCCGCCAATAAATCCAGGTCCGCCCGGATTACTTCCGGCTTTCATGTAGATCTGAATTGCGTTGTTATTGAAGCGGTCAAATTCTTTGGCTACCGACCACAATACGGCGCTATCAGCATAGGTAGGAAGGAAGTTGGTGTATACCGCAGAACCGGGAAGCAGGGCTGCTTTGAAGAGGTTTCGTGGGTCGTAATTGCAGTCTTGGAAGGAGAACCAGCCGGAATCTTGATCGTAAACAACCAGTGAATCCTTGGCCGTTAAAGTTTGATTTACCGAATCATAAGCAATGCGGTAAACAATGGCTGAATCGTAGGCTGCCCCATACGGCGCAGGGAAAATTACCTGTCCATAATAGTACGCCGGAAAGCCTACCGAACCACACTGATTGATCAAGGTACTTCGTGTGGTATAGCAAGCTTGTACATTGTTTACCAGAACATTACAACGGAAACTATAGCTACCTGCATTGGCCAGGTTTACAACAATACTGTGTCCGGTTTGCGTGCTGTTTGTGCCCGGTCCGGTAATCACCCATTCTGTGCTACCCACACTGGAATCGGTGCGGACTAGCTTCATTTGGAAAGGATTTACCAAGGTCTGTGTAAAGCTGGCATCGCAGTTTTGGGTAAGCGTATTGAATATTCTAAAGGTACTATCCATGCAGCCTTGACCAAATATGGAGAGTGAAGCAGTATAGGTATTGGCATTAGCATATTGGTAGTAAAAGGTATCGTATTGATTTGAGGTAAAAACCTGCATATTTCCATCCCCAAAATCGAGTCTGCAGTTTCGTCCTGCGGGCCAGGTGGTGGCAATAAATTCGACGTTGTTATTGTTCATCACATTGTAATCCAAGTGCGTGGTACAAGCCGTATCCACTTGAATCACTTGAACAGATGAATCCTGGCAATAAGACCCCAGCTTCACGGTATGGGCTAAGAGGTGATTTCCTCCACCGTTGATATACTGACTATGGGTTCGGCTGGTGGAGATTAAGGTATTATCCAAGTACCAAGCATGGGTCGAATTCATATCCGTTGAAGACATGCTCAACTGGCTGTATTCATTGATATGGTAATTGAAGCTGGCATCGCAGGTATACGTACACGGTAAAGTAAATACATGAGCGATAACGCTGTTCTGAGAAAGGGTGGTGTCAAAGTGGTAAACCGAGCCACAGGCCCTTACTGCAAACGTGATTTGATTTCCGGTATAACTAGCCGGGATGCTTACTGAATCAATGATCCGGTAGGTGCCGGAGTTGCCGCCGTAGTAGCCGGAATACGTCCAGTCAAAGAAGGCTATACCATTCGAAATGGAATCGGTGTTCTGCGCAATCATTTGCACCGAAGCAGGCCAAAGGTTGCCATTGGCATCTTTAAAGGTCATTTCATAATGTTGAACGAACTGCGCGTGCGCAGACCACGTGCCGATAAGGCACATTAGAAGTAATACTAGTTTTTTCATAGGGTACGATTTTATAGTTAGACATCACTAGGCGTAGTGGGTTGTCTCAAAATCGCGACCTTTCCATTTTTTCTGTCCGGGAAGAAAGAAGTAAAGCGGGGTAAGAAGACTGAGGGCAAAGGAATACACTTCGTATTGAACAAAGCGAAAAAAGCTGGATTTCTGTCCTACGAGGATACCAGAAATACTCAAAACAAAAGACTGCACCACAAAACGGGTGAACCAGAGAAAGGCGGTAGGCTCTGGAATAAAAATTAAGCCTAAAATTAGAAAGGGTTGGAACGAGCCAAAAACCAAAAGTAAGAGCTTCCAATACCAGGGCAAACCTTGTCCGCCGGTGAGCCAACGTTTGCGCTGCTGCATGAGCGTGGACCAGTCGGGTGCCGGCTCAGACAGGTTGGTATTGGCTTTTTCACACAGGTGCATCGCTTTCCAGCCGGCCTGCTTAATCGCTTTGTACAAGAGAAAATCTTCGGTAATGCTGAAAGGCAGGTTTTCATAGCCGCCGGTTGCCCAGTAGGCTTCTTTCCGCACGGCCATGTTGTTTCCCACGGCTGTAGCGCCCAAGCCAATCCGATCAAAGGAAAAGAGTATCCCCATAAAATAAAGCCAATCCAGGTTTTGCATGCGAGCGAAAGTAGATTTACCGCTCATAACCGTTGTAGCGCTCACACATCCCAGCTCCTCAGTAAAATGGGGCAGCATGGATTGAACCCAGGTAGCCGGCACTTCAATATCGGCATCGGTGATAAAGAAAAAATCTCCTTGGGCAGCATAGGCCAAATGGGCAAGCACATTCGCCTTCTTCCGGGCGCTACCTAAGTCGGTTTCGATAGAGAAAAGCTTAAATCGGCTGTCTTTAGCGCAAAATACCTGAACCAATTCAGCTGTTTTGTCTTCGCTTTGGTCGTTGCCAATTAGAAATTCTATACGATCTGCCGGATAGTCCAAACGAGCCAAACTCGCTAGGCAATCGCTGATATGGCTTTCTTCATTTCTGGCTGCAACCAGCACACTCACCATGGGCCAGTCTTGTTTTTTCAGCTGTTTCTCATCCGCCTTGCTAAAGGCTTGCAACAGCATCGCTAGCACAAAAGCTTGAACCAGCAAATACAAAAAAAGCGGAATCAGCAGCGCTATCACAAGGCCTTAAATTGAAACCCCATGTGGTGGAAATGCGCGAGGTAGTCCGGAAGGAGCTGTTTGAGGTTGTGATTGGCTTTTTCGCTGTCGTGAAACAACACAATAGAACCGGCTCGGCTATGCTTTTTTAAGGCCTGAGCGCTTTCCGTAATGTTTAAATCGCGCTCAAAATCGCGCGAAAGCACGGTCCACATAATCACCTTATAATCGGATTTCTTCAGCTTGATAGCCTGCAGCGGGCCAATTTTCCCATAAGGCGGCCTGAACAGCTTGGTATCAGTCAATACCTCACACTTGTCGATATTGGAAAGGTAAAACTCGTTATCGGATTTCCAGCCGTCGAGGTGGTTAAAAGTATGGTTTCCGAGCGAATGCCCTTCTTGCTGAATCTGCTCCGCCACCTGCGGGAAACGCTCAAGGTTATCGCCCACACAAAAGAAGGTAGCTTTCGCATTGTAGGCTCTGAGTTGATCCAAAACCCAAGGCGTAATTTCGGGGTGCGGACCGTCATCGAAGGTCAGGTAAATTACAGGCTCCTTTTGCGAACTCACCTTCCACGTGAGCAGCGGATGAAAGAGCTGAAATATTCCCGGTGTTGTATACCGATACATTATTTGATTTTATCGAGCCTAACTCAGTCATCACAAAGAATTTCTTTCCTTTGCTGTGAGAGATTAAGCCCTATGCCTAACGCAAAGATAGTTTTATCCATCATTTTACTACTCGTTCTGGTTAGTCCTAGCCGGGCACAGAAGGCGTGGACTTTGGAGGAATGCATCAGCCATGCGCATGAAAATAACCTGAACCTCAAGCTTCAGGAGATTAATGTGCAAAACGCCAAAATCAATTTAACGGAAGCGCGCATGCAGCCTTTACCGAGTTTAAACGCTACGGTGAACCAAGGGTATAACTTCGGACGTTCCATCGACCCCTTTACCAACCAGTTTGTGGTTTCGAGCTTAAGCAACTCCAGAGCCAGCTTGTCTACCGGCGTTACCTTGTTCAATGGCTTCCAAATTTACAATACCATGCAATCGCGTAAGCACCTGCTGGCAGCAAGTAAATTCGATTTGGAAGTGAGTAAAAACGATTTAGGCCTAAACATCGCTAACGCCTATTTGCAGGTGCTTTTCGCAAGAGAACTGGTAAAAAGCAATGAAGCACGTTTGCAAAGCAGCGAGGTGCAGCTGGAAATACAGCAGAAGTTTAAGGAAGCCGGACGGGTGGCCGAAAACGCGGTATTGGACATGGAAGCGCAGGTGGCGAACGACAAGCTTAACCTGGTGAATGCGCAGAATCAGCTCTCTATGGCCAAGCTAACCTTGTTTCAGTTTCTGGATTTGAATCCGGATAGCAATGAGGTGGTGGCTCCGGTTTTAGATTCTATACCGGATGCGGGCATTTTCAGTGCAGATCAGCTTTACACGGCTTACCTACAGTATGCGCCCGAATTGAAGGCGGCCAATGCTCGGCTTGAATCAAGTGTCTTTAACTTACGAGCCGCTAGAGGGGCCTATTATCCGCGCTTACTTTTCGGAGCTGATATCAACACCGTTTATTCAGAAAACAACCTGCAGCGCAGCTCCACCATTTTAGGCTATAGCCGCTTGTACGATGGCAACGGCAATGTGATCAGCACGGTGCCGGTGAATAGTTTTTCGAGCGATGGCGTGACACCCTTTTCGCAGCAGCTCTCGGATAACCTCGGACAAACCATGGGCTTTTCTTTGAGCATCCCTATTTTTAATAATTACCGCACCTTAGCTTCCGTAAAACGGGCTCGCTTGAATTACGAAAGTACACGGATCAACAGCCTGCTTACAGAGAATACCTTGAAGCGTCAGATTACCCAAGCCTATACAGAATACATGGCTGCCAAGAGTCGGTTTTCAGCGTCTCAACAAAACCGCGATGCACAGAAAGCTAGCCTAGAGAATGCTGAAAAAAGGCTTCAAGCGAACCTGATTAGCATTGCAGACTTCCGCATCTTGCAAAGCAATTACCAGGTGGCAGAGACCAATTATATCCAAGCGAAATACGAGTTAATGTTTCGCTATAAAATCATCGACTTTTACAAACACGGCAGTATAAAAGCGCCAAACGAATAGAGTATGGCTAAGAAGAACAACAGAAAATGGATTTACATCGGCGGCGGATTGCTTGTCGTTTTTGCGGGCATCATCTTTATGAAGGGCAACCGCCAAACTAAACATGCCGTGAGCGTGGCCAAGGCAGAGGAAGCCCAAATCACAGAGATTGTTGCGGCCAATGGCGTGGTGCAACCTGAGGTGGAAGTGAAAATCAGCTCGGAAGTTTCGGGCGAAATTGTTAATCTCTACGTAAAAGAAGGCGACTCAGTGAAAGCCGGAATGCTACTGCTTCAGGTGAATCCGGACATCAGTCAAAGCAACGTAGAACGAGCCACAGCCTCTGTGCAAAATGCCAGAGCTAATTTTGAAGCCAGCAAAGCCAGACTTGGTCAGGCGGAAGCTCGCTTAAACCAAATTCGTGAGCAGTTCAAGCGCAATGAAAAACTCTACAAAGACCAGGTTATAGCGGCAGCTGAGTTTGAGTTGTCCAAAGCAGAATTTCAATCGGCACAAGGGGAGGTAGAAGCCGCCAAGAAAGCCATTGAGGCAGCTCGCTATACCGTGAAGAGTTTAGAATCAACCCTCAGTGGAGAGCAAAAGAGTTTGCAAAGAACCAGCATCTATGCGCCCATGGATGGCATCGTTTCCAAGCTGAATGTGAAAAAAGGAGAACGCGTTTTGGGTACCATCCAGATGTCGGGAACTGAGCTATTGCGTATAGCCGATTTCTCGAGCATGGAGCTCAATGTGGAAGTAGGTGAAAGCGATATCATCCGTGTTAAAGTGGGCGATACCGCTGAGATAGAGGTGGATGCACACGATAAGGTGAAGTTCATGGGCGTGGTGCGTGAAGTGGCCAACTCAGCGAAAAACCTAGGCACGGTGGGTGGAACGGATCAAGCTACCAATTTTGAAGTGAAGATTAGCATCCTCGCTTCTTCGTATGCCGACTTAAAAGCGAAATACCCTGATAAAGCATCCCCATTCTTTCCGGGCATGTCGGGCATGGCCGAAATCCGCACCAATACCGTGCAGAATGCCATTGCCGTTCCCATTGAAGCGGTGAGTACCCGACAGCGAAAAGACAGTACCGAGAAAAACGACGAAAAGAAGACTACCGAAATAGTGTATAAATTTGTGGATGGAAAAGCGGTAGAGGTGAAGGTGAAAACGGGCATCCAAGACAATAACCTGATTCAAATTTTGGAGGGTGTTGCATTGGGAGAGCAAGTGATAACCGGACCTTATTTTTTGGTGGCCAAAGACCTGAAAGATGGCGATGAGGTGATCATTACCCCCAAGGACGAATTATACAAAAACACAAATCAAGATTGAAGATAGCGGTAATAGGAGGAGGAAGTTGGGCTACGGCGCTGGTTAAATTAATTAGCGATAAAGGCCTGGGCAAAGGCATTGAACTCAATTGGTGGTTGCGCCGCGAGGAGAGTATAGACTACCTGAAGAAATACAAACATAACCCCGACTACCTCAGCTCGGTACAGCTGCCTACGGAGCAAATCAACTTAACCACATCGCTCAAGGCGGCTATCGCCGATGTGGAGATGGTGATTCTCGCTATCCCTTCTGCCTTCCTTTTTGATCAACTGAAGGAGCTACCTGAAAAGGCCTTTGAAGGCAAGTGGGTAGCCAGCGCCATCAAAGGCGTGGTTCCGCAAACCTATGAGGTGGTGGGAACCTATTTGAAGAATCGCTTCAAGATGCCGGAAAAGGACCTTTTGGTGATTGGCGGCCCTTGCCATGCTGAAGAGGTTGCGCTGGAAAAGCTTTCTTTCCTCACCATCGCTTCCGGTTCACAAGCAAGTGCCGATAAGCTGGCCGGTATTTTAGAATCGCGTTTCTTGAAAACCTCTACCAGCCTCGACTTATACGGTACCGAATACGGAGCTGTGCTCAAAAACGTGTACGCCATCGCTAGCGGTATCTGCCACGGCCTTGGTTACGGCGATAATTTCCAGGCTGTTCTCATGAGCCAGGCTATCAAAGAGATGGAGTATTTCCTGGACCAGGTGAGTCCGATGGAACGCGACGTGAACGACCACGTTTACCTGGGCGACTTACTCGTAACAGCCTATTCACAGTTTTCGCGTAACCGCACCTTCGGTAACATGATTGGCAAAGGCTATAGCGTGAAGTTTGCGCAGCTGGAGATGAACATGGTGGCGGAAGGCTATTATGCCACCAAGAGCATGCACGAGATTCTCCTGAAACTCAAAATCAATATGCCGATTCTGGAGGCCGTATACAACATCATCTACCAGAATGCCATCCCGAAAAACGAGGTGAGGCGCCTGATTGAAACATTTGACTAAAAGATGATACTGGGGTAATGGCCTCTTGTGCTGTGGAACGTATCTTTGGCTATGCGTTTCCGTATTCTGCTGCTTGTCCCCGTGTTTCTTCTGCTTTCCTCTTGGGGGTTTTACAGCCATAGAACCATTAACAACACGGCTATCTACGCCCTGCCTGAACCGCTCATCCATTTCTATAAATCCAACGCCGATTACCTCACGGAACATTCCGTTGATGCCGATAAGCGAAGGCATATGGTGCCGGAAGAAGCGCCTCGTCACTACCTGGATGTAGACTATTACGAGCAAGCTTTACCTTTGGATACCATTCCGCATTATTGGAATCAGGCCATTCAATGCTTTAGCGAAGACACGATTACCGCTTACGGAATTGGTCCTTGGCACCTGGAGAAGCAAGTCTATTTTTTACAAAAAGCCTTTAGCGAAAAGGATATCCCGCGCATCTTAAAGCTCAGCGCCGATGTGGGCCATTATACCGGCGATCTCCACGTGCCACTGCATACTACCTTGAATTACAATGGACAGCTCACCGGCCAAAAGGGTATTCACGCCTTTTGGGAATCGAGGTTACCGGAACTTTTTGCAGAAGAGTATGATTACTTTGTTGGCAAAGCCGAGTATTTGCCCAATATCAATACAGCCATCTGGACAGCCTTTGAAGCATCCGTGGCGGCTCGCGATTCGGTTTTGGGGTTTGAGAAACAGCTGGATTCTACGTTCAAAGGAGAGAAATACGCTTTTGAAGACCGCGGTAAAGGTTTGGTGAAAACGTACAGTAAAGCCTATTCGAAAGCCTACCATGAGATGTTGTCCGGACAGGTAGAACGTCGCATGCAGGCGGCTATCAAATTGCTCGCTGATCTGTGGTATACCGCTTGGGTCAATGCCGGTTCGCCGGATTTAGGGGTGGAGCCAAATTCGATAGGCATGGCTGCCGATTCCATTTCTTCCAAGGCACTTGATAAGGAAGAATATCAACAACGGTAAGTGAGAAGGTCGTAAGGTTTGTTTCGAGGGTGCCGGGAAATTGTTAGCATGGGCAGATTCATTCATTTTATTTTCAGCGAATTATCACACTCTCGCATAGCCTTCAAGGCGCTTTGTCTCTGTGTCGCGAAGTCAAGTGTCATCGGCTCCTTGTGTTTAAAAATTAAATTGGTTTAATTGCGGTACCTCTCTAATTTTGGTCGCTCGATAAGCTGAATTATGAAATTTATTGTTTCTACGTCTACTTTGCTTCACCACTTACAAACCGTTGCCGGCGTTGTGGTGTCTAAACCGGTGATACCTATCCTGGAAACCTTCCTTTTTGATATCAAAGGCGGCCTCCTTACTGTTTCGGCTTCTGATCTGGAAACGTCTATGACCACCAGCATCAAAGTGGATGCAGACGAAGATGTGAACATCGCTGTTCCTTCTAAGTTGTGTATGGACATCCTGCGCACCTTGCCGGATCAACCCATCACCTTTAGCATTGAAACCGATAGCAACAGCATTGAAATCCATTCAGGTAATGGTCGCTATAAATTAGCCGGACAGCCCGGTGCGGATTTCCCTAAAATCCCGGAAGTAGAATCGGAATCTTCTTTCAGCATCAAAAGTGAAGTACTCTTGAATGCCATCGGTAAGACGGTATTCGCTACCGGTAACGACGAGCTTCGCTTGAACTTAACCGGAATTTTTGTAGAACTGAAAAACAATCACATCTCATTTGTTGCTACCGATGCCAATCGTTTGGTACGTTACGCTAGAACCGATGTAGCTCCGGGAGTAGAAACCAGCTTTATCCTGCCTAAAAAAGCAGCCAACTTGCTGAAGTCGTCTTTGAACGACGATGACTCTACCGTAAAAATCGACTTTAACAGCTCCAATGCCTTCTTTGGTTTTGGCGATAATACCTTGGTATGCCGCTTTATTGATGAGCGCTACCCGGATTACAACGCGGTTATCCCGAAAGAGAATCCGAATACCTTGTTGATCAACCGCATGGAGTTCTTAAACTCGGTAAAACGTATCTCCATCGTGGCGAACAAAACCACACACCAGATCCGTTTGAAAATTGCGGGCAGCGAGTTAACCCTCTCTGCAGAAGACTTCGACGCGAGCAATGAAGGTTTGGAAAAACTGAGCTGCGACTATACCGGTGAGGACATCGAAATTGGATTCAACTCCAAGTTTTTGATGGACATGCTCAACGGGATGAACACCGAAATGGTGAAGCTGGAGTTGAGTACACCAAACAGAGCAGGCGTATTGCTTCCACAAGAAAACGAAGCCGGCGAAGACGTGCTGATGTTGGTGATGCCAATGATGTTGAATAACTATTAATCAAACACTTTATAACGAAAGAAGCCCCTCTGGTAGGGGCTTTTTTTATGCAATTTGTTTGCGTATTTCTTTGGAGTAAATTACATCTTGAAGTCGCTGGAGTAATTCTAGGATAGCTCCAGGTAAATGAAAGCATGAAAGACATTATCAAACTCCTCCTATTGGCCATAAGCTTCAGTTCCTGCACTACGATGCTGGCCATTAAGACGCTGAGGCAAGAAAAGGCGAGTGTCAGTATCTACACAAACGGCACAAAGACCATCCATTTTATTGGTGTTGCCCATATAGCGAAGCCTGAATTTTACGAAAGCGTAATCGAGCAGATAAAGGCCGATAAAAAAGACAGCTTTGTTCTGTTTTATGAGAAGGTAAAAACCGAAAATGAAAGTGATAGTGCCCTAAGAAAGTTTCGCCGTTTCTTGGGCTTAATTCCAACTACCGACTATTATGAGGCACATTTAAAATCCCTCATCTCTCGCGGCTATGTGGTGCAAGACAATAATCGTTTTCTCAACTTAGTAGACACCTTAGATTTTAATATAGATGTATCCGTAAGTGAGATGGTGGAGGCTTATGAGCGAAAGTATGGTCCAATAGTCCTGAGTGAAATTGATTTTGACACACCCTTAAAATCATCCCTTCCGAAACATGAGCCACGCTCGCAGGTAAGAGATATAATCATTGACTACCGAAATCTAGTTCTAGCGAAGGAGATTCATCACTCAAAACACCGGAAAATAACCATTGTGTATGGCGTTTTGCATCGGAAGGGGACTATCCAAGAGTTGAATAAGCTCGGCCCTAAATGGAAAAAAGTGAATTGACCCGCGTGACTACATTGTAGTTTATGATGTGACGCAACTTTCAGAAGCTAGGAGGCTACTAGTTCTTCAGTCCGCTGGAAGGTGTTAACAGTGAAGAAAAACAAATTCCCTTTATCCCCTCATCGCTTTATCTCATCATCATGGAAGGGTTTGCGTAACAAGCTGCGTTATAGAAGCAAGCAATAAGCGGAACAGAACCACTCAAGTTTACCAAGGATGTTCCGTCCCGTCGTAATTGAAGAATTTACCGCTATCCTCCAGGTTTAGTTTCTCCAGAAGCTTGCGCATATTCTGCACGGCATCAGTTTCGGTGAATTGGGCTTTAGCGCCTCCCATATCGGTTTGTACCCAGCCCGGGTTCACTACGATGGAACATATCCCTTCGGCCCGCACATCGTTAGCGAAGGCGCGGTTCATCATGTTTAAAGCCGACTTACTCACAGCATAGGTATAGTTGCCACCGGTGTTTTTGATGCTGATGGAGCCCAGCCAGGAACCAATATTTATAACTACCGGATTGGCTGAATGCTTAAACAAAGGTCGGAGCTCATTAGCGAGTTGAATGGGCGCAACCGCATTGATGTCCATTAGTGCAAAGAGTTCCTGTTTATCCAGTTTTTCTATCAGGAGATTTTGCTCCAGCTTAAGCGGGTCGCCGGCAGCCTGGGTGCGGGAATTTACCCCGGCATTGTTCACCAAAAGATCAACACGTCCGAACATGTGCTCAGTCCAAGCGGCGAGTGCTTTGCGGTCTTCGGCCGATGTCACGTCTAGCTTTTGTGGGTAGACTACCAGTTCCCGTTCGATAAAGTCTTCTGCTGCGGCCTCTGCTTTCGCTAAAGTACGGGCCGTGAGCACCACACGGTAGCCTGCTTCGGCCAGTTGTTTTACCCACTCCAGGCCCATGCCTTTTGCGGCGCCTGTTACAATTGCTACATCCATTTTATCGCTTTAAAAGTTTAAATCCAATTTCCCTGCCTTGGCCTTGCATCATCGCTAAGTTGATCCAGAAGAATGCATACTGCTCTAACAGTTGAAATTTGTCGTTGCCACCGCAGTCGTAGCATTCGGCAAAACCGGCATCCAAGGAAAGCTGTCGGGCTACTTCTTTGGCTTCTTTGCTGTCGCCACAGGTAAACATGTCGAGCTTTTCAGTTCCGTAGTTTGGATTGAGCATGTTGTTAAACCCGGTTACGTTGAAGCATTTCGCTACAAAGTTCGTTTGGGTATGGTCTAGAATAGCATCTGTTGTATTGGAATAGCCGGCCGGGCCTCTTCCCATCACGATGTTCATGGAGTCTAAGATTACTTTTCCGCTGGTATCGCCGAGGCTTTTTGCTACTTCAACAGCAAAAGGTGCCGGGGTGGCTAAAAGGATCACTTCTGACAAGGCTACAGCCTCTTGTATGGGTAAGGCTTGTATGGCAGGATTGTCGAGTAAGTGCCGGCCTTTAAACTGGTTTATGTCGCGAACACCGAGCTTAATCTTGTGCCCTGCTGCAGCCCATTTCGTGGCCAGCGTTGAGCCTACATTACCGGTACCGATGATGGCTATGTTCATAAGTGGATTTCGAATTAAAACTTGAGTCTTTCAAAATTGGCGTATATAGCGAACTTTGGGCCTATACTTTCCAAATAGGTAGATACTTACTTTATAGAAAGTATAATGATAATTAAGACATTATGCCAGAATTCCTCTACAAGAACAAGCTGTATTACAATCCGGTGGAGTTTGCCATGGACCGAATTGGGGGCACATGGAAGATGCCCATTTTGTGGCGATTGAAAGACAAAGTGTGGCGCTACAGCGAGTTAAAACGCAATATCGCGCACATCACCGACAAGATGTTAACTACCCAACTTCGCGAGCTGGAAGAAGAAGGCTTTATTCACAGAGAAGTCTATCCTGTTGTGCCGCCGAAGGTGGAGTATTCCATTACCGAAAAGGGCAAACAGTGCATTCCGGTTATTGAATGTATCCGGAATTACGGATTGAGTTTGATGGAAGAAGAGGGGATAGGCGAGGGCTAGCTTACTCCAATCGCTTGAAGCGTAGGATGGTATTGGAATAAGTCTCCACTTCAAAACGGAGATTCTTATAGCTGAAGGTATTACTCTTACTTAAATCAAAAGTTAGCGATTCAGTTAAAGCAGCTTGTTGGCTATTTCCTTTGTATTCCCTGTACGTTAGATGGATGGTTTGTCCGGAATTACCCGAATACACCAGCTCTTTTTTATAACAAGACGTACAGCTTATATCGCTGTATTTCACCTTTTCAACGCTTAGTCCTTCAATTCTTTTATAAAATATATCCCGCAACTCGGCATCACGCCATTCTAAATAACAGGCAGTCACTTCGTTGCCATTTGATAGGTTTATGGCTAATCCCAATGCTTGTTGAAATTTGGTATATAAATCACCTGTGGTAAACTCTTTCTTATCCTTTTCTAAATAGTAGAACTGGACATTTTCAGCTTGCCCTTGCAAAGGCAGTATATCGCCGGCTTGGTAAGGGAATTTTTCATCCTGAATTATGAATGATGGGATAGAAAGAATGTGGAGTCCTTCTTGGGTCTTTTCGCGCGTATCCAAGTAAATGGCTTCCCCAACTTGAGCTGAAACAACGACTCCTGCTTGTGGGCGAATACTTTGTGTTTCTGTGGTGGCAGCAGGATCGAGTTGAATGGCACATCCGGCTAGTGGCAAGATAAAAGACAGAAGGTAGGCGTTTTTGAACATAGCATCGTTTTGAGAATAGCCTTCAAACTTCACACCAGTATAAGTCCGTCTTTTTAATCGATTAGAGAAAAGCGATAGGGTAAAGAAGGGGATGTGGCTCCCCCTCTCTTAACAGTTAAACTGCCTCAGGTGATGGTCAATGTGTTTGTAAAAGAAGATGTTCCACTCGCTGCTGCTCATCGCTCCGAAGCTGGGATGTATTTTCTGATTGAAGCCCTTCTCACCGAGATCAGCAAGGCGGGCAAAGTAGAGAAACAACTGATTTTTCTCAGCTGTAAAATTACGCTGACCTTTGATTTTCATGGCGGGTGCCGTTTGGCTATTTTGAGCGTAAGGGCTTGGGCTGATCAACTTCGGTTTGAGCATCTTCTGCAAGATCCACCGAACAAAAGCATTCGGTTTTTTTTTCTTCGGGCTAAGGCTCAAGTCGAATGCTGCATTCAGATGAGCCAGCATTTGAGCAGCAGTCATCGTACCCCAGCTCGGCGTGCTGTTTTCTGTCAACTGTTCTACGCGGTGCCTGAGTTGCTCCAAAGTTGACACGTGATAGATTAATGGGTAGTGCATCGCTAAAAGATGGCTAAGGTGTTTCGAATTTCAACTTGTCCGCCAGCCGCTAGAATAGGACAGTTTTTGGCCATGTGTGTCGCGTCTTCTATGTCGGTCGCTTTTAGAACCAAATTTCCGCTGATGGTGAGTTTTTCTAGCTTGCTTGGCTCTTCGTTCGCTCGAAGCAGGCGGCTTTCAAATCCCAATTGATGCGAACTAACTAGCCGGGCGTTCTGAGCGATACGTCCAATCCACTGAACCCAGGCCTTTTTCATGTTTTGCATTTCTTCAGCGCTGGGCTGGTAATGCGGATTGAGCTCCAAATGGAAAAGGAGCATGAAGTCGTGTAAGTTTTCCATAATAAAGTAATTATGGATCAAAGGTGGCCTACTAAAAAACAGCAAATCTTGTCCTATGACAAGAAAATACAAGGACTATTCGCCATTGGCTACCTCGTTCCGAATGCGGCTAAGTGAGGTATCTGTAATGCCGAGATAGGAGGCAATTTGTTTGAGCGATACATTTTGAATTAACTGTGGTTTTTCTTCCAGCAGCTTCAGGTAACGGTCTTTGGCCGACTGGGTTATCTGGCTGATATTTTGATTTTTTAACTCAAAATAACTTTGCACCAAACGTCCTCTGCCGGCTTCCCTGAATGTTTCAATCGAATGAAAAAGACGTTGAAATTGCTCATAATCCAGTTGCCAGGCGTCCATATCGCTGAGCGCCTGAACAAATTCTCTAGAGGGCTTGCGGAGGAAAAAGGAAGTCCAGTTAATTAAAATTTCGCCCGGACCGAAAAACTGCGTTGTACACTCGTTTCCTTCTAAATCGATAGCAAAAGAGCGAGCATAACCGGTCTCCATAAACCAGTAGTGCGAGGCTGTATTCCCTTCACTCAAAATATAATCGCCCTTCTCAAAACGCACCGGACTGAAACTGGAGAGAATGCGCAATCGGTCTTCTTCTTTAAACTCTTGCGCTGTGAATATGGAATGTAAGAAAGAGGTTTTCATGGTGAAAAAGGATGGGTAAGTACCGTTTTCAAGATGGACATCAGTTTCGCGGAAGTCTTTTTACCGGATAGGTGTACGAAACCGTTACCTTTAGATCCTGCCCGTAGTGGTGCAGAACCGGGTAGGTAATGCCACGTAATGCTTGAATAAAGGCTTCCAGTTTCGGGTGGTTCTGCACGGGGAACCGGTCTTGACTCAATGCGCCGCCAACAGCCGAAAGCGCATCAAGTTCACTCAACAGAAAAGCGTCATCTATCGCATAGTTTTCAATAATTCCCTGGGCATTGAGCGTGAATTGTATGCCAGCAACAGTATCGGATAAAGAATCCAATTTTAAGTCGAGAAAATGCTGATCCATCGCGGCTTTGATTTTCAGGCTGTGGATGGTGTAGACTGAATCCGGTAAGGATTTAGAATCAAAAACGGCATGCTGAAACAAGGCTTCCAGGCTAAAGGGTTGAACTGCTGAATTCCTCGCAGGCGCACAGGCATCCAACTCATAAAGCTTCTTTTTATCCGGCTTATTAAAAAAGAACACCCACCGATCGCCTTCGCTGATGCTAATGCTGCACGAGGTACTCTGCTTAGGGGCAACTACTTTAGTTAACGAGTCAGCACCTTTCCAGCGTTTGATGTCTCCAAGCGTGATAACCCAAGAGTCGGGGTTTCGGTCTATTTGGAGCACCGTAGCTTCTTGGATATTCTGGTTTTCATAATACAGCGTAGCATCCGATTTCGGAGCACAGCTGCAGGCATAAGAACTTTGCGAAATCAGCACTGCCGCGCCGAAAGCAATAAACTTGAACAAATCTGGCATAGGGCCAAATTAGCTAATCCGCTTGAAAAATCTATGGTAAATGAGAAGCCCAAGTATGCCAATTCCCCAATAATAAAAGGATCCTCCAAGGCCATAAGCCAGCAAGGTTAAAAACCAGAATTGCAGATAATCCAACCAATGCTCCTGCCCATAGCGAAGAATGAGATTCCAGTCGAGGTAGAGGTATAATAGGGTATACCCTATAACATAAGGAATCAGGAGTTTTTTATAGAGTTTGAAAAGGGGCAGGAGGATGGGCTTCATTGCTTCAAGTTCTATATTTTATTTCGTAGCGAAACACTCGCATTCTTATTTTTTCGCATCCAATGAGTTTTTTCCAACTGTATAGGCGTAGCATGCGGATGGTAAAAACTGCAATTCAATACCGTTCTGATTCAAGTTCCCTTCTTTAGAGATAGACGTTACGATAGGTGTAGTCAGACTATTTTCAGTGCAAAAGCGAAGTAAGCTTTTCAGTTCTTGTGGCTTGTTGAAATAGCGATCGGACCATTTGATTTCAACTGCCCATGTTGGTTTTAAGTTAGCGTTTAAACCCACCATATCCACTTCGCCATTGGCCCAACGAGCATACCAAGGAGTAGACCAATCGCGATGCATCCATTGAGAAAAAATGGCTGTTTCCACCATGGCACCCATCATTTCATCTGTAGCTGATAGCGGAGCGAATAGAGCACTTCGCAGAGATGGGTTAGTCAAGTAGATTTTAAAGAAATTATCTCTTTTAAATCGTTTACCACTCTGGTCTATCCGACGTACAATCTTTATCAGGTAAGCAGCCTCTAAGTATTCTAGGTATTTTTTCAACGTGTTCTTAGGCACTTGTGATTGTTTGCTCAGACTTTCAAGAGAAAACTCTGCAGCGCTATTGTAGGCAATTGTGGTAAACAGTGAATTCAATTCCCGCGTATCGGCAATGCCGTAAAGGCTGGGTAAGTCGCGCAGCAACACTTTGTCAATAATATCATGACGGATATACCGTCCCGGATCGGATTGAATGCCCGGAGAGAATATAACCTCAGGGTAACCACCAAAATTGATATAGTCTACAAAATGCCGATTCAATTCATCCAAATGTACTGTGGAGTAGAACTTTTGCGGGCTTCCGTTCCAAGTGAGTTCAATGGTCTTGATAAGGTGATCGTAACCTTTCATGGTTATGTATTCATTGAATGTTAATGGCGGTAACAGAAAATCGGTAAACCGACCAGCACCGCTTTCATTGCTGGCAAACTTTAAAGCAGCTGCCGCAGAACCGGATACGATAAATTTATCTTTGCGGTAACTGTCTACAAGTGTTTTCAAATGCACTTCCCAATCCCGACAGTATTGAATCTCATCATAAATCACGAACCACCCGTCTGAATCAGGTTTTCCGGTTGCTTCTTTGGCATAGCTGAAAAGTTGATCCAAGGAGATGGCATTGTAAATCGGGTTCTCGATGGTAATGAAAATGATCTTTTTCGGATTATGCCCTTGGTCAATTAAATCTTGAATGCTGTGGTATAACATCACTGTTTTACCAACCCTTCTTGGCCCCATTAATACTATAGCTCTTCTTATTTCTCGCTCGCTCACCAAAGGCTTGAACAAGTCAAAGTAGATTCGGCGAGGCATTTTGTCAAAGTCGGCTTCAATTTTCCCTGTGAGCCACCAAGGATTCTCAAAGCGGATTCTTTCCAAGATTTGACTTTTAGCGATGTTTTTTAGCATATGAAGTGCTTAATTACTCAAAAATAGGAAAATAAAATCAAAGAATTGATCTTAAAAATGGAATTCAATTGTTTTAAGCCTATTTGGTGCGAAAATATTTCTTATTTGGCAGCGATGAGGCTTAAAGTTGAATACTCAGCACTCTCAGGTCCTTTCCTTACCTTTGCGGCCTCCATGAGTTTTGAGTCTGAAATAGCACGTAGGCGCACCTTCGCCATCATCTCCCACCCGGACGCGGGTAAAACCACCTTGACCGAAAAATTCCTCCTCTTCGGTGGAGCCATTCAAACGGCCGGAGCGGTGAAATCCAATAAGATAAAGAAGTCGGCAACCTCCGACTTTATGGAGATTGAAAAGCAAAGGGGTATCTCCGTGGCCACTTCCGTTATGGGATTTGAATACGGCGGCAAGAAAATCAATATCTTGGATACGCCTGGTCACAAGGACTTTGCAGAAGACACCTACCGTACACTTTCGGCTGTGGATAGCGTTATCCTCGTGGTAGACTGCGTAAAAGGGGTGGAAGAACAGACGGAGAAACTGATGGAAGTATGCCGTATGCGCCATACACCGGTGATTATCTTCATCAATAAATTAGACCGCGAAGGCAAAGACCCATTCGATTTGCTCGATGAACTGGAAGAGAAGCTGAAGATTTCAGTTCGTCCGCTTACTTGGCCTATCTCCCAAGGACAAACTTTCAAAGGAGTATACAACCTGTATCGTAAATCGCTTAACCTCTTCTCAGCCAACAAAAGTAAGATTAGCGATGATGTGATTGGCTTGGATAACTTAAACGACGGCAAGCTGGATGAGATGGTGACACCCAAGTTTGCGCAAGAACTGCGCGACAATGCCGAGTTGGTAGAAGGCGTATACGATCCATTTGATGCCCAATTGTACCTCGACGGCTATTTGGCGCCTGTATTCTTCGGCTCTGCCATCAACAATTTCGGTATTCAAGAATTGCTGGAGACCTTTATCGAATTCGCTCCGCAGCCGACGCCTCGTCCTGCAAAGGAACGCGAGGTCAGATCAGACGAAAAGAAATTCAGCGGCTTTGTGTTTAAGATTCACGCTAACCTTGACCCTAACCACCGCGATCGTATCGCATTCTTGCGTGTAGTATCGGGCAAATTTGAGCGCAATACCTTTTACCAGCACGTGAGGCTGGATAAAAAACTCCGCTTCGCTAACCCGACCAGCTTTATGGCCAACGAGAAAAACCTCTTGGAAGAAGCCTATGCCGGCGATGTAGTAGGCCTTTACGACAGCGGTAACTTCAAGATTGGCGATAGCTTAACCGAAGGCGAAAAACTCAACTTCGTGGGTATACCGAGCTTTTCACCGGAGATCTTCCGTGAGATCATCAACAAAGATCCCTTTAAGACCAAGCAGCTGGAAAAAGGGGTGGAGCAGCTAGCCCAAGAAGGGGTTGCTCAGCTCTTTATTCAACAACCGGGTAACCGAAAGATTATCGGCGTGGTTGGGGAGCTTCAGTTCGACGTAATCAAGTTCCGCTTGGAGCATGAATACGGAGCCAAGTGCGATTTCGTCTTCATGAACATGCACAAGGCCTGCTGGGTGAGCTGCGACGATAAAAAGAAGCTCGATGAATTTCTTCACCGCAAAGCCAGCAATATCGCTTGGGACAAAGACGAGAACCCGGTTTTCTTGGCTGAATCGGCTTGGGCCCTCAGAATGGCCGGTGAAGCCTTCCCGGATATCCGTTTCCACTTCACCTCTGAATTCAAAGAAGAGACTTTGGTGGATACGATGACGCTGCGGTAGATAATCAGACATTCAGGCTTTGGGGAAATTCCAATTGGTCTTCGGAATAATACAATTATGAATTTTGAAGGTTGAGTTATGAATGGAGTTTGGCAGGGAGCTGAGGGCGAGGGGCATGGGGTATGGAGCCGCAACGTTTCGGGTTGAGGGAATTATGAATTTTGAAGGCTGAGTTATGAATGGGGTTTGGCAGGGAGCTTAAGGCGAGGGGCATGGAGTAAGTAGCCGCAACGTTTCGGGTTGAGGAAATTATGAATTTTGAAGGCTGAGTTATGAATGGGGCATTAGGATTTTTGATTTCTGATCGTTGATTTTTGATTTAAACAATTGAAAACTATAGCGGAAGAGTTGAAAACGAATCCCTCTGAGTACTCCGTGTAAATGCTCTGCGAACTCGGTGGTTAAACAGTTCGGAGAAGCCTTAGCAGAGTGCCAACGCCTCTTCTATGGTCCATGGTCCATGGTCTATGGACCCTTCAATCCTACTTCACTATCGTTGTCCCGCTTATCTGCGAAAGCGCTTTTCTGAATTCCAGCAGCTGTACTTGCTTGCCCATCAGCTCATCTATCTGCTCTTCGCTGGCTTCCTTCAAGGCGTTTTGATTTTCTTCAATCAATACTTCCACCTTCCGGATTTTAAAGTAGAGCAAAGCCGAAAAGATGTCTTGTCGGTAGTTCTGTTCCTCGTTCAATACCGGAATCTCGTGTAAGCCGGTCCAGTCTTCACTAATCTTATAGCGATCAATGAGTGCTTCTGCCGCAAAGGCATTGATTTCCGGATCGGGGTGCTGAGCGAAATAGCGGCTGCTCAGGCCTACATTTGGTTTTGGTTCTTTTGTCTCTTCTTCAGGTGTTTCATCGCCTTCTAGCGATAGGAAGGCATCGTCTTTCTCTACAGACTCCGGCACATCTTCCACTGTTGGTCCTTCTTGCAGCTTTTGCTTCACCTCCTCCAAGATGCGGGAATAGGTAGGGTGCTCAAAGTCGAGTCCCTCGCTCAACTGCTCTACCATAAACTCGGCTACGCTCTGTTCTTCGTTGTAAGGCTCTCCGGCATACCGCACCAAAAGTAGCATCAAGCGCCTTTCTTGGTCTGAGGTAATGGCCTTCTTACTCGTAAGCTCAAAAGCATCGTCTGGAATAAACTGCTCCATCAGCTCCGGTGCTTCCATCGGAGGCGGAGCATTATCTTGACGGTTTTGCGCTTTACGGCGTTCCTTGTTCAGCTCGACCACAATCACCTCTTCCGGCACTTCCATGATGCGGGCGCATTCTTGAGCGAATACGGTGCGGGTTAAAGGGTCGGGAATGATGGCGATACTGGCTACCATGCTCTTCACGGCTTCGGCTTTTTTCAGCGGGTCGTGACCGCTTTCGCCCATCAGCAATTGCGACTTAAACAGAATAAAATCCTGCTCGTGTTCTGTGATGTACGAAGCAAATTCTTCACCTCCTACCTTCCGGCAATACGAGTCCGGGTCTTCGCCATCCGGGAAGATCACCAAACGCACGTTCATGCCCTGAGCGAGAATCAAGTCGATACCCCGCTGCGAGGCTTTGAGTCCGGCGGGGTCACCATCATACAAAACGGTGATATTGGGCGTAAATCGCTTAATCTGCCTGATTTGTCCTTCAGTAAGGGACGTTCCCGATGAAGCTACCACGTTTTCAATACCGGCTTGATTCAGTGTGATCACATCGGTATAGCCTTCTACCAAAAAACATTTGTCGTCGATACGAACCTTGTTTTTAGCGAAGTACATGCCGTAGAGCACGTCGCTTTTATGGTAGACCGGCGATTCGGGCGAGTTGATATACTTCGGCCCTTTGTCTTCTTTGCTCAGCTGCCTTCCGGCAAAGGCCACCACCTTGCCTATCATGTTGTGGATAGGGAAGATCACGCGGTTGCGGAACATATCGAACTGCTTACCCGACTCGTTCACCTTGGTGAGTCCGGCCTTGGTCAGGTAATCCAGTTTATAGCCTTTAGCGAGGGCTTCTTCGGTCAAGCTGCCCCAGGCATTTGGCGCAAAGCCTAAACCAAATTTATCAATGGTATCTTCTCGGAAGCCGCGTTCACGGAAATAAGTCAAGCCTATCGCTTTGCCGTCTTCGCTTTCCAGCAATTGGGTTCGGTAAAACTCTAGGGCATGCTGCAATACGATGTGCAAACTTTCTTTTTCGCCCGCCGCCTGCAGCTCTTCTTGGGTCATCTCCCGCTTTTCGGGGATGTCGATATTGTAGCGTTTGGCTAAGTAGCGAAGGGCTTCCGGATAGCTCATCTGCTCGTGTTCCATCAAGAAGGTCACCACGTTACCACCCTTGCCTGAGCTGAAGTCTTTGAAAATTTGTTTGTTGGGAACAACGTAGAAAGAAGGGGTCTTCTCGTTGCTAAACGGACTCAAGGCACGCAGGTCAGATCCCGCCTTCTTCAACGATACAAAATCAGCCACCACCTCTTCAATGCGGGCGGTGTCCATGATGGTATCGATGACGTGTTTGGGAATCATTTAAAAAAGGCGATTAACTTTGCTTAACGCATGAGTCTGAAAAACAAAATTAAGGAACGCGCAGCGCAAATCCACGAAGAAATACGGGCTAACCGCCACCACCTCCACCGCAACCCGGAATTATCCTTTCAGGAATTCCAGACCCAAGCCTATGTTAGGCAGCAGTTGGAGGCGATAGGCATTAGCGATATTGAAGCGATTGCTAATACCGGATTAATCGCTTTGATCAAGGGAAAAGACAGTCACGAGAAGATTGTGGCCCTCCGCGCGGACATGGATGCGCTTCCTATCTTGGAACAGAACAAAACGGACTATGCTTCGCAAAACCCGGGCGTGATGCATGCCTGCGGTCACGATGTACATACCAGCAGCCTTTTGGGTGCAGCGCGTATACTGCATGAAACCCGTAATGAGTGGTCGGGGGCTGTAAAGCTTTTGTTCCAGCCGGGCGAAGAACAGGCTCCGGGTGGGGCCTCCATCATGATCAAGGAAGGTGCCCTGCAAAACCCGAAACCCTATTCCATCATCGGACAGCATGTGATGCCTTTTCTACCGGTAGGTACGGTAGGTTTTAGACCGGGTTTGTACATGGCTTCTACCGATGAGCTCTACCTTACCGTGAAGGGTAAAGGCGGACACGGTGCCATGCCGCAGTACAATATTGATCCGGTTCTTATTGCAGCACATATCATCACAGGCCTGCAGCAAATTGTGAGTCGCAATGCCTACCCGATTGTGCCTACCGTGCTTTCATTCGGTAAAGTAATCGCTAATGGCGCCACCAACGTCATTCCGAACGAGGTGAAAATGGAAGGAACCTTCCGCACCTTGGATGAAAAGTGGCGAAAGGAAGCGCATGAAAAAATCAGAACCATGGCAAAAGGTATCGCTCAAAGCATGGGTGGCGATTGTGAAGTGGAGATTCGGCACGGATATCCGTACTTAAAAAACGATGAGCAGTTGACTATCAAAGCCATCGACTGGGCTAAAGAGTACTTAGGCTCAGACAAAGTGATAGACTTAGATATCTGGATGGCTGCCGAAGACTTTGCCTATTACTCACAAGAAATGCCGGCCTGTTTCTACCGATTGGGAACCCGCAATGAAGAGCGCGGAATCGTTTCCAGCGTGCATACGCCCACTTTTGATATCGACGAAGATGCGTTGCCTATTGGTGCCGGCTTGATGGCTTGGCTCGCCTTAAAGGAATTGGGCAATTGAGTGAGGTTGTCCATTCATCAACTCAAAGTTCCCGCTCGTCAAAGTATTTCCCTTTTTTCCAACCCAAGTGGCCTCGCCGACGTATCCTTGAAGCAAAGAACAGAGGAAGCGATTGGGATGTGCCAAGGGTGATTCCCAATAGTATCCGTTAAAAGAACACTATTTCACTTTTTAGCAACCTGAACAAGCTCATTAACAGAATGATACGCCCGGTTTCTGAAAAATAGTGAAAAGAAGTATATCGAACATAGGGGTATCTCTATGTCTGATTGTTTAAGAAACGGGGGGATTCGTAGAACGAAACGAATCACCGTACATTAACTCATAATTCTGGCGAATTGGAGTAAAAGCCACCTTCATCAAGGTGGCTTTCTTTTTATCGATAATCCTATGCGCTTGGTGTAAGGAAACCGGCACTTGGTCAAAGAGCGCGTAAAGCCTACCAACTGCTTGCCCCCTTAGGTCGTATTGGAAAGAAAAAGCAATATGAAAACACCAATTACCTTTTTGATGCTGTTTATTTACAGCACACTTACCGTTTGGGCTCAGCCCGCTTACACGCTGAAAACCAGCCAGGCAAATTATGCAGACCTGCAAGGCGATGTGGTTATTTTAGCCGATACGGTTTATCCCTTGGCAGCCATCACAGTTCCGAAAGCCTTTAAGGTCTTCGGCCATTCCTTACCGGATACGCTCAGTGTAGGAAGAAATGGGTTTATTGTTTGCGCCGGAAATGAATTTGCCTTTGCCATCGATCCTTACCTCGTTGGGAATACCTTTCCCGATTCCGATTCGCGGGTGAGTGTTGCCTTAGAAGGTGCTGTTGGGCAGCGTATTCTGAAAATTCAATGGAAGAATGTTGGCACGGCTACCGATTCAAGCCTGCGTTTCAATTACCAATGCTGGATGTATGAAGCCGATCAGGCGGTGGAGTTTCGCTTCGGACCGGGTTCCAACCCCAATTCAGGGTTTAGCGGACTTTTTCTACTGAGTCGAGATTTTAGCCAAGCCTATGAGATTTTCGTCATTCATGGCGACCCGGCAATGCCAGCTGTGGAAACACTGCAATCGCTCCCCATTCAATCGGGACCAGCTTCAGGCACGGTATACCGTATGGAGTATTTGAGGCTGGACGCGCCGCAGACAGAAGCGTTGAGCTTGCATGTTTACCCCAACCCCGGCACTGGGAAATTTCAAATCCAAGGTTTGGAGTTAGCTGATGTAAAGGTTTATGATGCCAAGGGACAAGCCGTTGCGGTGAAACAAGAAGGCGATACCTTCATACTCGAACAAGCTACCCCGGGTTTGTACCGTATCGTGGCTCGCGCTGCAGACTTCAGTGTGTACAGTACCTCGTGGTTACTTCGCTAGGTTGCCTGAAAAGAATGAATAAAGAAGCCACCTCGAGAGGGGTGGTTTTTTATTCCTTAGTACTCAATACACACATTCTTCGGTTCGGTAAAAAAGCGTAAGGCTTCCCAACCGCCTTCTCTGCCAACACCTGAGCTTTTCACGCCGCCAAATGGGGTGCGTAAGTCGCGCTTCAACCAGCAGTTGATCCAGACGATACCGGCTTTGATCTCTTCAGCCATTTTGTTAGCCGTATTCAAGTTGCTGGTCCAGATGGTACTGCTCAAGCCGTATTCAGTAGCATTGGCCATCATGAGAACTTCATCGATGGTATCAAAAGGAGTGAGGGTCACCACCGGCCCGAAGATTTCTTCCATATTGCAACGGTCGTTGTATTGGAGGTTTTCAATGATGGTAGGAGCGATAAACCAACCGTCTTTGCAGCGTCCTTCCGGGTGCAAAGCTTCGCCACCGGCTAATATTTTACCTCCTTCTTCCTTCGCTAATGCGATATAGGATAGCACCTTCTCGTAGTGCATCTGCGATACCACAGCCCCCTGTTTGCTATCGTCCAGCATCGGGTCGCCTACTTTCAAGCGTTTTACTTTTTCTACAAAGGCATCGCGAAACTTCTCATAGATAGGTCGTTCAATAAACACCCGGCTGCCGCACAAACAAATTTGTCCTTGGTTAGCAAAAGAGCTGCTTACCGTGGTATTCAGGGCCTTATCGAAGTCGCAATCGGCGAAGATGATATTGGGATTTTTTCCACCCAATTCCAGCGATAGTTTCTTGAACATTGGAGCGGCTACCTTCGCTATTTCTTTTCCGGCCCGTGTGCTTCCGGTGAAGGAGATGGCTTTGGTGCTTGGATGGGATACAATGGCGGCTCCGGTTTCCGGTCCGGTACCGTGTACGATATTCAAAACACCGGCAGGCAATCCCGCTTCGAGGCAAAGTTCAGAAAGGAGGTAGGCTGTGTATGGCGTAACCTCGGAAGGTTTAGCTACCACTGTATTGCCTGCTGCCAAAGCAGGCGCAATCTTCCAGGTGAAGAGGTATAAAGGCAAGTTCCACGGACTAATACAACCCACCACGCCGATAGGCTTGCGTAAGGTATAGTTTACACCATCCGCCATGCGGTGCGATTCGCTAGCGAAATGCATGATGCCGGTACCGAAGAATTCAAAGTTTTCTTCTGCTCTACGTATGTCCACTTTTTTCGCTAACCAAAGCGGTTTGCCATTGTCTAGGCTTTCGGCTTCGGCCAGTTTATCGTGGTTTTTACGAATTAATTCGGCAATCTTGAGCAGGAATCTACCACGCTCCGTATCGGTTAAAGCGCTCCAAGATGGAAAGGCTTCCTCTGCTGCTTTTACAGCTGCTTCCACATCGCTAGAGTCAGAGTCTGGGATGGTACCGTATTGTTTACCGGTTGCAGGCTCCATATTGTGCATGGTCTTCCCTTTCAGGCTTGCTTGGAGTTTGCCGCCGATGTAATTCTTAATTTCAATCATGGTTTGTAAAAGGTAATGGATTCAATCATCTGGTAGGCCAGCACGATTTCCTCTTGTAAGTTTGCATCGGTGCGCTTTCTAGCCTCAAAGGTGAAGCTGCAATGCAAGACTTTATTTTGGTAAGCGATGGTCCAATGGTGCGTTTCCATGTCTTTTCCTCTCAGGATAGCGATGGTTTTATACACCACCATACAGCGGTCGTTTAGGGCACTGAAGCGAGAGCCTGCATTTCTGTTCTCTTCGCTTTTCAGCACGGCCACGGCTTCAGATGAATCGCTTTTTTCTTCTACCCAAAGACGGAAACTTCCGCGGTCAGCTACTTCGTTTTGAAAAGTATAGTCGCCATTGCCTTTTTCATTCATCACCCAGCTGTCGGGGTAGTTCATGGAAAAACCAAAGCGATCGGTTTTGAATACATCCCACTTGTTAAAATTGGTCTGGGCCTGCAAGCCCGAGGCAGACAAAAGCACGAAAAGGCAGGAAACGACTAAGTTTTTCATCCTTCGAAAGTTAATATTTTTTTCCAACTGATTTCTTCCGCCAAGATGCTTCTCAGCTCCGAAATCTTGATGCGCTTCTGCTCCATGGTATCACGGTAACGCAGGGTTACTGAATCGTCTTCCATGGTTTCGTAATCGATGGTTATACAGAACGGTGTGCCGATGGCGTCTTGTCTGCGATACCTTTTGCCTATCGCATCTTTTTCTTCGTATTGGCAGGTATAATCCAGTTTGAGGTCGTTGATGATCTCGCGCGCCTTCTCCGGCAAACCGTCTTTTTTCACCAGCGGGAATACCGCCAGTTTCACCGGTGCCAAAACCGCCGGGATACGCAATACGGTGCGGGTATCGGTTTTATCGCCATTGGTCACTTCTTCGTCTACCAAGGCGTGGAACATCGTTAGCAAGAACAGCCGATCCAATCCAATCGACGTCTCCACCACATAGGGAACGTAGTTTTGGTTGATTTCCGGATCAAAGTACTGGAGTTTTTTACCTGAGAATTCCTGGTGTTGTTTTAAGTCGAAATCGGTGCGGGAGTGGATGCCTTCCACTTCTTTGAAGCCAAACGGAAAATCGTATTCAATGTCTACAGCAGCGTTGGCGTAGTGAGCGAGTTTGCTATGTTCGTGAATGCGGTATTTCTCGGCCGGGATGCCCAGGTTCAAGTGCCATTTGAGGCGGTAGTTTTTCCAGTAGTCGAACCATTCCATCTCTGTTCCCGGACGAACAAAGAATTGCATCTCCATCTGCTCAAATTCACGCATGCGCATGATAAACTGGCGAGCGATGATTTCGTTTCGGAAGGCTTTTCCGGTTTGTGCAATACCGAATGGAATTTTCATTCTGCCGGTTTTCTGCACGTTCAAGAAGTTCACAAAGATGCCCTGAGCTGTTTCCGGACGCAGGTATACCTCATCTGAATCATCGGCTACCGAACCCATCTGGGTGCTGTACATCAGGTTAAACTGACGTACTTCAGTCCAGTTGCGGGTACCGGAGATAGGGCAGGCTATTTCGTGTTCTTCAATTAAAGTCTTCAGTGCTGCGAGGTCGTTGTTGTTCAAAGCCTCGTCCATGTCGTTTTGAAGCTTGGCGGCCTTGTCTGTTTTTCCGTCGCGTTGGTATTTATCGATGCGGTCTTCCAAAAGCTGGTCGGCGCGGTAGCGTTTTTTGGAATCCTTGTTATCGATCATCGGATCATTGAAACCGTCAACGTGTCCGGAAGCCTTCCACACCTTAGGGTGCATAAAGATGGCAGCATCAATGCCCACGATGTTTTCGTGCATTTGCACCATGGCCTTCCACCAGTACTCACGCAGGTTTTTCTTGAGCTCGGTACCGTTGTGGCCGTAGTCGTATACTGCGGATAGACCATCGTAGATTTCGCTACTTGGAAAAATGAATCCGTACTCCTTGCAATGGGAGATGATGCGTTTCAGGCTTTCTTCTTGTTTCGACATGTGCCGCAAAAATACGTTTGTCGTTTGTGTTTTTTGTGCTTGGCGGGGAAAAAGTCCATGGACCATAGACCATGGTCCATAGTAAGGAATTTATAGTGGTATTAATCCTCTGTTAGGGCAAGTTTTCGTGATGCATCAAGAATCAGGAATTTAGAATTCATTTAAGACCATGCTTCACCTGTCCCGATGTGATTTATCGGGAGGAATCCCGTACTTCTGATTTCCTTAAATTAAGGATAACGGATTTGGTAATCCTCATAGAGGGGCGCAAGATTTTGCGCCCCTCTAGGAGACTTCAATGATCATTCACCTCTCCGCTCTCCGCTCTCCGCCCTCTGCTTTTTTTCAAGCCTTTCTTGTATATTTGAAACCTTGCACATACCTTTGCAACCCTTAAAAGAAAATTAATTACATGGCTAATCATAAATCAGCTCTCAAAAGAATTCGCAGCAACGCAGCTAAGAGATTGAGAAACAGATATCAGGCTAAGTCTACTCGTACAGCGATTAAGAACTTGAGAAAGACAACTGATAAAAATGAAGCAGCTTCCATGATGCCGAAAGTATTCAGCATGATCGATAAGCTGGCTAAGAAAAACGTAATACACAAAAACAAAGCATCTAACCAGAAGAGCAAATTGGCTCGTTTGGTGAACGGTTTGTAAGATTCGTGTCAAGATATAGTGAGGCTGTTCCTTTCCGGGACGGCCTTTTTTATTTTTGGTTCATGAACTATGAAGCCAAAATACCCATCAAGCTATGGGCGGAAGATGATCGTCCGAGAGAAAAACTAATTTTAAAAGGCAAACAAGCCTTGAGCGATGCCGAATTGCTGGCCATCCTCATCGGTTCCGGTACACGAACCAAAAGTGCGGTAGATATCGCGCGCGACTTACTCGACAGCTGTAAACAAGACATCGCCACTTTAGCGCGTTTATCGGTGAAAGAACTGTGCAAGGTGCCGGGAATTGGTCCGGCACGTGCGGTTAATATTGTAGCCGGACTGGAACTGGCGGCACGTAAACGCCGTTCGGAAGGGCAGGTAGAAAAAATAGCCGGGAGCCAAGATGTGTTTCGGTTGATGGAATCCCGGCTTTCAGACATCAACCATGAAGAGTTTTGGGTTCTGTACCTGAACCGAGCCAACAAAGTGATAGAAGAGAAGCAGATTAGCCGCGGCGGGATAAGCGGAACCGTAGCCGATCCCCGCATCATTCTTCGGTATGGTTTGGAGCTGAAAGCCTCAGGACTGATTTTATGCCACAATCACCCATCCGGAAATTTAAAGGCTAGCGAGGCCGACTTGCGGCTTACTCGAAAAATTAAAGAAGGCGCCCTGCTTATGGACATGCAGGTCTTGGATCATTTGATCGTGGTTTCCGACGCATACTTGAGCTTCGCCGATGAAGGAATCCTCTAGGCAGACTAAGTAGAAAACTTGAAAATTCCTTTATCTTGCGGCAACAATTAGTACACCGTATATGAACATGAAGAAATTTACTCTTATTTTTTCCTTTTTAGGATTGAGCAGCTTGGCTTTTGCCCAGCCTGCGGCTCCTGCATTGGGCCAGCCGGCCGATGGGTCCATTGGCGTTTCTGTTTTCCCTCAATTCACCTGGGACACCACCGGAACTGGGGTGGATAGTTTTGTTTTGTTTGTTGGAAATATGAGCGACCTAAGCGATGCCGATTCATCTTTTATCGGGAATGGAGTTGGATTTTATATGAGAAGCAATGCTTTGGATTCTGCAGCAAATTATTACTGGTCGGTAGCCAGCATTGATTCCAATGGTTTATGGGGCCAACCGGCCTTGCCCCGTATGTTCAAAACGGTTGATCCGCCACCAGCGCCTTCCTTAACTGCACCTGAATCAGGTTCCATTTTCATCGCTAAAAAGCCCCTTTTAGAGTGGACGGCTGTTCCTACGGCTACCTCCTACCGCATCCACATTGCTGCTTTTACCAATTTCGGCGATACGGTTTACCACGCTACAAGCAATACAAACAGCCATACGGTAAACCAAACCCTTGCAGAATACACAGTTTACTACTGGCGCGTATTGGCTGAAAATGCTGAAGGACTTTCAGCATGGGCTAACTACTGGAACTTTACCACCGTTCTGACGGGCGTGTCGAGTGTGTCAAAAGGTGATTTTGCCATGAGCTTGTACCCTAACCCTACCGATGCGAATACCAACTTGAACTTCACCTTGAACCAAGGCGGAAATGCCCATATCAGTGTAATGGATTTAAGCGGTAAAGAAGTAATGACGGTGCACGAGGGTCAGGTGAATGCCGGCACACAAAACTTCCGTATCAACGGCTCAGAATTGAAAAGCGGCATATACTTCGTTCAGGTGAACGTAAACGGTGTGGCACAAATGATGAAACTGTCGGTTCGCTAAGCGCATTGGCTGCCAAAATATCCGATAAAACCCGGCCTTGAGCCGGGTTTTTTCTTTTAGTGCCAGCTTGCCATAGAAGGCAAGGGTGCAGCTTTGAGGCATGGAAGTTGTCAACACTAGGTCAATAAGTATTGGCGAAGTGTCGTTTCATCTTCCCTTGTGATTAAATAGATTTGAATACACCCACTTGTTCTGCGTATGGAGCCTGAAGATTTCCTCGGTGAAGAGATGACGACAGCCGTTCAGAAATATGAGCGTATGCTTCGGGACAATGACAGTTTGTACTTTGACCCGGAAGAGATTGAAGATGTAATAGACTTTTACATCGGTGAGAATAAAATGAAGAGAGCACTGGAGGCTATTGGCTTCGCTCGCACCCTGTATCCTTTTTCCATTGACTTTTGCATTCGTAAAGCCCAGATCCTTTCTATGCTCGGTGAGCTAGACGAGGCGATGATGGCGGTTAGCGATGCTGAGAGCTTGGAGCCCGGTAATGTTGATTTGCTTATGGTGAAAGGAGAAATCTTTGACCAACAAGAGCTGTTTGACCAAGCCATAGAGTGCTACGAAAGAGCACTTTTATTGAGCGATGAAAAATCAGAAATCTACTTGAGCATCGCGTATGTCTACCAGAATTCCGGGCAGTTTGAACAGGCTTTGGAATACCTGGAACGCCTCTTAGAAGACGAGCCGGAAAATGAACAAGTGCTGTATGAAATAGCCTATTGCTATGACGTGATGGACCGGCCGGCAGAGAGCATTCGCTTCTACCACCAATACATCAACCAGCAACCTTACTCCTTCGCCGCGTGGTACAACCTTGGGGTAATGTACAACCGGAATGCCGATTACGATCAAGCACTTTGGGCTTACGATTACGCCATTTTAATCAACGAGAACTTCAGTTCAGCATGGTTTAATAAGGGCAATACCCTCATGGAATTGGAGCGTTACAAAGAGGCAGTGGATTGCTTCAAGAAAACCGTTGAGCTCGAAGGACAAGACGCGATTATCTTTTGTAATATGGGCAACTGCTATGAGAAATTGGAGCAGATGCAAGAAGCCCGCACCTTCTACAAAAAGGCGAGCAAATTGAATCCGCAATTGGCGGAGGCTTGGTTTGGTATTGGTGTGACCTTCGATGCTGAAGGACGCTATACCGAAGCACTCACCTATGTGAAAAAGGCCATCAAGTTGGAGCAAGAGGATGCAGATTATTGGTTCTCCTTAGCCGACGTTTACTCCAAGTTAGAACAACGCGAAGACGCGGATAAAGCCTACGCCAAGGCCACTGAACTAGATGTGTTGCTGTGGGAAGCTTGGCTGGATTGGTCTTTGGTTAAACTGCAAGACAACGACCGACACCGTGCCTTTGAAATCATGGAGGAATGCCTTCAGCTGAATCCGGAAGTACACCAAGTGCATTACCGCTTGGCGGCCTACCATTACCTTTTCGGCTCTAAAGAAAAGGCCTATACCTTTTTTGAAAACGGTTTGACCCTCGATTTCAACGACCACTTTCTGTTTTTAGATATCGCACCGATGGCGGATAAAGACGACCGCATCCATGCGATGATCAACGCCTACCGAGAGGGCTGAAATTTTACAGGTCTCGCGTAAAACTTAATGCTCAAAACTTAACTCTTAACCGAGCAATACTTACATTTGCCATCGATGAATTTTACCTTATCACAATTGCCTGAACGTGCGGTTAAGCCGCGTGAGTCCGGAATCACCATGGTGATGGATAAAGGACTTAGTCTCCGCGATGTTGAATCTTTTTTGGAGGTGAATACAGAGTTCGTAGACATTGTAAAATTAGGCTTCGGCACCTCGGTTATTACCCCGCGCTTAGAAGAGAAAATCGCTTTATACCATGCTGCAGGCATTCCGGTTTACTTTGGCGGTACCTTGTTTGAGGCTTTCGTGATTCGAAATCAATTCGACGACTACCTGCGTTTGTTGGAGAAGTATAAGTTAACCCACGCAGAAGTGTCGGACGGATCTATTGAAATCTCCCAAGACGATAAATGCGAATACATACGCAAAGTGGCCCAGCACGTAACGGTTTTGAGTGAAGTTGGTAGCAAGGATGCTGAAAAAATCATCCCTCCCTACAAATGGATAAAAATGATGCAAACCGAAATAGAGGCGGGTGTATGGAAAGTAATTGCCGAAGCACGAGAAAGCGGCAACGTAGGCATCTTCCGGGGCACCGGAGAAGTTCGCTCAGGCTTGGTTGAAGAAATTCTGACGCAAATCCCGCAAGAAACCATCATCTGGGAAGCCCCTCAAAAGGCACAGCAAGTATGGTTCTTAAAGTTATACGGCAGCAATGTAAACCTCGGTAATATTGCACCGAATGAAGTAATTCCACTTGAAACATTACGTCTCGGTTTACGCGGCGATAGTTTCCATTTCTTTTTAGAATCATGAGTCTATTTGATACCATCAGCGCAGATTTAATTAAAGCGATTAAGTCCAGAAACCAAGGCGATATCCGTGCCCTACAAGGCATAAAAGCTCAGCTGCTTTTACTCCGCACAGAGAAAGGTCCGGGAACAGTGGTGAGCGAAGAAGATGAGCTAAAGGTATTGCAAAAGATGGCCAAACAACGCCGCGACTCCATTGAAATCTTCGCTAAAGAAAACAGAACGGACTTGGTAGCGAAAGAGGAAGAAGAATTGGTGGTAGTGGAACGCTACCTGCCGGCTCAAATGGACGATGCTACCTTGGAAGTCAAGGTAAAAGAAATCATAGTGCAAACCGGCGCTGAATCCATGAAAGACATGGGAAAGGTGATGGGCTTGGCGTCTAAGAATCTCGCCGGACAAGCCGATGGAAAGCGTATTTCCGAAATGGTGAAGAAGCTCCTAGCCTAAGCGATGGCTTAGTACGTTTTGCACCACCGTAAACAGTTGCGGTGGCTGCAGTTTACGCCAGTAGATATCGTCTAGCTCGCCACCAAAATGCACGTAGTAATCCAGGTTTTGGTCGCGAAACTCCCGCAACACATGTTGTCTGAAATTAAGGAGGGCCACCCAGCCTTCGTCTTCCAATTCCGAGTACAATTCTTCGTAGTAGCTGTCGTCAGACGCATGAAAGTTCAGCACATTCTCGCCAATGAGGATGAATTTGTTGATGCCGTAGTCCATCATGTGCTCCAAGATATCCCGCTTTAAAAACATGATATCGTTGTCGATGGCATCGTTCCATTCGCCGATAAACTCGATGATCGCATAGCCCTCGTCGTAATCAGCAAAAAGAATTTTGAGGTAGAGTGTTTGAGAGCCAAATTCATCCCACTGCGGGTGAATAACGTGGTCGTATATTTTGTTGGTGAACTCGAACTCGCTGTATTCCCTTTCGAAGAACGGAGAGTTCTCGTCTTCACTCGCTATATACAAATCGCGCCACCGGTAGTAGGGCTCCAACTCATGCATGGGGCAAAGATAGATTGAGAATTTATGATTTTTGATTTCTGATTTATGATTTGATTTGGCGCTTCGCGAGAAAATATAGGCGTGTGGAGGAGCAAAGACGCGGGGGAATCATGATTTGGGTTTGGCCTCGAAGAAGTCTGACGTTGGCAGCATAAAGGTATTCCCCATTGAAAGGAACCCTGAAGGGGTGAAACAAAAAATCCAAATTAGGTAGTGGTGGGAAGGGGCTGATCGCAACCAGCCACTGCAGATTGAATGTAAAATTCAAAAGCGTAGATCAGCGCGACGATTCTGCAATGCTATAGTCTCACTATTCACCCGCTATCATCCCAGCCACTTCCGGCCAAAGCTCATCCATGGCATCGCGGTCGTCGATAGGGAAACTTTGGTATTGGCCGTTTTCATAATAGACCAAACTTTCATGTTCAGGCCGGCTGGTTTTGAGCGATTGAAACAAATCCGGGTCTTTCACATGCCGGATGCGCTCACTGAATTTCCAATTGAGGCCTTCGTACATATCCTCAGCAGTGGCCTTCCGAATTTTGTTGGTTAAGAGGATTAACTGGGCATTGGGATTTTTATTCACGTCTCTGCCCAGGAAATAGTAGTAGGCAGTGCAGTTCCAGCAGGTGCCCGGCGTAGCCACCAATATCCAAGTGCCTTTTCCTTCGCTTAGCGAATCCAAACGCTGCTGCATCGCTTCGCTAGAAAGTAAAGGCTGTTCTTCTTTTGGCCCCTGACATGAGCTTATCGCTACCAAAACAAGTATCGCTAAAAGGACATTCTTCATGGCTTTAATCGAATTACCGTTTCGTAGACATTACCGTTCACGTCGTCGTGGAAAAGGGAGATGGTGGAGTTATCGATATAGTTAAAGTTAATAGGAAAACCGCCTGTTCCTTTAAAATGGAAGACTAGGTTCTCTTTACCTTCATCTTGAAGTTCAACTATTTCTACCGTATTCAATTTAGCATCATAGTCATATACATTTCGTAGTAAAATTAAGTTCCGCTGATTGCCCAAGACCATCACATCTTTATTCCACGTAATAGAATCCTTTTGGGGAGTTGAAAAAATTTGCTGAGCATGAATTTTCCCTTCCTGCCAAGCTACTCGAAATTGATTTTTAAAGATGCTGGGTAATGAGCCGTCGAATTTTGGACATGAATCAGGATGAACCAACATAAAATTCCCAGTGTTGAGGTTATACCAAGCAAACTGCGGACAGTCTTTTAGTTGGGTAGGGGTTTCATAAATATTTACATCTTTGGTCAGAGCAAGTAAACCTGAATCAGTCTTATAGTAGAGCGAGGCACTGTAATCTCCTATATCAATGTTATATACCGAAGTATCTAATGTATCATGAACAGCATAATTGAAGTTTAAAGGCCCCTCGAGTTTGCCGTCTGTTCGGATTAGGAACATTTTCCAGGCTTTGTTCAGACCATAGCCTTTCTCATTTTTTCGATGAGTGATGAAATTGTAGGCAAGGCTCACTAAAATGGTCTGATCATCTACTTTGTCCATCCGGTGGATATAGAAATCCGGTAATCCATTTACAAAATCGCTTTCAAGATCCCTGCAATGAAGTATTTCAATATCGGGGTTCAATCCTTTACTAATACTGTCCCAATAGGTACCATCAAACCTATGCAATAACCTAGGCTCAGTATCCGGCAGCGTATCGGCTAGTTCATACAGGGCATCTTCTGTGGCGATATAGTATTTGTTGTCTACTCGGATCAGCTGGGTGCGCACTTCGCTTAATTCTTCCAATAGAGGCCATTGCAATTGGGTAGTCTCTACGCTCAGGTCTGGTTTGGACTGGCAGGCCCAGAGTGAACATATCAGCAGAGCTAGGATTAGTTTGAGGTTCATACAGCAATATACATATTTGAGCGACAGCTTGATTCCCCCGCTCAAAATCAGGTAAAGCTCCTTGAAAATGCGCATTTTTGCAGGACCATGATCATCGATTTATCCAATAAAAACGCATTGGTTTGCGGCAGCTCAGACGGCATCGGAAAATGCATCGCCCTGCAGCTGGCTGAAGCCGGAGCACATATCACCCTGCTCGCGAGAAATGAAGACAAACTCAAACGGGTCTTGTCTGAACTCGATACAAGCAAGGGTCAAAAACACCAATACTTAGTAGCCGATTTTTCCAATCCGGCCGATGTAAAACAGGTGGTAGACCAAGCCGCGGCCACCAACGTGTACCACATCTTGGTTAACAATACCGGAGGCCCTCCGGGTGGCCCCATCACGCAAGCTTCTGATGCGGCCTTCTACGCCGCTTTCCAAGCCCACCTTATCAATAACCATCACCTGGTTCAAGCGGTATGGGAAGGCATGAAGAACAGTGGCTACGGACGCATCATCAACGTAATCTCGACCAGTGTGAAGATTCCATTGAAAGGCCTGGGCGTTTCCAATACCATCCGCGGGGCGGTAGGCAATTGGTCCAAAACCATGTCGCTAGAACTCGCTCCTTTTGGCATTACCGTAAACAACGTCTTGCCGGGCGCCACCAAAACCGGTCGCTTGAGCAGCATCATAGAAACGAAGGCCGGTAAAACCGGACATGAAATCACCGAGGTAGAAGCAGAAATGTTAGCCGAGATTCCGATGGGCCGATTTGGAAGTCCGGATGAAGTAGCCCACGCAGCGGTATTTTTAGCCTCTAAGCAAGCAGCCTACATTACTGGTACCAATATCGTGGTAGACGGGGGTAGAACCGGTAATTTATAAGCGATGAGCTCCAAAGGAAAAGCCTGGCTTGGCGCCCTGCGTCTGCGTACCCTGCCTCTGGCAGCAGGAGGTATTATTTTGGGTAGCTTTCTCCCGGAGGTTTATCCGCAGCACTTTTCTTGGTCTATTTTCACCTTGGCATTGCTCACCGCCTTCGGGTTGCAAATCACCTCTAACCTGGCCAATGATTACGGCGACTTCGTTAAAGGCACCGACAACGAGAAACGGGTGGGTCCGGAGCGTGCACTGCAAAGCGGACTGATTCAACCGGCAGAGATGAAACGGGCGCTGATTTTCAGCGTGGTCTTTACCTTCCTCTTAGGCAATATGCTCCTGTTTTTAGCCTTCGGTACGGAGCACTACATGCGTGCGCTGATTATGTTGGCCATCGGTGTGGCGGGCATTTGGGCGGCCATCAAGTATACCGTAGGAGCCGGTGCTTATGGTTATTCCGGCTTTGGCGATGTATTCGTGCTCCTGTTTTTTGGCTTGGTATCCGTTTGCGGGGTTAGCTTCTTGTATTTAGAAGAATTGCCGCTTCGCTTAATCTGGCCGGCGTTGAGTTATGGCTTTTTGTCGGTGGGGGTGTTGAACATCAACAACATGCGCGATATCGACAACGACCGCAATTCCAATAAACGCACCCTGGTGGTGAAGATGGGCGCTCAATCGGCACGCGTATACCACGGGTTTTTGATTCTAGGTTCCATCGCTAGCATGGCTTTGTATTTTTACTTTAGCCCTTTGCGCGATAACCTGGATTCCTATTTCCGCTATGCCTGGCTGGTGTCGTACGTGCCGGTATTCACCAATACCTTGGGCGTGCTGAAAAAGAAAGAACATGCCTCTGAATACAATGCCTACCTCAAAGGATTGGCCTTGGGTTCTTTGGCCCAGGTGATAGTTTATGTGATTTTGATTCAAGCATTGGCCTAATGAGACTATTCGCTCGCATACTGCCTTACGATTTAGAATTTATCAAACCGGCTAAAACCAGTCGGAATACCCTGACGCATAAGAGGCTTTTCATCTTGGAACTGCGCCAAGGAGAGCGATTGGCTTATGGTGAGATCAGTCCTTTTGAGGGATTGAGTATCGATGACAGACCCGAATTTGAAACGAAGCTGACGGAGCTTATCGCTTTGCTGAATGAAGGCATAGATCCGCGCGACTTGGAATTAAGCGATTGGCCGAGCATCCGTTTTGGCCTGGAATCCGCTTTGCTCGGACTTGCTTTTGATCAGCCCTTTGTTCACTTTGATACCCCTTTTATTTCCGGCCAGCAGGCTATTCCAATCAACGGCTTGATTTGGATGGCACCGAAAGAGGAGATGCTAGAACAAATTGAAACCAAAATCGCTCAAGGGTTCAAGTGCATTAAGATGAAGGTAGGCGCATTGGATTTTGATGAAGAGTGTCGCTTGCTTGAAGAAGTGCGTAAACGCTATTCGGCGTTTCAGATTGAACTCAGGGTAGACGCCAACGGGGCCTTTCCGGCAGGAGATGCTTTAGCGATGTTAAAAGACCTAAATCGTTTTGAATTGCATTCGATAGAGCAGCCTATCAAAGCCGGACAATGGGATGCCATGGCTGAGTTGTGCCGCGAATCGAAATTGGCCATTGCTTTAGACGAAGAACTTTTGGGTATCGATCCGGCACAAGAAGGTAAAGCGATGCTGGCGCAAATTCGTCCGCCGTACATCATCCTCAAACCCGGCTTACTGGGTGGTTTTGAGGTTTCCAATCAGTGGATCGCTGAGGCAGAAAGGGTAGAGGCGGGCTGGTGGGTGACTTCGGCCTTGGAATCTAATATTGGGTTGAATGCCATCGCGCAGTATACCGCATCGCTCAGAACCAGTTTACCGCAAGGTTTGGGCACCGGCCAACTGTACCGCAATAACATTGCCTCGCCCTTGGAAATTCAATCCGGTTATTTGCACTACAATACCAGTCTGTACTGGTCGCTTCCGGAGAGTTTGCAGGGATAGAAAAAAGCAATATATTTGGTGTGCTATGCCAACGCAGTTTATCAGCACCATGAACCGCACTGAAGCGGGATTTCACTTACTCATTAGCCTGTCCTTATCTGACGGAAGAAGCTCGGATACGGAACTATCTGTGGTGAGCGATTTCTTGGAAAATGCCTTTTCCGGAAAAATTGATTTGATTAAAGAACAGGCTTTTCTGAAGGCCCTGCCCACGGAAGAATTGGAAAGTCATTTTGCTGAAGTGGCATCACGCTTTTACGCGATTTCTGAGCCGGAAGACCGCTACCTGTTGCTTGATTTTGCAATGAAGGTAGTTATGGCCGATCAAGAGATGAAGCCGGAAGAGAACAAACTCATCAACCAGCTTTACGATAGCTGGGATATGGCTTAGCGAAGTCCTTCCGTTTGTGTCGTATTGGAATTGACGTAATCAATGAACTTTCCATCAGGGTAATTCATTAAATTTACGCAAAGAACCTACCCATTTCTAGCTTTCGCCTAAGATGGGTAAATGAACTATTGAATTGGATGAATCTTCGCCTGGTAATTTTTACGGTACTCGTATCCTTGCTTGCCTTAGCCTGCAAGAAGTCAACTTCAGACACGCCTTTGGTTGTCGCTGGGCCACCTGAAGCGCAATTTGACAATCCGGTAAACTATGTTCAGAATCCGAATTTCCCGGAAGTAGATACCTCGGTAGAAAACTATTTGATGGGGAAGTCCATGGCTTATTTTGGTGACCCGGACATAGCCGACGTTTATATCTATTTCCCGGACACCTTTATTAATGAAATGCAAGTCCATCCGGGCGATGTGGGTAGGATGATATTGGGTTGTGAATTCAGAGATAGTTTGTTTAACAAACGATGGGCGCTTTGTGAGTTCAATTTGAAAACGAAGGAATTTAGGGAATTGACCAATTGCACTTACAGTGGGAGTCGTTTATTTTCAGTTAATGCAAATGGGAATATTGTTTATATAGAAAATGATAATGAGTTGTGGGTTTGGAGTGAATTGAGTGGAACAAAGAAGCATATCGCAACACAAGCTAATATGTTCTGTATAGCTTGGAAAAAGGACGGAAGCCAGTTTGCTCTGAAGTATGCCAATCCGATGGCTCAAGTGAGAACACTTGCGTTTTACAACCAACACTTTCAATTGGATTCAATACGAATCAGCAATCCGAGACCCATTTTCGAGTGGCCCATGGATCGCTATTTACTGTGCCAAGGCCTGCTTTATGATGACTTACAATTGGATACGCCAACCTATGCCGTAGGGGCCTATGCTGTTGAATCCGGTTGCATGACAAGAAAAGGCGAACTACTTTATTTGGGCACTGCTAATGGAAAAACGTATTTGGCATCTTATAATTTTGGAACAAAAATCTATACTCAAATATTGGAGAATAGGTATTTGGCAAGCCAATTTGGGCATCCTCGCTTTTCTGCTCAAGATTCAACAGTTTATTTAGGCGGAGCAGTTCTCCAAAGATTGAATGGACCTGGAGTTAAAATCATTCCAAGAATCTACAAAATGGGCATGAATGCCTCTAATCCCACTTTGATTAAGGAGTTTAGGTGAATCGAGCGTTTTTTAATGAACCTCAGCGAAGTCCTTCCATGCGTAGCTGCACTTCGCAGAAATTGTATTCTACTTTCATGTTGGAGGCGACTAGAATCAGTTGATCTTGGCATTCTCCTATCACACGTTTGTACAAGTCCACCCCGGCCTCATCCAGGTTAGTACAAGGCTCATCCAAGAAGAGCACAGGTACCTTAGCGGCCATAGCGGCTAAAAGCTTAACCCTTTGTCGCATACCCGAAGATAATTGCTTCAAGGCCTTCTGCTTGGCTGCACCTAATCCGCTTTCTTCGTAGATACGTGCTATGCTCCAGTCGGATTTTATCGGCTTGAGCTGAAAATGTAAACGTAGGAATTCATCAATGGTAAAATCGTCTGGCAGCTCCAGCAAAGGAGAGCTCAAGGCATAGTGCTTATACCACACATCATCTTCCAGCTTCTGGCCATTCATTTGCCAGGCAATGGTACCCCGGCTGATGGCATAGAAACCGGCCAGCGCCATGAGCAAGGTGCTTTTACCGGAGCCGTTGTGGCCTAGGATAGCATACGACTTGCCCGACTCAAATCGGTAGTCAAAGTTTTTGAAAATCCAGTCGCGACCGAACTTCTTCCCGGCTTGTTCAACAAGGATGTCCAGTCTGTCTGCCATCAATCGCGTTTAGAAGAATAGCCTTTCATTACCCCACGGTCTGAATCGCGGATAAAGCTGATGATTTCGTCGCGCTCTTTGGTGGCGGGCATTTCAGCTTCAATAATGGATAAGGCTTTGGAGTTATTGTAGCCTCTGAGGTAGAGGATACGGTAGATCTCTTGAATCTCGTTGATTTTCTCAGAGCTGTAGCCGCGGCGACGTAATCCAATGGAGTTCACGCCTTCATAGGAAAGCGGCTCACGGGCTGCCTTGGTATACGGCGGAACATCTTTACGCACCAAGGAACCACCGGAGATGATTACGTGAGAACCGATGTTCACAAACTGGTGCACGGCTGAAGTACCCCCCACGATAGCAAAATCGCCAACATTAACGTGGCCGGCTAGCTGTACTGAGTTCGCTAAAATACAATGGCTACCGATGATACAATCGTGCGCCACGTGGGTATAGGCCATAATCAAGGTATGGTTCCCGATTTGTGTTTTATTGGCTGCAGATGTACCGCGGTTAACCGTAGCACATTCGCGGATAATAACATTGTCGCCAATAATCACCGTAGTTTCCTCACCGGCGAATTTCAAATCTTGCGGAATGGCAGAGATAACAGCGCCCGGAAAAATTTTGCAATTCTTACCGATGCGTGCGCCCTCAAAGATGGTCACGTTGGAGCCAATCCAGGTTCCTTCGCCTATCTCCACGTTTTTGTGGATGGTCACAAAGGGTTCAATAACTACGTTATCTGCAATCTTAGCTTGGGGATCGACGTAGGCTAGTGGTTGTATCATTCGTCTAAGGTTCTCGGTTCAATATTAGTTTGCTGTAGCCGCTACGCTTTCAGGGGATTCTGCCGGTGCTTTATCGCGGATAACCTGAGCCACCATTTCGGCTTCTGTTACCAGTTTTTCGCCTACGTAGGCGCTGCCTTTCATAATGCAAACACCGCGACGGATTGGCGCGATGAGTTCCATGCGTAAGATGAGGGTATCACCCGGCACTACCTTTTCCTTAAACTTGGCATTGTCAATTTTCATGAAGTAGGTGCTGTAATTTTCCGGATCCGGCACTTTGCTCAGCACCAATACGCCACCCGCTTGGGCTAGGGCTTCAATTTGAAGCACACCAGGCATAATCGGATTGTCAGGAAAATGACCCTGGAAGAAATACTGGTCGCCCGTAATGTTTTTCATCGCTACCACGTGGTTGGCAGTGAGCTCGGTCACTTTATCTACCAGCAAGAACGGGAATTTATGAGGCAAGAGCTTGGAGATTTCCGCATGCTCATACACCGGTTTTTTGTTGGGGTCGTAATGCGGAATGTCGGCTTTCGCCTTTTTCTTTTTAATCAAAGCTTTAATTTTTTTAGCGAATGCTACGTTAGCAGCATGTCCCGGACGAGCAGCCATGATTTGGGCTCTAATCGGCATTCCGATCAAGGCTAAATCACCTATCAAGTCGAGGAGTTTATGTCGGGCCGGCTCGTTTTGGTAGCGCAGGTCAACATTGTTAAGGATTCCTTCTTTTCTTACTTCCACCTTCGGCTTATTGAAAAGCTGGGCCAGGTGTTCCAATTCACCGTCTTCAACGTGGCGATCCACGATAACGATGGCATTGCTTAAGTCGCCACCCTTAATCAGGTTTTGTGAGAGCAACATTTCCAGTTCGTGTAAGAAGCAGAAGGTTCTGCTTGGGGCAATTTCTTGCTGGAAGTCTTTCAGGTTGGTTACTGAAGCATGTTGGCTGCCCAGCACAGGCGAGTTATAATCTACCATCACCGTTAGGCGGTAGTCGTCTAAAGGCATGGCAATCATTTCCAATCCTTTGTCGTCTTCTTCGTAATGAATATTGGAAGGCACCACAAAATACTCGCGGTCTGCATCTTGCTCTACTGCGCCAACTTTAAGGATTTCAGTCACAAAGATTTCGGCACTGCCATCCATAATCGGAATCTCCGGGCCATCCAGCTCTATCAATACATTGTCGATTTCTAAACCGGCTAAGGCTGCCAGAATATGCTCAACGGTATACACGCGGGCACCGTTTTGCTCAATGGTTGTTCCGCGTGAGGTATCTACTACATTGTCAACATCGGCTTCCACTATTGGAGCGCCTTCTAGGTCGACGCGCTGGAATTTGTAACCGTGGTTTTCAGCGGCAGGCTTCAAAACCATATTTACTGTAGCGCCGGTATGCAATCCAACACCGGTCAAGTTTACGGTACCTTTGAGGGTAGTCTGTTTCACGAGTTCGTTTCTTTATTGTTTAAGGTATCTACAATCTGAGCTAATTCTCGTCGCAAATCTGCAACTTGTTTATCAATCTTAGGTAAATTTCTAAATACGGCTTGCGCTTTTAAATGGTCTTTTAGCTCCGTTATCGGTGAGCCCATCCATCCTTTGTAGGGTTCTTTGATGCTGCCCATTATCCCGCTTTGCGCGCCAAACTGGGAGCCATCAGCAATAACGAGGTGTCCGGCAAAACCAACTTGTCCGCCCACCACATTCTGCTTTCCAAGCTTGGTGCTGCCACTGATACCGGTTTGAGCCGCTATCACGGTGTTTTCGCCAATTTCTACGTTGTGGGCAATTTGGATCAGGTTATCCAGCTTTACGCCCTTTTTAATCAGGGTGCTACCCATGGTGGCCCGGTCAATACTGCAATTGGCGCCAATTTCTACATGGTCTTCAATAACCACATTACCGGTTTGCGGGATCTTTTTGTAGCTGCCATCTTTTTGTGGGGCAAAGCCGAATCCGTCCGAGCCAATCACCGTCCCGGAATGTATGATGCAGTCGGAGCCCACCACACAGCCGGAATACACGCGCACACCGGCATACAAAACGGTATTATCGCCAATGATGGCATTGTCGCCTACATAGGCGTTAGGGTAAATTTTCACGTTGTCGCCAATCGAAGCGTTCACCCCGATATAGGCGAAGGCACCCACATAGAGGTCTTTGCCCAATTTGGCATGTTCATCAATATACGAAGGCTGTTCAATGCCTTTTTTATGCAATACCGCATCAAAAAACTTACTGAGAATCAGGGTGAAGGCGCCATACGGATCTTTTACCCGAATCAAGGTAGTTTTGATTTCCTTTTCAGGCCTGAAATTCTCGCTCACCAAAACGATGGCAGAATCGGTATCGTAGATATGGCTTTCGTATTTCGGATTCGCTAAAAAAGATAAGGATACCTTATCGCCTTCTTCAATCTTGGAAACCCGCTCTATTACGGCGTTGGCATTGCCTTCTAACTGGCCGTCGAGGATTTCGCAAAGTTCGGATGCTTTTAGTTGCATAAGCGTAAAATTAGTGCAAGTTAGCTATTTGTAGGAACAAAGGAAGTGTTTGCGAACGCTCTGCTTCAGGGCGTTCAGGTTATAATTATCCGAGGCTTCGGCGATATCAATCACCTCACCACTTTTCAATAAGAGTCCAATGCCCTGCGTGCTGCTGTCGTACGCATTGTTCTCTAACTTGCCGGTATAAACAAAATACTGAATTTCATGCAAAGGCACATCAAGCTTTTTAGCTACTTTTTCTTGTTCCTCCTTCACCTGTTCTTTCGAGAAGGCTGTTTTCTGAACCTGTATCTTGGGCAGCTTGCGGTGTATCATGTTGAAGCACAAAGTAGCTAAAACCGGGTCGGGGTGGTTCATCCATACTTTGATCGAACTCATCACGTCGTTGTCGTCTAAAAGCGAAAACATCTCCAGTTCTTTATCGCTCAGCACCTTATCCTGTCTGCCAGATTCGTTGTAAAGGAAATAGTGAAAAGCCGGCGTGCAAAACAGCGCTTCACCCTGTCCGGCCAATTCTTTCGCCCGTATAAGAATCTTTAGAAGCAGTTCTTCAGCAGCCACCACGGTTTTGTGGAGGTAAACTTGCCAGTACATCAGCCTTCTAGCGATGATGAATTTTTCGATAGAATAGATTCCCTTTTCTTCTACCACCAGGTTATCGTCTTTCACGTGCAGCATCTTGATGATGCGGTCAGAGCTCACCACTCCTTCCGATACGCCGGTATAGAAACTGTCGCGGCGCAGATAATCCAAGCGGTCCATATCCAGTTGCGAAGACACCAGCTGGTGCAAGAACTTCTTGGAATAGGTGTCTTGAAAAATCTGAATAGCGATGGATAGCCTACCCTTAAACTCGCGGTTCAAGCGTTCCATCATCGCTAAAGAAATGTCTTCATGGTGCACACCTTTCACAATGGTATGCTCCAAGGTATGGGAAAATGGTCCGTGACCGATATCGTGCAGAAGTATCGCTATGCAGGCTCCTTCCGCTTCCTCTTCGCTAATATCAACCCCCTTGATGCGCAAGTTTTTGATGGCTTCATTCATCAGGAACAAAGCACCTAAAGCATGGTGAAAGCGGGTATGGTTGGCGCCGGGGAAGACCAAATGGCTCATGCCCAGCTGACGAATGCGACGCAAACGCTGGAAATAAGGGTGTTCAATCAAGTCGAACAGGATATCGTATGGCAGGGTTAAAAAGCCATACAGTGGATCGTTAATGTTTTTCTTTTTATTCAAGAGAATCGAGGCAAAGGTAAGGCTATTGCGCAAAGTGAGAAACACCTTCGCTAAAACATCCAGAAAGGCAGGTGAGGCGTCGTTAGGCGAATTGAAGCGTATTAATTGACATGCATTTGCCTTCTCCTTTCTTTTTTCTGCACCTTTGTGCACGGATTTCAACAGAACACCGTTACACAATCATGGCAATTGAAATACTTTGGGCTGACGACGAAATAGATCTTTTAAAACCGCATGTGCTTTTTCTGGAGGGAAAGGGCTACCGTTTAACAACGGTAAACAGCGGAATAGATGCTATTGAGGCAACCGAATCCAAGCGATTCGACCTTATTTTTTTGGATGAGAACATGCCGGGTATCTCCGGATTGGAAACCCTGAACCGCATCAAAGAGAAAATGAGCGATGTACCCGTGGTGATGATTACCAAAAGTGAAGAAGAATACATCATGGAAGAGGCCATCGGTTCCAAGATTGCCGATTACCTGATTAAACCGGTAAACCCGAATCAGATCCTCCTTACCATCAAGAAGATTGTAGATAACCGTCGCCTTGTTAGCGAAAAGACAGCCCAAGGCTACCAGCAGGATTTCCGGAATATCTCCATGACGTTCATGGACGACCTCGACTTTGAAGCGTGGAAAGGGGTATACCGCAAACTGGTGTACTGGCAGTTGGAGCTCGAATCAAGCAAAGACAGCGGCATGGCCGATGTGCTGGGCGCTCAAATCAACGAGGCCAACCACAACTGGGCCGATTTTATCCGCAAAAACTACGTTGACTTTGTAAACAACCGCGACCCCAAAGCGCCTTTGATGAGTCACGAGTTACTGCGCCGCAAGGTGATTCCGCATATTGATGGCGAGACCCCGGTGGTTTTTTTGCTGATTGATAACCTGCGCTACGACCAGTGGAAGGCGATAATGCCGCTTTTGAATGAATACTTCCGGGTAGACGAAGATGACCTGTACATGAGCATCTTGCCTACCACCACACAATACTGCCGTAATTCCATCTTCGCCGGGCTCATGCCTTCTGAGATTGAGAAGCGATTCCCGAAACTTTGGAGCAACGATGAAGACGAAGGGGGTAAGAACATGTACGAGCGGGAATTCTTAGAAGACCAACTGAACCGCACCCGCAAAGACACCAAACTGCATTATGTGAAGGTGACCAACTTGGAGGGCGGTAAGAACCTAGTGGATTCCATCCCGAACTTTTTGCAATACGATTTGAGCGTTATCGTCTACAATTTTGTGGATGCTTTATCGCATGCCCGCACGGATGTTTCCCTGATGCGTGAGCTTTCAGAAGACGAGGCAGCCTACCGCTCTGTTACCCAAAGCTGGTTTGAACATTCGCCTTTGTTTGAAGCCTTGAAGCGCATAGCCGATAAGAAATTTAAACTCATCATCTCCACCGATCACGGTTCAGTGCGTGTGCATGATCCAATCAAAATTGTGGGGGATAAGAATACCAATACCAACCTCCGTTACAAGCAAGGAAAAAACCTCAACTACAATCCAAAGGAGGTGTTCGAGATAAAAAAACCGGAAGACGGCTTTTTACCGAAACTGCATGTGAGTTCAGGGTATGTGTTTGCGCAAGAGAATACCTTCTTCGCTTATCCAAATAACTATAACTACTACGTAAAGTACTACAAGGATACCTTCCAGCACGGCGGAATTTCCATGGAAGAGATGATGATTCCGGTTATCCAGCTCACGCCAAAATCCTAATGCACTTTACCATTCCCAACCAAGAGGCTTGGCCGGCTCTTGTACACGAGCTGCGCCCATTTTTGAAAGGAGGGGAGACCCTTTTATTGCAAGGGGATTTGGGCAGCGGAAAGACCAGTTTGGTTGGAGCGATCTTGGCTTTTTTAGGCTCTAGCGATGCCGTTAGCTCACCTACCTTTTCCCTCGTGAATGAATACCAAGCGCCCTTTGGTCCGGTGTTTCACTTCGACTTATACCGCATTCATTCCATAGAAGAATTGTTCGATTTTGGCTTTGAAGAATACTTCAGGCCGGATGCCTTAGTCTTGATTGAGTGGCCTGCCATAGCGCGCGAATTAATTCCGGCAGAACACCTCCTACTTAAATTTTCTTATGCCCCGGAAGGGGGAAGGCATGTGGAAGTGCTCAAAAATGGATTATTTTCGTCCGGAGAACTATGAAAAACAGATTTACCTGGATTTTGCTTGCGCTAGTGGTAGTGCTAGGAGCATGCGCAAAGGCTTACACGTCTGCCCGTTTTAGCAGCCAAACAGTAGGCCATCAGCTGGTGGCCATCATTCCTTTTCAAATGGTGTATACCGGTAAGGAAGATAAAAACTTAACGGCAGCAGAGAAGGCTAAGATTCTTGAAGCAGAGGCCCTGGCTTTTCAAACGAACTTACATAACCAACTTCTCCGCGAATCAGGTGCGGGTAAAAAGGATATCAAAATTGAGTTTCAAACACCTGCGCGGACCAATAAAATTTTGAGCGATAGCGGCGTCAAATTGATTGAGGCTTACAATCTCACACCGGAACGTTTAAGCCAGCTCCTTGGGGTGCAGGCAGTGGTGGTTACCCGGGTAGAGAAAGAGAAATTCCTAACCGATTTGGAATCCTTTGGCTTGGAGGTAGCAGGTGATATCTTAGACAAGATAAAGCTTCCTACCGGCATCAATATTCCCATTGGTGCTGATCCGGATTTTCACAACAGAACCTACCGCATCAAGATAGATTGCGAGCTCCTTGATTCGGCTACGGCCTCTTTGCTTTGGAAGCTTCCTATGGATTATGAAATCGATTGGAACAGCAGAGCCAACGAGGTAATTGAACAAAGCATGCGCACCTGCGCGAAAAAGTTCCCATACCGTCAGCGCAGTTATTACCGATAAAACGACTGATTTATCGTAAATTACACCGGACTATTCGCGCATGAACGACAAACCGAAATCGCCTTTTCAAGAGTTGGCGAAGCAGGCTAGCTTACAGCCACAAGAGCAATTACTGGAGTTGAAAAAAGGGCATCTCAAGCTTTCTATTGGGGTGCCTAAGGAGATTACCTACCAAGAGAACAGGGTTCCTTTAACGCCCTCCTCCGTAAATCTTCTGGTGAACAACGGCCATGAAATCGCTATTGAATCGGGTGCGGGTAAAAATGCGAATTTTCTGGATAAGCAGTATAGCGAGGCCGGAGCGAAGATTGTCTATAGCAAAGAAGAGGTTTACAAGGCAGAGATCATCCTCAAAATAGATCCGCCTACCAAAGAGGAGATCGACTTGATGTTTGCCGGACAGTATCTGTTTTCGGCCATTCAGATGACCAACCTTTCCGAAACCTACATCAAACAACTGGTGAATAAGAAAGTTACGGCCATCGCTTATGAGTTTTTGAAAGACCAAGACGATACCTTGTCTATCATCCGCAGCATGAGTGAGATTGCCGGAAGCAGCGCCGTCTTGATTGGCGCAGAATACCTGAGCAATACCCGCGGAGGCAAAGGTGAATTATTGGGTGGCATCAGCGGTATCCCGCCAACCGAGGTGGTGATTATCGGTGCCGGTACCGTAGGTGAATATGCCGCGCGAACAGCGGTAGGCTTGGGTGCCAACGTCAAAGTATTTGATAATTCCCTAGCGAAACTTCGTCGCTTACAGAATAACCTCGGCATGCGGGTCTTCACCAGCATCTTGCAGCCCAACATCATGAGCAAAGCCTTGGTGGCAGCCGATTTAGCGATTGGGGCCCTGCGCAGCGATGAAGGCCGCAGTCCGAGTGTGGTGAGCGAAGACATGGTGCGCAACATGAAGCCGGGAGCGGTGATTGTGGATGTGAGCATAGACCAAGGAGGCGTGTTTGAAACCTCAGAGATCACCACACATACCAACCCTACCTTCATCAAACACGATGTCATACATTACTGCGTTCCCAATATCCCAAGCCGGGTAGCCCGAACGGCGAGCTATGCCTTGAGCAATATCTTTTCTCCAATCATGTTAGACATTGCTGAAGTGGGCGGATTCAAGAATTATTTTTGGGAAAGCAGCATCATCCGAAATGGGGTCTATGTGTACAAAGGAAATCTGGTGAAACGCCATATTGGAGAGCGCTTCAACATGAAATTCAAAGACATCGACCTCCTTATTGGAGCCCACCTTTAGAACGTTAATCGAAATTTTTAGTAGTGCAAAGAATTGCCTAGCTAGTGAAAGCGCGAGGGAAGCGCATTCAACTAATTTTGAGCTTCTAATCCTATGTACTATGAAACGTGTATCCTTAACCTGGCTTATGCTAGCCACCGGTACCTTGCTCGCGCTGCAAGCTTGCCGCAAAGACAAAGACCCTGAACCCGACAACCATGCAAAAGATGCGGAGGCGGCGCAAGAAATAGCGATAGCAGAACAACTTTTTGGGGAGATGAAGAACATTGCCGATGAAGCTGAATCAGGCTCGGTGAGCTCGTTTAAAAATGGAATGAGCTTCGCTAGCTGCGCAAACGTCACCTTAAACCAGGCGCAAAAACAAATTACGGTCGACTTCGGCACCACCAACTGCCTTTGCAAAGATTTACGTTTTCGTCGCGGCACCTTGCTTATTACGTATACCACGAATTATTGGGATTCTGGCAATGTGGTCACTATCACGCCTCAAAATTACTTTGTAAACGATTACGGCATTGCAGGAACCAAAACATTAAGCCACAAGGGAAATGACCAGAACGGCGACCCACATTGGGGTGTTATGGTAAACGGCCAAATTAGCAAACCAAATAATGGGGGCAGCTTCAGCTGGAGCAGTAATCGCACACATACCTGGGTAGAAGGTTCGTCAACTCCGCTGAACTGGACAGACGACGTTTGGTCATTGAGCGGAACAGCCAGCCTCCTAAGCAGCAGCCAAGTGCAATGGGATGTTCAAATCACCAAAGCTTTGCAAAGGGCTTTGAATTGTCCGTGGGTGGATGAAGGCACTTTGCGCATTGATCGCAGCGGGGTGCAAACCAGGACCTTAGATTACGGAGCCGGGAGTTGCGACAATGATGCTGTGCTCAGCATTGCCGGATTAAACATACCGATTAAACTCAGGTAAAACCATAAAAAAAGCCCGGCATGCCGGGCTTCTCACGTATAAATGAGTTCTTATTTTAAGATTGACCGAGCAATAACGATACGGTTTACCTCAGAAGTACCCTCGTAGATCTGGGTGATTTTCGCATCGCGCATCATGCGCTCAACATGGTATTCTCTTACGTAGCCATATCCACCGTGAACCTGAACAGCTTCTGTGGTAATGCGCATAGCCGCTTCAGAAGCGAATACTTTCGCCATAGAAGAGGCTAATCCATAGTCTTCGTGTTGGTCTTTTAACCAAGCTGCTTTCAAACACAACAAACGAGCGGCTTCAATCTCAGTGGCCATATCGGCTAACTTAAACTGAATGGCTTGGTGGTGCATGATTTCTTTACCGAAGGCTTTACGCTCTTTGGAGTAAGCGAGGGCTCTTTCGTAAGCACCGGAAGCGATACCCAAAGCTTGAGAAGCGATACCGATACGTCCGCCAGCCAAAGTCTTCATCGCGAATTTGAATCCGAATCCGTCTTCGCCAATGCGGTTTTCTTTCGGCACTTTCACGTCCTGGAACATGATGGAGTGTGTATCCGAACCGCGGATACCCATTTTATCTTCTTTTTTACCGATGCTTACACCGGCCCATGCTTTTTCTACAATGAACGCATTGATACCACGGTGTCCTGCCTCAACATCAGATTGAGCAATAACCAAATAGTAATCTGCTGTGCTTCCGTTGGTAATCCAGTTTTTGGTACCGTTTAACAAGTAATGGTCGCCTTGGTCAAAAGCGGTGGTGCGCTGTGAGGTAGCATCTGATCCGGCTTCCGGCTCTGACAACAAGAAGGCACCGTGAACTTTACCGCTTGCCATGGGCACGAGGTATTTCTGCTTTTGCTCTTCGTTTGCAAAGGTTTCCAGTCCCCAGCATACCAGCGAGTTGTTAACCGACATCACCACAGAGGCAGAAGCATCCACTTTGGAAATCTCTTCCATGGCTAAAACATAGGAGATGGTATCCATACCGCCACCGCCGTATTCCGGACTAACCATCATACCCATAAAGCCAAGCTCTCCCATTTTGCGGATTTGCTCCATGGGGAAGATGCCTTTTTCATCGCGCTCTATTACACCCGGCAAAAGCTCTGCGTTAGCAAAATCGCGAGCTGCCTGTTGTATCATTAAATGTTCTTCTGTGAGTTGAAAATTCATGGTCGTTTTTAAAAGTGCTGCAAATATAGACTATGAGATTAACATTAAAAATCAGCCTTTGTTTGCTACGAAATGCAGGTTTAACTAAGGCGTCAGCTCCCTTAAGTGATTCACATTATTGTGTTCAGCGATACGGAAAATACCGCCTTCATGTTCAATTACATAGAGGCAAAGATTGTGGTGTTGAAAGTCTTCCATTCGGGCGAGCGGCGTTCCGGTCATCAAACATAAAAACGATTTCATTGCTCTGCCATGCATGCAAATGAGTACCTGTTCTTCTTCTTTTTTTTCCATGATATGTTGAAGTGCAGTTCGCTGCCTAGCCTGTAACTCGAGTGGATTTTCTCCTCCCGGAATGCGGTACTCCAGGTTTCCCTGGTTCCAGTGGTTTATCATCGTGATATAATCTTCTCGCCAGTGCCCTTCGCCCCGAATCCCTTCGTAATCTCCCCAGCTAATCTCATTCAGCTCAGCCATGGCGGTATGCGGTAATGGGCGGGTGATAAAGCGCTCTACACTTTGGTAGGTTCTTCTCAAGCGTGAGGTGTATACGTGATCAAAAGAAAGGTGGCCATAATGCCGGTGAAAGAGTTCGGCCTGGCGCATTCCGGTCTCGTTTAGCTCACTATCGACACCACTGCCTTGCACTATTCCCAAGCGATTGAACTCTGTTTCGCCATGTCTAACGAGGTAAATTGTTTTTTTATCGGTCATAGAAGAACTTTGCGCCACTCCAATATGAAGCAGCTTCCTAAAATCGACGCAAATATACCGCTCAGCACCTTGAATGACCGCATGAAAGGGACAATGGCAGAGCACATCGGCATTGAATACATTGAAATTCAGCCGGATTACCTCAAGGCGCGCATGCCGGTAGACAAGCGAACTTTCCAGCCCTTGCAGATGTTAAATGGGGGCGCATCGCTTGCTTTGGCCGAGACCTTGGGCAGCATGGCTGCTAACCTGGTTTTAGACCGCAGCAAGTATGTAGCCTTCGGGATGGAAATCAATGCCAATCACTTGAAGCCGGCTCGTTCGGGGTATGTTTACGGTACCACCAAGCCCTTTCATGTGGGACGAACCACCCAAGTTTGGGAGATTGAGATCAGAGATGAAGAAAGCGATTTAGTTTGCATAAGCAGATTAACCATGGCCGTGGTGGAAATAAAAGAGGATGCACTCAAACTGGAAAAGTAAATTTCAAGAGGCCCAAAAGATGGGACAGGCTGTGGTTGTTTGGTTTTTACCCCACAGCGAGGAGGCCGGTATTTGCTCTTCTGAACAGGCCTTTGTCTGGGATTTCCAGAGCCAATCGCAAAGCGAATTTGTTTTTGCGCCCTTCAACCTAGCGGATTATCCGCCCTTGGTAATTGGCCGCGCAAATGGCACCTTAGCCAATTTTTTCCTGGCGGCACCCAACACGTCGACTGAACAAGCGTACAAAAACTTGGTGGCGCAATCAGTTGAAGCAATTCAAGGGGAACAATTCCAAAAACTGGTGGGCGCCAGGGCAGAGGCTATGGCTATGCCTGCTGATTCGCTAGCCCATTTTGAGGCTTTGTGCGCCAAACATCCGAATGCCTTTCGCTATATACTCTTTACCCCTCAAACCGGCTTGTGGATGGGAGCGAGTCCGGAACTTTTGCTGCATAAATCGGGCAGATCAATCGAAACGGTAGCCTTGGCCGGAACACAAAAGGCGGTGCAAGAGCAGTGGAGCGATAAAGAGGTGGAAGAGCAAGAGTTTGTGGTGAATTATATCCAAGAAGTTTTAGCGCCTTTGAGCGATGAAGTGCAGGTCTCGGAAAAAGAGACTTGGCATTCCGGACATTTACTTCACCTTATCAACCGCTATACCGCTCAGCTGAAGGCAAACACAAACTTAGAGACGGTGCTCAAGGCCTTGCATCCAACGCCGGCTGTGGCAGGCTTACCCAAGCAAGAGGCCATCGCTTTTTTGAAATCGGCGGAGGGTTTTGACCGCAGTTTTTACAGTGGTTTTGCAGGCTCCGTGCACGGTGAAACAGCTGATTTTTTTGTCAACCTGCGCTGCTTGCACATAGTTGACGGTCAGTGTTATCGCTATGCGGGAGCCGGACTCACCGCTAATTCAGACCCGGAGAAGGAGTGGTTGGAAACGACCGAGAAAATGAAGGTGGTTAGCGCCCTTAGTTAAAAAAGTTCATCGCTCGCTCTAAGCCAATGGTACAAAAGGCCTCCACTGCATCAGCCGATTTCTGTACCGATTCATCCAGCTTTTGCTGTTCATCGCTATTCCATTTGCCTAACACATAATCCACTTGATGCCCTTTATTGAAGGCATCTCCAATCCCGAAACGGAGTCGGGCGTAGTTGTTATGGCCTAATTGCGCATTGATGTCTTTGAGGCCATTGTGCCCACCATCGCTCCCTTTGCCTTTCATTCTAATTTTTCCAAAAGGCAAGGCTAGATCGTCCGTTACAACCAACAAACGATCGGCTTCCAATTTTTGATCTTGCAGCCAGTATTTCACTGCTTTGCCGCTGAGGTTCATGTAGGTGGTAGGCTTAATGAGCACGAGGGTTCGTCCTTTGAATTTACCTTCTGCCACCCAGGCATGTCGGCCTAGCTCAAAGCTCACGCCCATGCGCCGAGCAAGCTCATTCACCACGTCAAAACCGATGTTGTGGCGGGTGCCTTCGTAATCGGCACCGATATTACCTAGTCCGGCAATCAGAAATTTCATGGCTGCGAAAATAGCGAATCAGCTGTGAAAGCGAAGGGGCATTCGGCCGGCCTTGCGTGCAGGGAGCCAAGCGGTAAGTAAACCCAGCACCAAGATTAAGATGAAAATCAGCACAAAATCGACCCATTGCATGTCTACCGGATAGGCGTTCACTATAAAACTGCTCATGCCACCAAAACCAATGATGCCGTAGGTCTCTTGCGCCCAGCACAGTCCGTAGCCTGCTGCCAAACCAATGAGTCCGCCTAGAAGCGAGATGAGCAAGCCCTCTTGCAAGAAAATGCTGCGAATGCTGCTGTCTTTTGCGCCCATACTTTTTAAGATGCTGATGTCTTTTCGCTTTTCCATCACCAGCATCGTCAATGAACTGATAACGGTGAAAGTGAGCAAAAACAGGATGAACATAAGAATCAAAGCCGTGGCCCATTTTTCATAGCGAAAAACACGGTACAAGGCTTCTTGCTGCTGCTCTCTGTTGAGCACTTTAAAGCGATTTCCCAAGCGCTCTTGGATGGCGTTTTGTACCTGCGGTAGCTTGGCGCCTTCTTTCAATTTAAGTTCGATGGAAGAAACGCCGTTGGGGTATTCCAGAAGCTCTTGCGATAGCCGCAAAGGCACTAGGATATAGGCATTGTTTATCTCATCGTCTATGCTAAAAATGCCCCTTGGAAAAACAAAGGCTTGGTTGAGCATTTTCATCGGGTTCAGGTCTACCCCTCCACGTCCTTTGCGGGGGACGTAAATGCCGAGTTTGGTAAAATCGTTGTAAATAGATACGCCCAATCTACTGGCAACACCTAGACCCAGCACGGCATAGTTGTGTTCATCTTCTTGTAAAACCAGCTCTCCTTCATATACCATGCTGTCTAGCTTGGTAAGCCCGGGATAATTGCCACTCACCCCTTTCATCAGCGCGATGCCCTGCTTGTCGTCGTAGGCTACGGCCACGTTTTCTTCCAGCACCATCGCTAAATCGGCTACGCCATCCATGGCTTTGATTTCGGCCAGGGGCAGGGAATCGATAGCGATGGCTTTACCTTCTACTAACTCAATGCGGATATCCGGATCAAAGGCATTGTAAAGCGATTGAACGAGTTGTTCAAAACCGTTGAAAACAGAAAGTACGGTCACCAAAGCCATGGCGCCCACCGCATAACCTAAAACCGAGATGCCCGAGATGATATTGATCACATTCGGGTTGCTTTTAGAGAAGAGATATCGGGAGGCTATGAACCGGCTTAATCTCATTTATAGGCTTTGAGTATGATGCCGGCACCGGTGAGGTGTCCCATGTGGGTATCCATGAAATTCAGTACCAGGCATACGGGAAATATAAGGAGAAAATAGATAGGGAAAAACACCATCAGAGCTTTAGAGAAATTCGAAAGCTTGAACGGCACTTTGATGGAAAGGAACCACGATAATTGTCCGGGGGTGCCGTAGGTATACCGCGCTCTTACTTTTTTATACCCCAGTTTCTTGAGGCATACCTTCAAATCGCTCATGTTATAACCTATGCGCACGAAGTCTTTTTCATCTTTAAACCGGAACTCGCGCATGTTGAAGCGGTTGGAGCGATCAGAAGGAACAGACATCAAGAAGATGCCATTGTCGCGCAGGCTATCGTAAAAGTTTTTAAACACCAGCTGATCGTCTTCAATGTACTCCATCACATCTACACAGAGCACCAAATCAAAGGCTTTCTCCATTCTAAATTCCAGCACGTCTGCGCTGCGGAAGTATACATTGGTTATTTTTTTATGACGGTAAAACTCATTGCATTTGCAAACCTGGTCAGCTTTGATGTCGATGCCCAAGATGCTGTAGTGTGGGTTGAGTTTATTGAGGAAGTAGGAATACTGTCCGAAGCCTGAGCCGGCATCTAAAATATGGGTTGCTTTGGGATGGTCTTTGGCCCAGATACGTATTTCACGGTGCATGTGCCAAGACCGCAAGAGCACCGCATCCAATAAGCGGTAGAAGAGTCTGCGCAGGAGGGCGTTTTTGGAAAACAAACTGCCCAAGGTTTCCTTGACGGGATCGTAGTACATAGTTATTCTTGGCCTGAATCATCAGGACTCTGCTCGTCTTTCAACTTTTTAAATACCTCTTCCATGTGCATCACATAGTCTAGGCTGTCGTCCATAAAAAATTCCAGTTCCGGAACTTTTCTCACTTGGTTGCGAACACGTTGAGCGAGTTGGTGGCGGATATCTCGGGTATGAAATTGAATTAATTCGAGCAAGGCTTCTTTGTCTTGCGTTTGAAAAAAGCTGAGGTAACAGCGAACATAGCCTAGGTCTGGAGAAACTTTAACACCACTTACGGTGATAAAAGCCCCACCAAACAAGCTTCTTGCGTTTTGCTGGAAAATCTCCCCCAGGTCTTTCTGAAGCTGTCTGGCAAATTTCTCCTGTCTCTTCGAATCCATTTAACATGCAAATATCTACTTCTGCACAGAATTATTGCTATGTAGTTTGGGGAGTTGCGAATAAGTGCCTGATTTTATTGCTTTTTTCTTTGCTGGCTTGCATTGAGGTAGAAATAAAACAAAGGAAAGAGCAAGCTGAAGAGTAGCGCAGGCAATACCGGATTGATAAGCTCACCAAACCAAGATTGCGGATAAAATGTAAACCAAGCGCAAAGCAGAAGGGAGGCTGCCATTTGGCCGAATGTCCAGTTAGCGCTAAGCTTGAATTTACTGAAGCTAAACAGCACCGGAGAAACGAGTCCGGCGGCAATAAAAGGAGTGAAATCAAGGAAAATTGAAACGGCTGTCTTTTCCAAGTAGAATAACAGCACTATAAACGTGAGCAAACTGCTGAGAAGCAGTCCGAGACGCATCTTGGCTTCCGTGCTGCCTTTGAAAGGAAGCAGGTCTACAGCAATGCACTGAGCTTCTAAGAATAGAAAGCTATCTGCAGTAGATAGAATGGTAGACAGGATGCCCAAGTAGAATAAGCTGTACAAGGCTTCCGGCAGCTGAGCTTGTCCTAGTTCTAAGTAGAGCGTCGCTGTATCTGCGTTAGGCACGAGGGCTAGGGCATACATCGCTAAACCCGCAGCCAAAAAATCGAAGAAGGTCCAACAAAGCACGGCCAGCACAATACCGCGTTTCGCTGTGGCAGCATCGCGGCTGGCATAGATGCGCTGGTGGTAGCTCGGATCGGCTAGAACAATGCTGGCTAGGGCAAACCAGCTCAACACTTCAGGCCAGTGGCTGTTCAAGCTAAATTCAAGATGACCTTCCGGCACCTTTGCCAACACGCTTGTTCCGTGGCTATAGTAGAGATAGAGCAAGGCGAGGGCAAAGCCGAAGAACATCAACAAGAACTTGATGGAGTCGTTCCGAATTAAACCCTGCAAGCCACCTTGGTACAAATAGATACTCGAGAAAAGAATGATGATGGGTATACACCAGATCAGCGGCCAGCCGAGGACGTGCTGAATAACTTGGGCGCCCATCAGCACATACATGGCTGGCGATACGAGTAAAATCAGCAATAGGGTTCCTAGTTTCGCTACAGGTTTGGCGTAGTGAACGTGCAATAATTCCGGAATGGAGCTAACCCCTGCGAAGCGCAACTTTTTAGTGAAGAAGAAGGCAACAAGGAGTCCGAAGCTCGTATAAGGCAAACTTAAAAAGAGCCAGGCCGAGATGCCGTATTCAGCGTAGATTTCGCCAATTCCATTGATCCAGCCATAGGAGGTGGTCACCAAGGTAGCCACAAAAGGCAGGAGACTGAGTTTTCTGCCGGCCAAGAGGTAATCGCTAGCCGAACCTGCCTTGCTCTTGGTTCTGAAGAACATAGACAGCAGAACAACTACAAAATAGGATAGCAGAGCGATTTTGAGCACGGGGCAAATATAGAGGCTTGGGCATTTGTCGGCTTAATTTGACACTGCCGATTTGCAAGTTCTCCTTTGGCTAAGCTATCTTGCCACCGATGCTAGCTGCACTGGGAAAAGGAATCTTAGCCGGAATGGGCATGAGTTTGATGTTGGGCACTGTGTTTTTCGCCCTGATTCAAAACAGCATACAAAACGGTTGGAAAAAAGGCGCTCTAATTGCCTTTGGCGTGGTGTTATCAGATATGATTTTCATCTCATTGGCCATTTTTGGGGTGAGCTTCATCAGCCTCGATGAATCCAATATCTGGATTGAAGCAGCGGCAGTTTTGCTTTTGTTGGTACTCGGTATTAATTCTTTAATGAACCGCAACCCTCAAATTGTTTATCCGGAAACACGTTTTGGTAAAGCGCTTTACTTCGTGAGCAGTGGGTTTTTACTCAATGGACTTAATCCGGTAAACTTTTTATTCTGGGCCGGTTGGGCAACTGTTGCGCGCAGTGAGTGGGACTACGATACCATCCATTTGATCTACTTTTTCAGCGGCTGCCTGTTCAGTATTTTTTTTAGCGAAGTGCTCATTTCGTTTGGAGCACATAAGATCAAACGTTTCTTGAACGAGAACTTCTTAACGTGGATTAACCGCATCACCGGAAGCATATTCATTCTGGCAGCCCTCTACCTTATCGGACAATGGATTGGCTGGTCTCAACAGCTCCTCGAATTTTTTACATGAGTCTCCGGTTGAAAACCAGTTCAAGAATAAATTCCAATAACCAATAATCAAGTTCCAAAAAGGTGTCCCCAATTGAATGAAAAATTGGATTTTGGCCTTTGGAACGTGGAATTGTAAGAGCAGCTGCCAAGTTTACAGCTACACAGGATGTTTTTAAGTCATAAAAAAACCCTCACGAGGAGGGTTTTCTTGTTTAGCGATTGAGTATCAATTTTTGCGGAACCCCTTGGTCTACTTGAATCAAATAGCTGCTATTGGCCAAGCCGTTCAGATTCAGTTCCAGTTTCGTTTCGAGGGGTTTTGTTAAGAGTATTTTTCCTTGCATATCCATCACCCTAAGGGTGTGTGGGCCGGCTTCGCTAATCTCAACTTGTACCAGTCCGGAGCTCGGATTAGGGTAAACGCTGAGGCCTAGTTCATCCACCTTGCTGGTGAACGTGAAATAATACGGATACAGGCTTGACTGGCTGCTACAGCCATTGGCCGCCCGCACTTCAACACTGTAGAATCCGGAGTATTTCGGACGAACAAACGGCAAGGTATCGGTAGGCAGGTATTGCCCATTGAAGAGCCAGTAATTGCCTGAGGCAGCGCTTGATTTTAACTGGGAATCGGCTTCCAAGCTAATGAGCGGAATAGCCGGAGCAGCTAAGATTTCTAACCTCAGACTATCTCGGCTAATGCATCCATTGGCGCCGTTAACTTGTCCGAAAATAAAGTTCTCTCCCACCGCTGTGGCTGAGGCCTTCCAAGTTTGTTGGTCAACGCCACCACCTGTAAACACCATGTTTGCCGAGCCGCTGAGGATACGAGTAATCGTATCATTGGAGCAAAATTGCTCACCGCCTAAAGAGCTAATCACCGCATCAGGCGAAGGGTTCACTTGGTAGGCGGCGTTGATGAAAACGCTGTCTTCGTTATAGCTTCCTTTTACCCATTGTTGTAAAGCATAGGTTCCGGGTTTGTTGAACTTCACTTGGGCAGGATTACCCAGCACCACGAGCGTATCCGGGCCAAAGAATGTCCAACGCACCTCTTGAGGATCACCGTAACCGGTAAACTGCAGTGCCAGACCATAGTTCGTGCACACAGTGCCGCTAGGCACCAAGGCTTCGGCTTTTACTTTAGGCTGGAGTCCGCTGATGAGTAAAGCAAAGTCTTGTGTTTTACTCAGGTTGCCTTTATGGCTAACCACAATGCGGTAATAGCCCGCTTGCGGAGAAGCGATTTTCACTTGTTCTACATTGTCTCTTCTGTTGTCTCCCGTTGTAGCGGCATTGGCCGGGTTAGCGGGGTCAAGGATCCAAGGTTCAAACACACTCTGGTCGTCTAGACGGATGAGTCTGATATCTAAATCGTGTACCAAGCGAGGTGTGGTATCGTTTAAAATCTGTGTGCTTGGGCTGGCTGCCGGATCGTTCCAGCATAGCGTGGTATAAAGTGGAGTGGTACCATCGCTATACACTACCCTTTCGTAGTGGGCTTGGTTGGCCAATGCCAGTTCGTGGATTTGATCAGAGGAGCCTGCATTGCTCAGCAGCTGAACAGCCTTTGCGGAGTTAACCAATCCCCAGCCAAAGCTGTAATCGGGGCCTGGGTTGGCTCCGGCTTCATCCGCTGTATGGATGGCAAGCCCCTTGAGTGTGGCTGCCTTCATATAGTTTCCATTTAATTTGCGGTGATGTTCTTGCCAAAGCAGCAATGATCCCGACACATTAGGCGCAGCCATGGATGTCCCGTTGTATGATGCGTAGGCATTGTCGCCACTGGCAATACTAGAGTTTACTCCAACGCCATTGCCCACAACATCCGGCTTGATTCTGCCGTCATCGGTTGGTCCCCAGCCACTAAATCCACTCATCACCACATCGCTCGTTTGGCTGTAGCCAGCAGGAATCGCGTTTACAGCTCCTACCGTTAAGATGTTTTTACTTACCCCGGCACCCGGAATGCAATCGTAGGGTCCGGTAGCCGGTCTGGGTGTGCTAGAAAGAGAGAACTGTCCGGTGTTTCGGTTATAAACCCAGTGGGAAGTTTCCGATGCGGGAAGTTTTTTACCTCGGTCGTTGCCAGCAGATTTTACGATTAAGTAGTAGGGATTGGCGTTCGCTATTTCATCCCAATCTTGAGCTTGGTTGTCGTAATACCCGTATTTAAAGTCTTCCGTACTGCTAACCAGAATGTCTCCATACCATTCCCATCGGTCTTTATCTGTGTTATTGTACCAACCGGCAATGTAGCCATAGGAATGATTGGAAACCAACATGCCATTGGATGCTGCTTGGCTCATCTCCAGTTCATCCAGGTTCCAGTCGTAGGCCCTTACTTGGGCTTTGTAAGCCATACCTTTGGCACTTGCTTTTACCCCGGCAGCGGCTATGGTGCCACTCACATGGGTTGCGTGGTTAGACAGGGTAGAAGCGCCATCCAGCTGCGTTGCTCGGTTCACGAGTTCAACGTGGCTCTCTCGAACCTTACCGCCGTCCCATACCCCAATAAACATGCTATCGCCACTTAGGTTAAGGCCTAATCCGCCATTGAGCCAGAGTTTGTTAGTGGATAGCGTTTTGGCGGCGTCTAGGTTGTCGCAGATATAGTAGATGGGTTGACCTTGGGTATCGAAGAACTGGAATTCAGCCACTTCGCCGTTTTGTTGCATAAGCAAAGGCAAGCCCATCAAGTGTGCAAGCGATCGGTCAGTGGCCCTTCGGCTGGAGTCTTTCGCTAAAATCTCCAATAATGACGATGGAAGCGCAGCTTGACTGAATGCAAACTGACTAACGCAAAGAAGTAAAAGTACAAGTAAATGTTTCTTCATGTTTTAACGCTCCTCTTCTTGGGGTTTATTTTCTTGCATGGCCGGGTGATGTTCCATGTTTCCCTCAAAACTGAGGTTAAAACAATAGACCTTGCTTGCGCATTGTATACTTACTACACTTTTCATCGTAATTGTTCTTTTTTCATTGTCTTTGTCTTCTTTCACTTGCCAGTTTTCGCGTTCTTGGGGTAGACAGTCGAGCCTCTTCTCTGGATGCACCAAGTGCGCATCTACCTCCATTCCGTTATTTAATACCATCAGCTCTAGAATATACCCTTCTAAGCTTCCGCTGCTGATTTCGTATCCATACATCGATACATCACCCATGGCTTGAACGTGTTTGGCTGATTTAGAATCAAGAGTATACGACTCACACTTATTTTTTCCTGCTGAACAGGAGAGGAATAAACAGGCTGAGAGCACATAGATGTAAATTTTTACCATATTTCGAAAATAGGGATATACCTCAAATAACGGCAATGGAAATTTCATCGAATTAAAACGCAACTTCAGACAACGTTTTGCATTTTTGAGGTCTCTAATAAGCGAAACCAAACCCGAATTAGGAAACATTGTTGTTCAAATTGAGTTGAGCTCGATGTTTTCAAATTTTGTAAAACAATGAAAATCAAAACCAAGCTGCTGAAATCTATTCAGAAGTGCATCCTTGTTCTATTGGGATGTTTGTTGGTTCAATCTGTCTTCGCTCAAAAAAAATTGGCTTGGAGTCTTGTGGACGGAAAAGGAGTTCATTCGTATGATTGGAGTTCTTGGTCTGGAGGTAATCAAGACATGGTGGCGGATGAATACGGTAATTTGTACTCAATTGGCGCTATTTCTGGCCCAAGTTGGGGTGGAGGAAATTCACAATTACTTTTCGGCGATAGCATCACGGTTAACGGAACAAGTAGTTTTTCTACTCCCTATATTTCAAAATACGATAGAAGAGGTAAGCTCCTATGGGCCAAGGCAATTGAAGTCCCAAGCTCAGGTTGGCTTTTTGTAACCAGTTTGGCTGTAGATACGGCCGGCTCCGTTTATATAGTTGGTAATACATACAGTACAGGGGTTTCATCTGTCGCCGGATTCTCAACTGCCACCTATGGTTCTGGCGATATCTGGATGGTAAAATTTTCAAAAGATGGCGTAGCTCAATGGGCTCAAACCTTTGGTGGGGGCGGACAGGATTACCCTACAGGTATAACATGTTCTCCGCAAGGGGATGTTTACATAACAGGCTTATTTGAAACCTATTTTCAGTTCGGTAATACGGGTATTTCCGGCAGTCCGAATGGTTGGAGTGTGTTTGTTCTGAAGTTAAACGCCAGTGGGGCTGTGCAATACGGGCGGAGAATCGCGAGTACATCGGGCGCACAAGCTTGGCAATCATCAGGTGGCGACATTGCCGTAGATCGATACAATAACCTTTACATCTCCGGTGCATTCACCGGTAATTTGGTTGTGGGGGGAAGAACTTTAACAGCCGGTGGGTCTATTTCAACGCAGAATGGTTTTATCATGAAACTTCTGCCCGGGAATGGTGTCCCCATTTGGGCACGTCAGGTGGGTTACACGGCTTCAGCTATTGCAACAGACGAACAAGGCAAAATTTATGTAGCTGGAAAGACGATGTTCGGGGCCGACTCCTTTGATACGCAGAAGCTGCAAGGGTCTATCCAAGGGTTTGGCGACGATGATTTATACGTTGCGCGCTTCAGTGGAAACGGCAGTTTAGATTGGGTTGACCGTATGGGTGACCGGAAAATGAGTTTTTCTTGGTGTACCAACAATGCATGGTATTGCTCCAGAATCAATATCTCGTCAATGGATGTTGATTTTGAAGGAAAGATATTAATCTCCGGACGAATAGACCGTTCAACGGATTCGAGTAGCATGGCTCCTATTAAGGTTCCGAAATTCAGCAGCACAAATTGGGGCTGGTGGAACAATTTCAGCACCGATGCCTTTATGTTGAAGATAGATCCTAACGGTGACTACATTTGGCATCTTCGATCAGGTGTAAGGAAAACGTCAGGAACAGTAAACTACTGGGACGAGCAATCCCTTGGAGGTGGCGTTTGCACCGATAATGCCGGGGCCATTTTTTGGAAATCCAAACGAGCCTGGAGCTGGCAGATAAGCTCTGATACGGTAAGGCTATTCTTCGATAATGACTCCATAGTTGATCAAGGGCGTCATGTTATTGACAAAGGTTCTGTTCCCGCGCTATGGGCTATACGTGAGAACATGATTGAGGTAGACTCGTTCTCTCCGCGCTATGCTTGTCCGGGCGATTCCATTACAGTATGGTATACCAAATACGATCCTTTTACCGTAGGCAATAAGTTTACGGCGCGTATTTCCAATTCTACAGGGAATTTCTTCGATGCCCTAGAAATTGGTACTGTAACAGATACCGGTTCCGGATTTATTAAAGGCATTATTCCATTGCAGCTCGATAAAGGCAAAGGTTTCAGAATTCGGGTAGATGCTACGGCACCGGGAGTGCGAGGCTATCCTTCCAATGAGAAATTAGAGCTCAAAGGTAAACCGGCTACCAATGCCGGTCCGGATTTCGATATATGTTACGGCGATACGCTAAGTCTGAACCCGGGTGGCGGCGGTTACAAATTCGCTTGGTTTAGCGACCCCACCTTGAACGACACGGCACTCTACAGGCCATTGGTTTATCCGCTTGACTCGCATTACTATGTGCTTCGAAGCGAAGATTCTGTTACCAATTGCTATAACCTGGATACGGTAAAAGCCTTATTAGTGCCTAACCCAAGAGTTCTTCCTCGGACGGATTCAACCATCTGCCAAGGTGAATCCATTTGGCTCTATGCGCGAGGTCAACGCGGACGAAGCGCTCAGTATACGTTCCAATGGCTGGCTGCTGCAGACAAATCTGTATTGGCTGATGACGATAGCTTGTTGGTTAGTCCGCGGGTAACGACAGATTACTTGGTTGTACTTTACGACAGCTGTTCGATTATCCGTGACACGGCCACAGTGCGAATTACCGTTCGAGAGCATTTACAAGCCAACCCAAGGTCTGATACCCTTTTATGTAACGGCGAACCGCTGCGGGTATATGCCAAGACCAGTGGCGGGTGGCCAGCCGGATACCAATATGCATGGTATATTCAAGATACCATTTTGTTATCGACTGATAGTGCCTGGACCTGGTTAAATGTTGATTCTACGGCTCAGCTGAAGCTCGTGGTACAAGATGGCTGTTCGGATGAAGGCGACTCAGCGAACTTCAAAGCGTTTAGACGAGGGCATCTTCGCGTGGTGCCTAGGCAGGATACCACCATCTGTATCGGAGAAACCATTGCATTACGCGCAACCAGTATTGGTGGAAATAAAAACACACATACCTTCACTTGGAACCAAGGAGCGGGTGTGGGCGACTCCATTTTAGTAGCGCCTGTACTCACTACCACATACCGTGTTATTCTTACAGACAACTGCTCCAATATACCGGATACGGGCTTCTTAACCATTACCGTGCGTCAGCCTATTTCAGTTGTTGTTCGCTCCGATAGTACCATTTGCCAGGGTGAAGAAATTCGCTTGTTTGTGGATGGAACAGGAGGCGATTCCTTGCATTACAGTTTCTTATGGGATGGCATTGGATATGGCAACAATATCAAGGTTAAACCTACTACAACAACGAATTATAAGGTAACGCTAACGGATAATTGCACCAATCAAATAAGTCAAGATGATGTAACGGTTACCGTAAGAGCACCTCTTTCGCTAAGCCATACCCCGGATACCTTACTATGCCGTGAGGCTGGAGCAAATTTATACGGTTGGGGCAGTGGCGGTAATCAGGCAAGCTACCAGTTTACGTGGTCTGCCATCGGATTAGCAGATCAGGTTTCCGGTCCGGGTGCACCTTTCTTTATCAACCCAAAAGTCACAACCAATGTTAAAGTGAAGCTGAGCGATAATTGCACCGCGGGCAGCGACTCAGCCCTGATTCGCGTTAGTTTACGCGCACCACTTTCTACCAAAGTAAATGTGCTGGATACTCTGATTTGCCATGGTGCAGAATTGAACCTTGTTGCTAGCGCAAATGGTGGATTGCCTAGTGCCTATGCGTTTGAGTGGGTAGGAAAGGGGAATGGCCAAACGATTAAGCTTAATCCAAAAATCGATGAACAACTTTTGCTTATCGCAAGAGACGGTTGCAGTCCGGACGACTCCAGTTTTGTAACTATCCGAGTGAGACCAGCATTGCAAGTACAGGCGACTCAAGATACCTTAATCTGTCCTGAAGTGCCAACACTATTATCGGCATCTGCCTCCGGAGGGACAGGCAAAAACTACAGATTTACTTGGCTTCCAAACAATACAACAGGCAATACCTTGCTGGTGAAGCCGGCTGGTCCGATGAATTATAGCGTAAAGCTTGAAGACCTTTGCTCAGAGCCGGTATACGATACGGTGAAGGTTAGTACAGCACCAATGCCTACCACAAGTTTTACGAGCAGCAAACTAGAAGGCTGCCAACCACTGGAGGTAGATTTCAATGCCTTATACACGGCGACTGGTGGAAATTGGTTCTGGCGCTTTGGAGATGGCAAGACGGCAAGTGCCAGTCAGCCGAACTATACCTATACCTACCGAGATCACGGTACACATTCCGCTAAACTATTTGTGACTTCAGACTACGGCTGTCTCGATAGTTCCTATGAAGTAGATATTGTGGTTAACCCAAAACCAATAGCCGAATTTATCACCAATCCGGTGAAGGCTGATATCACCAATCCAGAGGTTAGCTTCCAGAACCAATCGCTTTTTGCTGTGAGTTATGCATGGGATTTTGGCGATGGCATCGGAACCTCAAATCAACTATCGCCAAGCTATGTTTACGGCGATACCGGTTTGTATCGAATTTCCCTGACGGCTACTTCCGACAAGAACTGCTCTGATGTGCTGGTGAAGAAGTACCGTATCCACGATATTTACTCTTGCTACATCCCGAACTCCTTTACGCCAAATGGGGATAATCGAAACGATGTATTTACCATCAACGGAACCGGTATAGAAGAATTGCACATCGCTATTTATGATCGTTGGGGGTCTCTCGTTTACGAGTCAGATCAACTGGATGCGGCTTGGAATGGTCGCATGAACAATACCGGCGAGATACTTCCAACCGGTGTCTATGCCTACAAGGTGAGACTTCTTCTTGTGGAGGGTGGAAGGCGAAATGTAGACGGCACCGTCTTATTGTTCCGCTAAAGCTGAACCACTTCAAATTAATTCTAATTCAGAGCAACGGGATACCGGGGAGTGGGGTCATCTCACTGTATGATCCTTGCCAGAGGTTTCTTCTTATGCTTAGGTCTGTTCATTTTTACCGCCTCAATAGGTCAAAATGCTGCACCTAGTTTTGCTTTGCATAACACCTTAACCATTTCGGTGAGGCAACAGGCCTGTATTGATGTCATTACCCAAGATAAAGATGCATCGGATACCGTGCGCCTCCGTTTTCTGGGTGGTTCAGTACCTGGTCAATGGGTAACAAATTCCGGTTCTGTGAAGTTGGCCAGTGGTGTGTTGTGCGTTACCCCTACAGACCAAGATGCGGGCTCACTTTGGTCTTTCGTTTTTATGGCGCACGATGGCGTGGATTCTACCCTAGACACGTTTTATGTAAATGTAGAAGGCTATCCGGCCCGCCATGCGTTGAGTCAGCAAGAAGTGGGTTGCGGCAGTTGGCGCTTTGAAATGGCCTTTAACGCATGGACTACCCAAGTTACCGTTTACCTCCGGGATGAAAACAATACAAACGTTTATATCAAAGGGTTTAGCGATGTTACCGGTCTCATAAGGGATTCCGTAAGTGTGGCAGCGGGGAAGTACAAGGTGATTACGCAGGTGGAAGATAAAATGCCGAATATCAGATCGTATGTTGACAGCATCACGATTTCAAGGGGGATTAAAGTGGGGGTGGAAGGGTCATCGCAAGTGAAGCACGGGGAAACCGTTTACCTGAAAGGAGTAATCTTAGCAGGAGAGATACCCCTCAAAACCTATTGGGTTGTTGAGCAAAACGGATATACCCAAACCTTATTTCAGGACACGGCGTATCTAGCCTATCCTCAATACCAAAATACAACGTATCGTTTCATCGCGCAGGGCAGGGATTTGTGTTTGTATGAAGGCAGTAAAATGGTGGAAAGCATCGATGCACTGGGCATTCGTTCGCAGCATGTTTCATCACTCAAACTGTATCCTAATCCCGCTCAAAACAAGGTTTGGATTGAGACGAACGTGGAGTCTGGTATTCTATCGCTCTACGATTCAAAAGGCATGGAGGTCCTAACACAGTCCTTTGCAAATTTGCTTGTACCTGAATTGAATTTAGCCAGCCTCCCGGCAGGGATCTATTTCGTGAAACTTCAAGACCAATCAGGGCAGGCTTGGAGCGGCAAGGTGATTAAAGAATAGCATAGAGCACTGGCTTGCTCGGCACCGCATCGCTCTCCATCCCGGAAACCATCAAGTTCAACACGTATTCACCATCGCTTACTCCATTGGGGATAAAGATGAATTCTGTAATGGTAGCTTCTAGTCGCGGAGCAGCTGGGTAATTCCAAAAGTTTTTATGGGCAGCTAGGAGTCCGCCATCTTCTTCGCGGTCAACACTTGGCTGGTCAATCAACACATGCTGAATACCCAGGTTTCGAATTTTTAAGGCGGTATCCGGATGCAGGTAAATGGGGTTGGTGCCTGAGTAGTGGGCGGTTAGCTTACTTTCGGCATTGGGGAGCGTGCGTATCGCTAAAGCCGGAACCTGAATTTCATCCGGAATTTGGTGTGGAAGGATGAGGTAATCGCCATCGGCCTGTTCAATGGGCTGAATACTTAGAACCCGACACAGAAAGAAATAGTTTTTTAAGCTATCCGGTAGGTAATGCGCTTCTTTACTGACATGGCCTACGCATTCAGTATGTGTACCGTTACCGTGGGCATTGAAAAGAATATTCTCGCAATTGCAGGCCCCTCCTTCTTGCACGGAGCCTATAAACCCACCTGCTTTGAAAGGATTCATTTGAGCATGGGGGATGTAAAAGGCCTCCACCGAATCCTGGCCGCGACGCACCGGAATAGAGATGTCATGGCCCCGGCTCAGGTCTACCTTGACCTTTTTTTGAGCTACCTGTAGTTCTGCAATCATGAGCAGGCAAATTAAGGAAAAGGCCAGATTTTTAAGGTATTTTCGCACAGGTATGAGTTATCAACTCAAGCTTATCTGGAAAATCGTCTTGCTGATCTTTGCGGTGAACATAGCCGTAATGTCGCTGCTATACACCAATCAGCTCGTACGGAAGCTGGCTAGGGAGGAACAGAAAAAAGTAAACCAATGGACGCAGGCGATGGAACTTGTGTCGAGCGCAGATCCGGAAGAAGATGTAGGGTTTCACCTAGACATCATCAAAGACAACGAAACCATTCCCATCATCTTAACCGATGAGCAAGGAAACATTATAAGCGCCTCCAACCTCGATACCTTTTTGATGGCCAATGACCCGAATTACCTCAAAGAGGAACTCTTGGATATGAAGCGGGCCAATGAGCCTATTGTGATTGAATATTTGGAGGGGAGCAAGAACTACGTGTTCTACAACAACTCTACCTTGCTCAGTCAGTTGAAGTATTATCCTTACTATCAGATTATCATCATCAGCTTGTTTTTGTTGGTTTCGTATCTGGCCTTCAACGCATCCAGAAGGTCGGAGCAAGACCGCGTATGGGTGGGACTCGCTAAAGAAACAGCCCACCAGCTGGGAACGCCTATTTCATCGCTTATCGCATGGATCGATATATTTAGAACCATGGAGGAGCCGCCAAACGATGAGATGCTGGATGAGATGCAGAAAGACATCCAAAGGCTTCAGTTGGTAACCGAGCGATTTAGTAAAATTGGATCGAGTCCGGTATTGGAAGACAAAGACATCAATGAGTTGGTGGAGAAATCGGTTTCTTACATGAGCACCAGGGCCTCGCATAAAATCCATTTTGAAGTGGTAGCCGATGAACTGCACAGCTGCTTTGCCATGGTGAATGTGCAACTTTTTGATTGGGTGCTGGAGAACCTGACTAAAAATGCGATTGACGCCATGGAAGGCCAAGGGAATATTACCATTCACCTTACGGAGAATAAACAATGGGTAATGCTGGATATTACGGATACAGGAAAAGGAATCACGGGAACCAATTTCCAGAATGTATTCAAACCCGGCTTTACAACGAAAAAGCGCGGTTGGGGACTAGGACTTTCTTTAGCGAAACGTATTATTGAAGAATACCACAGGGGAAAAATCTTTGTGAAAGATTCAAGCCCAGGAAAAGGAACCACATTCCGTATTGAACTGAGAAAAAAGAAATTAAAAATATAAGAACATGAGAATAGTAGTTAGTCTGATTCTTGTTTTGGCTTTAACACAGGTAGCATCTGCTCAGGTCTTGCAAGACACGAGCTCTGCACCTATGCCGCCACCGGTTCCTGCAGACTCCATTCAAAAGGCAGACACAGCTGAAAAAGAGGTTTTTGCCGTGGTTGAGAAAATGCCGGAGTTTCCGGGAGGCATGTCCGCCATGATAAAGTTCCTTTCAGATAACATCAATTACCCTAAGGCCGCCAGAAAAAAAGGAACCGAAGGTTTGGTTATTGTGCAGTTTGTAGTTTCCCAAACGGGAAAAATTGAAAATGCAAAAATTGTGAGAAAGCTAGGGGATGGATGCGATGAAGAAGCCTTGCGTGTAGTGAACTCTATGCCCAATTGGACACCCGGAGAGCAAAGAGGCAAACCTGTTCGTGTGCAATACAACCTACCGATTCGATTTAAAATTACAGAATGAAAATACTCTTTGGAATTGTACTGCTCCTTTTGAGCTCCAGCCTGCTTCAGGCACAACAAGATACCAATGGTTCGGTTGCCGACACTTCACTAAAAAGTCAGCATTCTGAAAGCCTTATGCAGGTTTATGATACGGCGGATATCATGCCGCAGTATCCAGGCGGACAGGATTCCATGTTTCGGTTTATTCTGAACCATTTAGATTATCCTAAAAAAGCTAGGGAAGAGGGCGTTAGCGGAAGGGTTTTGGCTGAATTTGTAGTGACAGAGACGGGCAAGTTAGAGGATATACGAATAGTAAAAAGTGTTAGCCCGGAATGTGATCAGGAAGTTATAAGGATAATCAAGCTCATGCCCGATTGGGTTCCGGGTATAAAGGACGGAAAAGCAGTCAGGGTAAAGATGAATTTACCATTTCGATTTCAATTAGGATAGTATGCCCAGAATCTTAGCTTTTGATTACGGTGGCAAACGTACCGGTCTGGCTGTTACAGATCCGATGAAAATCATCGCTACAGCCTTGCAGACGGTAGATACCGATAAGCTGCTCGACTATGTAATTGCCTACTGTAAGAGAGAAGAAGTAGAAGCCTTTGTGGTAGGTCAGCCTTTTAGGATGGATGGATCTACCTCCGACATCGAAGTGGAGATTCTGAAATTCATAGAAAAACTGAAAGCAGAATTCCCTCAAATGCCCATCCACCGCATAGACGAGAGCTTTACCAGCAAGATAGGTATGCAGAGTTTAATAGCATCCGGCGTAAAGAAAAAAGACCGAAAGGATAAGCGCTTATTGGATTCCGTTAGCGCTACCTTAATTTTGCAGGACTTTTTACAACAACCATGATTTTACCAATATATGCTTACGGCGATCCGGTACTCCGGGTAGAATGCGAAGAAATAGGTCCGGATTACCCGAACTTGAAGGAGTTGATTGCCAACATGTATGAAACGATGTATGCCAGTCATGGTGTGGGCTTAGCGGCTCCGCAGATTGGTGTGCCTATCCGTTTGTTTATAGTAGATGCCAGTCCGTTTGCCGATGAAGACCCGGCATTGGAGAATTTCACGCGTACCTTTATCAATGCGTATATCGTAGAAGAAGAAGGCACCCCTTGGGATTTTGAAGAGGGCTGTCTGAGTATACCCGGTGTGCGGGAGAATGTGAGTCGCCAGCCTACCATCACCTTGGAATACATGGATGAGAACTTCGAATTGAAGGAAGAAACCTTTACAGGCATGGCCGCGCGTGTAATTCAACACGAGCACGATCACACCGATGGCGTATTATTTATCGATCACGTGAAACCTTTGAAACGCCGTCTTATCCAAAACAAACTGAAGGAAATTACCAAAGGCCGCGTAGACGTAGACTACCGGATGAGATTCCCGAAGAAATAAGGGTTAACTGTTTATTGTTAACTGTTTAGTGTTGAGATTGGCGTTTAGGGCCATAGTTTGGGTAGAAATCACTCAATCTTCACCTTAAGCTGTTCCGGGGATTGTCGGGACTTATTCCTCAAATGTATGGCTCGTTCCTCTATCCTCAGTTCTCATCCTTAATTACTCAATCCTCAAACTTATTCCACATATCTAAATCTCAATCCTCATCCTCAGTCTATTAATTTCCCAACACTTTCCCTTTTGTCGCTAAAAATCTTATTTTGCGGAACTTTTGTGAAAAGTGATTTATGGCAGTAATTGAAAAAATCAGACAGCGTTCAGGACTTGTTATCGGCGTAATTGGCTTGGCATTGGTATCCTTTCTTTTATCGGATGCCTTAAGCAATAATTTCGGGCTCTTTAACTCCCAAGATAACGTTGTTGGCGTTATCGATGGCGAGAAGGTAGAGTATGCCGATTTTCAGAATCGTGTGGATAGGCTAACCAAAGCCTTGGAAGAGCGCGGGCAGCAGGTTGACGACATGACCGCGGGCATGATCCGCGATCAGATTTGGAATGAGTATTTCCAAGAAAGAGTGATTGATGAGGAGTATGAAGAGCTGGGCATCACCGTTACGGCAGATGAGCTCTACCGCACCATCACCAACCCGGTAGATTTCCCGCAAATCAGAGATGCTCAGGCCTTTCAGAATCCTACTACCAAACAATTTGACCGTAGCATTTTTGAGAATGCCTACAACAGCTGGAGAACCGGAACCGATGAGCAGAACGTAACCCAATGGAAACAATGGGTGGAGTTTGAGCAACAAAGCATCATCCCGCAGTTGATTCAGAAAAAATACAATGCGCTTGTAAGCAAAGGCATATACAAGACGGCAGTGGAAGTGGAAGACGACTACTTCGGCAACTTTGTGAATTTTGAGGCTAAAGTGGTAGGTTTCAATTTCAACTCCATCGTAGACAGCACTATTTCAGTGAGCGAAGAGGAGATGGAAGCTTACCTCAAAGCGCATGAGCAAGACTACCAACAAGAAGCATCCCGCAAAATAGAATATGTGGTATTTGATGTAGTTCCAAGTGCAAAAGACACGGCTGAAGTGCAGAAGTGGGCTAGCACAGCGGCAAGCGATTTCGCGAAAACAAGCAACGATACCCTTTTTGTGGAGAACAACGGAGATGGCAACTTCTTCGATACAAGTTACAAGAGCAGAGGAACTTACCCGGATGCTATTGATGCAGCCATATTTAACGCAGAAGCCGGCAGCGTAGTGGGTCCGCATTACGAAAATGGAACCTACTCGGTATACAAAGTGCTCGGTTTCCAAGAAGACACCGTGCCGTTTATCAAAGCCTCTCAAATCTTAGTGAAGCCAAAAGGCATCGCGAAAGAAGATTCCTTGGAAGCGGTTTCTCGTGCAGCTAGAATTATGGCTGCAGCGAAGGCGGGCGATTTCGCTCAAGTGGCGCGCGACTCGTCTCAAGATTTCCGCTCTAAGAACCAAGGTGGTGACTTAGGCTGGATGAAAAAGGGTGGTGGATCATTGCCTGAAGTAGTTGAAAGAACGCTTTACAGCAGCAGCGAAGGTGCTGTATTTATGGTGCGCAGCCAATTGGGTGTACACATCATTAAAGTAACCGGAGGCAAAACCAACAAAACAGCCAACGTGCAAACCATCAGCCGTCGCATCCAATACAGCGGCGAAACAGATGGTGAAGTATACAACCAAGCCTTCGATTTTGCATCGAAAAGTCGCACTCCGGATGAGTACAGCAGCAATGCAGAAGCCAAGGGCTTAATCAAACGTATTTCTCCCGACTTAAAAGAAGGTGAGACTTCCTTGCCAAGTCTCGATGGAGCGCGCGATGTAATTCGTTGGGCCTTTGCAGATGAAAGAGCGATTGGTGATGTGTCTGAAGTATTTAATGCAGACGACAAATACATCGTAGCTCACCTGGTATCTGTGAAAGAAAAAGGTACTGCGAAACTAGATGATGTGCGTGATAAAGTAGAAAACGATGTGCGCCTTCAGAAGAAAACAGACATGTTGAAAGAGCGTATCAAAAAGGCAATGGAAAACAAAGAAACCATTGAACAAGTTGCCTTGGAGTTGGGCGCGATAGTGAACAATGCACCAAACGTGCAGTTTGCCAATTCAAACCTGCCATTTATTGGCAACGACCCTGCTTTGGTAGGTGCCATTTGTGGTTCTACGGAAGGGAAGTTCAGCACACCTATTCGCACAGAGAATGGGGTATTTACCTTCGTGATGGTGAAGAAAAATGCCAATCCTTACCCATCTGATATGACAGCAGACCGCATCAGACTGGCGCAAGCCGATCAAGAGCAAGCCTCCGGAAGAGCGTTCCAAGCGCTTCAAAAGGCGGCAGACATGGAAGATTTCAGATACAAATTCTTCTAATCGATAGCAAAACACTAGAAAGCCGGCCTCGAGCCGGCTTTTTTTTTGCTATTTTGTGGTATGCTGCATTGGGAAAAACGAGGTTCAGGAAAGACGGTTTTGGTCTTGCTTCACGGTTTCTGCGAAGACTCACGGGTATGGCAACAGGTGCTGCCTTTTTGGGAGGAGTATACGTGCATCTCGGTTGATTTGCCGGGTTTTGGTGGCTCAGGCGTAGCGGATCAAGCAGACTTAAGTTATTGGGCCAACATTTTACATACCACACTGAATGCAGCACAGGTTGAGCGGGTACACATGCTGGGTCATTCTATGGGAGGCTACGTGGCTCTTGCCTATGCCGAGCTGTTTCCCGAAAGCCTCCGCAGCCTTAGCCTCTTTCACTCAGCAGCTTTTGCCGATTCTGCCGAAAAAGTGGAGGCTAGAAAGAAGCAAGTTGAATTTATTGAGCGATTGGGCGTTAAGCCTTATGTACAGCAACTGGTACCGAGTTTATTTGCCTCCACAGCTAATCCAGACCTCATACAAAATCAATTGAAGCAAGCTATGGAGCAATCGGCAGCGGGAATAGCAATGGCCTTAGAAGCGATGTGGAAACGTCCAGACAGAACGCATGTACTGAAAACGGCACCTTATCCCATTCACCTCATTTCAGGCCGTCACGACGCACTTCTGGCCTTAACGGGACAGAGTGAACTGGCTGCTATGCCTGATAGCTGCACCTGGTCTGTGTTGAATCAAAGCGGACATATGGGTATGCTGGAAGAACCGGAAACTGCGGCTAGCGTGATTCGGAAATTTCTAGACCGGATAGCTTAGCGCGTGCTTTGAACTCGTCGCCACTTTTCTAGCACCTGTTGGAAATCGTCTGGAAGCTCAGATTCAAAATGCAGGGCTTTTCCGGTGCTCGGGTGAACAAAACCAAGAGATTTAGCATGCAGAGCTTGGCGTGGGAGCAAGTCGAAACAGTTTTGGATGAATTGCTTAAACTTCGCTTGGTTGGTCCCTTTAAGAATATCAGCTCCGCCATACGTACTGTCATTAAACAAGGGATGACCGATATGCTTCATGTGCGCCCTGATTTGATGGGTTCTGCCCGTTTCCAATTGGCATTCGATAAGCGTGACGTATTGGAAACGCTCCAGCACCTTCCAATGGGTGATGGCGGGTTTGCCTTTGGTTTCGTCTTCAAAAACCATCATCTGCAAGCGGTTCTTCGGATTACGGTCTAGGTTGCCCACGATGGTTCCTTCTTCCTCCTCAAAATCGCCCCAGACCAAAGCATGGTATTTCCGTTCAATGCTGTGATCGAAGAATTGCTTTGCGAGGCGGGTCATCGCTAATTCATTTTTACTGATTACAAGGAGTCCGCTCGTATCTTTATCGATGCGGTGCACGAGGCCCGGCCTACTTTCACCGTTTCGGCCGGTGGGTAAATGATCGAAGTGATACACCAGGGCATTGACCAAGGTTCCATTGTAATTGTTAAAACCGGGGTGCACCACCATGCCAGCTTCTTTATTCACAATGAGCAAGTCATCGTCTTCATACATGATGTTCAGCGGGATATTCTCCGGATATACGGTGGTATCCCTCGGAGGGTTGGGAAGTACCACGCTGATTACGTCGCGGGGTTTAACCTTGTAATTGGATTTGACGGGTTTACCGTTAACCAAGATACAAGCGGCTTCAGCGGCAGCTTGGATTTTGGTGCGACTGGCATTCTCAATGCGGTGCATGAGAAATTTATCGATACGCAGGAGACTTTGGCCCGGGTCTACATCAATACGGTAATGTTCAAAAAGTTCCTGGTCTTGTCCTTCTTCCAGCGTGGAATCGTCTTGCATAGCGCAAAGTAAGGGAATTTAAAACGGGTTTCGGAGTTGATTCGGCGTGGCGGTAAACGAAAAAATCCGGCTCAGGGCCGGATCTCTTCTGTTGTTTTGGTTTGGTTTGTTTGACAGTATTCTAAAGGTAGATATCTTTACAACTAAGTTACAAAAACTTTTCAATTGAATCACAAGCTTTTTTTATCGATTATTTTTTTACTCTTGACCAATCTCCTTGAGGCTCAATCCAGAATAGGCTTTATCAACGATAGTTTGCAATCGCCAAATGAATTGAGCATAGCTGTTAACCCCCGAAATCAAGCGAATTGGGTGGTTGGAGCGAATATCAATCAACTTTATGTAACCTTTGATGCCGGCCTCACTTGGCTGGAGATGGAGCAGAAGAGTAGCTTAGGGCCTTACGGCGACCCGGTTATCTACGCTGATTCAAATGGCTATTTCTACCATGCCCATCTTTCTAAAACGCCCGGAAAACCTCGTCCGGATTACCTGGATAGGATGATCGTTCAGCGTTCTCTGGATGGCGGAAAAACATGGAGCGATGGTGTTGGGGTTGGATTTAACCAAGGTAAGGTGCAAGACAAGGAATGGTTAAGTTTAGATGAGTATCCTCAAAGCCCATTCCGCGGAAGTTTGTACATGAGCTGGACCGAATTTGATGTGTATGGAAGCGATGACCCCAAACACCGCTCTCGTATTCGCTTTGCTGCATCAAGAGATCAAGGCTTAAGCTTTAGCGAACCGGTGGTGGTTTCAGATAAAACAGGCGATTGCCAAGACGGCGATAATACCATGGAAGGGGCTACTTCGGCTGTTGGGCCTGACGGACAAATTTATATCTGTTGGGCGGGCCAAGGGAATATCTACTTTGATCGCTCCACGGATGGCGGAAAGACATTTGGTGAAGATAAGGTTATTGGTCATCAAAGTGCCGGTTGGACTTATCCTGTGCCGGGCATTTACCGCAGCAATGCCATGCCATTCATACAATGTAATCCGTTGAATGGCGACTTGTATGTGGTGTATACGGATAGTGCGGAAGGAAGCCATCGCTTACAGCTCATGTATTCAGCCGATGCGGGCAGAACATGGACAAGCAGAGTGTTGGAAAGCTCCGGAGGTGCGCACAGCTTCTTTCCAACTATTCAGGTTAATCCCCTGAATGGTAAAGTGGCAATCGGCTATTACCAGAATACAGAACGTGAAGATTCCATCTCCATTCGGCTAATTCAAATTGATCCGGCTGAACGCACAGGCGATATGCTGCGTGCGGAAGCAATTGAGATTGGCCCCCGATTTCCTGTTCCGGGAGTGAAGGTCTTTTTTGGCGATTACATTGACATTGCCGCGTACAAAGAAGGCTTTGTGGTGGTTTGGACAAGCTTCGAAGAAGGTCAGCTGAGGGCTCGATACGCTATTCTGGATTAGCGCTGCATCGATTTTCAGACAATTCTCCTGAAAGCGATTAAATTTGAGCCGATGAAAATGCTTGAAAACAAAGTTGCCCTCATTACAGGGGCCAGTCGCGGAATCGGCAGAGGCATTGCTGAACGCTTCGCTCAAGAAGGAGCTCAAATCGCTTTTTCTTTCGCTTCTTCTGAAGAGAAGGCCCGTGCTTTGGAAGCTGAATTGTCTTCCAACTATGGGGTAAAGGTTAAAGGTTATAAGTCTAATGCTTCGAGCTATGCTGAATCAGAGGCGCTAGTGAATGCCGTTTTGGAAGAGTTTGGCCAATTGGACGTGCTCATCAACAATGCCGGCATCACGCGCGATACCTTATTGATGCGCATGACAGAGGAACAATGGGACGAGGTAATTGATACCAACCTGAAATCGGCTTTTAACTTGACCAAAGCATCGCTTAAACCTTTCTTGAAGCAGAAATTTGGTTCTATCATTAACATGACCTCTGTGGTAGGTATTATGGGCAATGCCGGACAAGCTAACTACGCTGCCTCCAAGGCGGGTATGATTGGATTCACGAAATCAGTAGCCAAAGAATTGGGTTCTCGAAATATCCGTTGTAACGCTGTTGCACCGGGCTTCATTGAAACAGAAATGACGGCTGCGCTGGATGAAGCAACCCTCAAAGGCTGGCGAGATTCTATTCCCTTGAAAAGAGGCGGCACACCGGAAGATGTTGCCAATACCTGTCTTTTCTTGGCTTCCGATTTATCCACTTACGTTACAGGACAAACCCTGAACGTGGATGGCGGCATGCTGATGTAATTAAGGGCTAACCAGCAATTTGGTTCGGTAGAAGGTGCCTTGCGCGTCTTGTGCCGTAACGATATACAGTCCCGGTTTCAAATCTGATACAGAGAAGGAGCCGGGATTTGATTTGTATAGCTTTACAAGCGAGCCCTTGCTGTCCAATACATGAATCTGCAGCAGATTCACATCGCTCAAATACACTATTCGATTTGCCGGGTTTGGATAAAGTTTCAAGCTTTGTATCTGCGGCTTGGTTGCGCTGGATAGGTTTTGATCCCAATAGCTTTGAACGGCATCGGATTGAGTGAGTTGTTTACACACATTATCAATGGCATCGGCACCGTTTCGGCTGAAGATATAGGCCACATCCAAACGAACATAGCCACCCGGAGCGATTGACTTGGGACCTATGCTACCTAAAGCACTGCGTCTGCCCGGTATGGAATTTACGCTGCCGTATTCTGTCCAACCGCTGTTGGTGCAAGGGTTTCCGGCATAGATAAACGAGTTCTGGGCCACAATTGGATCTTGAATACGCGATTCATCTTTGAAACGTCCGGCGAGGTACTGGAAATAGTGCCTCGGGTTTTCCGGCCACCCAATTTCGCTGGTGCCCCAATCAAAGGAAATGGCTTTTGCCATGGGCTCGCTTAAAAACTTCATACCAACTACTGCGGGCTTGTCTTTGTAACCCATGGAGTCAAAAGCTTCGGCGTTGTAAGCGTAAATCAGGCTTCTTGCTGAATCGCTTGAGATGTAATTATCGTTCGCTTTTCCCAGCAGGAAATCAGTGAAGACACCAACATACAGGGAGTCGTATCTCCGGCTGGATCTATTCACAAAGCGGTAGTTTACATAGACCACATAGTTGTTTGGATCGCTTTGTTCTACATGGGCCATACCGTATACTTCTATTCCCAGTCCAGAACCGCCACTTTGGGTATGTGGTCCATAGATATCGTTCAGTATAAAGTAAGCCGCTGTTTTTCCTTTGATAAAGGGAATTTCACCGGAGTCGGGCTCATAGGTGTTGTTGGCATTGTAGTCTACAAAGGGCGCCAGAATGGGATTGTAATCGGCAGAGCCTTGGTAGCTCCCCGGCCAATTGGCAATAGACCAAGGGGCTTGGTAGCCTGCATTATTGTACCAACTTTGGTGATTCGCGATGGCGGCAGAATCGGTTATCCAGAGGTGGTTCCAATTGGCTGTATCCGCTGCCATGTAGGTGCTGCGGTCAATGGGACCGGGATAGAAGTCTTGTCCGGAAGTATCATAGCAAGCGGCAGAGACATAGAGATTACCCAGCTGGTCTTTTCCCGCTATCCAGATTCCGGAAGACAGCAAGGCATGAATACCGGAGTCGATAGGCGCTTCAAAAGCGGGGTTGCCGTTATGTTGAAACAATACACCACGGTTGGTTAGTCCCCAACGAATTCCGTTTGCTCCAATTTCACCATGGGGTGCTTGGGCTATCCCCAGGAGGGGGAGGAAGAAAAGAAAAATCCCTGCAATGCGCTTCATAGAAATCCCAAATTAAGGCATTGCAGGGAATTGTTTCAAATATATCGACGATCAGAAGCGGTATCTGATACCGACATAGGTATTTAATGTTCTGAAGTTCTGTTGTGCACCGAAGTTGCTGTTCAACAGCGATCCTGTTCCAAGTCGCAAGCTAGGTTCGAGTAAGAACTCTACCGGAGCAGTAGTCCAAGGTTTAATGGCCAATCCGGCACCGAATCCAAGATCGATGTTTGCTCTAACATTGTAGGGGTTAGCAGCTCCTTCGAGGTCGATGAGACTTTGTCCGTCGCGGTGGAGCAGGTGTCCGCCTTGAGCGAAGCGAAGGTTAACATACACTCCGGCGCTGGCGTATACATTCATGAATTTATTTCCAAATACGGTGTAATTCGCGAATACCGGGATGTCTAGGAAGCTGAAGCTGTTTTTGCCTTTCACTTCTTGGTGTTCCGTACGTTGAATAGTGTCTTGTACGGTATAGGTTACTTGTTGAGGGCCTGAAATCGGATCCAACACGTAGCCAGTTACTTGACGGTTCTGGATTTCGCTTACCTTGTAAGGCTGCATGAAATCAAAGTTCTCATTGAGCTTCGTGAAGGCTATACCTGAGCGAAGGCTCAATTTTGAATTGATGTTGTAGCCTGCTCTGAGCATGAAGCTGTAACCACCGTTCATCTGGCTCATACCTTCCCGCATTGTGGCGTAGTCAGTGTTGCCTTGAAGCACACGGCTGGTGAAACTGTATCCACCCATTACATCAATCGACCATTTGCTGGCAACATACGGAGGATTGGCTTTCTGTTCTGTAGAACCAGCCGCCTCTTCTGTTTCCGTGGCTTGTGCCGGCGCAGCTACTTCACTCACGGTTTCTATGCCTTCCGGTAGAGTTATGGCAGGTGCGGTTTCAGTAGCGGTAGCCTGGTCTGTAGGTGTACCTTCTAGAGGAAGTATTGCTTCAACAGTAGCCGGACTTTCCTCCTGAGCGGCATCGGCAAATGCGTTATTGGCTTTGGTGTCCGCCGAGTTTAGCTCTGCTGTTTTCGGTGTTTCTATCGGTGTTAGTGGGTTGCCAGTAGATGCTGTGCCTGTGGTATATTGGTTTTGAGTATTGCTTTCGGTAGTGGAAGAGTTCGCAGAGGTTGAGTTCGATGGAGTTGTATATGCAGCTTGAGTAGAAGCTTCCCGGTAGGCATTAGGTTGGCTTTCTTTTACTGGCATATCAGTTGGATTAACTACATGAACAGGTTCTTCACTCTGGCTTGGAAGAGGGGTGTTTTGTAGTGTAGCGAGTTCGCGACTTCCTTGGGCGTTCACCGGAATATTTCCGTTGTTGCCATCAGACAGCAGCATGATAGCTGCAGAACTCATAACAGCTAGTCCGGCCAAAACAGAGAGATACCAGCGGTAATTCTGTTTAAAGTTGTTGGTCAACTTGTAGACCGGCGTACGTTTTTGATCTATTCTATCCCATACGTGCATGGGGGGCTCGAGCTGGTAGTGCTCTAGTCCATCCTTGAACAGATCATCGATGGGGTGCCTACTTTCGTTCATAAACTTCAACTTGCGATTCTTGTATTTTCTTTTGTAGCCATTTTCTGGCTTTGGCTAATTGAGATCTGGAGGTGCCTTCATTTACGCCTAGGGTATCTGCTATTTCAGCATGACTAAACCCTTCGATGGCATAGAGGTTAAACACTACTTTGTACCCGTCAGGAAGTCCGTCGACCATTTTCATCATCTCTGCAGAGGACATTTTCTCCAATACATGAGCATCTGTTGGCTCGTCGTAATCTTCCGCTATACCTATAACTTCATTTTTGAAGCTATTTTTTCGGTACATCTTCAGGGCCGTGTTAACCATAATCCGGCGCACCCATCCTTCAAAAGAACCATTGCCTCGGAACTTGGATATGTTATCGTAAACCTTAATGAACCCCTCTTGTAATATGTCTTCCGCTTCTAGATCTGTTCGGCCATAGCGCTTGCACACTGCCAGCATTTTGCCGGCAAAGGCCTTGTACAGAGCATATTGACATGCTTTGTCTTCGCGTATACAGCCGTTGATGATCTCTTCTTCGCTCATATTTCAGAGGTGGACTCTAAGGTTTGGTATCCAGTCCGATACCAACAAGAGAACCGAAGTTACGAAAATGTTGCCTGCTGCTTGTAGAAAAGTTTCGGGATGCGGGTTGGCGGGTTTCGGGTTGGCGTGTTTCGAGTTGGCGGGTTTCGGGTTGGCGTGTTTCGGGAAATGGCAGAGGGCGGAGAGCATGGAGCTGAGAGTGGCCCCGAAGTAGAGACTGCGCTGCGGAATGGCGGAGGGCTGGGGGCGGAGAGAAGAGGCGTTGATGTTCTGATACTGTGTCTTCGGACTGGTTTAACCACTGAGTTCGCAGTGTTATGCGCAGAGGGCACGGAGAGGGGCGTTGATGTTCTAGTGGGCTGGCTTCCGAATTGGGTTTGGGTGTTTAGGAGTTTAGTTGAATTGATGGGGCGTGCTGCGGGAAATAGCCGAGAGCAGGGAGCTGAGGGATAGGGGCGTTTATGCTCTGTTAGGCTTTCTTCGGAATGACGTAATTATGAATTTTGAGGGTTGAGTTATGAATGGCCCCGAAGCAGAGACTGCGCTGCGCTCCGTCGCACTTCGGGGCAGGGATGAAGGGAATTTATGTTCAGGTCTCACGTTGGGGCACAAGATTTTGTGCCCCTACATCGGGTTGGGTCTTTCAACGAAATACTGCAGAGCTGGACTAAGGCGTTAGTCCTCTTGCGAGGTACTTCAATCAAATTGCGGGGGGAAACTTGGAACTTGAATTTTCTCCTTTGTATCTTCCTCGCTCAAATTTTGACTCCTTCAAGCCGAGATGGGAATTAGCGAATTAACTTTAGATTACTCCGGGTGGTGGTTAGTGCTTGGCCTTGCTTTGTCGGGCGGGCTTGCTTGGTTGTTGTATACCAAAAATTACTTTGGAGAAGAGGATTCAAAGGGGCTGCGTATCGGTTTGGCTGTGCTGCGGGCTGTTTTCGCTTTTCTACTTTTTGTTTTGTTGTTGGGTCCTTTGCTCAAATCGAGTAGCAGGGAACTAGAAAAGGCAACGGTAGTGGTGGCCATTGACAACAGCCAATCCATGCTTATGGCGAGTGATAGCGCCAAGTTGCAAGCACAAATTGAGTCCATTCGGAATCAAGTTAAAGCGGCGCAGAACCCAGACGTAGATGTGGTTTTTTACCGTTTCGGCGATGTGGTAAAGGAAGGGTCGCCTAGCGGGTTTTCTGATAAGGTCAGTAATCTAAGCCGGCTATTGGAAGACCTTGATAATCGCTATGAAAACCGCCATCTAGCAGCGGTTCTTGTGGTGAGCGATGGCATTTTCAATCAAGGTTCTAATCCGGAGTACTTTGCCCGTAAATCGAAGGCGCCACTTTTCACTATTGGACTTGGCGATACAGTAGACCGGAGGGATATTAAAATTAGCGCAGCCAGGCACAATGACATAGCCTACCTTGGAAATACGTTTCCTATCCAAGTGGAAATGGAGGCGGTTGATTTAGATGGTTCAAGCACCCGCCTGAAAGTGCTGCAAGGAGAGAAGGAATTGTATGCTGAGCCGGTGCAGGTGAAAGGAAAACGTTGGCTGTATAAGCAGGAAATTCGCTTAGAAGCAAAAGCGGTTGGCACACAGCAGTTCCGGGTAATTCTTGAAAAAGTTACCGGAGAGTATACAACGTTGAATAACCAAAAGGATGTATTCATAGAAGTTCTTGACGCCCGAACTAAGGTGCTTATCCTCGGAGCCGCTCCGCACCCTGACTTAGGCGCTATGCGTAGGGCTATAGAAAGCAATGACCAATACCAGGTTGAAACACATTACCTGGCTTTGGAACCCGGCTTTCAGTTTAAAGGGGAGGCAGATTTACTGATTTTACACAATATCCCTAACCTCAGGCAAACCGGCGACCTCATTTGGCAGGTCGCAGCTGAAAAAAACATTCCGGTTCTTTTTGTAGTTGGACAAGAATCCTATTTGCGTCAATTGGGTCGTTTTGTACCTGATTTGCAAGTGAGCGGGAAGAGGGAAGAGTACAGTGAAGTATTGCCTTCGCTCAATGAATCTTTTGATCTGTTTCAGTTAAGCGAAGAGAGCATAGAAAGCCTCAAGGGCATGCCGCCTATGCTCAGTCCTTATGGGGAGTACAGCAGAGTAGCGGAGTCGAAAGTGCTTTTGAAACAACGAATAGGATCGGTGGTGAGTGGAGATCCTTTGTTAGCCTTCACCGAAAATCAAGGACAGAAAACGGGTATTTTATTTGGTGAGGGATTCTGGCGTTGGGCCTTATATGATTTCGACCAGCATGAAAATCACCTAGCCACCAATGAACTGATGGCCAGGGTGGTTCAATACCTCGCTTTGAAAACGGATAAAAGGCCATTTAGGGTAAAGCCGGCCAAGAAGAAGTTTGTGGAGAACGAGCGCATTGTTTTTGAGGCAGAATACTACAACGCGGCGTTTCAGCTGCAAAATGACGCCGATGTTAAGCTGAATATTCGAAATGAAGCCGGGCAAAATTATGCGTTTCAGATGGGCCGAAATGCCAAAGCCTACCGTTTAGAAGCGGGCTATTTCCCACCCGGAAATTATGCCTATACCGGACGAATTGACTTAGGGAACGGAAAAACGATTGAAGAAAAGGGCGTGTTTACCGTTAGCCCACTTCAGTTGGAAGCCAATACACTCAAGACAGATTTTGAAGGACTGCGTCGACTGGCAGAAAAAAACGGGGGAACTTTACTAAGCCCGAATGAAGCCGGCACTTTCTGGAAAATGACGGGCAACGAAGCTGCCTTTAAACCGGAGTCTTATCTGATAAACCGATTTGAGGACCTCATCAACCTAAAGTGGATTTTCTGGACTTTGCTGCTTTTCATCACTTCAGAATGGGTGATTCGGAAGTGGAAGAGTGGCAGTGTTTAGCGGGGAGCAAGGGGCGGAGAGCTGGGAGCGGAGAGATGGTGGCGTTGATGCTCTGTTAGGCTTGCTTCGAGCTGAGGTAATTATGCATTTTGAAGGTTGAGTTATGAATGGTTTCGGGTTGGCGGGTTTCGGGTTGGGGGAAATAGCAAGGGGCGGAGAGCTGGGAGCGGAGAGATGGTGGCGTTGATGCTCTGTTAGGCTTGCTTCGAGCTGGGGTAATTATGAATTTTGAAGGTTGAGTTATGAATGGTTTCGGGTTGGCGGGTTTCGAGTTGGCGAGTTTCGAGTTAGCGGGTTTCGAGTTGGGGGAAATAGCAGGGGGCGGAGAGCTGGGAGCGGAGAGATGGTGGCGTTGATGCTCTGCTAGGCTTGCTTCGAGCTGAGGTAATTATGAATTTTGATGGTTGAGTTATGAATGGTTTCGAGTTGGCGAGTTGCGGGTTGGGGGGGGTGGCGCTCTGCTAGGCTTTATTCGGTGAGGGAAACTTCAACCTGAGAATGGGCTTGAGCCATTGAGGTGAAAATCTTTCTATAATTGGATAATGCGACTCTTTGGCACCGAAGCCTTTAAAGAAGCGGGCTACTCCCGGAATCTCAGAGCCTTCAAAATCGAGGATGGCATTTTTGCCGGACTCCCGTTTGATCAGGTGGTCGAAAATGCGGTACATACCGCGGTATTCTAAGCCCATCTGATCGCTTGCTCCGGCTACGTAGTAGATACGTTGTTTGTCGAGCAGAAAAAGCGCGACGCTGCACAGGTGATTAACCGGAGAGTAGAGTCCTATGCTTAACAGCACACCTTTTTGGGTGCTGGTATTTAAGAGTTGTTCGAGCACGTGTAATCCGGGTTTACCCAGACCCAGCTTTTTTTCCTTGTCTTGCCATCGAAACAGATCCATCACTTCACGGAGGTCGAGGTGTTCCATAAGTTGACAGCTGTTGGCATGGCTCTTCTTCACTTGCCTTTTCGTGTGGCTGCTATAGGCCTCTGATAAGGCAGCATAGGGTTGGATGAGATCGAGCAGGTGATTGGTCTTTTTGCTACTCAAAAGATTGGAGGGCACTTGGGTGTGCACATTGCCTTGCAGTTGAATGTAGCGAATGGATTGAGGGAGGGCAGTAAAGAATCCCGCCTGCTCGTTGTTGCTCAATGGATCTCGACTAAAAATGCCGAGCTGTTGTGTAAAACGCGGTTGGAGTGCATAATCCAGTCCCCATTTTCGTTTAAGCGGGAGCGGCATAACGGCTCGGTAGTCGTTGAGGATAAGTGCATCCCATTCACCGCAAACGGCATCGAGGTACCAAGAATAAGCGTAGATGAGTGGATTGTATGATTCTTGGATACAGGCATCCCATTTTTTGGTGTCAATTTCTTCGGCCTTGGAATAGTGAATCATGCGTAACAAAGATAATCG